>Ga0335085_10000838_pt1 | contig 76562 bp, 66 predicted proteins | sample Lox_Sample_45_FD_206712 | JGI IMG/M metagenome (GOLD analysis project Ga0335085, IMG submission 206712) | Soil microbial communities from Loxahatchee National Wildlife Refuge, Florida, United States - Lox_Sample_4.5 | ecosystem: Environmental > Terrestrial > Soil > Wetlands | place: USA... | reverse complement strand
GTACAACGAACTGGTTCGACTGCGCAATGACAACGATCGTGCCTGGGCCAACATCGATGTGCTGTTGAAGCAGCGGCACGACGAAGTACCCAATCTGGTGGCCACGGTGAAAGGCTACATGGAACACGAGCGCCAGACGCTGGACGCGGTGACGCAGGCGCGGACGGCCTCAATGAACGCGGCCAGCATTCCGTTGAAAGCACAGGCCGACCTGATGCTGACCGGGGCTCTGCGCGGGTTGTTTGCCGTGGCCGAGCGCTATCCGGATCTGAAGGCTAACCAGAATTTCCTGGCGCTGCAGAAGCGGATTTCAGAGCTGGAAGAACGCATTGCTGACCGTCGCGAATTCTTCAACGACGACGTTGCGACCTACAACACGCGCATCCGGCAGCTTCCCGAGGTTTTTCTCGCGAAAATGATGGCGCTGCAGCCGCGACAGCTTTTTCAAGTGAGCGACGAGGACCGGCGGCAGGTGGAAGTGAAACTGGCGCAGGGGACAGCATGATCGTTACGACCACGCTGCGCCCTGCGCGTTCCTTCGATCCGCGCCGCGACTCTCTGCTCTGGAAGGCCGGTCTCTTCAGATAACTGCCTAGCGGATCGCAATCGCAACGGCCTGTTCGGGGTTATCCCCGAGGCCGTACGTGCCCACGGCAATTCCGAAGTTGTTCACGGCAAAGCCGACACTCCAGTCTCCCGGGAAGCCAAGCACCGTCGCTGTAGATGCATCCTTGGTCTTCCACCGCGTGGCCAGCCAATTCCAGTCAGCGTCGTTGCTCACTCCCACGATATCGCCAGCGTCATTGATACCCCAGGCGACATTCCATCCTTGCTGCAGGCCTGAAAGGGTTGCGAGCACCGTCAGGGGCCCAATATGGGTCCCGGCGGCGTTTATCTTCCAGAGGGCCGGAAGGGCTGCGCACTCTTCGTCGTTGCACACCCAATAATCCCCGACGATCTCGCCGCGATTGTTCATAGCCAGAGCTTCGGTGTACGGATAGACAGCGATGGCGGATTGATGAGGAAGCCGTTGCATTTTCCATCCCCCTCTTGTGGGGGTCCACGCGACAGCGATTTCCCAGTATTCATCGAGGGCGGGATCATAGGCCCAACCGTCCCCTGCGATCTGGCCGAGATCGTTGACGCCCCATCCACCCCAAAAATTCAAAGTAATTCCCTCAAAAACTGCTCCAGGTTTCTCCAAACCGCCGGTGGGAAGGGCATGCATCTCCCAGGACAAGGTTGGCCGGCCGTTGTCCCAGATGAATTTTGACGTCCAGACCAGGGGCGTGACCCGCATGGTCCCGTCGTCTAGCAGTTTGCCGCTATTGCCCACGATGAACGTGCCCGAGTGACTAATCGCGATGGCGGCACTTCCATCATCGTCTCTATATTTTCCCAAGCGGAATCCGGCATGGTTGGGCATCCAGGCGTATGCCTCGGGCCAGCCGTTGGAACTCATGATGTTGCCGACGATTAATCCTGTATTGCTGATTCCTCCGCCATCTCCGGTCCAATCTTCGCCGATGCTGACGCCGCTTTCGAACCATTGGCCAGCTTTGCAGCCAAGAAGGGGCACGCCAATCATCCGGGTTTCAGTCCCATTCTCGACAGGCACGTCGCCCCATCCCATGGCGACTCCAAAATCGTTAATGCCCTGCAACTCGGCCGTTGTACCGCCTGGATAGACGCCGAGATCCCAGGTTTTGGACCTGTCGAGCGTAACGGGAGAAGCCGGAGAACTTCCAGGTTGAACCAACTTCTCCGCTTTCGGGAGGAGTTTGGCCATTCGACGTTGTAGGTGCCTTCCAATTGTTGGCCTTGTCGCGTGCTGCTGCGCCCATGCCGTCCAGACGAAGCATACGCAGAGGATTGAAGCAAGAATGCTGATGCGTCTCATGATTACCTCCACAGAATTCGGCTTTCCGGATTCCGATCTTTTGAGGGAGCGGATGACTACCTTCCCCGCGAAATCATCCGCCCCGTAGTTCACTGTCCTCAGGTTCGGGGACAGTGCTAGAAGCCCGCATTGCTGCCGTGCGCTCTACTTATGCGGCATAACTCCCTCCTGATAAACGGAGGATGCCTTCCAAAGCGAAGTCCTTAATTGCTCGTCACGCGGGGAAGAGGTTGCGAGTACCTGCCTCTTGCTGGGGCTACCTATCTCACGCTCCCAATGCACTTCACAATGAACGTTGGCTGAAGAATCCATGAACAAGGACGAATCGTTGAAAAACACCACATCGACTCGTAGCCTGAGCGTGACAGTCGGTCTTCTGGGGACGGAGCGCAGGCCCCGCCTTTTTCCTGTTGCGAGATCCGTCAGCGCAAAGCCACAACCGCCTTGCTCGGGGTGCCGTTCATGGCTCGCAAGGCCTCCTTCTCGGCGGCGCTCTTCGGGATATTGACCCCCGCCTCTTTGTCGAACCACACGGTGGCCAGGAAGTGCTCACGCCCGATGCACTTGAATACCAACGACGGGGTCTGTTGACGAGTTTCATTGTCCTGGGCGGTCACGATGGTCGTGACCGATTCATTCTGGTTGCTCAAGGCGATCACATGAGCGCTGATTGGGGTCACGAAATACACGCCGGCCGGAAGATGCTTATCGCCGACAAGGAAATCAAACGGAATCTTGGCTCGCGCCCTTTGCTGGGCAGTAGCAGTAACTGCATTCAAAGCTAGGCCTACTGCAGCAATTGCCAGCGCGACGAACAACTTGTGTCTCATACATCCTCCTTTGATAGTGCGAGCACATGGTTGTCACAGCGGAGGCGCCGGCACAATGAACAGCCGGTGATGCTTGGCTGAATTACGCATGACGCACCGCTGAAGAGGATCAACTTGCTCAGGCGCACCGTGACCCTAATCACAGCTTTATCAACGACTTTGTGCTAGATTTCGGACGCTGAAGGGCGGCTTCCATGCCAGTGCCGGTCCAGCCCCCGCCATCACGACTTTATTTCCGTAAGTTCGAGTTGGATCTCACCTCCGGAGAACTCCACCAGGACGGGAATAAGATCGCGCTTCCGCCCAAAGCTTTTGAACTGCTTCGCGCGCTATCAGAGCGGCCGGGAGAAGTGGTGACCAGGGATGAACTGCGCGCCAAGTTGTGGGCGGCAGACACGTTCGTTGAGTTTGATGACAGCCTGAATCATGCCGTCAAGAAACTGCGGCAGGCGCTGGGAGATTCGGCGGAAGACCCACAGTTCATCGAAACCCTGCCCCGCTATGGATATCGGTTCATAGCGCCGGTTGACGGCGTTGGAACGGCGAGTCCAGGCCCGCAGACGACGAGGATACGGCGCACTGCCGTAGCGGCAATTCTGGTAGCGGCCTTGGCTGTGATCGTCGGCACCTTGCTCGGAATCGACGCCGGCGGGTGGCGCAGCCGTTTATTGGGCCCGCGAAGCAGTCCCGCGATTCGTTCGCTGGCGGTGATTCCGCTATCTAATCTCACAGGCGACCCGCAGCAGGAATACTTCGCCGATGGCATGACCGACGCTCTCATCACGGACCTGGCGAAGATCCGGGCGATCAAGGTAATTTCGCGCACTTCGGTTATGCAGTTCAAGGATGCCCGGAAGCCGCTGCCCGAAATCGCCCGAGCGCTCAACGTTGACGGCATCGTCGAGGGCTCGGTGCAGCGCTCCGGCAGCCGCGTGCGAATCACGGTCCAGTTGATTCGCGCGCCGACCGACACCCATTTGTGGGCGAATAGTTACGAGCGCGACGCACGTGATGTGCTCGAATTGCAGTCCGAAATCGCGCAGGCCGTCGCGGGGGAAATCAAGGCGTCTTTGACGCCGGAAGAGTCGACTCATCTCACCAAGCGGCGGCCGGTCAATCCCGACGCGTACGAGGACTATTTGAAGGGCCAGGCGCACTGGTATCGCGTCTCTGCCGAGCAGATGAACTCGGCTTTGGAGTACTTCGACCTGGCCTTGACGAAGGACCCGAACTACGCGCTCGCCTACGTTGGCGTCGCGAATGTCTGGTTGATGCGCGGAGATGCCGGCGTCATGCTGCCCGGCGAAGCGTTCCCGAAGGCAAAGGCGGCGGTCTCGCGAGCCCTCGAACTGGATGAATCACTCGCTGAAGCCCACGTCACTTTCGCCAACATCGCGGGCTTGTATGAGCGGGATTGGCCGACCGCGGAACGCGAATTTCGACGAGCCATCGAACTGAATCCGAACAGTGCCGACGCGCATTTTATGTATGCCGACTATCTCATCTCGACGAAGCATACACAGGAGTGGAACCGCGAGATTCAGCGTACATTGGAACTCGATCCCTTTAATTCCTTCTTCCAAACCTTTTACGGATGGCAATTGATCTATGTGGGCAGGAACGACGAGGCCATCGTGCAGTTGCGGAAGGTGTTGGACACCGATCCGAACCTATCGTCCGCGCATATGGGCCTCTGGGGCGCGTACTACAAAAAGGGGATGTACACGGAGGCTCTGGCCGAGGCAAAGATGTTTTTTGCCGCCCTGCACGATCGCGAAATCGAGGCGGCTTTAGCTCGCGGTGAGGCGCAGGGCGGATACCACCGAGCCATGCAGATTGCAGCGGATGTCTTAGCTGACCGTTGCCGCGGCTCCTATGTTCCCACGATACGCATCGCGCGTCTCTACGCGCATGCCGGGAATAGCGAGGAAGCCCTGGCTTGGCTGGAGAGAGCGCTGGACCGCCACGAAACTCCCGTGGGCCATCTCAGTGTGGGTTGGGACTGGGAGCATTTGCGTCGGGATCCTCGTTTCCAGGACTTGGTGCGTCGTGCGGGGCTGCCGCAGTGAAGCTTGGCCCGGAGTTTGAAGCTGCTGCCGTCCGTTAAAGCAAAAGGCCGCCATTCCTGGCGGCCTTTCTTGTTCCGATCCGCGACGATCCGCGGAGAAGAAGTTTAGTTGCTATCTCCGCCCGCCCGTTTCCACGAAATCAGTTCGCCGATTGTAGAACTGGTCGACGAAGATGCCGGGTGCTTGTAGGACTCGACTTCCTGGCGTGAGGCTTCCTCGCCTACGGCTTTGATGCTCAGGCCGACTTTTTTCTCCTCCTGATTCATCTTGATGATCTTGAAGTCGAATTCGGTGCCCGGCTCCAGGTGCATGGGTTGGCCGTTGCCATCGACCGCTTCGGAGTTATGGCACAGGCCCTCGACGCCGTCGGCGATTTCGACAAACGCGCCGAAATTCGCCACCCGCAGAACCTTTCCGTGGATGATGTCGCCGACACGATGAGTCTCGAAGAAGCTGTCCCAAACGTCGGGCTGCAGCTGCTTCACGCCCAGGGACAGGCGGCGCTTGTCGGGTTCGATCGCGAGCACGATGGCCTTCACGCGGTCGCCCTTCTTGAGAACCTCAGAAGGATGCTTGACGCGTTTGGTCCAGCTCAGGTTGCTGACATGGACGAGGCCGTCAATGCCGTCTTCAATCTCGATGAAGGCGCCGAACTCGGTCAGGTTGCGAACGCGCCCTTCGACGGTTGCGCCCACGGGGTACTTGTCGTGGAGCGAGTCCCAGGGATTGGCGGCGAGTTGACGCATGCCCAGGGAGATCCGGCGCTCGGTCGGATTCACGCTCAAGACCACGCATTCCACCTGATCGCCGACGTTAACCAGCTTCGAGGGATGCTTCATGCGCTTCGACCAGGTCATTTCGCTGACGTGGACCAGGCCTTCAATGCCCTGTTCCAGTTCGACGAATGCGCCGTAGTCGGTCACGCTGATGACGCGTCCGGCGACGTGTGCGCCCACCGGGTAACGGTGCTCGGCATCGAGCCATGGATCGGGCGTGAGCTGCTTGAAGCCAAGGGATACGCGCTGTTTGTCTTTGTCGTACTTGAGAACTTTGACCTGAATCTGGTCGCCGACATTGACCAGGTCGCGAGGATGCGTGAGGCGTCCCCAGGACATATCGGTGATGTGGAGCAGGCCGTCGATGCCGCCCATGTCGACGAACGCCCCGTATTCGGTCAGGTTCTTGACCACGCCGGTCAGGACGGCGCCTTCTTCGAGGTGCTCGAGCGTCTTGCCGCGCTTTTCGGCCTGCGCTTCTTCGAGAAGCTGCTTGCGCGAAACCACGATATTGCCGCGCTTCTTGTTGAGCTTGATGACCGCGACTTCCAACTCGTGGCCCTTCATGCCGTCCAGGTTGCGCACGGGACGGAGGTCCACCTGCGAGCCGGGGAGGAAGGCGCGGGCGCCGAGGATGTCGACGGTCAGGCCGCCCTTAATGCGGTCCACTACGATGCCTTTGATCGGCTTCTTCTCGTTGTAGGCATGCTCGATCTCGTCCCAGGCACGGAGCCGCTGCGCCTTCTGGTGAGAGAGGTTGATATAGCCCTCTTCGGTCTCACCCTTCTCGCGCATCACGTCGATCGGGTCGCCGGGCTGGAAATGGGTCTTGCCCTCGTGGTCGAGGACTTCCGAAAGCGGCAGCATTCCTTCCGACTTGGCGCCAATGTCCACCACGACGTGGGTCGGCGTCAGCTTGATCACGGTGCCGTGAATCACGTGATCTTCGCCGACTGCCTCCTCGGTCTCGGTAGTGAAGTTCTCAAGCGCGGCGGCAAAGTCGTCGGTGGATGCGACGGACGGAGTCTCCGGGGCGACCTGCTGCTGCTCGGCCTCAGGGTGCTCGGGTTCCGGCGGTTGCGCTGCGGTTTCGGGTTGTGCGGGCTCAGGTGCGTCGACTACGGCCGAGCCGCTGGTCAGGGTATCAGTAGCATTTGTCATGGATTCGAGGGGTTCGAGGTTGCGGGCGGTGCTGTCGTCGTACAAAGTCATAGCCTCTCTGGGGTCCTCGCACACCTAGGTGCCAGGATGGATGCGGGACGGGTGTAGCGACTGCTGGCGTGGTCTTTGGTTGCGTTGAGGCCGCCCTGGCGGACGACCCTAGGACAATCCCAGCTTGCCGACGACGATTCGAACCCGCGTCCAAAGGGGACTTCACGACTATAGCAATCGCTTTGGAACAGTGTCAAACGCGAATCCCCGAAGTTTTCCACCGGAGCCGAAAATTTACCTGGCCGTGACATTTCGTGCCAGCCGGGCTCCACGTTGGTAATCATTACGCTCCGAGGCCAAGGGGCGATGAGACGCGATTTACCGCATTGGAGGCGCCTTCTGCTACCCTTCCGCGCATGGACTATCTTTGGACTCCCTGGCGCTACGCCTACGTGACCGGGGCCGAGCCGGCCAGCGGTTGCATTTTCTGTAATGCCCCCAAGGAAACCGACGAAAAGGCGCGGATCGTATACCGGGGCGCGCACTGCTACATCATTCTGAATACATTTCCTTATACGAATGGCCACGTCATGATCGTGCCGTACACCCATCTGGACGAACTGCACAAACTGCCCGCCGAAGCCGCGCAGGAAATGATGTCTCTGTCCCAGCGCATGGAGGTCGTGCTGCGCTCGCTGTACCAGCCCGACGGGATCAACCTGGGAATGAATCTGGGGAAGGCAGCAGGCGCGGGTGTGGCGGGACATGTTCATATGCACATCCTGCCGCGCTGGGTGGCAGACGCGAACTTTGTAAGTGTGATTGGCGAGACACGGGTGCTGCCGGAGGCGCTGGAGGTGACGTGGGAGAGGGTGCGAGGAGCGATCAATTTGTAATCGGCAATTGAAACGTCGCGCGTGGGCTTTTCGAGCCCAAATTGCCACCTACAGATTGCTTTACCTCAGCTCTCTCCCGAAAAACTCGTCCGTCGCCCGGTACGCCCGAATCCAGCTCTTCCACATCAGGAAACCGTGAATCTCGTCCGGGAAGATCAATTCCTCGACGTGAACTTTTTGCGCTCGTAGTCGCTGCAAGAGGTCGACGGTCTGGGAAAACTCGACGTTGCGGTCATCGTCGCCATGAATCAGCAACACCGGCGATTTCCAGGTGGAGATCGCAGCATTCGGCGATGACTGGAATGCCAGCTTCATGGCAGCCTCGCGGTCGGGCGCGTCTTTCGCAAACTCTCCCTCAAAGGCAGACCAGTCGTGGACACCATGCAAATCCACACCGGCGGCGAACAAGTCCGAGTTGTGCGCCAGTCCCATCGCCGTCAGATAACCGCCATACGAACCGCCCCACAGTCCGATTCTCTTCGGATCGACGTTGGGGAGAGTCTGAAGATATCGTCCTGCAGCGACGATGTCTTTGTATTCGGCGCCGCCGCGAGGACCGCCGTCCGCGGGCTCACGAAAATGGCGGCCATACATGATTCCGGTCCGATAGTTCACCGAGAGCACGATGTAGCCACGGCTGGCCAGGTACTGATTCATGGCGTAGGCATTGTGGTAGTAGTCCATGTAGTGGAAGCCGAGCATCATCTGGCGGATGGAGCCGCCGTGGATGAAGATCAGTGCAGGCCGGCGTGACGATACTCGTGATGCGTGTCCATCCACTGCAGGTTCGAATCGTTGGCCGTGGATCTCCCATCCGTCTTCGGCTTTGAAGATCACCTGCCTCGGCGTGACGAGTTGTGCGGATGGAAAATCTGCAGGCAGGGCGCCCTTCGCAATCATGTCGCGTCCTTGCGACGTGAGCACATAGGGCATGGCCGGCGACGTGGCTGTCGAACCGAAGCAGACGATCTTTCCTGCGATTTCCAGCGGCGACCATTCCATCGTCTCGCCGTGCGTGAGCGCGACTGAAGTTCCCCCTTCCACGCTCACTTTCCAAAGATGGCGGCGGTCCACGTCGTCCTGGTTGGACGAATAGATGACTGAGGTTTTATCGGCGCTAAGTGCGACATCTTCCGTTTCGAACCTGCCAGGAGTGAGCAGGGCCGCCGGGCCGCCCGTGGTTGCTACCGAGTAGAGATGATTCCATCCGTCCTGCTCCGAGGCGAATACAATCCGGTTCTTCGCCGCGAATTGAAATGAGACATCGGCAGTAAGAAGGGGCATGGAGTCGTCAAGGGCGGCGCCGCTTTTCCAGACTTCCTGGGCGGAGTCCCTGGCGACGTCGTAGACCCAGACGGACCACGGCTGTGGAGCGAGCGGGATCAGCGGCTGCTTCATCTCGCGGCCGACGAGCCGCAGGAATGCGATCTGACTTCCGTCGGGCGACCAGCGCGGAGAAAAATCGCGGTCGGCGCTGGGAGAGATGTAGCGCAGCTCCGTCTTGCCGAATTCGTAGATCGCGATGAAGCTGTGATCACCGCGTTCGCTGACGAATGCGATTTTCTTTCCGTCCGGCGACCATTTGGGCTGTTGATTGTCGCCGCGTGCGTAGGTCAGCGGCTTAGCTTTTTCTTTCCCCGAGACCGGCGCGATCCAGAGCTGCTTTTTCGCCGACCACACGGCGAATTCGCCGCTGGGAGAAATCTGGACGTCCTCGCACCCTTCTTGGTCGCAACCCATGTCGCCGAGGAGGCGCGGTTCGCCTTTGTCGACGTCGACGGCCCAGACCTGCTGGGAACGCTTTTCCACACTGCTGGTAGGGTCGGCGGTTTCTCCGGCAGCGTTGGATTCGCTGCCGCGGGCATAGACGGCAGTCTTGCCGTCCGGTGTGAGCTTGAGGGCGGCGAGGGGCATGCCGTTGTCGCCCGTGTAGTGCGTGACCGGGCGCGCTTCGAAGCTGGGAGCGTCGGTGATCCAGACATTGTGCTCACCCTTCTGGTTGAACACCCAGGCAATGCGTCCTGCCTGGGGCGCGGCTACCAGGTTGGTGGGAAAGGGAGAGCTCATGACTTGCTCGAGCGTGAAGGGCGCGGCACTCTGTCCCATCAGCGGGAGTGAGAGGCAAAGGAAGAGTAGAGGACAGATGAACAATGGTGAGAAGGAGCGCTTTCCCATGCGCCGCAGGGTACGGGATTGCCGCACGTATTGACAATAGAGAAGTGTCGCCCTACGAAGCGACTGCCACGGACTGCCGGACCGGCAGCACGACCGAGAACGTCGTGCCCTTGCCGGGGCTGCTGGTGACTTCGATGGTGCCGTGGTGCTCTTCCACGATGCGGCGGGCCAGGGACAAGCCCAGTCCTGTGCCGTTGCCCTTGGTGGTGAAGAATGGGCGGAAGATGTTGGGCAGATGTTCGGGTGCAATCCCGCGGCCCGTGTCGGACACGGTTACCAGGGCGGTCTCCTCCTGTCCCGATATCTCGACGCGCACCAAGCCGGGTCCGTCGATTGCCTGTACGGAGTTCAAAAGGAGGTTCAGAAGCACCTGATGAATCTGGTCACTGTCATGGTCGACTTCGGGCAAGTCGGGGGAAGCGCTGAAGTCGATTCGGATTGGCTTCGAAATCACCTGTTGCCGGGCCAGCATGACCGCGTGTTCGATGGTGGTGTTGAGATCGCTGGAGCGGATCTCAGGTGCTCGTGGGCGGGCCGTTTCGAGCAGATCGGTGAGGATGCGGTTGATCTGAGCGATTTCCAGGCGAACGTCTTTGACAACCGCCTTGGCGGGGCTGGTGGACGGCAGATCACGCGAGAGGATCTCGATCACCCCGGCAATGCCGGCCAGCGGATTCCGAATTTCGTGGGCAAGGCCGGTCGCCAGTTCTCCCAGCGTCGCCAGGTGTTCGGCGCGTGACATCTGCGTGCGATGGAGGTGGTCGATTTCTTCGCGACTCTCCCGTAACAGCCGGACCATACGGTTAAAGTTGCGTCCCAGGTCGCCGATTTCGTCGTTGCGTCTGGCGAAGCTCACGGAGGCGTTCAGGTCACCCTCGCCTACCCGCTCGATCTGCTCCTGCAGTTCGATCATGGGGTTCTGGAAGGTCGAAGCGAGTACGACGATGATCACACCGCAGATCGCGACTGCTCCGGCGCCGGCGATAGCCAGAACGCGGTGCCGGTCGGGATCGCGCAAGGACAATGTCGAGAGCAGGAAGAGCAGCATGCCGACCAGCAGGACGACGGCGACGGGCCATATGGTCTTGAGCTGCCAGTTCACACGCAAGCGTGGCGCACTCTTTGCGTGTACCTCGGTCTCATGAGTAGGCATGGTTTCCACCCTGTAGATAGGTGACGCCGAAGAACGTGAACATCACCACCACGAAACCCAGGACTGCAAAGTAAGCTGCCCAGCGCCCTCGCATGCCTCTCGTGACACGCATATGGAGATATGCGGCATAGACAAGCCACGTAATCGCCGCCCACGTTTCCTTTGGGTCCCAACTCCAGTATGAACCCCAGGTCTGATTGGCCCAGTAGGCGCCGGCGGCGATCATCAGGGTGAGCAGGGGGAAAGCAATGCTGATCGTCTTGTAAGTAATGCGGTCAAGTGTGTCAGTGCTGGGCATGAGGCGCTCGAGATCCGGACGCCGCCACAGCAGCAATAGATACAACAACGAAATAAATACTCCGCTCACCAGGCCAGACAGAATGAACGGGCTGGCGGCGAGAGTGGTTTGGAAGAGGCCCTCGGCGTCGAGCGATCCATAGCGGCCGTCGCGGGCGCGGATCAGGAACATGACCAGCGCCATGACTTGAAGCAGGATACTGACGAACACAGCGCGATTGGCCACACCGAGGAAGCTGTCGTCCTTCTTCCAGCGGGCCAAGCCGTAAAACACCAGGGGCGAAGCGACGACCAATAGCGCCAGTACCATCAGCCAGCCCAAGTCGGGAATGGTCACGAAGAGCCGTACGCCCTTGGACAAGAACACTTCCGACTTCTCTTCCGCGTTCCAGGCCACCAGATTCAATCCGCCCCATTTTTCGAAACGAGTGAATACGATTCCTGCGTAGATTACGGTCGTGCAGGCGCTGGTGACGGCGAGGAAAGTCTCGGTCTGCATCTTGTCCTGGATGAGGAACATCATGGCCAGGGCGAAGCTCAGGGCGCAGGCGGCATAGGCCAGCATGGCCAGGGTGACGTGCACGTGCAGCCAGGTGGACTGCAGGGCCGGTACCAGGGGATGAACGTCGTTGCGCAGCAGTTGCATCAACACCACGCCGACGATCGCTACCGGCATGGTCACGGTGCCGATGACTTTGACGTCATACTTCTTCTCGGCGACTAGCGTGAGGACGGCGAGGGTCCAGACGAAGCTCAGCAGCATTTCGTACACGCTGGCGAACGGCGGATGCCCGGCTTCATACCAGCGATGCGCTACGGCTGCGGTATTCGCGATCAAGCCCGCCCAGGTGGCGAGCGACGCGAATTTCACATATGACTCTGTCCCGGTCACGCCGAAGCCGAGATACAGTGCGCCCGCGCCGGCGTAGAAGATCAGCGCTGCGTAGAGCAGGTTCTCTTCGCTGAGAATGTTTCCCGTCCTGGCCACATTCAACAGCGCCATCACCAGCAGAAACGCGATGCTCATTCCCACCAGCACGATCAGGGTCATGCCGGTGGTCTGCTGCTGTTCTGCCTTTGCTCGTCCCATGTTGTTCCCCCACAGGCCGGATCAACGTCCGGCAACAATTTCGGCTGGCTCGCTGGGAGCGGGCTTGCCGGTAGACTTCAATTCCGTTTCGATCGCGGCGACGAGATCGTTGAAGCGTTGCTCGAAAGCGTCGCGATTCCGATTGGCAGCGCCGCCGATCCAGAGCGAATACGTACCACTCTTCGCATCGCGAACCGGTACCGCCCAGAAGCGCATATGCACCACGTAGAACACGAAGGACAGGCCGATCCCCATCAGCACCACGCCCGCCCAGACTCCCCACTGGCCGGGCTCCTGCGAAACCTGCAGGCCGGTGAAGTGTCCCAGCTTCAGGCCGGTCGCTTCGAAGCGATACGGGGAACTGGCGTTGTCGCCGATGCCTTCCATCTCCGGCAGCCACACGTCGAAATTCTTTCCCGCTTTGGTTACGACCAGGTGCGCCGCCGGGCTTCCCAGTTGATTCGAACGGCGGTAAACCTGTCCGTCGCGAAAGGCATAGTCAGGAATGAACTCAGCGAAGCGAACGGTTGCATCCGCATCGAGGGTCGCGGTCTCGTTCAACGCGAATGCGATCTGCCGTTTTTCTCCGCCCGCAGCGGGCGTGGCATCGAGAGCCAGCTTGTCGACCTTCCCATTCCGACCAAAACTCGACTGGTAGAAGCGAATGCCGCCATAGACCAGCGGATCGTTCACGACGATCTGCTTCTTCTGCACATCGCGGCCGTTTTTCACCACGGCGAGGTTCGACCACCACTTCTTCGGCGTGCCGTCCGGGTAGTTTTCCTGTCCGGCGGTGTCGCAACGAATGGAGAAGGGGAGGGTCCTGGTGTGGCCGTCACGAAGTTCGACCGCGTTGGAGGTTTCGCCTTCGTTGAGGTTGAGCGTGCCGCGCCAGCCGTAGAGGCCGTCGACGATCCCGCCAAAGAAGATGAGAAGAAGGCTGGCGTGAACGATGTAGACCGCCATTTCCGAGATGCGGCTGCGCTCGGCGAAGATGGCGAAGTGATCTTCGCGCACGACACGCTCGGGCGTGAATCCCATGGCATGCAGCGCGCGCTCGGCAGCGACCAGGCCGCTTTCTTCGTCGGCGATCTTGACTTGCTTCTGGGGATGCAGCGCGCGGCGAAAACTCTCGTCGGGATACTTGTAAGGCCGCGCATAGTAGCGCCAGGCGTTGGGGAAGCGCTCGATGGAAGCGGCGACGATGCTGAAGCTGACCAGGATCATCAGGGTGACGAACCACCAGGCGTGAAACACGTCGGTGAGGCCGGCCGCGTCCAGGATGCGTAGGGCCGCTGGCGAGTAGGCTCGTTGCATTTCGTCGGGCTCGGTGACCGGCCGTTGCAGGATCATCGTGCCCACGGCCGCGAAGATCACTACCAAAATCAGGAGAACCACACCCGTCTTGATCGCGGCAGCGGTCTGCCATGCTTTGCGCGTCGCGGTGGAAAGGCTGAGGGCCATAGACTTCCTCTTCTCCTTCGTCAGTGCAACTTCCACGCCACAGGGTTGGATGACCGTAAAGCACTTGATTTCAACTTGTTAGAGGGGAATAAAGCAAGGGTGATGCGGGACCAATCTGGGCGAAATCGCACACCGGCAGGGGGGAGAGTCGGGATTTCACGCATCACTCGACCTTAGTGATGTGCGTCACATAGGCCGGTGACACTCCGAGGCGCAGCTTCGGCGCGAGACCGGGCCGCCACGTGACGTACATCACAGCCGGCGGTGATGAGCACCACACCCGCACAGGGGCTCCGGGACTGTAATGAGTTCCAGTGTGGGAATGTATCCGTCCAATTCCATTTCGGAAGCCTCCTTGGGAACTCCATTACTTGGGTTTTTTCACCGCTCCGAGTGTGGGAGAAAGCCCACTGGAGGCGGTCGTTCCCACCGATGCGAATCGCAACAGTTAGTTCCAATACAAACAAACCACTGCGCTACAATCATTTGCGCCGTCGTTGAAAAATTCAACAGTACCCATTGGGGCGGCGACTATCGTGCACAACGTGAAGAGTGGAGGATCAGGTGAGTCATCTTCCCCAAATCGAGAATCCGGGTCGCCAAGAGCGGATCCGCTTCCCCTTCCCGGTTCTTTCCCTGATCCCAAAGATTGCTGCGGTGGTCCTGCTGGCGATGTGTGCCAAGGCTGCGCTGGCAGGCGTGCATCCGGTCCCGCTGGACAAGAACACGGACGCTGCCAAGTGCCTGGAGTGCCACGAGGACAAGGCCAAGGGCAAAGCGGTCCACTCGGCTATCGCGACCGGCTGCCTGAGCTGCCATGAGATCCGGGTTAATAAGGACATCACTCGCCTCAAGCTGACCACGACGACGTCCACGAAGCTCTGCCTCTCCTGTCACGGTGACAAGGATGCCGCGCAGATCAAGGGTCACATTCATCCGCCCGCGGTCCGCGACTGCGTGAAGTGCCATGACCCACATACCTCGGACAACAAGAATCAGCTGCTGAAGGCGACCTCGGGATCCACCGAGAAGGACAATCTTTGTCTCACCTGTCACAGCGAAGGCACGAAGGTTCCCGAAAAAGGCAGCCGCCACGCGGCGCTCGACATGGGCTGCGAGTCGTGCCACACGACCCACAAAACTGGAGCCGATCCCACAGTGGAGAACCGTTTCCACCTCAACAAAGGAGTTCCGGCACTCTGCCTCGACTGCCACGACGTTAAGGACGCTGCGCTGATCAAAGCGCACCAGAACCAGCCCTTCGGCACGGCGAACTGCCTGAGCTGCCACGATCCGCACCAATCGGCCGCACCCAAGCTGATGGCGAAATTCCAGCACCCGCCCTTTGCCGACAAGAACTGCGAAATGTGCCACGCTCCGGCGAAGGACGGTAAGGTCGTGCTGACGCAGACCGACGTGAAGGCGCTCTGCATCACGTGCCACGATGACAAAGCCAAGCAGATCGAAAGCGCCAAAGTGCAGCATCCCGGCGCTGCCGGCGACTGCACCGACTGCCATAATCCGCATGCCAGCGCACAGCCGGGATTGCCGAAGACCGACGCCGTAAGCATCTGTACCGGCTGCCATACCGAGATCGCCGAGCAGGGAAAGAAAGCGTATCTTCACCAGCCCGCCTTTGAACAGGGCTGCGCTATATGCCATGAGCCGCATGGCGGAGACAACCTGCATCTGCTGCGGGCCGGGAATCCGAACCCTCTGTGCCTGGAGTGCCATGGCCCGGATATCAAGCCGCAGAGACTGGAAAAGGAACATGTAGTCGCGATCTTCAACGGCAAGGTGAAGCTGCCGGAAGACTACTTCTCCAAAGTGCCATCGCTCCCAATCAAGTATGGGCTCGGCCACCCGGTGGACCGTCACCCGGTCGTCGACCAGATGGATCCCGCGAATCCAGACAAGGTGCGGGTGACGTTGAATTGCGCCAGCTGTCACCAGCCGCATTCTTCGTCGCAACCGAATCTCTTGGTGAAGGACCAGGCGAACAACTCGGCGTTCTGTGATTCGTGCCACAAGACTGTTGGGATTGCGCAATGAGAGAAACAGGGATGCTTCGAACTCGTCAAAACCCGAATCTTGGTGCCGCAGTATTCGTGGCGCTGATTTGCGCACTGGCCACCTTGTTCGCGACGGTGCCCGTCGAGGCCAAGGACAAGAAGAACCAACCCCCGGTCGAGGCGAAGAAGAACCTGCTCGAACTCCTGGACTACTCAAAGATCGTGTGGCCCAATCCGCCGGCCATCACGCGCATCAAGTACCTGAGCTACTTCTCGGGCGAGAAACGGGATCTGCAGACGGCGCCCAAGAAGGCAGGTTGGATGGATCGCCTCTCGGGCGTCGCCGTAGGTCAGCAGTCGCCAACTGACAAGCTGTTCTACCAACTGGTCCGGCCTTATGGCATTGGCGTCGATACACAGGGCAAGGTGTACATCGCCGACGAAAAGGTACTCGCAGTATTCATCTTCAATCCCGAGACCGGGCAAGTCGAACTGCTCAAGAATGGACAACACGCGCGATTCAAGTTGATCACGGGGCTGGCACTGGATGATGCCGACACATTGTTCGTCTCCGACAGCGGATTGAAGCACGTGCTGGTGTTCGATAAGCAGCACAAGGCGCAGGCCAGTATCAGCCAGGGCATGGTCGTTCCTGCGGGGCTGGCAGTCGATAACGAGAACCGCTTCCTGTACGTCGCCGACAGCGAGCTCGACCAGGTGCTGGTGTACGACGCTGATCCGCCCTACAAGCTCCTGCGCACGATCGGTAAGCCCAGCGGCAAGCATGACCTGACCTCGCCGGGCGACTTTGCGCGGCCGACCAACGTGGCGGTAGATAAAGACGGCAATCTCTACGTCACCGACACCTTCAACGACCGGGTCGAGATTTTCGATGCGGACGGAAATTTCATCCGCACGTTCGGCAAAGCCGGAGACGGTCCCGGGTACTTTGCGCGGCCGAAGGGAATCGCGATTGATGGCGACGGCCACATCTGGGTTGCGGATACGGTGCAGGACCGGGTGCAGGTTTTTACTCCCGAGGGCCAGTTGCTCATCTGGATGGGCGGCCACGGATTGCTACCCGGCCAGTTCAGCACGATCGCAGGTTTGACCATCGACAAGAACAACCGCGTGCTCACTTCCGAGCAATATCCGGGGCGAGTGCAGATTTTCCGGTACTTCACGGACGCGGAGGCGCAGGCCGAGAAAGACCGGCGTGATGCCGTCGAAAAAGAGAAGAAGACGGGAGGGCCAGCCGCCAAGCAAGCCGCGACGGCGACTCCCGCAGCGACGCCGCCGAAGTGAGCGGTGCAGAGTTTGGCTGTCCGCGGACAGCTGATCGAGGGGCCTTGATAGCCCGGCTCCGGAGGAGTAGAGGTAACAGCTGTTACATATCAGGAGGTCTTAAAAAGTATATGAAAAAAACGATGTTAGTAATCGCAATGGTTCTGTTCGTCGCGGCCTTCGCGATGTCACAGACCTACACACTGGGTTCTGGTATTACGGGTGTCGATAAACTGGGCGCCCACCAGAACGGCGGCCGGGGCTGCACGGGTTGCCATGCTCCGCACAGCGGCTCGTTCGGCGGCGGCGGCAACGCCGTGACCGGGCAAACTCAAGACAAGGTCAATGCCGGTAACTATGCTCTGTGGGGCCAGGACCTTGGTCCTCTGTATGGCGCCGTGATCACCCAGGGCGACAAAACCAACGGTGGCACGACGTTCACCACCACTCTTCCAGCACAGGCCGATTTCTTCACCTTCCCGGAGGAAATCAGCGGCGTCATGATGTGCCTGAGTTGCCATGACGGCAACATCGCCCAGGGCGCCATGATGACCAATAAGTCCTACGAGCAGGCGACTGGTCTGCTGCCCAAGGGCCTGTACGGCCCGAACGCGATTCCGACCTTGCTCGGCCAGGACGGCACCGCGGCCGGCAACTACTACAACGATCACCCGATTGGCCCGCAGGCCACGTTGGGAAAGGTGGGCGTTGCTACGAAGCTGGCCTACCTCGCCACCGGTTGCTCGTTCCACGGCGTGGCGAGTCCCTGCCTGAAGAGCGCGGGCACGGACCCGAATTTCACCGCGTTCATCAATCACTACGGCTTGCCCAGCATCACCTCCAACGGGCACAGCTCTCCGGTCGCTCTGCCGACCACCAATCCGGCTGACGCCTACCTGCTTTGCACCACGTGCCACACCCCGCACAGCATGTACGTCACGGGCGCCAATGCTGACGCTCCGATCCACACACTCACGGCGGGCAACTTCCCGACGTACTTCTTCCTCGCGGCGCCCTATAACCCGGGCTCAAACCCTGGTCCAACGCAGGCCTCGTCCGCGACGCAGTTCTGCCGCCAGTGCCACTATTCCGGCGCGGGTGGGTCGAACGAAGCCAGCGGAATCCTGACTGTGGACACCGCTTTCTAATGGCTTAACCCTTCAGGGGAGGGGAACTCCCTCCCCTGAAATTTCTCAGTCGGTGGTTGGAGGAGTTATGAAGACCCGGTTCTGCATCGCGATCGCAGTGGTTGTCTCAGGGCTGCTCCTGGGGCCGGCCACCGCTGGGGCGCAAATGGTAGCTTCTCATGCCCCGACCGCACCAACCGCGAAAGCGGATCCGAACGTAAAAGCGTCCATGGTGTCCGCAGAGACGGTCAGCGGCAAGCCCGTCGCCCGCGTCAACGGCGTTGACCTTCTTGACCGCGACCTGTTGCGCGAGATGTTCACCATCTTCCCGTACGCACAGCAACACAACGGATTCCCCAAGGAACTGGAGCCCGATATCCGTCGGGGCGCCCTGCAAATGATCATTTTTGAAGAGCTGGTCTACCAGGAGGCCAAGCGGCGCAAGATGACGGTTCCCCCGGCACAGCTGGCGAAAGCAGAAGCCGCGTTTCGCAAGCAGTTTGCCAGCCCGGCAGCGTACCAGGAGTTCATGAAAAGCGAGGTCAACGGCTCCGAGGCCGCGATGCGGGAGAAGATCCGGCGCTCGCTGCTGATCGAATCGCTGCTCAACCAGGAAGTCAACACGCCGGGACGCGTAAGCGATGTGCAGGCCCGCGCCGAGTACCAGAAGAACCTGGCGCAATACAAGCACGGCGAGATGTTGCACATTCAAAGTATCTCGATCATTCCGCCCAATGAGACGAAGGCGGTGGTGGAGGAAGCGAAGAAACGCGCCGCCGATGCGATCCAGCAGGCGAAGCAAGCGAAGAGCTATCGCGACTTTGGGCTTCTGGCGGAGAGGATTTCGGATGACGATTTCCACGTGAACATGGGCGATCACAAGCAGCAGGATGCGAGCGCTCTGCCGCCGCCGATTTTGCGGGCGGCCTCGAAGATGAAGCCGGGAGACGTGAGCGACCTCATTCAGCTCGGCAATTACTACACCATCTTCCGGCTGGAGGCGCGCACGCCGGCGGGCACGACCCCCTTTGCCGAAGTCAAAGCCAAGCTGCAGGCAGACCTGCAGAAGCAGAAGACAGAACAGCTCCGCTCGGCCTTGGCGCAAAAGCTGCGCAAGAACGCGAAGGTCGAAACCCTGTAGTCAGGACCAATATGACGTACCGGCATACATGGGCGACGCTCCAAAGACTCTGTGGGGCGTGCCTGCTGGTCGTGTTATTGGGGACGTTGGCGCAGGCCCAACTCGGAGTGGGCGACGACGTAAAAATGACGCTGAACGGGTTCCTCGGTTTCGGGTACTCGGGGGATTATGGGGACAATGCGAACACAGGGCATGGGCTGTTCGGTTCCGGCTCGGGACAGCTCTCCGGTTACTACTACAATCCCAATTTCCTCTCGTTCGACGTGCGGCCTTTCTACAACCGCAACCAGGACAACGCCTCGTTCGGGTCCGTACTGAACGAAACCGGCGTGGACGCGACAGCCAATCTATTCAGCGGAAGCCATTTTCCGGGCGCGGTAAGTTTCAGCAAAGCGTTTACCAATGGCAGCCAGTACGGAATCCCCGGATCGGCCGGTTTGACCGCGGATAGCTCGACCCGGACTTTTTCCGTGACCTGGAGCGAACTGCTCCCCAACATGCCTTCGTTGACGGCAACGTTTGGGTCGAATTCAAGTTCTTCCACCCTGCAGGGTGAGCCGGGCACGACCGACTCATCGTCGCGAAATTTTAGCCTCATGTCACATTACAAAGCCGACGGCTGGGGCTTTACCGGCTTTGCGAACCATCAGAATTTTGACGTGAAGTTGCCTGCCTTTCTTTCGCCAACGAATTCGGAATCGGATTCCTCGAGCACTTCTTACGGTGTTTCAGTCAGTCATCCATTGCCCCTCTCCGGTATCTTTCAGGCAGACTACAGCCGGACGGATTACAGCAGCGAAACCGGGAATTATCACAACAGTGGCACGACCGATACTGCCGATTCGACGGTAGCGTTCAAGCCCACGGAGAGATTCACCATCAACGGGCAGGTGCGTTACACTGGGAACCTGATTGGCGCGTTGCAGCAGTCGCTGACGCCCGGCGCGCCGCCGCTGCCGACCGACGAGCAATCGTCGCACGGTGTCACCCTGAGCACTTACGGCACTTACAACCTGGGCCGCGGTTTCATACTCATCGGCTACGCCAACCGCGACATGGAAACCTTCCGGGGCGTCGATTTCACGACCACACGGGCCGGCGGCACGCTGACCTACAGTTACTCGCGTCCGCTGTTCGGCGTACTTTATTTCAGTTTCGGCATGGTGAACAACGCCACCAACAATGCCGGAGGCAGCATCGGATATGTGGGCAATGTCGCATTCAAGCGGCGTTTCGGTGAGTGGCAGGTGGATAGCGATTTTTCGTATTCACAGAATGTTCAGACCATCATCGCGTATTACACGACCAGCAACTACAGCTACGGCGCCATGGTGCGCAGGCGGTTTGGCGCGAATTCGAATTGGACGGTGTCGTACCGCGGCATACGGAGCGGGCTGTCGCAACTTCCCGATTACAGCAATCGTTCTGATAACTTTATGACGACGTTCTCCCGGGGAAGGTATGGGTTTTCGGGCAGCTATGCGCAATCGCACGGGACAGCGCTGTTGAGCACCTCCGGAGTACTTACCCCCACCCCGCTTGCGCCGGTGGTCGCGCCCGATCAGGCTATCTATGACGGTACGGTCTATGGCACAGGCGTGAGCGTGATTCCGATCCGGAGAATGGTGATCAACGTCAACTGGTACCGGTCGCGTTCCGACACGCTGACCGAACAGGTGTTCTCGGCGAACAACAGCGAACGTGTTTACGGCCAGATGCAGTACAACCTGCGCAAACTTTCTTTCCGGGCGGGTTACTGGCGGGTCGACCAGGGAATCGGAGCCACAGGACTTCCACCCTCGGTGGTCAACACCTACTATTTCAACATCTCGCGATGGTTCGATATATTCTAGCTCGCATGCACGCGAGAAGACTGCGTAATGCGGCGTGGGCCCCCTTACTGGTCATCCTGCTGCATCCCGTTCTGCTTGCCGATCGTAAGAAGCCGCCCACCGCGGTGCCCGCGCCTCCCGACCTTCTGCTCGAAGGAGGCCGCAAGCTGAGTTTTGAGCGCGTGCTGAACTCGGAGCGCGACATTCGAGGCAAACCGGGATTCTGGAAAAAATTGGTGGACGTGGTGGCCGGTGAGCCTGACTACAAGCGCATGGTCCGGCCGTACGGCGTCGCCGTCGACTCACACGGCCGCGTCATCGTCACGGACCCGGGGATGGGCGGGATCCATGTCTTTGACGCGGAACAGCACAAGTACAAATTCCTGGAACGCAAAGACAAGGGGAAGGACGCGATGCAGATGCCGCAGTGCGTCGCGCTGGATGCAAGCGACAACATTTATGTTACGGACTCCCTGGCAGGCAAGGTGTTCGTCTTCGAGCCCAGCGGCAAATATAAGGGTGTATTCGGAAGTCTGCGAGGCGGGGAAGGCTACTTCAAACGGCCGACAGGAATCGCGATTGACCGCGAGACGAAGCAGATCTACGTCACCGATACTCTCCGTGACCGGGTGTACATACTCGACGCGAACGGGCAGGTGCTGAAGAGTTTCGGGCAGCATGGCGAGAAGAACGGCGAGTTCAACCTGCCTACCGAATTGATGATCAGGAACGGCATTGTGGCGGTGGTGGATGCGATGAATTTCCGCATTCAGACATTCGACCGCCAGGGAAATTTCCAGAGTGCGTTCGGCAATCTGGGCGACTCGGAAGAGGCGCTCTTCCGCCCCAAGGGCATCGCGCTTGACTCGGAGAATCATATTTACCTGGTCGAAGGTCTTTCCGGCACGGTCCAGGTTTTTGACCGCGAAGGACAGTTGCTCTACTTCTTTGGCCGGCGAGGCAGGGGGCTAGGCGAGTTCCAGCTCCCGGCAGGATTGTTCATCGATCAAAACGATCGCGTGTACGTTGTCGATTCCTACAACCGCCGCGTGCAGGTCTTCCAGTATCACGGCGTGAAGTTGAGCGCTCAGGGAGTGAACCCATGAAAGCCTGGTTGTCGGCATTGCTGTTGGTTGCCGCATCGGTGGTCATGGCACAATCGGGCGATGTGCTGGGCGCGCACGACCTGTCGTTGAGCGGAGGATCGCACATCAAGGGCCAGATGTCCGCGGCCTGCTTGTACTGCCACGTGCCGCACTCCGGGATCGGCAAGGGGCCGCTCTGGGGACAAACGTTCTCCTCGCAGGTCTACTCGACATACACCAGCGGCACGGAACAGAACACGGCGACACAGCCGGAGATCGGCCAGGACAGTTCACTCTGCCTGAGCTGTCATGACGGGACCGTGGCCGTAGGCCAGGTGACCCCGTACGGACCGTACCAGATGACGGGCACCATGCCGACGATGGGTTCGAATCTGGCCAGCACGCATCCGTTCAGCCTGAAGCTCCCGTTGAAGGATGCGCCCAACCTGGTGGCCAGCCTGGTGGCGTCAGGAACCACGCAGGATCCGACGCACTCCGTCAACCTGATCAAGGGCAACGTGGAATGTACGAGTTGCCATAATCCCCATATTCAGAGTGTCGACAAGAAGTCGCCGACTTTCATGGTGAGGGACAACCTGAAGGGTGCGGTGTGCCTGGCGTGTCATGAGATCAATCCGCGGACGGTCAACCTGCGCGACAATCCGCTGGCCATGTGGGCGCCGAGTGCACATGCCAACGCCGGCAACCTGGTGAATCCGAATGCCGGGCTGGGCGGATATAGCACGGTAGCCGAGTTTGCCTGCAGCTCTTGTCATGTGCAGCACGGCGGAGGCGGCGCCGCGGGCTTACAGCGTGGCGCCAATGAGAATGATTGCCTGGCCTGCCACAACGGTGGAACCAGCCTATCGCCGGTGCCGCCCAATGTATTTGCGGAATTTGCGAAGCAGGGACCACATCCTTTTTCCACTCCCACGGGCACGCACGAGATGAATGAAGATGTTTTGCTGAACCAGAACCGGCACGCGACGTGCGCCGATTGCCACAATCCCCATTCGTCCAACCAGGTCGTGACCTTCCCGCTGCCGCCCGCAATCCGGGCGTCGCAAAACGGAATTGCCGGAATCAGCGGGTCGGATGGCGTCACTATCCTGAAGCCAGCCGTGAACCAGTACGAAAACTGCTTGCGCTGCCATGGCAACAGCACAGGGAAGACGACGAATCCCGCGGTATACGGATACCTGCCGGTGCGGGTCGTCGCGGCCCCGGATGCCTTGAATGTGCTCCCGGAGTTCAGTTTGACGGCTACCTCCAGCCACCCCGTGATGCACGATCGCACCAGTCCGCTGACGCAGCCCAGCCTGCTCGCGAGCATGATGAACATCGATGGGGCGACTCCCGGCCGCGCGATGGGAACCCGCATCTTCTGCACGGATTGTCACAATGCTGACGATAATCGAGAGTTTGGCGGCACGGGACCGAACGGACCTCACGGTTCAAAGTGGTGGCATATCCTAGAACGCCGGTATGAATTCAGCCAGGCCGCGATTCCGGGCGGGACGATTACGAACCTCTTCCCCACTCCCGATCTGAGTGTAGCCGGACCCTACGCGCTGTGCGGAAAATGCCACGACCTCGCGCAAGTGATCGGCAATACCAGTTTCACGGAGCACGCGCGTCATATCAACGATGGCTTTTCCTGCTCGGCGTGCCACACCGCTCATGGGATGGGCGCCGTCTCCGGTTCGGTCAGCGGGGAACGCTTGGTGAATTTCGACGCGGCCGTGGTCGCCTCCAACGGTGGAGCTCCCATCTCCTACAACCGCGCCAAGAATACCTGCAGCCTGGTTTGTCACAATCACGCCCATTGACGCCTGCCTTGTTTGGCGCGAGTGGATCCGAAAATCTTCAATAAATCAGGCGGAAGACATCGCTGTAGTCGTCGGTCCACAGCCGCGGACCGACGCTATCGACGTAGTGAACGGTGATCGTGGAATGCTCAGGGAATCCGGGCCTTTCGACATAAGAAACCAGCCACTGTCAAAGATCAGACCCTGTCCACGGCTGATCGTCATCCGGGAACTGGCTTGAAAACTTTGCGCCGCACCTAACAGCACGGGGACCAGATTCACATGTCTGCTAGTGATGTGCACGGCAATGATTCCCTGGTCCGACTTCAACTGCTTCCAGTAGGTTTCGAAGGCTTCCCTGGTCAGCAAGTGAACGGGAATTGCATCGCCAGAGAAAGCGTCGAGCACGAGAATGTCGAATTGGCGGGTCTTGCCTTGTGCTTCCTCGCGCTCCAGCGAAAGACGCCCATCTCCTACAACGTTCGTCACGGATGCGCGTGAGTCGCGCAGATAGGTAAAGGTGGGTTGCTCACCAGAGGATAGCGCGACCACATCGGGATCGAGTTCGTAGAAGCGCAGGGAATCCCCGGGATGTCCGTAGGCCGCGAGAGTGCCAGCACCCAGACCGACCACGCCGATCCGCAACGAGCTGCCCCAATTCGATCGTTTCGGGTGATTCCGCAAGAGCACACCGATACCGCTATCCGGGCCGTAGTAAGTCAACGGGACACGCTGATCGGGCGGATCGAGTTGCGCACCATGCGTGGTCTGGCCGTGAACCAGCACCTTGGCGTTACCGTCGCGAAATACGCGAACCACGCCGTAGAAGTTGCGAGTGCTCGATTCCATTCCGGGCTTCGGCTGTGCGTTGAAGTAAAGCGCTGCGAACGATCCCAAAGCCACCGCGGCGACGAGGATCTGCACAAAGCGGAACGATGATCCGTCAGGAGGGGAGGACCGTCCGAAGATCAGTGCGCCCATCCCCACCAGGGTTCCGATCAGCAGAGCGACCGGATAAAACCTGATGGTGTTGAGAGCAACAGCGACCTCCGGGAACCACAGGCCGATGCTGTACGCGATGGCGATTCCCATAACAACGATGACCGCGGGCAGTATGAAGCTCCGAGAAAAAAACCACGATTGCCGGTCGAGAAAGAGAGTCGCTACCAGCAAGACGACGGCGAGGGCGAGCGACAACTCGAATTCGACAAACGAGGTAAAAACATGCGGGGCCACCAATGCCACGAAGAAACCGCCGGCAGCTCCTCCTGCTGAAATCGCCAGGTAAAAGGAAGTGAGATGCTGGACTCCGGGCTTCAGCCGGACGAGCTCGCCGTGGCAGATCATGCAGGCTGCAAAGAGAACCAGAAGAGGAGAGATCAAACGGGCGAGGAAGCTCTGATTCGAATGCAGCGCAGCGCAAGTCAGCAGGGTCGCGATGACGAACAAAGGATGAAAGACGGCTCGTTGGTACCATCGAGGATGATCGAAGCAGACAATAAAACTGAATAGGTAGATGGACAGTGGCACCACCCAGAGAAGTGGAACGGTAATCACTTCCTGGCACAGCAGATTCGTAGTGGCCAATAGCAGGGAAGAGGTGCAGGCGGCGAGCAGAAACCAGAGCACGAAAGTGATCGGGTGATGTTGTACGAGGGCTGAATTCTGGGGCCGGGGATCCTGCAATTCGGCGGGAGCCGTCGTGCTGTCGATCCGAGTTCGTCGACCGCACAGCAGACAGCCCACCGCGAATACGCAGAATAACAAAGCCCACAATTGACCCTGCGTCTTCAGCCGTAGAGCCGGCTCGAGAAGGAATGGGAACGTCAGGAGACCCAGCAGGGATCCGAGGTTTGAGAGCGCATACAGGCGGTAAGCCTGGTTGCCATAGCCCAGCCGGCTAAACCAGGATTGCAACAGTGGGGCTGAGGTGGACAGAACGAAAAAAGGCAGTGCGGTCGAGACCAGGATGATCCAACACACGCTCGCGGCCTGGTGAGCAGTTTGCGACGGCTTCCATGCGGCATTCGGCGTGATGGCAGACGGCCAGGCGATGGAGAGCGCGATGATCAAGAGGATCGCCGCCGACAGCAGAATTAACTGCAGCGTGAATTGCCGTGAGAGCGGAAGACGGGTCGTGACCAGATGAGAATAGACATATCCCGCCAGCAGCAACAGCTGGAAAACGAGCATGCTGGTTGTCCAAACCGCAGCCGACCCACCAAACCACGGCAGGATGTGCTTGTTCACGATCAACTGGACCTGAAAAAGAAGAAACGCGCTCAAGAAGGAAGTCGCGGCGAAAAGCAGCAGAGGCGTGATAGGACCAGCAGCGGGTGCCGGCTTTTCGGCGACAGTCAGGCGATCACTGGACTCCGTGCGCATGTCGACTCCCGGATCGTGAGTCTCGGTAGTATCACAGAAAAACCGGCAGAAGATTGTGAGGGCAGTCACAAGTCTGCCTTGATGATCCGGTGAGTGAACTTCCTTTTCTGCAGGACAGGCCTGACCTACTGGCGGGCCTGCACGACGCTGGCCTCGTCGACGTGATGTGCGGCAGCAATGGCCGCGGCCTCCTCGATCTGCTGGTTGCGGTCCCACTCCGAACGCAGCACCATGGCCTTGACGCGGAAACGCGATTCGCGGCGCGCGTCGTCCACCCTGATCAGCAACTCGTTGTTGCGGAGGTGAAACCGCGTGGTCTCCGCCAGCGGCACAAGCTGGTCCGCATTCCTGCCGATGATCACGTACACGACTGTGTCGGTGACCAGCACGTATTCGGGGCAGAGTTCGCCCGATGGAGCGCGGTTGGTTCCGGATAGGGCGTCCATCCACGGGTGCGCTGAGCCGATGCAGTCGGCCATGCGCATGCGGACGATGGTGCCCTGGTCTCGCGCCTTGGTTTGAGCGGACAGTGCAACCGGCAGCACACAGATGAGAACCAGCGGCAGAAATCGTTTCATTGCCTTCATTCCTCGGAGATGGCGGGGTAGTAGTATCCGCGCCGGCAGTGGAACTGCAAGCTGAGATCGTGAGTAGGAAGAATGCGGACCGGATGAAACCCAGCCGCGTGATTGGGCAGTTTGTACGTAACCGTATAGGTCGCGTGAAAGTCTTCCAGGACTGCCTGAAGCAACCGGACCAATCCCGCTTCGGCGGGAAAGTAGCGTCCTCCGGTGCCGGCGGACAGGCCGCGCAACACCACGGTACCGGGAGAAGAATGCGGCCGCGGGCTGATGTCCACGCTGTAGATGGCCACATCCTGCGCCACGGCGGACTGGGCGGCGTCGGACAGAGACTCCTGGCTGATCGTGTCCGCACCGTCGGAGAACAAAATCAGGATCTTCCTGGTCTGCACGCCGCCACGACGCGCCAGCAGGTTCGACGCGAAAACGATGCTGTCGTAGAGAGGCGTTACACCGCCGCGCGCCGCGACGGGGAAACGCGCATCTGCATTCGTGGAGCGGCAATTGCCCTCGCATACCACGGCCGGTTTCGCATCCTGAAAGGAGACGACAGAAAAGCTCTCGTCCGGGACACCGGTGGTCTGATTCACCAGCTGAACGACACCTGCGAGTTCCTGCCGGAACTCGGCGGCTACGGATGCGCTGACATCGACCAGCACGGCGACCTCAAGGCGGGTGTACTCGGTGCGATTGAAGCTGCGGAAATTGCGCACGACCAGGTCCTGGTCCACGATGGCGAAGTCGCCGGGACGGATGGTGGCCATGATGTTGTTGTTCTGGTCGGTGGCAGAAAAGCTGATCCGGACTTCAGCAGCGTCGGATCGTAAGGTCATCGCCTCAGGGGTTCCAAGGTCCTGGGCGAATACCGCGCAAGCCCTTCCAGCGCAAAGGATTATGTGTAGAAGGAGGCGCGAGACGTTGCCGAAGGTTCTAGCCACAAAGGGTAGATCGGCCCTTTGTGTAGAACTTTAGGCCTGCGTCCACACGGGGGCGTTACCCCTGTCATCCGTTATTGGTGCCGAACGGATCGCCGGAGCCGCCCCGGCTTGATTCGAAACTCTATTGTGAGAGTGGTTTCGCCTGTGTCCCCGGCTTGACCGTTGTGTGCTTTTTTGCCTCGGCGATCATCTGCTCGACTTTTTCTTTGCCTTCGTAGTTCGGGTTGGTGGCTAGGAGTTTTTCCCAATCCGCCACCGCGCCGGCGATATCCATCTTGGCTTGCCACTTCACCAGGCCACGGTTGAAGAGCGTGTTGGGTTTGTTCGGTTCGTCTCTCAGCGCCTTATCGAACTCGGCAATCGCGGTGTCGGCGTCGCCCATATACCAGTATGCGGTCGCCATGTCGGTGCGCACGTTGGCGTCGGTGGGCTTGCTGTGGAGCGCGCGAGCGTAGTATTCCACCGCGACCGGGTACTGCTGCGCGTCGTAGTAGAAGTTGCCGACGTTGACGAGCAGCTCGGGGTTGTTCGGATCCGACTTGAGCTTCTCGATCAGGGGAGCGGCTTGGGTGTCGGCCATCTTCCGCAACTCGGCCGGGGATGGCATCTGCGGCGCCGCACTGGCGCCCGCCGGGGCGGCCGCGGAAGCGCTGGCCGAGTCCGGACCCGCAGTGGCTGGACTCTGCGATCCGCGAATGAACCAGCCGCCGGCGATTCCCACCAGCAGGCAGATGACCGCCAAGGTGTAGGCTTGCACGCTTGTCCATTGCTCGATTGAAGTTCGATTCGTATCTGTCATTGCTCCGTACTCCTTCCCATCTCGATTCGGCCGGCCGCAGCTAACTCTTGCCCTGCTTCCCGACATCGGCAATCAACTTCTGCACTGCGGCTTTGCGGTCCGCGCTCAATTGCGGGTTGGACTTCAGCAATTGCTGCCAGGCCGCGAGCGCTCCCTTGCTATCCTGCTTCCCCTGCCACCTGATCATGCCCAGGTTGAACAGAGAGTTAGCATCCTTGGGGTCATATTGCAGCGACTGCTGCAATTGACGGATGGCGCCGTCCACATCGCCTTCGTAGTACAGGCACGAAGCCAGGTCGGTGCGGATGGCGACATTTTTGGGATCCACCTGCAGGGCCTTGTCGTAATAGCTGGCCGCTTCCTTGAACTTGTGAGTCGCCCGATAGATGGTGCCAATCTGGTTCAGCAGAGTGCTGTTGTTGGGATCGCTCTTCAGCTTTTCCAGCAGTGGCGCTGCCTTCTGGTCGGCCATCTGCTTCATTTGTTCCAGGCTGGGCCTGATATGGCCTGCAGGGGCGGACTGCTGGGCGTTCGCGGCAGGCGGCGCGGGCGTCGCCGGGGATTGCGATCCGCGAAACAGATAGCCGACCGCTGTCCCTACGACGAGGCAAATCACAGCCATCGCATAGACCTGCCTTGCCCGCCAGGGCGCCCTCGCCGTTGGCCCTGCGGTGGGCTCATTCGCCATTGCCCGATCCCCTGTTTAGAATGCGCCCCGTCTGCCTGCGCGGAACGTCAAGACGCGATCAACGCGGTCCCCGCAGAAAGCGGTTCGGCGCCGCTCTGATCTTGCCAAGTTATCCTAAAGGCCGGGGAAAAAGCAGGGCAGCATTCCATGTCACGAGAGCATGTGATGGCGATCACATCGAAGACGGACGAACGCATATGGTCGCAGGTTCATGAGGCCGCTTGGGGCAGAGAGTGGAGGGGTGCAACAGACTGGGCGGGGAAAATTAAAAGGGCCGTGACATTGGTTATGCTCTAGCTGCCAGCTTCTGCGAGGAAGCCAACAGCGTGGAGACATGCACCGTCACAGCCCCCGATGCGATCACTGCTTTCGCAGTTCCGAACCCCGGCTTACCCTCGCAGGACAGTCGGTTTTTTCAGGTCCGGCAGCTTGCCGGGTCGCCCCGGCTCACCCATCGCTCAGCTTACATCGGACCGGCCACGTTTTATTTTGGCCAACCCTTTCAGCCATCGACGCGAGCAACCCTAAGCGCTTGACAGAAAAATGTCAATGCCGCATTTCGGTGCAATTGAAGAAAATAATGGACTTGCCGATGAATGTTACAAGTTAATGAATTGCAAAAGGTTGCTGAACTGGAGAAAAGTTTCGACCTTGTTTTGCACAGCGACTTGCACAGCCGTCCGAGAAAGGTTACGGGTGATGTTCTGTGGAAAGTAATGTTCTTGACGCGGTCGGCCCTGCTCCCGCATGGTGTAGGAAACAACTTTAGCGATGTCAGTATTCGTGGCGCATGTAGACGGGGGGTCGCTGGGCAATCCAGGGCCGTCGGGTATTGGAGTTGTGATTGACCCTCCGGAAGGCACACCGATCCGGATCTCCAAATGGATCGGACATCAAGACAACAACGTGGCGGAGTACATTGCGCTGCTGGAAGCACTGCAGTGCGCGCTGAATCTCAACGCGGAAACACTGCGTGTGTATTCGGATTCGCAGGTCGTGGTGCGACAGATGCGCGGCGAGTACCAGTGCCGCAGCCCACGCCTGTATTCGCTGCATTGGATCTGCCGTAAGCTGGCCCGGTCGCTGAGGTTCTCCATCCACCACGTGCCGCGCGAGAACAACGCCGAGGCTAACCGCTTGGCGAACGAGGCGGCTCGGCAGCGGGGATTGTTGGGATAGCCTGTTTCGCGGGCGGGACGCCGCTACTTTCGAAGCTACTTCTGCGATTTCTGCATCCAGTTCCACGCGCTTGACACGATGTTTGTCAGATCGCGCGTGGCTTTCCATCCCAAAACCTGCTGAGCTCGCGTCGGATCGGCCACCAGCGCAGGCGGATCTCCGGGACGCCGGGGCGCGATCTTTTTCCGCACCGGGTGGCCCGTGATCTGCTCGGCCGCCTGGATGACTTCCATGACGGAATTGCCGGTGCCTGTGCCCAGATTGAGCGCGACGGAATCGCCGCCCTTTTCCAGGTGTTGCAGAGCCCGCACGTGGGCATCGGCGAGATCGTTCACGTGGATGTAGTCGCGAATGCAGGTACCGTCGGGCGTGGGATAGTCGGTGCCGAAGACGTTGAGTTCGGGGCCCGCTTGCGTGGCCGCGAGCGCGAGCGGGATCAGGTGCGTTTCCGGATCGTGCAGTTCGCCGATCTCGCCGCTATCATCGGCGCCGGCGGCATTGAAGTAGCGCAGCCAGGCGGATCGCAGGCCGTAGGCGCGGACGTAGGCCTCGAGGGCATACTCGAAAAACAGTTTGGACGATCCGTACGGATTCACGGGCTGGCGCGGATTGCCTTCCGTGATCGGAACTTTCTGGGGCTCACCGTACACGGCGCACGTCGACGAAAAGACGAAGCGGCGAATGCCGGCTTCGAGCGTAGCATTCAGCAGGTTGAGGCCGGCCTCGACATTGTTGCGAAAATATTTGCGTGGATTCTGGACCGATTCGCCGACATAGGCGTGGGCGGCAAAGTGCATGACCGCATCCACGCGCGCGAGGGCCGGCTTCAGTCTGGCTGAATCGCCCATGTCGCCTTCGACAAGCTCAAATCCCTGCGCCAGACGGCGATGACCGGTGCAGAGATTGTCGTAAATGATGACTTCGTATCCGGAACGCCGTAGTGCGCGCGCCGCATGACTGCCGATGTAACCCGCTCCGCCTACTACCAGGATGGCCAAGTTTTTTTCTACCCCTCAGGTATTGGGTCTAACGCCTGATCCATTTGATCGGATGGAAACACATTCTGGCAAGCAGCAGGCCAGAGCGCAGGCAGTGGCTCGTAATGCCTGATGCGCTAAAATAGAGGCATTCTGCATGCCTGCCGACAAGATTCTGGTCGTGGATGACGAGCGTCTGGTGCGCTGGTCCCTGCGCCAGAAATGCGAAGAGTGGGGCTATCAGGTCATGGAAGCGGAGGCCGGAGAGCCTGGCCTGAAACTGGCCCAGCACGAGTCCCCCGACTTGGTGCTGCTTGACGTGCGCCTGCCCGACATCAGCGGACTGCAGGTTCTTGAACAACTCAAGAAAAGCGGCGACGCTCGCGCCGTGATCATGATTACCGCCGACCCGCAGCTCGAAGATGTCAAAGTCGCGCTCAAGCTGGGCGCGTATGACTTCGTCGGCAAGCCGCTCGATTTCGACGAACTCCACGTCACCATTAAAAACGCTCTGGAAACCTCGAAACTGCGTTCCGAGGTGAAGTCGCTGCGGGGAGAAGTGCGGCGGGGCGCCGGCTACCACGAGATCGTCTCCAGTTCGCCGAAGATGACCGAGCTGATGAATTTTGTGCGCAAGGTGGCGTCCAGCGAAGCGACCACCATCCTGATCCAGGGCGAGAGCGGCACTGGCAAGGACCTGATTGCCAAAGCCATTCACTACGAGAGTACGCGCCAGGAGCGGCCTTTCGTGGCCATCAACTGCTCGGCCATTCCGGAGACTCTGATGGAAGCCGAGCTCTTCGGCCACGAAAAGGGCGCCTTCACCGATGCCAAGCAGATGAAAAAGGGCCTGTTCGAGATGGCGGACGGAGGAACGCTGTTTCTCGACGAAATCGGAGAACTCTCGCCCCTGTTGCAGGCCAAGCTGTTACGCGTACTCGAAGACCAGGTCATCCGGCGGGTTGGCGGAGTGCGCGACATGCAGGTGAATGTGCGAGTCATTGCCGCCTCCAACCGCGACCTGGAGAAGGCGGTTCGTGAAGGACACTTCCGGCAGGACCTTTACTATCGCCTGGCTATCATCGCGATTTTTATTCCGGCCTTGCGGGAGCGGAAGGAAGACATTCTTCCGCTGGTCAGCTTCTTTATCGAGCGCTACAACCAGCGCTTTCGCAAGTCGGTGCGTGGGATTACCGACGAGACGCGCCGTCTTCTGCAGCAGCACAACTGGCCCGGCAATGTTCGGGAACTGAAAAATTCGATCGAGCGCGCGATGATCCTCGAGGACGAACCCTTGCTGCGTCCGGTGTACCTGCCGTTTGCGGTGAGCGAGACGAACGCGGGCCTGACCGCATTCGAACGCACGGCGGCACACGATAACGGACAGGCACTGTCCAACGGCCGGTTCCTGCCCCGCTTGTATATTCCCGAAGGCGGTACGTCGCTCGAGGAAGTGGAACGCGCCATGGTGGAATTGGCCATGAAGCAGGCCAACAATAAACAGACCCACGCCGCCAAACTGCTCGACATCAGCCGCGACGCGTTGCGCTACAAGCTGAAAAAATTCGGGCTGATGCCGGGCGACGAGCCCGAGGCCGCGGAAGAGCCGAGAGAAGTTGGCTGAGGGGGGATTCGTTCGTGAGGGTGATGCTGCTGCGTTGTGACTGGTGTAGAATTTGAAAGTCAACCCCGCGCTGCCGCTCGGCAGCGGTTCCGATCGGGACGTAGCGCAGCCTGGTAGCGCACTTGCTTGGGGTGCAAGGGGTCGCGAGTTCAAATCTCGCCGTCCCGACCAATTTCTCTACATTCCAGTCAGGTCCTTCCCTTCGATTCATGCCACCTTATGCGGAGATTCACGGCGCGGGGTGTATGCTTTCATCTCGATCCCGGAGAGGAACCCCAATGAAGAAATTCTCGGTTGCGCTATTTTGCTTCGCAGTGGCTGTGGTGCTTGCCCGTGCACAAAGCGCAGAGGAAGGCTACCAGACAGCGACAGTTGTCTCGATCGAACGAGTCGCTGCAAGCGCACAACATCCAGAAAATTCGGACCATTACAAGATTTCCATGCGCCTGGGCGATACCCTCTACCTTTGCCAATCCAGCGGTTCCGTTTCAACGTTCATGGACTGGACGCGGGGAAAGGAATTTCCCGCCAAAGTGAATGACAAGACGTTGCTGGTGAAGATCCCCAATGGTCAAACCGTGGAATTGAGCATTGTCGGAAAGAAGAAACCAAAGTAGAAGCGCGCATCTAGCTGCCGCGGGGCTGTCGCTTGGTTATCTGTCTCCACAGCTATAGAGGGCACGGAGTGAGTGCCCAGAGCGACTGCCACGGTGAGGATTCAATTCGTGAGCATGCGGATACGACCCCTGGTTCAAAGTATCGTCGGAACAGAGAACCGCAGTCCGCAGCCAAGAACGAATCATGTACTTCTGCGTTTGACGGGCCACCCCAGAAGCGGCTAATTTCGGCCCCGTCCGTGACTCCTCCGAACTACCAATTTTCAACGGACACCGCCGAGGGCGAGCTGGAGACTGGGCCCCCGGCATTTCCACATTCGTTGCTTCAGGCTCGTTCCGCCTACCCCCTGTCACCTTGACCCACCCGCTTTTGATTGCCGCGACAAACTGTCGTATGCTGTCTTCCTGCTTATGACCGCCATCCGCTAATCCGGCCTCTGTTGTTCTGGCGATTTTCGCGCCCAGTGTGCGCGTTCCGCCATGACTCCCCGTCGTCAACACAGAGAGGATCACTACCATGCACTTCGTGGATCGGGCGTTGGCCCGCCGTTTTGAGTCTGCGGAAGAAATGCCGCAGGTCTATCACGCGCAGTGGTGTGAGAAGAATCAACCGAGTGTCGGCGCCGTCGTCGAGCAGATCGCGGGCGGCCACATGATCTTTGCTGGACTCGGCTCTCCCATTGGACGGGCTGTCGGGATGGGATTTGCCGCGCCGGTGACCGACGCCGACTTCGACCAACTCGAAGCCTTTTACTTTTCGCGCAAGGCGCCGTCGCAAACGGACTACTGTCCCCTGACCGATATCAGCCTGCTTGAAATCGCCAGGAAACGCGGGTACACGATCGCCGAATTGAACAACGTACTGGCCCGCAAGATTGATCCGGGGGAGAAGTTTCCGCCGCTACCAGGCCGTATTCGTCCCAGCGCGCCCGATGAAGCCCCGGCCTTCAGCAGCATCTTGCGGCGTTGCTTCTTCTCTGAAGGCGGCGAGCCCGAGGGTTTCGACAACATGCTGCTGCCGATGTTTTCTTTTCCCGGCAGTATGACGTTCCTTGCGGAAATCGACGGGCAGCTTGCGGCGACAGGCGCGGGACTCAGGATCGCCCAGCACCGGATCGTGGGGTTGTACGGCGCCGGTACGCTCAAGGAATACCGTCGCCGAGGTCTGCAAACGGCGATGCTTCAGATTCGCATGCAAGTGGCGGCTGAATCGGGATGTGAGTACGCCGTCATTGTTACCCAAGGCGGGACGACCTCTCAGCGCAACGCGGAGAGGCTGGGATTCCGCGTGGCGTACAGCAAGGCAACCCTGATCAAAGACTACAAACCATAAAGCCGTCACCATGGCGCGGGCGACCAGTCGCCGCCTCCCCGCGCTATCATTTCGAAATGCCCGACGTCGACTGGATCCGCGATCTTTGCTTGTCCTTTCCTGACGCGACCGAGAACATCCAGTGGGGCGACGATCTCTGCTTCAAGATTCGCGGGAAGATCTTCACCACGGTGGTTCTCTCGGACGGTAAGTTCCCGCGTGCTTGCTTCAAATGCACGCCGGAGAAGTTCCAGGAACTCTTGGAGATCGAGGGTATCTCTCCGGCTCCCTATGTTGGGCGCTACAAGTGGGTCCTGCTGAGGGATACCAACGTGCTCCCCGCCGATGAGCTGGAGACCTTGCTGCGCAAGTCTTACGAAATGGTTGTGGCGAATGCGCCGAAGAAGACTGCGCGCAAGAAAACGTCCCAAGCCATGCGGACGAAGCGGCTCCGTCGAAAATAGCACGACAGTTTGACTCACTCATTCGCCGTGGGCTAGCCTCATAGGTTCGTTGGCCCACGACGGATTCTGCCCGGCTGCTGTCGCGCCGGGCGTGGGCGCCCGGCTCTCCATCGCATGCGAATTCAATACAGGCTGGCGATTGTTACCTGGCTCATGGCCTCGGCCGCGACCGGCATCGCGGCTCCCCTGCGCCCCAAGCATGCCGAGCACGCGATGGTCGCGAGCGTGCACGAACTGGCATCGCGCGCCGGAGTGGAGATGATGCAGGCTGGCGGCAACGCCGTGGACGCCGCGGTCGCGACCGGATTTGCATTGGCGGTCGTACATCCGCAGGCCGGCAATCTCGGCGGCGGCGGATTCCTGCTGCTTCGCAAGGCGAGTGGCGAAGTGCGTTTCATCGACTTCCGTGAAAAGGCCCCAGCCGCCGCCACCGAGAACATGTATCTCGACGCACAAGGCAACGTCATTCCGGATGCCAGTACCGTCGGCTACAAGTCGATCGGCGTTCCAGGATCCGTGGCTGGCCTGGTCTATGCGCAGAAAAAATACGGCAAGCTGTCGCTCGAGAAGGTCATCGCGCCAGCGATCCGGCTGGCGCGCGAAGGTTTTGCACTTGCCTGGGAGGACGCCGAAGACCTGAAAGATGAGGACCTCGCGAAGTTCACCGAATCGAAACGCATCTTCCAACGCGGCGGGAATTCCTATCATTCTGGAGAAATCCTGAAACAACCGGAACTGGCGCGAACTCTGGAGAGGATTGCTAAGGATCCGGACGATTTCTACCACGGCGCCATGGCGCGCGAACTGGCCGCGGCAATTCAGAAAGGCGGTGGGCTCATCACCGCGGCCGACCTCGCACAGTACGAAGTCAAGGAGCGTGAGCCGATTCGCGGAACCTATCGCGGTTACGACATCATCAGCGCCCCACCGCCGTCTTCTGGTGGAGTCGCGCTGACGGAAATTCTGAATATTCTCGAAGGCTACGATCTCGCCAAACTCGGAAGCCGCTCCGCGGCCGCGATTCACCTCGCCGCCGAAGCGTTTCGCCGCGCTTTCTATGACCGGGCGGAATTCATGGGGGATCCGGATTTTTCGAAAATCCCCGTGCCGCAGCTCATCGACAAGCGCTATGCCGAGGCGTGGCGCGAATCGATCGATCTCAACCATGCCAGTGTAAGTAAGGACCTGAAGCGTCCGGCCAATTTCAACGAACTGGAACGGGTGGCGCGGCATCGACCGATAGCTGTCCGCGAACCTGACAACACTACGCACTACTCGGTAGTCGATACCGAAGGAAACGCAGTCGCGGTCACGACCACGCTGAACGATTCCTTCGGATCGCGAGTTACCGCCGAAGGCTTGGGCTTCCTGCTCAACGACGAGATGGACGACTTTGCCTCGAAGCAGGGAGTCCCCAACGCGTACGGCCTGATCCAAGGCCCGGCCAACACGATCGGTCCGGGCAAGCGGCCGCTGTCGGCGATGACGCCGACCATCGTGCTCAAGAACGGCAAGCTTTTTCTCGTGCTTGGCTCGCCGGGTGGGCCAACCATTATTACTACGGTGGCCAACATCTTGATAGGAGTCGTGGATTTCGGACTGGATATTCAGGAAGCGGTCAATGCACCAAGGTTTCATCATCAGTGGCTCCCGGATGCAATTGCTGTAGAAGATCGTCTCTCTCCCGATACAATGAACGTACTGCGTTCTAAAGGGCACAAATTGAACGTCGCGCATTTTTGGGGCGATGGCGAGTGCATCATGGTCGATCCCAAGACCAGCGAACGCCTGGGTGCGAGCGACGGACGCAATAATGGGAAGGCGGTGGGTTACTGATGCTGCGGGCAGTGTCTACCTACGTCTATGTCAAGGAACGGTTGCATCCGGGCCTGCTCGATGAGTTGGTGAAAGCCGGAGCGCAGGCGATCGAGATTTTCGCCGCGCGCCAGCACTTCGACTACGCCAATCGCAAGCAGCATATCCGTGAAATTGCCGACTGGTTCCGCTCGACCGGCATACCCCTGAACTCCGTGCACGCGCCGCTTTTTGCCGATTACGAGTGGGGCCGGACCGGTTCTCCGCCGGTTAACATCGCTTCGACCGATCGCGCTGGACGGATCGAAGCTATGGATGAAATCAAGCGCGCCCTGGAAGTTGCGGAACAGATTCCGTTCCGGTTTCTGGTGCAGCACATTGGCACGCCCGGCGAATCGTTTGACGACAAGAAATTTGAGTCGGCCATGACCTCCGTCGAACACTTGCGCGCTTTTGCCAAGCCGCTGGGCGTCCGTGTCCTTGTCGAAAATATCCCGAACGAGCTTTCGACGCCGGAGAAGCTGGTGGAATTCATTCACACGTCGCGCTTTGAAGACGTCGGGGTCTGTTTCGATTGTGGGCACGCGCATATGATGGGCGGCGTTGCGGAGGCGTTTGAAACTGTCAAGAAGCACATCTGCTCCACCCACGTGCACGACAACGACAAGCTCAAAGACTCACACCTGTGGCCGGGGAATGGCACCATCAACTGGAAAGAGACGATGGAACTACTCCGCACCGCTCCGCAAGCGCCGCCGCTGCTGTTGGAGATCGAGGGTGAAGAGAAGAAGAGTCCCAGCGCGGATGTGACGGCGACGTTCAACAAACTGGAAGATTCCTAGATCCACCGCTGAGACGCCGAGGACTTCGTAGAACAAATCTCCAAAAGACTTGGCGTCCTCTGCGTCTCGGCGGTGAAAGGGTTTATGGCCGCACCTGTCAGCACCATTGCCGAAATCGGCAAGCACGATGGCCAGTCGGTTACGATCCGCGGCTGGCTCTACAACCTCCGCGAGAGTGGCAAACTTCTGTTTCCGCAGTTTCGCGACGGATCAGGAGTGATTCAGGGCGTCGTGCCGAAGAATGCCGTTCCGCCCGAAGTCTTCGACGCGATCAAGGGACTCACGCAGGAGTCGAGCGTGATCGTCGAAGGCAAAGTGCGCGCCGACAAGCGCGCGCCCGGCGGTTATGAACTCGACGTTTCGAACGTGCAGGTGGTGCAGCGCGTGCCGGAGTCCGATCCTTACCCGATCACGCCCAAAGAACACGGCACGGATTTCCTGATGGAGCATCGTCATCTCTGGGTGCGTTCCACGCGCCAGGCGGCGATTTTGCGTGTTCGGGCTGAGATCATCCGCGCGGCGCGCGATTTTTTTGACAGCCGCGGATTCACGCTGACCGATCCGCCGATCATCACTCCGGCCGCCTGCGAAGGCACGACCACGCTTTTTCCGGTCGATTATTTCGAAGAGCAGGCGTATCTCACGCAGTCGGGCCAGCTCTATATCGAAGCCACGGCGATGGCGCTGGGTAAGGTGTATTCTTTCGGGCCCACGTTTCGCGCCGAAAAATCGAAAACACGCCGCCATCTGACCGAATTCTGGATGGTCGAGCCCGAAGTCGCCTATGCCACACTGGACGACGTGATGGAACTCGCCGAGGGCCTGCTCACGCACTTGGTGAAGCGCTGCCTGGAACACCGCCGCTCTGATCTGCAAACGATCGGACGCGACATCAGCAAGCTGGAAAAGATTGATGCTCCGTTCCCTCGCATCAGTTATGACGAAGCCGTACAGAAACTGCAGGAAGGCCACGCTCAGGGCAAGCTCGAAAACAAGTTTGAGTACGGCGGAGATCTCGGCTCACCTGACGAAACCTATCTTTCCTCGCAGTATGACAGGCCGGTCATGGTCCATCGCTATCCGGCCAGCGTGAAGGCATTCTACATGGAGCCCGACCCCCAGCGTCCGGAGTTGGCGCTGTGCGTTGATGTGCTCGCGCCGGAAGGGTACGGCGAGATCATCGGCGGCTCGCAGCGCATGGCCTCGCATGAACTGTTGCTGAAGCGCATCCACGAGCACAACCTGCCGGAAGAGGCGTTCAAGTGGTATCTTGACCTGCGGAAATATGGGAGCGTACCGCATGGCGGTTTCGGCATGGGCATCGAGCGGGCGGTCGCGTGGATCTGCGGGCTGGAACACGTGCGGGAGACGATACCGTTCCCGCGGATGCTGTATAGACTGTATCCGTAGATTGAACCGCAGAGATCACTGAGATCGCAGAGGAAGGCGTTGCATGAAGGTTATGGCGATGCCGACACCTGATCAGCTCAATGCGGTCACAGAACAGACCATCGGCGCCGCAATGGCCGTGCATCGCGCTCTCGGACCGGGGTTGCTGGAGTCGGCATACGAGGCATGCCTCGCATTTGAATTGCGTGATCGCGGACTGAAGGTGGAGCAACAAAAGCCTCTGCCGGTTGTCTATAGAGGCGTCAAGCTGGACTGTGGATACCGGCTGGACTTGCTTGTGGAAGATTGTGTGATAGTGGAGGTCAAAGCCATAGAGAGGTTGACTACCGTTCAGGACGCCCAATTACTCTCGTATCTTCGCCTCATGGCTTGCCCGGTGGGACTACTCCTAAACTTCCACTGCAGTATGCTGAAGAACGGAATTCGCAGGATTGTGAATGACTTCCCCACCCCTGCGATCTCCGCGATCTCTGCGGTCGAATGATCTCTATGGGGCAAAGAGCATCCTTCACCAACATCACGCCGCGCCAGATCCGCGTGATCGGCGTGCCGCTGGACCTCGGTCAGTCGCGGCGTGGTGTTGACATGGGTCCGTCGGCTGTCCGCGTGGCTGGACTCGAAGCTCGCCTCGAAGCCATCGGCCATCAAGTCGAAGATGCCGGCAACATCGCGGTCGCGATTCCAGAGCAGAAAAAAGAAGGTGCCGCGCACGCTAAATATCTCAAAGAGATCACGGCCACGTGCACCAAGGCTGCTGAACTCGTGTTGAAGACGCTCGAATCGGGCAAGGTTCCAGTCGTTCTCGGCGGGGACCACTCCATTGCTGCGGGCACTGTCTCAGGCGTTGCCGAATTTTACCGCCGGCAGAACCAGAAGATCGGCTTGATCTGGATCGACGCTCACACCGACATGAACACGCCCGACTCTTCGCCGAGCGGCAACGTGCACGGCATGCCGCTGGCGTCGATCATGGGGCTTCCGCCACACGAGCTTGGCAGAATCTACGATTTCTCGCCTAAAGTGCAGCCGGAAAACTGCGTGCTGGTCGGCATTCGCGATGTCGACAACTTCGAGAAAGAAAACATTCGCAAAGCGGGCGTGGAAGTCTTCACTATGCGCGACATCGACGAGCGCGGCATGCGCGCGGTGATGGAAGAGGCGCTGCGCATGGCCGGACGCGGCACCGCCGGATATCACGTCTCGCTCGACATGGACTGGATTGACCCCGAAGACGCGCCCGGCGTGGGCACGCCGGTCTGGGGTGGCGCCACCTATCGCGAAGCGCATCTGGCCATGGAGATCATCGCCGACCACGGCCGCATGCTGAGTTTCGAGATCGTCGAAGTCAACCCGGTAATCGACGAGCGCAACCAGACAGCGGACCTGGCGGTGGAACTGGCGTTATCGGCCTTCGGGAAGAAAATCCTTTAGAGGCAGAACCACAGCGGTGGCAGAGAGACACAGGGGAAAACTGGACCTCGTCTGTGACCCCTGTGGTCAAGAACTGTCTGACTTCGACCGCGAAAGGGCAAACGGCGGAGCGATGCTTCGCCCCGCCGTCATTGTGTCGAATCGAACCTGTAAACTACTGCGTCTTCGTTTTCACCGCATCCCCGACCTTGAAGCCGGTTCCGGAGACGACCGAACACACCGCGGAAACATCGTCTACATCAGTCGCTTTCACTACGCCGATCGGCGTGCTCATGCGGCGTAGAACCTTGCCCGTCGCGGGGTCCTTGATTTCCTTGCTTACCCGCTCTACGGTCAGCTCGTCGCCAACTTTTATCCCAGCTTTGCCGCCGACATTCAGGACGATCATTCCACTGTCGACCGCGGCGACCAGCCCTTCAACGACAATGGTGCGAGCGACCAACTTATCCTTGCCGGCGACTACTTCTGTGCTCATCTGCTCGACCGCAGCTTTGGTGGCTTCGCCAATAATGGTGTTCTGAAAATCGCTGCTGCCCATGTCCACGGCCCCGCCGCCCCAACCGTGCCAGTTACCGCCACCGCCGAGCAGCGATGTGCTCGATCGAGCCGATTCGCCCTTGCCTTCGGCTACGGCCAGGATTTCACCGGTATCGATGTCCACAATGCGGGCATCCAGGCCAACGATCGCCTTGGTGTTCGAGTGCTTGAACCCACCCAGACCGAAGCCGCCCAGGCCTCCGCCTCCGCCGCCAACACCGGTCTTCTTGGTGTCGTTGCCGAACTGCGTGATGCTGCCCACGATAATGGCATCCACGCCCAGCAGTTTGCCGATCTTGGCCGCCGAATTCGGGTTGGCGCGATCGCTGTTAGAGAAGTTCTGCTCGGCCAGGATTTTGTCCAAAGCCTTGCGCTCGATCACCGAATAGCTGCCGTCCTTGACCAGGTATTTGACCAGGAGGTCAGAGATTCCTTTGCCGATATCCACATCCTGCCCGAAGATCGTGGCCACACTGCTATGTACGGTCGCGTAGTCAAAATCGAAAACCGCGACGCGCTTTTTGCGGGGCGCAGGAGCGGCCTGTGCCATCGCAGAACTGGCGCACAAGGCGACCAGGAGACATGCGAGAACTGTCCCGAACACAACTCTTTTCATAGAATCCGCCTTCTGGGATTTGAGGGAAGACACTTCGGGGAGTCTGCCTTCCCCTTGACGAAGGAGGCTACCCCGCGCCTTCGCCAGTTGTCAACACTACGAATGGGCCATTTTGGAACGCGCGACCCTGGGTTTTGCAACACCCGGGAGGGCCGTACCAACCGTGAGATTGACGGAGAACCCGGCCCCCGGCCACACTGAAATCACATGGCAAAACTCCGGGTTGGCATCCTGTTTGGCGGGCGCAGCGGTGAGCATGAAGTGTCTCTGCTCTCGGCGGCGTCGGTTCTCAAAGCAATCGACAAGACGAAGTACGATGTAGTCCCGATTGGAATCACCAAAGAAGGACACTGGCTGACGGCCGAGCACGCGGAGCGGTTGTTGCAGGGCAAGCAGCCAGAGGAGAGACATTTGCGCGCCGGCGACCCGGGAGTGACCCCGGGCGCGGCCGTTCTCGCCAAGGGTGAAGCGGTGATCGTGCCGCCGGAGCCAGTCCAGCGTGAGGCGGGGCTTGCGCCACTGCAATCCGACCCGGGGACACTGCGGCGCGCGTCGGATCGCGCCATCAACGTCGACGTCATCTTCCCCGTGCTGCACGGAACCTTCGGCGAAGACGGCACGATTCAGGGGTTGCTTGAACTGGCAGACATCGCTTACGTCGGCGCGGGCGTGCTGGGCTCCGCCGCCGGCATGGACAAAGACGTCATGAAGTCTCTGTTCCGCGCCGCCGGCCTGCCGATTGTGAAGCACGTCACCGTGCTCCGCAGCCAGTGGGAGCGCGAGCCGAAGAGAGTCCAGAAACTCGTCGAGACCAAGCTGAAATATCCGGTATTTGTGAAGCCCGCGAACCTGGGATCGTCGGTCGGAATATCAAAAGCGCACGACCGGAAAGAACTCGGTCCCGCCATGGACGAAGCCGCCAGATTCGACCGCAAGATCGTGATCGAGGAAGGCGTTGGCGCGAGGAAGGGTAAAGCGCGCGAGATTGAATGCTCGGTGTTGGGTAACGATGATCCCAAGGCTTCGGTCGCAGGCGAGATTGTCCCCTGCAAAGAGTTCTACGACTACGACGCCAAGTATCTCGACGAAGGCTCGGAGCTCGTGATTCCCGCCAAGCTGACAAAGACCCAGATGAAGCACGTACAGGAGTTGGCGGTCGCGGCATTCAAGGCCGTGGATTGCTCGGGGCTGGCACGAGTCGACTTCCTGATGGATCCGAAGTCGCGCAAAATCTTTGTCAACGAGATCAACACCATGCCCGGCTTCACCGCCATCAGCATGTATCCCAAGCTGTGGGCGGCGTCGGGAGTGTCCTATGCCGAACTAATCGACAGGCTGATTCAACTCGGCATCGAGCGGCACGAGGACAAGAAACGGAACCAGTACACTCGATAAGTACCCATGACTACGGTGATCGGGCGTGACGTCACCTCAGCCCGTCGATCGGCAGGGATTTCCGCCTTGACTCTGGCTGCCGGCAACGATAGGCTCGGTCCAATCGAAGGTAAACGAAATTATAAGTAGTCATTAGAAACTATCCCCAGAACAATTGATTGCGGCCGACATCCACCGCCTGGGAGCACGCCATGAAGGCTCCACCGTCCCGTATCGCGAACCTCGGACTGCTATTTCTGCTGGCCCCGGCGGCTGCCTTCGGCGCGACCTACTACGTTTCCACCTCGGGCAACAATGCCAACAGCGGACTGAGTCCGGGTGCGGCCTGGAGGAACGTGCAGTATGCGGCCAATCATGTCGCTGCCGGCGATACGGTGAATCTTCTCGGCGGTGTTTACAACGAGTACGTAAACATTCCATCGTCCGGGTCGGCGACAGCCGGCTACATTACTTTTCAGAACTATGCAGGACAGACGGCCATTATCGACGGAACTGGCCTCGGAGTGCCAAACGGCCAGTACGGGCTGATCAACATCAGCAGCCAGAGTTACGTCGTAATCCAGGGACTCGAGATCAGGAACTACCGGACTTCGAGCACAAAGAATGTGCCGATCGGTATTTACGTCACCGGGTCAGGCAGCCATCTGAAGTTGCTGCACAACCACATTCACCATATTCAGACGACTGCCAAGGGCTGCGCTGCCGATGCCTTCGGAGTGGCTTTCTACGGCGACAAAGCGCCCGGATCATTGCACAACATCACGGTGAGCGGCAACGAACTCAACAACATGAAGACGGGTTGCAGCGAGACCCTGACATTCAACGGAAACATTGATCACTTCACGGTCACTGACAACTTGTTGCACGACAACAACAACATTGCGATTGGCGCGATCGGGTTTGAGGGTACTTCGCCGAACCCGGCCTACGACCGGGCGCGCAACGGGTACATCGCCGAAAACACGATCTACAACATCAGCTCCAAAGCGAATCCCGCATACCCCGCCGGTTGCTGGTGCTCCGACGGCGTTTATGTGGACGGTGGCACGAACATGATCGTGGAACGCAATCTCATCCACCATGTTGACATCGGTGTCGAGGTTGCGAGCGAGCACAACGGAAAAACCTCCAGCTTCGTTACTGTGCGCAGCAATCTGGTGTACTTCGGGAACTCGGCCGGGATTTCAATTGGCGGATACGCGAGCCGGGTAGGCGGCTCCGATCACGTCACCATCGTGAACAACACTCTCTACAAGAACGACCGCACGAACACGGGCAGCGGAGAATTTCAAATTCAGTTCCATGCCACCAACAATGTTTTCGAGAACAATATTGTGTACGCAACTTGGCAGGGCCTGCTGGTGAATAACTTCACCAAATCAACCGCGAATCCGGCTGTCGTGGACTATAACCTTTACTACTCGCCGCTCGCCGCAGGCAACGCGAGTTTCGTGTGGATAGGCAAAACCTACCAGGGGCTGACGGCATACCAGTCATCCACCGGTCAAGACCCGCATTCGAACTACATTGACCCGCTGTTTGTGAACGGTACGCTGCCCGATCTGCACGTCCAACCCAACTCACGGGCCGTGAATTCGGGCGTCGATCTGGGGCGTGGCGTGGAGGGCACCCGGGATTTTGCGGGCAGTCCGCGCGTTCAGGGATCGACCATTGATATCGGTGCCTACGAGCAGCGATAGGTAAGCGAGCTTCCGTCAACTTGGGCCCGCGGGCGTCTTTGTTAAGATTGAAGGACACAGCGGGTTAAACCGCTGCATTTTACAAAAATCGGGCGAGGCCCCAAAGGTTGGGAGAAAATCAAGTAAATGTCCCAAAATCACTACACCACCAAAACCAAGCGGCGGGTGAAGAACAAGAAGCGCAAAGACCCATCAGCTGCGACCATGGCGAAGATCCGGCAGTTGGAAGCAGCGGAAAAGAAGAAGTAGCGAGGACATCGCCGAATGCGAAAAGAAGGCGATCGGCTAATCGTCGAGGCCGCTCCACCGAAGTCGTTACTTGCGGTGGTGGCAACGCTGCCGCCGCTGAAGGAGCACTTTCCGACTCTAGATGACCCGCCTCCTGATCCGGTGGATCTCTGAGTCGCGAGACCTTAGAACGGTCTTGTACACCCCCTTGACAGACCGCTCGGTCGGTCCTAATATCTCCTGAAGTCCTCTCTTCGGAGGGGACCTGAATTTCATGCAGAGTGGCTGAGGGACGAGCCCAAGGACGCCACGGCAACCGGATCCGGATCATATATCCCGATTGACAGGTGCCAACTCTCGCCCGGTAACGGGGACCATGAGATTCGGGAAAGCGAAACGTTCGCACCTCCCGAGCCTCTTTTCCTACCCGGAAAAGGGGTTTTGTCGTAACTGGGGTATCTTACCCGGCTCGTCCCGCAGTCCACAGAAGGCAGTTGCGGAATGTCGACGAGCACCTACCAGCTTCGCTGCCGCGAATGCGGCAAGACCTGGGGCAATCAGCCGCGCAGTATCTGCGAAGATTGCTTCTCTCCCCTCGAAGTCGCGTACGACTACGATTCCATCCGTCCGCTGGTTTCGCATGAGTTGTTTGCCTCGCGTGCACCCAACATCTGGCGCTACCGCGAACTGTTGCCGCTGCCGGCGGGGTATCAGCCCTCCCTCCCCGTTGGATTCACCCCGCTGGTGAGCGCGCCGCGCCTCGGTGAACAGATCGGTTCGCGCAATCTGTTCCTGAAAAACGACGCGATTTGCCTGCCCACGCTCAGTTTCAAAGACCGTGTCGTCGCCGTAGCCCTGGCCAATGCGCGCGCGTTCGGATTCGATACCGTCGCGTGTTCATCCACGGGGAATCTCGCCAATTCGGTCGCAGCGCAGGCGGCACGCGAAGGCTTCAAGGCGTGGATCTTCATTCCGTCCGACCTTGAACCGGCGAAGATTCTCGGCACGCAGGTCTTCGGTGCGCAACTTGTTCCCATCAGCGGCAACTATGACCAGGTGAACCGCCTGTGTTCTCAGATCGCCGACGAGCGCCGCTGGGGATTCGTCAACGTCAACCTGCGACCCTACTACGCTGAGGGCTCGAAGACGGTCGGCTACGAGATTGCGGAACAACTCGGCTGGCGGCTTCCCGACAACGTCGTCGTGCCGATGGCGGGCGGATCGCTGATCACCAAGATCAAGAAAGCGTTCGACGAACTCATTCAGCTCGGCTTGGTGACGCCGAAAGATGTGAAGTTCTTCGGTGCGCAGGCAACTGGCTGTTCGCCGATTTCGACTGCGGTCAAGCAATACTCCGGCGCGATCGAACCGCAGCGGCCGACGACGATTGCTCGATCGCTCGCCATCGGCAATCCCGCCGATGGCCACTACGCCATCAAGGCCATCACCGGCAGCGGCGGCTGGTCGGAAGATGTTTCGGATTCCGAGGTCGTTACGTCGATCCAGCTGCTCGCGGCTACCGAAGGTATCTTCACTGAGACTGCGGGCGGCGTGACCGTCGGCACAGCCCGCAAGCTGATTCGCCAGGATCGAATCCTGCCCGAGGAGACCACCGTGCTCTGCATCACCGGCAATGGCCTGAAGACCACCGATGTTCTGACGGGCAAATATCAGGCGGAGATTCCGATTGCTCCGAAAATCCGGGAGTTCGAGAAATTCCTGGAGAGCAAGCTGAGCGCAGCCGGCGTACCCGCGGCAAACGCCGTCGGAAGGCCGGAACTTGTTCACGCTCTTGATACGAAAAAACCGGTATTGCCAGTTCCTGACGGAACGACAGCGATATCCGCGGAGGCCTAGATGAGCATCACCGTTCAAATTCCAACTGCCTTACGCCGGCTCACCGCCGGCACGCCGAATATAACCTGCCAGGCAACAAATCTGCCCGAGCTTTTCTCTGTCCTCGATACACAGTTTCCCGACCTCAAGCCGCATCTGCGCGACGAAGCCGGACAGACACGCCGGTTTCTGAATGTTTATGTGAACGAGGAGGACATCCGCTTCCTCGGCGGTAACACCTATGCTTTTCAGGACGGAGATGAAGTTCTGCTCGTGCCTTCGATCGCGGGCGGTTCGCGGTAAGGTCGGCGAGACAGAGAAACGAGCCCTCAGGAATACAGCGGTCGTGGTCTGGATTGCACCGTAGTAGTCTCCGAGGGCTGTCTCCGGCTATTTTCCTGCGCTTTTGCAGGTCTTCGATACCATCTTGACGCTTTTTACGTCGAGAGATGATGAAGCGCCGCCCGAGGCACCCGCCGAAGTGCCGGTGCTCGAACTGCCCGCTCCCGCATTCGAAGCTGACGTCGTGCCCTTGATCTTCACTTCGTGGCCCACGTGCTCAGAAAGTTTCGAGGTGTCACCCGTGAGGGTGTAGGTCATGCCCGCATCGCTCGTCAAGGTGAAACTGCTGCCGGAACCCTGCAGACAGCCCTCAACGCTGGTTTCGCCAGATGCGGCGGCGCCAGTTTGAGCGGAACTGCCTTGACTTGGATCGGAACTGGGCGACTGCGTCTGGGCTTGCAGCCAAGCCGCGCAAGCCAGCAGTATGAGACAGAGGGTAAGCGTTTTCAACATGTTGTAGCCTCCTTCGACGAGTGACGTTGCTTAGATTACGAAGGTCCGACCGCGGGTTGCCGTGGGGTCGCTCAGCTGGTAGACCTTACAGTCTTGCGCAACCCCAACCGGTGGCAGTATAATCTAACTAACTGGTTAATTAAGTATGCCTGTCCCCGCTCACGCCCGTCTTGGTACCCGTGGCCAGCCGGAAGAGAGCCGTGCCGCCATCCTCAAAGCTGCCATCAAAGAGTTCGCGGAGTACGGCATCGCCGGCGCGCGCACCGACGCCATCGCCAAGGCCGCCCGGGTCAACAAGGCCCTGCTCTACTACTACTTCACCGACAAAGAAGCGATCTATGAAGCGGTGCTCGATCATGTCTTCAGCGGATTGCGCGACACGGTCGTCCCCGCTCTGGAAATCGATGGCCCGCCACGCCAGAGGCTGCTGAATTACCTGGGCGCCTATTTTGATTACATCGCGGCCAATCCCCGTTTTCCGCGGGTGGTGCAGGGCGAATGGATTCGCACCGGCACCGAACGCACTCCGCAGATGCAGCGCATTGCGAAAGAATATTTCCGGCCAATCTATCAGAAGTTGGGCGAAGTGCTGGCGCAAGGAATTGCCGCTGGGGAATTCCGCCCGGTCGATCCGATACATTTCATCCCGTCGATGGTGGCGATCATCGTGTTCTACTTCAGCGCCGCGCCGGTCATCAAATCACTGATGAAGATTGATCCGCTCGCGCCCGAGCGCATCGCCGAACGCCGCGCCTTTGTTCTCGACTTCATTTCGGCGGCTCTATTCACGAAGCCGCTGGCAGCTGGAGACCGCGCATGAGTGTTCGCAATAAATTCCTGATCCTGCTGAGCGTTATCGTCCTGATTGCCGGCACCTACTACATTTTCTCCACTCCGGGAGGCAACGACCTGGTGCTGGTGGGCACAGTGGATTCCAACCAGGTTGTCGTCAGCCCGCAGATTGGCGGGCGCATCGCAAAGCTGCTCGTAGAGGAGGGAACTCAGGTCAAGCAGGGGGACCTGATCGCAATCCTCGACCCTTCAGAACTGGAGGCGCAGGAGCGGGCGGCCGCTGCCACCATCGCCAGCCTGAAGTCGAAAGTCAACGAGAGCCAATACACACAGGAGGCAACCAAGGGCTCCACCTCGAGCGACGTGGCCAACGCACAAGCCAGACTGCAATCCTCGCGAGCGCAACTGGCACAGGCGGAAGCAACGCTGACGCGCGTCGAGAGCGACAGCCGGCGCATCATTGGCCTTGCCCAGGCCGGGGTTGCTTCTGAGATGGAGAAAGTGCAGGCCGAAGCTAATCTGAAAGCGCAACAGGCCAGCGTGCAGGCACTCAAGGATCAGGTTCGCGCGACGCAGGCCGACCTGGATGCTGCCATCGCCCGCACGAACCAAGCCAGTGCCGCCCAAAGTACTGTGGCTTCGACGCGCGGGCAACTCGCCAACGCCGAAGCCCAGCTCAAGGAAGCCGAAGTGCGTCTCGGCTACACCAAGATCTATGCTCCCGTCACCGGGACAGTGCTGGTGCGCGCTGCCCGTGAAGGGGAAGTTCTCACGGCGGGCCAGGCGATCGTTACCGTCGTCGATCTGAGCGATACCTGGGTGCGCGCCGCGATCCCCGAAACCGATTCCGACCACATCGGCCTGGGTGACACGCTCCGCGTGCGATTGCCGGGCGGAACCGTCACGCAGGGCAAGGTATTTTACAAAGCGGCGGAAGCTGATTTTGCCACGCAACGCGATGTTGGCCGCCGAAAACGTGATATCCGCACCATCGTATTGAAGGTGCGCCTCGACAATCCCAGGGGCGCCTACGTGCCCGGCATGACGGCCGAAGTGCTGGTTTCCCCGGAGGAAATCAAGGGAACCGCGGCGCCAAAGAGCGCGGAAGCTGCGGGGAAGCCATGAGTACGCCCGGCAGTACGAACGGCGGGACGCTGCCGGTCTCAGAAATCATTGAGAAGAGCACCATTGCGCCCGATGCCCCGAATGCCATCGAGGTTTCGCACATCGTCAAGAAGTACGGCGATTTCACCGCGGTCGACGATGTCTCCTTTCAAGTGAAAGAAGGCGAAATCTTCGGCCTGCTTGGGCCGAACGGTGCCGGGAAGTCAACGCTGATTCGCATGATGACCACGCTCATTCCCATCACCGCTGGATCGGCTCACATTGCCGGACACGATGTCTCCAAGGAACCCGACGCGGCCCGGCGAGTCATCGGCGTGATTCCGCAAGCGATGACCAGCGACCTCGATCTCACGGTGGAAGAGAACCTCAGTATCTATGCCAAGCTCTACGACGTTCCTGCGAAGCGCCGCAAACAGGCGATCGACGAATTACTGGAGACGGTCGATCTCACCAAGTGGCGCGATGCCCAGACGAAGACTCTCTCCGGCGGCATGCGCCGTCGCCTGGAAATCGCCCGCGGGCTCGTCCACAGCCCGAAGATCTTCTTCCTGGATGAGCCCACAACCGGCCTCGATCCAGTTTCGCGCGTGGCCGTCTGGGAAATGCTGAACAATATCAAGTCGAAGCGGAAGCTTACGGTTCTGATCACCACGCACTATATGGACGAAGCCGACCGGCTCTGCAACCGCATCGCCATCGTGGACCACGGCAAGCTGGTGGCGCTGGATACGCCGGAAGCGTTAAAGGCCAGTGTTCCGGGATCGAATGTGATCGAGGTGCAGTTCGACCATCCACCCGAAGATTGGGAGCAGCGGTTGCATGCGCTGCCCAACGTGACTTCTGTTCAGAATGAAGGATCGGGGATGTACCGCGTGTTGACCGACAATGGTTCGCGCACGACCACCGCCCTGGTAGAGATGGCCGTTGAGGCCGGGGTCCAGGTGCGAACCCTGACCGTCCAGAACACCACGCTGGACGATGTCTTCGTCCACTACACGGGCCGCCAGTTGCGCGACGAACTGGTCAAAGCGCACGCGTTCGTCATGCCACCGCGACCGGGGTTGCAACCATGAATCGAATGATGGCGATTATCGAGCGCGAAATGCGCAAGTTTTTCCGCTCTCCGGCGCTGATGATGGTGTCAATGATCTTCCCGCTCGTCCAGTTGATCGTGCTGGGCAATGCCTTTGGCGGCAAGATTCGCGATGCCAAACTCGGGATCGTCGATGAAGACCATGGCACGCAGGCCATCCGGATCAAGGAAGCGTTCGACGCCGTCCGTGCCAACTCGCGGACATTTATTCCCATCCCTTACGACAACGAGGTCCAGGCGCGCGAAGACGTGCGCAACGGCAAGATCCAGGGCGCAGTCATCATTCCAGCGCAGTACTCGGCGCGGGTTTATGAAAAGAATCATCCACGCATCGCGCTGATCGTCGACAACAGCGACAACTTCATGAGTTCGACCATGGAGGACAAACTAACCAGCATTACCGCCGCGCTGAACGAGCCCGACATTGAGCCGCGCCTGCTGCAGAAGACCGCGCTCGACGTCGTGGAACTCTATCCCTACATCGAGTACATGAAGTACCTGTTGCCGGGTTCCATTGCGCTGGCCATGTTTGTTTCGGTGATGATCGGCGGAGGCATGCTCTACATCGACGATAAAGCCCGAGGCATTCACGAGGGCTATCTGGTCACGCCCATTACCAAGGCGGAACTCGTGTTCGGTCTGACCGGAGCTGGCGCGATCAAAGCCGTCATGACGGGAGTGGTCATCACTCTCATCGGCTCGCTCATGGCCGGTGTCGGAACGGTTTTCAGCATTCCGACAGCGATTGGGCTCATTTTCATGATCCTCACGGTCTCGCTCGCCTTCAACGGCATGATGTTCCTCATGATGGTGCGCGTCGAGGACCCGCTCGTGCCGCGAGCCATTTTCGGAATCCTCAATACGCTGCTTTTCTTTCCCAGTGGCTCGATTTATCCGGTGCAGGCCTTCCCGTTCTGGCTGCGCGCCATCGCGAAAGTGGATCCGTTCACCTACGCGGTCCATGGTTTCAAAGCGCTTTTGCTGAAAGAGAGCGGACTGGTCGCGGTGGTTCCCGACATGGTCTACCTGACGATCTTTGCCGTTGCGACCCTGGTGCTTGCGGTGCCGTTGTTCAAGCGGACGTTGTGAACGTCGAACTTCACTGTCCAGCCGGCCACACAGCGCTCGGTTTCAACACAGAAAGTGGACGGTCAGCTCGATGGATAGGGGTGAAGGCGGGCTCCTGCCGGGCTCCGCTCGGCAGTCGAAACACAAGATTGGTGTAGGAAGCCCGGGACTTCAACCGCAACCAGATCATCGGCCCGACTCGTTCGGCCTGCACCTCGTCCGCGCCCACCCTGGTGATGTAGCTCAGGCTAATGCGGCTCATTTCCGCCGTATCGCCGACCGGACCAAACTCCACTTCATGAGGACGCGGTTGCCGCCGCAAACGTTCCAGTTGCCAGGCAATGTCTTTGGGGCCGCCGACACACGGCTGGGTGCGGCAACCGATGATTCTTTCGATGGCATAGAGCGCGGCGTGATCGCACCGTTGCCCGCACGCCAGATACAACGTTTGCGTGGTCGACGCGTATTGCAGCGGCAGCATCTGGAAAGCTTCAAGGATCGCCAGCGGAATCCGGCTGAACGTAGGGAGCGATGTGGTCTCGAGCGACGATGCGACCGGGCAACCCCATTGCAATCCCAGTGCCGACGTGACCTCCTGTTCCGTTGCGAAGCCCAGCTTTTCGATCCATTCTCCGATGGTGCCGTGCCGCGCCCGTTGTTGCGCTTCGAGGGCTGCCGCCACTTCGCGGTATCGCAGGCGTCCGCGGGCCACCATGAGCAGCCCCAGGGGAATGCGGCTGGCGGGCGGCGTCTTCGGTGTCGATCGCTCCAGGCGCCTCAACTGCTCGCTCAATGCGGTCTCAACGCACTGCGGTTGGCAGTAGTACATGCCTTGCAGAAAGACGCCGGTCTGCCTTCGCCACACCCGCTGCCAGAGCGATCGTGTCCCTGAGCACGACAGCAACTCGCACACGGGCTCTGTCCCGCTCCAGCGTTTGCGGATCGCGTTTCGCCAAATCAACGGCCTGACTGGATCTTGCATGGAACTATCCTTCACATTGGAGGTCGGGGATCGAACACCTGGGTCACGCGCAGTCCATACTTGCCGTCGACGACGACCACCTCGCCTTGTGCAATGGTCCGGCCGTCCAGAAGCAAGTCGACCGGTGAGTTGACGCTACTGTCCAGCTCCACCACGATGCCCGCGCTCAGGGCAAGAATGTCGCGCAGCACCATACGCCGGCTGCCAAAACGAAGTTTGACTTCCAGTCCAACATCCATCAATCGCTGATAACTGGCCCCTTCCGGCGGAAACGGGGTCACCGGCGGCGCGACGACCCCTGCAGCAGGTTCCGGGTGCGCCTCTGCGCGCGGCTTGAGAGCTGATGCCAGCTCCGCGTTGATCTGGATTTCGATGACCACGGGCGTGCCCGCCTCGTCGCGCGTGCGGAGATACCATGTGCTTGCGCCGGACCATGCCGGGGCCCCCGCTGCGGCCGTTAATTGAAGTTGCACCTCACCCCCAACCGAGGCGCCCAGGGCCGTCGCCGCCTGGCCCGCAATCTGCCGTAAGAGCTCTTGCAAAGCCTCTTTGTGTTCGCTCGACGGCTCGCTGGCAGGCTCCGTCTCTGCCAGAAACTTCTGTGCCAGCCGCATGGCGGAGTCCGCCGCCAGCCTCAGCGCCATTTCGCCACGGACGGCTCCGCCCGCTGTCATTGCGTAACGCAGATCGCTGTCGGCTGCAGCCACAGGATCGGCGGACAGCTCGAACGCCATCGCCTGTCCTGAAACCTGTGACAGGACCCGTTCCACACAAGTCCTCCAGGTCTCCATCCAGGCGCGAATTTCAGAGGCAAGATCTTGTTCTGGCATTTCGCTCATCCTTCACCTGTGGTGGGGAAGGTCTCCATCGCCAGCACACGGGCGGCGCGCCGATTATTCACGCGTACCGGCATGGCCGTGCCCAGGCGCACCTGTTCCACCAGCAAGTCGGCGGGAGAGGCTGCGCTTTTGGGGAAGCAGAGCGTCGTATCTGCGTTCAAATCTGCCACCGCTTGCAGCGCTACCGGCAGATCTGGAGTGGAAAGTTCCACATCGAATGGGCAATCCAGCAGTTTTTTCTGGAGTCTGAGCCGCGCTTCCAGGGGGCTGCGCGGCCGCTGATAACTCATGTCGGCGGAAATCTTGCGCAGGAGCGCGTTCGACACGATGGCCGGAACCGCGAGATTCAAGGTGCCGCGCGTTTCCGCCATCTTGATCTCGAAACTCAGGCATAAACATTTTTCTTCCGGTACGATCAGGCGCTCCGCCTGCGAAATCTGCAGGCGCTGCCCGAAGTTGAATGCGAGCGCGATGGCGCTCCACGCCGCCTGCAGCTCCCGGCAGATGATCCGGATGATGTTCTCGAGCACCTGTTCTTCGATTTCGGTCACTGCGCGCCCCAAGTCGCCGCCTTTGCCCTCGCCGCCGAGCAGAAGATCGATCACTGGAAACGCAACCGCCAGGTCCAGTTGCAGAACCGCCGTTGCCTCGACGGGCGCGAGATTACACGATGCGAGGTAGGTGCTCTCCGGGACACGCTGCAGAAATTCCCGGTACGTCAGGTGTTCTGCGGAAACCAGGCTGCAATCGAACACAATGCGCAGGTAGGCGCCAATCGAATGCGTCAGGTTGCGCGCGAATCCTTCATGGAGCTGGTTGATGGCCCGCATCTGCTCGCGCCCGATCTGCCCGGCCTGGCGAATGTCCCACGGCTGCACCACCGGCTGGCCGGCTTTGCCGCCGCCCCCGCGAGCCGCTCGCACCATCGCATCGATTTCTTCCTGGTTCAGTACCTTGTCCATGCGTTTTCCCTAACTCGATCCTGCCGCCTGTGCCCGGTTGGCCAGGCGCGACGGCGCCAGCAACGCATTCAGCCGCGCCCGCAGCCGTACCATAGCCAGCGAGTGAATCTGCGACACGCGCGACTCTCCGATGCCCAGCACTTCTCCCACTTCCTTCATCGTGAGTTCTTCGTAGTAATAGAGCGAGAGCACGCGCTGCTCTTTTTCCGCCAGCTCGCCGATCGCCTGCGTCAGGAGCCCCTTCATCTCTGACCGTAAGCAGAAGAAGAACGGTGTCTCTTCCGGCGCACCGGCTACGCGCTCGGTGAGATCTTCCTCTTTGCCGTCATGCGGAGACTCCACCCGCAGGCTGCCCAGTTCCAGTCCATCCAGTTCCGCCAGAAGCGATTGCAGTTCGCGCAACTCCAGCCCGAGATCGTGCGCCAGTTCGGTTTCGGTGGGGACCCGCCCCAGCTTGCCCGACAGCTGGCTGTAGGCCTGCTCGACCATGCGTCCTTTCCGCCGCAGTTCGCGCGGGCTCCAGTCGAGTTCCCGCAGGCTGTCGAGGATGGCGCCGCGAATGCGGAACTTGGCGTAGGAACTGAACTGCACGTGCTTGGACTCGTCGAACTTGCTGAACGCGTCGATCAGCCCCACAACGCCGGCGTGCACCAGATCTTCCAGCGGCACGTGCCGTGGCAACCGCTCGTGAATGCGCCGCGCGATATAGCGCACCTGGGGCAGTTGCTCCATCAATGCACGCTCCCGCTCGGCATCGGTTTGCACGCCGGTATAGGCCTGCACAGGATGCTTGGTCATGAACCGTTCTTTCTTCGCCGAGCGGCGTTTTCAGTCCTCGCTCAGCGCACCGGAACCTGCTGCTTCGGTGAACGAGGCAAACGCCCGCGCCAGTGGGTGGTCCCCATCCGGCACCGGGTTTCGGGGTAGAGGTATCGAAGCTGACATAAGAATTATCTCCCTGCAAAACCCATGCCAGCCGCATCGCCATTTCGCTTAGATCACTCTTAGAGTGTCGAGCGCCTGAGGCGAAAGTTTGCGGTTGGATATGTCTCGTTGGATGGATTCGCGGCTGCCCTGCCCCGACTCCGACCCGCTACTTTTCCCGGCTGCACAGATCCCCATCCGAGATCAGCATGTGCTCCGGACCGATCAATCCGGAATCCTCAGCCAGGATCAGCGCGCGCTCGATCACGTTCTGCAGTTCCCGAACGTTGCCGCCCCAGGGATGCGCCTTCAAGAGCCGCTCCCCCTGTGCCGACAACTCGGGCGCCGGCGGATGTAAGGAGAACTTTTCCAGGAAATACCGCGCCAGTTCCGCAATGTCGTCCAGCCGTTCGTGCAAAGGCGGAATTTCCATCGGGAAGGTGCACAAGCGGTAGTAGAGATCTTCGCGAAACCTGCCTCGCCGCACCAGCGACGGCAAGTGCGCATTCGTAGCCGCGATCACCCGTGTATTGACGCGTACCACCTCGCAACTCCCCAGCCGCTGCAGTTCTTTCTGCTCCAGAAATCGCAGCAGCTTCGGTTGCAGGCTCAGCGGCATCTCGCCGATCTCGTCGAGAAACAGCGTGCCTCCGTGCGCCGTCTGAATGCGCCCGCCATACGATTGCATCGCTCCCGTAAACGCGCCTCGTGTGTGTCCAAAGAGTTCCGACTCCAGCAGCGCCTCCGGAATGGCCGCGCAGTTCACCACCACAAAAGCTCGTCCCGCCCGCGGGCTTAGCTTGTGAATCGCCCGCGCCACCACTTCTTTCCCGGAGCCCGTTGGCCCCGTGATCAGCACCGTCGTGTCGCGCCGTGCCAGCAATCGCGCCGCCCGATACACGGTTTGCATGCTGCGCGACTTGCCGATCATTCCGGGAAGGGGTGCATAGCGCATCGCGTTGTCGGCAGCAGACTGATCGCCGACTCGACGTGGTACGGCCGCATCATTTGCCGGCGGCTTTTCTTGTTTTCCCGGCACAGCCGGCTCCAGACTGCCCTCTGCATCGAGCAGTACTACCTCGATCTCAGGAAATCGCCGTTGCACGGTGAGGCTCAGTTCCTCTGCGTTCAAGTCCGGCAGCGATCGATCGAGATACAGCACCTGCCAGCGGCCACTCTCCAGATGCCCGAGCGCTTCGGCGCCACCGCTCGCTTGTTCCACTTGCCGGGCGGAGGAGCGCAGACTTTCGAGCACCCTCTGACGCACCACCGGGCTCGGGCTTGCCACCAGAACATGTTCGGCGTGATTCGGCATGAACGATTGGCTGGTCATGCCGATAGATTTGAAACTGCGCGGATTAGAAAACGATTAGCGGAGGATTAGAAGGCTCTGATTCGGACCAAACCCTCGTTTCCCGCCGAAGGCATTTATTGCTTTACAAGGTAGGCAGTTTCTGCATCGCTCCCTTGTGGCGCGCGGTGGCTATTTCGAAACAAACACCATTTCGCCGTTCTCGATCTTCACGTCTTTAACGGTGTCCGGCAGTTTCAGTTGATCGCGCTGCTCCATCAGTTTCTTCTGTAGCGCGTCGTTCACGAGAGAAACCGGAACACTCAGGTCGCCGAGTTTGACTTCGGTGGCTTCAAACGTGGCGTATCCATCTTTTGAGCCGAGGTGCCCCGCGACCGTCAGATACACGTCCTTTCCTGCGATCTGCGTCAGGAACTGTCCGCGCAAAATGTCGCCATCCATCGATACCTGATAGTCCTTGATGGCGGGAACCGCCCCAGGAAACTCCAGTGATCCGCTGGGCGAGGGCGTGCTCCCGGCTGCGCCGGAGGATTCGCCGTTACTCGCCGCCGCTGTCGAGGTCGCAGGCAGTGCGCCGGTCGCCTGCGCAATGGCCGCCGTCAGTTCGCCGGAGTTCAACCGCACTTCGCCCGCAGGTTCGTCCGGCGGCTTGGGCGATTCCAGTCGGTTCACTTTCTCCTGAAGCGACTGTGCGTTCGCGGCCATGGCGGCTGGAGCGACTGGAGTTGCGACGGGCGCGGGCCTTCGCAAAACCAGAATAAGTGTGAAAACCGAGATTGCCAGCGTCGCAAGGCTGATGATCCACTGCCACTTCAAGAGACACCTCCCCCGATGTACCTATGGTATGTGCACGGAGGTGGGAGGTCTTAGATGACGGAGGTACCATGGCCCGGCATAGAGGGAGGTGACTGCGCCAAGGGGTACATCCGCAGGGGGTTAGGTGTAATTGCCTGGACTCGACCTTGCAGGAGGCGCTAGCCAACCTTCCATTCCTCGGACACAGACTCATATTTGATCGCTGGATTCTGAGCGAGATGGCGATGTTACGCCAGCTATGATGGAGGAATGCGGACGGTCGGCACGGCGGCAGCCGTAGGATTGGCAACAGGCATCGTCGGTGGTCTCGTCGGATACTTTCTCGTCAGACTTCTCGTTGAGCGGCTCGGTACTGTGGAGGGTGCTCCGGCGGGGGTCTTGCTCTTCACCCTACCCCCCTTTCTCACTGCGGTTTGCGCGATGGTTGGCTTCCTTTTGACACTCTTGCGGCTTCGCGGAAAAGCGAAGTCGCACGATGAGTGAAATGGCGATTTTTCAACGGCTAGTTGGCGCTGCATTTGGTGACAGTGCTGTGTCCGCCTTGACCTTCGAGGCTCAAGTCCATGCAGAGCTTGTCTTTTGCTCCATTGGGGCTAACGTTCACAAGCACGGATAGGACGTTGTACCCACCCATCCCTCGATTGCTAACCACAACTTCATAGAATCCCTGTGGCAAGTGTATAACCTTGAACTCGCCGTTCTCGTTGGGTTCGATAGAAGCGACCATCTTCTGCCTTTTTCTTTGCTCAACAAAGGACTCTGAATCGTCCAGACGTACTTGTGCGTTGTCGTAAACGTCAACCCAAACCACGCGCATGACTGAACCACCACCAGTCACCTTCCCACTAATTCTCCTGATCGGGTGCTCATACCGCACCGTGTTGAGTATGACCTCCGCGAAAGCGAAGGTGATGGGTGCAAGAAGAAGAGCCGTAGTCAGAGCGACTGTACGAACACGCTCAGTTCGCATCGCAGAAGTGTACGCGGACGTTCACCGAACTTCCATCATTGTTGAAGTCAGGCGTTAGCACTCAAGACACCCGGCTTGGCATCGCCTGACCATAGCCCCCGACAACTCCGCGTGCCAGTTCGAGTCTTGACTAGCGGTTCAGGTCTTGGGCTTCAGGACTGGCTTCCCTTATGTACAGCTGCCGCCTACCACTTACTCCACAATCGCCAGCACGTCGCCCGCGTTCACATGCGCACCGGCCGCCGCCAGGACCTTTTGCACCACGCCCTTCTTTGGCGACCTGATCTCGTTCTGCATCTTCATGGCTTCCACCACCACGATGCCTTGCCCCGCCTCGACTTCTGATTTCTCCGCCACCAGCACGCGCACCACTTTGCCCGGCATGGGCGCGATCAGCTTTTTCGGGCCCCTCTCCTCACCCGTGCCATCGCGACGCGAACGCAGCGACCGCGGGTCGCGCAATTCCACCCCAAACCGCGTGCTCCCCACCCACAGGTGCAGATCGGTAGCCGTTTGTTCCCGCTTGATCTCGTACGATCGCCCGTTCACCAGCAATGACAACACATCGGGCCGCGTGACCACAGCGTCGACCTGCAACTCCTGCCCGTCCAGCCGGCATTTCCACCCTGCGTCGGCCTTCTCCAGTTCCAGCCGATGTGGCTTGCCGTCCACTGTCACGTCGTAAACCATCTCTTAGCGCAGCGCCTCCGAGCGCCCGGTCTGCTTCCAGTTGGAACTCAGCGCCCCTGGAGCCGAACTTGCGTTCCCATTCTTGACGCTGCTCGACCCGGGCTGCAACACGGCAAAGAGGCCCGCCGCGATGGCTGCGATCGCCGGGCCCGTGCCATCGCCAGTCGCGGGTTTACTTTCCCGTGCCAGCAGACGGTCCAGATACCCTGTATCGAGTTTCGCCGCGTGAAAGTCCGGATCCCGCAGAATTCTCTGGAATAACGAAATATTCGTCTTGATTCCGGCGACGAAATACTCATACAGAGCCCGCTGCAGCCGCATGGTGGCCTGCTCCCGATCGGTACCATACCCGATCAGCTTCGCTAGCAGGGGATCGTACTCAATCGGCACCGTCCAGCCTTCATACATGCCGCTGTCTCGCCGAATGCCCGGTCCCGAGGGCGCCAGCAACAGCGTGATCTTGCCCGGGCTGGGAAAATAATTGTTGTCCGGATCCTCCGCATAAATACGGCACTCAATGGCATGGCCGCGGATCTTCAGGTCTTGCTGCGCGAAGGGCAGCTTCTCGCCGCTCGCAATCCGAATCTGCAGGTGCACCAGGTCCAGTCCCGTGATCAGTTCGGTCACCGGATGCTCGACCTGCAGACGCGTATTCATTTCCAGAAAGTAGAAATTCTTCTGCTGATCGACCAGGAACTCGACGGTTCCGGCGTTGGTGTAATGCGCAGCGCGCGCGACTCGCACCGCGACTTCGCCCATGCGCCGCCGCATGTCGGGATCGACAATCGCGGAAGGCGCTTCCTCCAGCACCTTCTGATGGCGCCGCTGGATCGAGCATTCGCGCTCGCCCAGCCAGACGGTATTTCCGCGCTCGTCCGCGAGCACCTGCATTTCGATGTGCCGCGGATTCACGATAGCCTTCTCGATGTAGACCTCGTCATCGCCGAACGATCGTCGCGCCTCGCTCTGCGCCGCCTCGAGGCCTGTGCGCAGATCCGCCCTGGCATGAACCAGGCGCATGCCTTTGCCGCCGCCACCGGCCGCGGCTTTGAGCATGACCGGATACCCGATCCGCTCCGCCACCTGTTCCGCTTCGTCGGCCGAGGCCAGGCCCCGCGATGTTCCCGGCACAAACGGGACACCTGCCTTTTCCATTTCCTGCCGGGCGCGGGTTTTCCAGCCCATCAGTTCCATTGCCTCGGGCGTCGGACCAATGAATTTCACGCCAGCGTCAGCGCACGCACGCGCGAATTTCGCGTTTTCGGAAAGGAAGCCGTAGCCGGGATGAATCGCCTCCGCGCCGCAACCTTCCGCCACTTCCAGAATTTTGTCCATTCGCAGGTACGACTCGGCGGCCGGCGCGGGACCAATGGGATAGGCCTCGTCCGCCTTGCGCACATGCAGCGCCGCTCGGTCCACCTCGGAATAGACGGCAACCGTGCCGATGCCCATTTCACGGCACGCCCGGATCACTCGTACCGCAATCTCCCCACGATTGGCGATCAGGATTTTCTTGAACATGGCGCAGGTCGCCCTCGATTCTACCTTGCTCGGAGGGGGCTTGCATTGAGGCCATCACCACAGTCTGTGATTCAACTCATGGCGGAATTCGAAGTCGATCGTCGCTCAGGCTGTCACATCCCGAACCGCCCGTGACTCACCCGCGAGCGCGGGCAGGCAAGAGAAAAAGCCCCGGAACTCGTCCGGGGCCCTTCGCTTCACACAAGTTTGCTTACTGTTTCTGGTCCATCACGATGCCGCCGGCGCCAGGCTGCTTCTCCGCCTTCGCCTTTCGGGTAGCCATGTTCTTGTCCAGCCAGTCGTCAGCAGCTTTCAGGTCCGCGGTACGCGCCTCAGCATCGTCGCACTGAATATCGGCGCGTTCCCGGTACATCAGGTTCATGTACGCCATCGCGTCGTCATAATCAGGGCGAAGCTGCAGCGCCTTGTTCAGGTTGTCAATCCCATCCTGAACCGTGGCCCAATTCTTGTCTTTCAGCATGGCGCAGACTTTCTTGTCTTTCGACGGGAGGGAATCGTCCGGTTTCATCCCCAGTTTCGCTCGCTCCTCCTGCCGCGGCTGATAGGTCTGCGTCCAGTCGATCACCGCGACCGAGTAATAGGGCTCCGGATCGTTCGGGTCAAGTTCGGAAGCCTTCTTGTAGTACTCCTTGGCCATATCGAACTTCTTCATTTGAAGATAGAGATAGGCGATGCCTTTCACACTGCCAATGTTCTTCGGGTCCACCTGCAGGACCTGCTTGTACTGATCGATCGCTTGCTCGCCCATGCGGTTGTTATCCGGCGTGTCTGCGCCCGGAATGTATTGCTGGGCGTACGCCGTTGCCAGGTAAAGGCGTGCATTGATCAGTGATGGATCCAGCGAAACCGCCTGCTGGAAGTGATCAATGGCCTGTTCGTACTTTGCATTCTTGTAGGCCTGTACGCCCTTATTGAGATGATCGCGCGCTTTCAGCTTGTTGCAGCCCGTGCCCAGCAGAAGGATGAGTCCGGCGGCCAGCGCCACCAGCAGCTTCGAAGTAGTTTTCATTGCCTTATGAATCTCCCTTACCACGGAGTCAAAATAACTGGAATGTGTGGGGCGGACACTCTTCTCCGCCCGGCCGCAGTCACGACGACGAGAGGACGCGCGAAAGCCGCACCCGCGCCGGCGGGGCTAGTTGCCCGCTTCGATCTTCGCGGTAATCAGGCCGACTTTATCCACGCCCGCAGAGTGTGCAATATCAATGACATTGGCCACGTCGGCGAAGGGAATATTGTCATCCCCCTTCACGAACATGACTTTCTCAGCGCGCGTCTTGAAAATATCGGTCAGACGTCCCTGCAGATTTTCCCAGGTCGCCTCGTCCTGATTGATCTTCAGAGCCGGAGTGTTTCCCGGCCCCCGGTCGATCAACTGCACCACGATGGTGCGATCGGGGGTCGGTGGCGGCGCTTTCTGGTTGGGCGGCGGCGGTTGCGGCACCAGCGCGTCCAGCCCTTTCGGCGTCAACGGCGTGATCACCATGAAGATGATCAGCAAGACCAGCAACACATCAATGAGCGGCGTGACGTTAATGTTCGCGTTTTGCCCTCCGCCCCCGCCAAGTGCCATTCCCATAATTGATCTCCTTGACTACTGCCCGCCTGTGGCGCCCGGCGGCGGGGTCAGAGGCCCAGATTTCTTCTGATCGGTGAGAAGTCCCAGTTGATCGACGCCCGCAGCGCGAACGTTATCCACCACCTCGACTACCCATCCGTACTTGGCCCGCGCATCGGCTTTGATGAATACGCGCTTGTCCGTCTTGTTGGCCAGGCGGTCTTTGATCTTCTGGGTCAGGTCGTCTACCTTCGTGGGTTCTGTCCCGAAGAATACTTTTCCTTCGCGATTGACCGCGACCAGCAGAGCGTCTTCCTTGTCCGCGTCCGGCATCTGCTCCGGATTATTCACCTTGGCCATATCCACGCTGACACCTTTCTGCAGCATGGGCGTGATCACCATGAAGATGATCAGCAACACCAGCATGACGTCCACCATCGGCGTGACGTTGATGTCGGAATTAACCTTGGCGCCTTCGTTTCGTTTACTTAATGCCATAAAGAGAACCTTTCCTTGGCTCAGCCTGTGCCTTGGTTCCGTCGCTCGGACGAGGAGGAGAGGACGCCGTTACCCGGCGCCTCTCCGGCAACTCATGTTTGCGACTGCCGTCTCCGCGGCTTAAGACCGGCGCATGCTCCGGCGCTTCAGGAAGTAGTCGATCAGTTCGCTTGAAGAGTTGTCCATCTCCACGTCGAACGCTTCCACGCGGCCGGTCAGGTAGTTGAACATCATCACGGCAGGGATCGCGACGAACAGTCCGATTGCCGTGGTCACCAGCGCTTCCGAAATGCCGCCGGCGACGGCTGCCAGACCGGTCGCCTTCTCCGTCTGGATGCCCTTAAACGCGTTCAGAATGCCGACCACCGTTCCGAACAGCCCCACGAAGGGCGCCGTCGAACCGATTGTCGCCAGTCCGCCCAGTCCACGCTTCAGTTCCGCGTGCACGATGGCTTCGGTGCGCTCCAGGGCGCGCTTCGACGCTTCGATGGTCTCGCCTGGAATTTCGCCCGGGCTGTCCTGGTGAGCCTTGAACTCCATCAGGCCGGCCGTCACGACCTTTGCCAGATGGCTCTTCTTGTTGCGCTCCGCCACCTTGATCGCTTCGTCAATCTTGCCTTCGCGCAGCGCGCCGGCTACAGCCGGAGCAAAGGACCGCGACTGATTGCGGGCCGCATTGAATGCCATCCAACGGTCAATCATCACGCCGATCGACCAGCCCGACATGATGAAGAGAATGATAACCACGACTTTCGCCAGTACTCCCATCTGTTTCCACAGCGAAATCGGGTCCCAACCGACCGCGCCCTCCGATCCTTGCAAGAGCCAGGCGGCGAAAAGATGAATGTTGCAAAGTGCGACTGCTGCTAGGTTCACTACCATGAGTTGCTTTCCTCCTCGGAACTCGTCTGAACTTGCCTCTCTACGCTCCTGGTCACCTCCACAAAAACCCGGAGCGAACCGCACCCGAACCTCGCCCTTGTTGGCTTGGTCCAAGCCCAATCGGTGCTGCTATGAAAAAACCTGGGCAGAAGCGCCCTCAGGCGCAAGAACCAACCGGCTTCCCGCCGCGAAAACCCAGTCAGACGGGGAGCGCCCTGCCACCAACCGACCTGCCCGGTCTAACCGCCGGACAGGGTGAAGTTCACGACTACCTGCGTTTCCACCGCCACCGGCTCGCCATTCAGCAGGTACGGCTTATACCGCCACTGCTTCACGGCTTCAATCGCCGCCGGCGCCAGCATCGGATGACCGCTGATCAACTGCAGGTTTTGAATCGTGCCTTCTTTGCTGATTTCTGCCTGAAGCACCACCGTCCCCTGGATGCGCGCCTGCCGAGCCAGCGGCGGATAGTTGGGCTGCACCTTACGGATCAGCAAACCGGTCGACACACCCTGTGATACCCGCACGCGCTGTGGCGTCGCCACCTTGGGCACCGCAACCGGCGTCGAACTGATAATGCCGCCGATCACGCCTCCCATTTGGCCTCCAGGCACGCCGCCCGGAACGCCGCCCATCACCCCGGCCCCCATCGTCGGCGGAGCTTCTTCTTCCTTGATCATCTGGACTTTCTCAGGAATCTTGGTGGGCGTGCGCAACTGGCCGTTGATCAGGTCGCTCTGGATCTGCTTCACCACCCGGACCGGCGCGGCAGCTGGCGGAGGTGGCGGAGGTGGCGGTGGAGGCGGCGCTACCAGGAAGGTCATGAGCTGCGTCTTGGGCAGCGCGTCTGTGTAAATCAGCGGGATCAGAACCAGGATTCCCAGCAGCAGAAACTGCAGCAGAAACGAAAAGACTGAAGTCCTCAGGCGCTTGGTCTTGAGCCGATTCCCCGACTCGATAAGGCTATCTTCAAACATAGGCTTCTCCTACACCAGACCCTACGTAATCTTAGACACCACCTGCATCCTCTTTGCTCCCGCTCTCTGATTTCCCCTGCCTCTCTGGGCAGGTCCATGATTGTACGCCAGATACGTCCAATTTATGCCTTCACTTTTTCTTTCCGCTCCGAGCCGTTTCCCAACCGCGTCGGCATGGCGATCGGCCGCTTACCCCGTTCCGTCCGCCATTCCTGATAGGCCACCAGGATGGGCGCCGCGATCGCAATCGACGAATACGTCCCGATCAGGATTCCAATCACCAGCGCAAAGCTGAACCCATGCAGCACTTCGCCGCCGAACAAGAACAGAGCAAGCACGGTAAGGAATGTCAGCCCCGCTGTCAAGATGGTTCGGCTTAAAGTCTGGTTGATGCTCTTGTTGACGATGTCCGCCAGCTTTTCCCGCCGCAATAACTTGATGTTTTCCCGGATCCGGTCGAAGACCACGATCGTGTCATTGTTCGAATATCCGATCAGGGTCAAGATCGCGGCGATGACCGTGAGCGAAATCTCCCAGTTCAGGAGCGAAAAAGCCCCCACTGTGATGAGCGTGTCATGAAACACGGTCAGCACCGCCGCGACGCCATAGATCCACTCGAAACGGAACCCCAGGTACACCAGCATCCCCAGCAAGGAATAGAAGGTCGCCAGAAAAGCCTGTTTCTGCAGTTGCTTGCCGACTTGCGGCCCGACGATCTCTACGTTCCGCACCCCAAAATCTGAGGCGTAAAACCCATCCTGCAGGGACTCGACCGCCGCAGCATCGACCGCACCCTTCAAGTCGTTGAGCGAGCCTAGGACGCCGCCTCGTTGCTTGTCGCGATAATCCACGATGGCCTGCGCCATCGCCGTGTAGCGCGCGTTGGCGTCGGTTCCCAGCCGCAACGGATCTTTTTCCAGCAGGTAATTCGCGATTGTCAAAGAGCTGGCGTTGTTCAGATCCTGCTTGCCCGCAGGCCCCTTGCTTTGCAGAGCCTGGATGATCTGGACCTTGCCCTTATCCAGCGCCTGCTCGCTCGTTTCCTGAATGTCGAGCGAGATGAGGACCTCGTTGCTGGCCGCCACTCCATAGGACTGCACGCGCGCGTTCTTCAATCCCGCGCGATCCAATTCAGCGTGGATCGCCGCCGGGTCCGGCGTATGCGCGTACTTTACGTAGACCAGCGTTCCGCCACGGAAGTCGACGCCCAGTGGAATGCCATGCCAGAACAGCATGGAGAAGATTCCCGCCAGGCTGAACAACAGCGAAAAAGCGAGAAAATACCACTTCTTCCCGAGAAAATCTATGTTCGTATTTCTAAAGAATTCCATTCAAACCCCAGGTTTCAAGGTTTCAAAGTTTCAGGGTCTCAAAGTTCATGTGAGCAGCATGATGGGCTCACCTTGAAACTCTGAAACCTCCTAAATACTCAATGCCTCTCCGCGCTGTTTCCGGCTCAGAATCCAGTCAAAGATCACCCGCGAAACAAAAACCGCGGTAAACAGATTGGCCGCCAGACCAAAGACCAGCGTCGTCGCAAATCCCCGCACCGGCCCGGTTCCGAAGATGAACAGGATCGCCGCCGACACGATCGTCGTCACGTGCGTATCCACAATCGTGACCCAGGCATGGTGGAACCCCTGCTCCACCGCCGAAGGCGGCGTCTTGCCGTTTCTCAACTCTTCTCGGATGCGCTCAAAGATCAGGACGTTGGAATCCACACCCATGCCCACCGTAAGGATCACTCCCGCTATCCCGGGCAGCGTCAGGACCGCACCGAAATAGCCCATGAACCCCAGCAGGATGACCAGGTTGAGAAGCAACGCCACGTCCGCATTGATGCCCGCGCCCCTGTAGTAGACCAGCATGAACAGCAGCACCGCTACCATGCCGACGATCGCCGCCCGCACACCCGAACGGATCGAGTCCGCGCCCAGCGATGGCCCCACCGTGCGTTCTTCCAGGTACTTGATGCTCGCAGGCAGCGCGCCCGATCGCAGCACCATCGACAAGTCCCGCGTCTGCTGGTCTGTGAACCGGCCGTTGATGACGCCAGTGTCGCGAATGGCCTCCTTGATGACCGCCACTTCCTGCACTTTATTGTCGAGCACGACCGCGAGGTTGTCGCCCACGTGCGCCGAAGTGAAGGAATAAAACTTGCGACCACCTTCGCCGGAGAGGTTAAAGCGGACCGCCGGCTGTCCATTCTCGTCCCGGCTCGGTTGCGCATCCCGCAGATCTCGTCCCGTGACCGCCGACGCTCTCGAGATCAGATACCAGACCGGGCCGCCCTCCGTATTGCCGATGCTTCGGCCCTGCATCAGCACCGCGTCCGGCGGAAGCACCCCGCCATGGTCCTGCAAAGCCTGTTGTTCGCTCGAGTAGGGCCCGCCCAGCGATTGCTTGATCTCCAGCATCGCTGTCGACTGCATGATTTCCTTCACCCGCGCCGGATCGTCCACGCCCGGCAGTTGCACCAGAATCTGATACTGCCCCAGCCCATGTTCCTGAATCGTCGGTTCGCTCACGCCCAGAGCGTCGATCCGGTTGCGAATGGTTTCAATCGCCTGCGTGACCGCGCGGTTCTTCAATTCGGCCAGCGACTGCGGTTTCATACTGACCGTCCACGCATTCTCCGCGCCCGAGTTCAGGTCGTACTCCGGCAGATGGTCGCTGACGATCGAACGCAGATCCGCACTCTGCTCCGGCGGCACTCCCTTCAGCACGATCATGTCCGGACGGTTCGCCGGGTCAGGCTTCGTGATCTCGGCATAATTGATCTTGCGCGTCCGCATATCTTCCTTCAGCCGCGCAATCACATTGTCCGAATCAACATTGACCGCGTCGTTCACCTGCACCTGCAGAATCAGGTGCGTGCCGCCCTTCAAGTCCAGCCCGAGATGGATGCGGTCCGCAACCGCCGCCAGGAGTCCCTTGCCCGACCAGTTTTTCGGAATGCCAAAAATCCCGGCGACAAACACCAGCGTCACGCCCAGGATCACCATCATCTTCCAGGTCTGAGGTTTCATACAAGAATCCGGCTACAAGCGTCGAGCCGCGAACTCCGAGCAACCCATACGCTGATTGCTCGCAGCTCGAAGCTCGCGGCCCGAAGCTCTCTACTTCCCTTCCTCCGCCGTCGTCACCGTCACCACCGACGCCCGGCTGACTTCCAGCTTCAAATTGTCCGGCGGCACGCGCAAGGTAATCGCATCGTCCTTGATGCTCATGATCGTCCCGCGTAATCCCCCGCTGGTAACGACTTTGTCGCCTGCCTTCAGTTCACCCAGCATCGCTTGCCACTTCTTCTGCTTCCGCTGCTGCGGCAGGATCAGCAGAAAATAGAAGATGGCAAAGATAAACAGCAACGGCGCCAGCGTCAGCAGGCCGGAACCACCCGACCCCTGCAACCACGCTGCCAAGCCGCTCTCTGTGCCCATGGGGATCATTGTCGTTGCCAAATCAATCCTTTGGAAACCGGACTGGTACAACCAGTCGCCCCATCCGGCCTCTGATTTCTAGGCTTCCGCGCACGAACCAGCAACTCGCTACCAGCAACCAGGAACTCTCTTGCCCAGCCGTACCTGTCGGAAGCACCCTCTCCGGCGCCGCCGTGGAAAACCCACCACGAATTTGCTTCTGTCGCTGCTGACTACGGGATTTCTCGTCTCTTTAGGCCGGATACCCTTCAGTTGCAGGCTTGAGCCGGGGACGGGGGCTACGGTTTCGGTCGGAACCGCCCAGAAGGAAACAAGCCCTTTCCCCAAGCCAAATAGCATGCCGGACCATCCGCATAGGTGTCAAGGCAAAGCTCGAATTTCCGAGGGTGGACGAAGCCCGCCCCCACGATCCGCGCCCCACGCAGGGGCGGCGCGCTCAAGGTACTAGGTACTGCGTACTCTGATCTTTTCCCGCACTCGCCGCATCGTCTCCAGATAGAAACTCAAATTGTGCACGGTATTCAGCACCTGCGCCAAAAGCTCATTCGACGCATACAGATGCCGCAGATAGGCGCGCGAATACCGCCTGCAAACCCGGCACCCGCACCCGGGATCGAGCGCGCTCTCATCCTGCGCATACTGCGCCTGCTTGATCGAAATTTTGCCCTGCGAGGTGAACAGCAACCCGTGCCGCGCCGCCCGTGTCGGCAGCACGCAGTCCATCATATCGATGCCCATCAATGCATATTGCTCGATTTCCTCCGGCGTCCCGACTCCCATCAAATACCGCGGCTGGTCGGCGGGAAGATGCTCCAGAGTCGATTCCACCATCTCACGCGTCAGTTCCCTAGGCTCCCCCACGCTCAGCCCGCCGATGGCATATCCAGGAAACCCGATCTCAACCGTCCGCAAAGCCGACTCCCTCCGCAACTCCCGATCCATCCCCCCCTGCACAATGCCGAAGAGCGCCTGGGTGGAAAAATTGGGATTGTCATCCCGAGCGGCCGGGGTCCCCAGCGAGCGTTCTTTGCTTGCTGGGGTGGAGGAGCAAGGGATCTGTAGTCGCTGACGGCTGATGGCTGACAGCGGACCGCTGCCCCACGGCACGTCCCCCTTATGCTCCTCAAAATATTTCTTGCTCCGCTCCGCCCACCGCAGCGTCAACTCCATCGACTCCCTCGCCCGCTCCCGTGACGCCGGATACTCCGTGCACTCATCAAACGCCATGATGATGTCCGCGCCCAGCCCGATCTGCGCCGCCATCGCTGACTCGGGACTGAAGAAGTGCGCCGACCCATCCAGATGCGACCGAAACGTCACGCCCTCTTCCATGACCTTGCGCAGTTCATTGAGACTGAAAACCTGGAACCCGCCAGAGTCCGTAAGAATTGCCCGATCCCAGGCCATGAACCGGTGCAGCCCACCCATCCGCCGCACCGTCTCGACCCCAGGGCGCAAATAGAGGTGGTAGGTATTTCCGAGAATGATCTGCGCGCCGATCTCCTCAAGGACATCCTGCGGCACGCCCTTAACCGTCGCGACCGTGCCCACCGGCATGAAGACTGGGGTTTCGACCTCGCCGTGAGGAGTAGTGAGCTTGCCAGCGCGAGCAGAACCAAAGGTGGTTTCAATCTGAAATCGGATCGACACTGGCTGTAATTCTAGCCGCTCTGCGCGATTGCAGCCCCGATTTGCCGCGGATTCGACCGAATGCTAGACTGCCCTGTTTTCGAGAGGACTCAGTGAAACGCGCACAGCGTATTTGGCGTATTCTTCTCGCTTTCGCTTCCATCCTTCCGATTTCGGCTCTCCATGCGCAGTCTGGCGGTACGCAGGCCACAACTGCCGACCAGGCCTATCCCGATTCGGCTCAAGGCCTCCAGGCGCAATTCGGAGAAATTGTTCGCATTGCACGTTCCAACGATCAGGCAGCGTTTCGCACGGCACTGAATACCCTGGCCATCCCGAACGCGGAACAATGGTTCGCGGCTCACTTCGAGGTGCGTTTCGTATCGCAACTGAAGGAGGACTATTCCAAGTCGCTCGAACGTTACCAGTCCCACGTGTTTTGGGTCACGGCGAATTTTGCGAAGTTCGATGATTTCGCTATCGCCGTGCAGCCTTCCGAGTCGCCGGCGCCTCTGCAAACCGTCGGCTTCGAGTCTCTACTGCCTAGGCCGAACAACGAGGTGAAGATCCAAAACTACCGCCTCAGTTCGTCCGCCTCCGATCCCAAGCATGGGCCACCCTCATGGGTGAGCTCCTTCATATACATCGATGGTCGATTCCGATACGTTGGCGGAACCTATCCTTTCTGGGCAGAAAGTCTGAACGGATCACGCGGTCCGATGTCGATACCTCCAGCGGTCATTCACGGCAGAACTGTTCAAGGAGCGGCCTTTCGGAAGGATCAACCGGGACCAGGTATCGATGCGATCGTGCATCTCAGCATCGAAATCGACCAGGACGGGCATGTTCGCCATATCAAAGTTCTGTCTGGAGACTCTGCCTTCGTGGGAGACGCGAAAGACTACGTGAAACAGAGTGAGTTTGGGCCCTTGCCAAACATCCCGCAGCTGGCGAACGCGAAAAGAGAGTGGGATATGGAAGTGGTCTTTTTCACTGCCAAGAAAGAACCTGCAACTCCCGCAGCTCAGTGACACTTTCAGAGCCGGCGCCCCATCCCAACGTCGTGCTATTTGCGACGTTAGGGTCGGGGAGTCTTGCCCCACTTCGCGAGACGCTGCAGCAGTGCGCGGTTGCGAACTACCGACTGCTCGAAGGCATCCATCGCCTCAGGCCGCACCTGCGCCGAGGTAGGCTTCACGGCTTCGATTTGCGTTCTAACATTTGACTTTCTACTTCGGACCTTCCGCATAGAGATTCTTCACCACCTCTCCCCCTAACATCACAAACTTCACCCCCCCCAGCGTCGTCCCATCGGCCAGTGGCCCGCCGTCTACCGCGGTCGCACCGCGCAAACATGCACGCCTTGGTTATCTCGGCTTGGTTATCTCGTCCGCGCACTTTACATGTTATTATAAGTGTAATAACATAGAGTCATGATCGAACTGAAGATTCGCAAGTTCGGCAATTCCCTCGGAGTGGTCTTGCCGAAGGGAGTGATTCAGCGCCTGCAGACTGGTGACGGCGAAAAGGTATACCTGGTCGAAGCCGCCGACGGCGAATACCGCCTCACACCCTACGACCCGGCGTTTGAGAAAAAAATGGCCAGGGCCGAGGACATCATGGCGCGTTACCGCAACACCTTGCGGGCGCTCTCCAAGTGAAGAGGAAAGAGCCGGTCTGGATCGAGGAGAGGGAGATCCTCGCCATCCACGATCGGCTCTTGGCACTCCACGGCGGCGCGGCAGGCCTGCGAGATCGAGGACTTCTGCTGTCCGCACTGGCTCGTCCCCGTCAGTTCCACGCCTATTCTGGGAAGTCTGACATGATCGAGATGGCCGCTGCTTACACGGTCGGCATCGTTCGCAACCACCCTTTTGTCGACGGTAACAAGCGAGCAGGCTTCGTCGCCGGCGTCCTTTTCCTGGAAATCAACGGGTTCACCTTTAGGGCCGATGAGGCCGATGCGACGCGAGCCGTTTTGGATCTCGCCGCTGGAACCATGAATGAAGCAGACTTCGCGGCTTGGCTGCGCGCAAGTGTCCGCAAGGTTAGGCGCTAGGAGCGGTGAGACGGCGGTGGCCCCCTCCATGTACCTCCGGTTCCTCTGTGCTTGAAGGGGTTCGTGATTTCACTTGTGCCTTCTGACCTCTGCAATCTGCAATCGGTCTTCACCTCTGCACTCTTACTTCTGACTTCTGAATTCGTTCTTCACCACCTCTCCCCCCTTCATCACGAACTTCACCCGCTCCAGCGTGGTCACATCCGCCAGCGGATCGCCGTCCACCGCAATAATGTCCGCCCACTTGCCCGGCTCGATCGTGCCGACCTTGTCCGACCAGCCGAGCAGGTCAGCATCGTTGATCGTCGCCGTCTGAATCGCCTGGAGCGGCGTCATGCCCATTTTCACGTACACCGCGAATTCGCGCGCGTTCAGCCCGTGCGGATAAACGGCCGCATCGGTTCCGAATCCCACCTTCACGCCCGCGGCAAACGCTCGCGCCACATTCTTTCGCGCCGCCGGCATCACTTCGCGACCCTTGGCGATCAGGTCCGGGGGCGTCCCGATCCGTTCGGCGTTCTCGAAGAACCAGTCCATCAAGTACAGTGTCGGCACCAGGTACGTCCCGTTCTTCTTCATCTCGGCAATCGCCGCGTCGTCGATATACGACCCGTGCTCGATCGAATCCACGCCCGCCATCGTCGCCCAGAGGATTCCCTGCGCCCCGTGCGCATGCGCCGCCACTTTTCTGCCGAGCCGATGGGCATCCGCCACGATCGCTTTCATCTCTTCCAGCGTGTACTGCGAGTGCTGCGGGTTGTCGCCCTTGGAGAGCACCCCACCTGTCGCGCAGATCTTGATCAGGTCCGCGCCGTACTTGATGATTTCGCGCGTTTTGTGTTGCACGGCCTCAACGCCGTCGGCGGCTCCGTCACTGGTGGCGTGGTAATCGAACGGAAGGAGATTGTTGTCGCAGTGTCCGCCCGTGATGCTCAACGCCGGACCACTGACCAGCATGCGTGGCCCCGGCACATCGCCCGCGTTGATGGCGTCGCGCAACGCGACATCCGCGTATCCTTTTGCGCCGACATTGCGGATGGTCGTGAATCCCGCTTCCAGCGTGACTTTGGCGTTGTGCGCGCCAATCAGCGCCTCACGCGGCACCGAAATCCCCAGCTGCGAATACCCAAAGTTCGGATTGAACGTGACGTGCGTGTGCGCATCGATGAGGCCGGGCAGGACGGTCGCGTTGGGCAGGTCAATGTTGGTCACGCCCGAAGGTGCCTGCGTATCGGCGCCCACCCTCGCGATCTTGTCGCCCTGAATCACGATGGTCTGATTCGTCAGCGTCTTGCCCGTTTTCACGTCGAGCAGCCTGCCGGCGTGAATGACAACTGTCTTGCCATTGTCGGGCGCCTGCGCCCACGCAAAAGTCGCTGCGACCACGCACAAGACTGCCTGCCTGAACCAACCCTGCAGTTTCATGAGATCCCCCGAAGAGAAGGTGATCGGCTACAGTACATTCGGGGAGAAGAAGAAGGCAAGACCGTCACGGGTAGAGACGCGGCTCAGTCGCATCCCAGGCCGGGCACAATCCTGGTGATACCACCCATGACGGGGTCTGGCTGCGCCCCTGCACGAATGTCCGGCACGACAGACAACTCGCTGCCCACGGGCGTGCGCACGATTGCCGTTTTGTTCGCGCTCTGTGCAATGTATCTCGGTGCCGTGGGAGTGGTCCTGCTGCTGCGTCCAGGCTCGATCTCAATGACGGTGGGCGCTCCGTTGCTCTTCGGCCTCGAACTGGCTGGACCCTACATGTTCCTGCTGGTCGCGTTGGTTGCGGGCGCGATTGCGTGGGGGCTTGTCAGAAAGGTCAATGTGGCTCGCCACGCGGCTGTCCTCGCAGCCGTTGCCGGCATCGTCATGCTGGTTCCTCCGGTCTCGACCGCTGTGGTCATGGTTCAACCAACATCGCTCGTGAAGGACGGCCTGGGAATCATCCTCCGGGTTGCGGCCGCCTGGTATTTGTCCCAGGGCCACATCGCCGACGAATTCAAAGCGGGGAAGAGATCCTTGTAGAGCACACACAAGGCCCTGTGCTAGCTTGCGGTTAAGAAGCATCGTACATACATATCAGTACGCCAGTTTTACCTGTACAAAATGTTCCACGTGGAACATTTTGCCTATTTCTTGCTGCCCACCGTCTCCTTCTCCCCGACCCGCTTGCTGACCTTGAACGACACCTTGCCCGCCTTCTTGTCGGCGTCGACGATGATGTGATCGCCATGCAGCACTTCGCCGTCGAGAATCTTCAACGCCAGCGGGTCCTGCACCAGCTTCTGGATCGCCCGCTTCAATGGACGCGCTCCAAAATTCGGATCGTAGCCTTCGGTAAAGAGCAGTTCTTTCGCCGCGTCGGTCAGCTCGATCGAAATCTTGCGATCCGCCAGCAGCCGCCGCAGATCTTCCAGTCGCAGGTCGACGATCTTGATCAGCTGTTCTTTCCCCAGCGGACGGAACACGATGATGTCATCCACCCGGTTGAGGAACTCGGGCTTGAAATGCCCATGCAGTGCATTCATCACCTGCTCGCTGGCGCGTTCGTAGGCCTCATCAGTCTGAATGTTCTCCGCCTGCAGATAGGCTGACCCCAGGTTCGAGGTCATGATGATCACGGTGTTCTTGAAGTCGACGGTGCGGCCCTTGCCGTCGGTGAGGCGGCCGTCGTCCATGATCTGCAGCAGCACATTGAACACGTCCGGGTGGGCCTTCTCGATCTCGTCGAACAAGACCACCGCATACGGTCGTCGCCGCACCTGCTCCGTGAGCTGCCCGCCTTCTTCGTAGCCGACGTATCCAGGAGGAGCGCCAATCAGCCGCGAGACGGCGTGCTTCTCCATGTACTCGGACATGTCGATGCGCAGCAGGGCGTGCTCGTCGTCAAAGAGGAACTCGGCGAGCGCGCGGGCAAGTTCGGTCTTGCCGACGCCGGTCGGACCCAGAAAGATGAACGAGCCGATGGGCCGCTTGGGGTCGCTCAGGCCGGCACGCGAGCGGCGGATCGCATTCGAGACGCGTTCGAGAGCCACGTCCTGGCCGATCACGCGCTGGCGCAGGCGGTCTTCCATGTTGATCAGCTTCTTGACTTCGCCTTCGAGCATCTTGGAGACGGGAATGCCGGTCCACTTGGAGACGATGCGGGCGATGTCTTCCTCGTCCACTTCTTCTTTCAGAAGACGGCTGGACTTGGCCTCCATCTGCGCCGTCAGCTTCTTCAGTTCTTCTTCCGTCTGCCGGATCAAACCATAGCGGATCTGGGCCACGCGCTCGAGATTGCCCTTGCGCTCCTCGGCTTGCTCTTCTGTTTTCAGCTGTTCGAGCTTGGTCTTGAGGTCGCGGACGCGAGTGATCAGCTCTTTTTCCTGCTTCCACTTCGCCTTGAGCGCGTTCGACTGCTCGCGAATGCCGGCCAGTTCTCTCTCGACCGCTGCCAGGCGCTCGCGCGAGTTCGCGTCGTCTTCTTTCTTGAGGGCCTGTTTCTCGATTTCCAGTTGCGTAGCACGACGCTCGAGCTGGTCGATCTCGGTCGGCATGGAGTCAATCTGAATGCGCAACGAGGCGGCGGCTTCGTCGACCAGGTCGATGGCCTTGTCGGGCAGGAAACGGTCGGAGATGTAGCGGTGGGATAGTGTGGCCGCCGCGACGATGGCCGAGTCTTTGATGCGCACGCCGTGATGGACTTCGTACTTCTCTTTCAGGCCGCGCAGGATGGCGATCGTGTCCTCGACGTTCGGCTCGCCGACGAAGACGATCTGGAAGCGGCGTTCGAGGGCCGCGTCTTTTTCGATGTACTTGCGATATTCGTTGAGCGTGGTGGCGCCGATTGCCCGGAGTTCGCCGCGGGCCAGGGCAGGCTTGAGCATGTTCGAGGCGTCGATTGCGCCTTCGGCTGCGCCAGCGCCGACCAAAGTATGTAGCTCGTCGATGAAGAGGATGATCTGGCCGGACGAGTCCTCGATCTCTTTGAGGACCGCTTTGAGCCGGTCTTCAAATTCGCCGCGATACTTCGCCCCGGCGAGCATGGCGCCAAGGTCGAGTGCGACGACGCGCTTGTTTTTCAGGACTTCAGGCACGTCGCCGGAGACGATTCTTTGCGCGAGGCCCTCAACGATCGCGGTCTTGCCTACTCCAGGCTCGCCGA
>Ga0335085_10000837_pt1 | contig 76582 bp, 56 predicted proteins | sample Lox_Sample_45_FD_206712 | JGI IMG/M metagenome (GOLD analysis project Ga0335085, IMG submission 206712) | Soil microbial communities from Loxahatchee National Wildlife Refuge, Florida, United States - Lox_Sample_4.5 | ecosystem: Environmental > Terrestrial > Soil > Wetlands | place: USA... | reverse complement strand
CGGATCTCTGGGCACTGGCCGCGATCCTCGGCCGGGAAACTGCTGGAGTCAAGCCATCGAAGGAAAAAGTAGCTTAAGATGAATCGACCGCCCTTGCCGACCTTCAACTACGGCCGGGACACCCTCCTCCACCGGCTCCGCCCTTGTTTTCTCCACCTATTTGGGCGGCAGCGTATCTGATTACGCTGTCAGTCTCGCCGTGGACCAGTTCGCCACAATGTACGTGACCGGGAACACTAGTTCCGCTGACTTCCCAACCACCGCAGGCGCCTTCCAGACGGTCTGCCCGGGAGGTTGTACTTACAACCACGGTTTCGTTTCCAAAATCGGCAGATTCCGCACTTCGACGTCCTTACTATCATCGCTAAACCCCTCGATCTATGGCCAGTCTGTTACCTTCACGGCGACGGTGACGCCTACAGGGACGACTTCGCCGCCAAGCGGGACAGTCACATTCAAAAACGGCGCCTCGACGCTGGGCACGGCGACGATAATCAGTGGCAGTGCCAAATTCACCACCTCAACGCTGGCTGTTGGGACGCAGTCCATCACCGCTGCATATAGTGGTGACACCAACTTTAGCAACAGCACTTCTGCTCCGCTCGCGCAGTTGGTGAACCAGGCTTCCAGCAATACCTCCGTAGCCTCGTCGGCCAACCCGTCCGAGTGGGGAGCCGCGGTAACCTTCACCGCGACTGTTACAACTGCAGAGGGGACATTACCAACCGGCACGGTAACCTTCGAGGACGGAGCAACAACACTCGGAACAGGCACGCTCAGCGGCGGAACAGCCACTTTCAACACCAGTAGCCTCGCTGTGGGTGCGCACTCGATCACGGCGGTCTATGCCGGCGATGCCAATACGGTGGGTAGCACCTCGCCGGTCTTGACGCAGACGGTCAACAAAGCTGTCACCGCGACGACTTTGACCGCGACGCCTAACCCCTCACAGTTCAATCAGAAAGTTGTTCTAAAGGCCGCGGTGACGTCGACGACCGGAGCGATTCCTGTCGGGAGGGTCACCTTCAAAGACGGTGCGACCACTCTTCGAACCGTGGCCCTCGCCTCGGGCACAGCGAGTTTTTCGGTCTCCACGCTGGCGGTGGGCGCGCACTCGATCACGGCGGTTTACGGCGGTGGCACGGACTTTAAGACCAGCACCTCGGCGCCCGTGAACCTGACGGTCAACACAGCGAAAACCACGACTAAACTTACCTCAACTCCGAATCCGTCAAACAGCGGACAGGCGGTGACTTTCACCGCGACTGTCACCGGCGCTTTCGGCGGCAGCCCGAGCGGGAGTGTGACCTTCAGGGACGGCACGACAACCATCGGAACCGTCGCGGTCAACACCACCACACATCAGGCCCAGTTCGTCACCTCGAAACTCTCGGTGGGCACGCACAACATCAGAGCCGTTTACGGTGGAGACACCAACTATCTGACGAGCACCTCGGCGATTGTGAAGCAGGTGGTCCAGTGACGGAACCAAGGTCGGCTTTACCGGACACAATTCATGATAATACCCCCACGTGCCGAAGTTCCGTCTGCGTTTTCATCGTGATCGGCTCTGGTTCGTGCCCACCTTGAGACAGCCTGCCGTCCTGTTCGAGGACGACCTGATTCAAGCTCGCAGCCGTAAGGCGCACGGAACCGCTACCGATATCAACTCACAATGCCGTCGGTCCGCCAGCCTGGACGATTCGTGCCTTGAAATGCTGCTCGAAGGCCTTTCTCCGAGTGGGGACGATCCGGGCGGCGATGGCGCAGGCGTTTCCACAAGCCCTTACGCCGGTACCCATCAACGGCAACTCGTCGGCGGAATACGGTTCAGGCCGGCCTCTGGAGAGAATACGGTCAGGATCGGTCTATCCGCGGCCGAAGTTCGGTGGCAAGCTCGACAGCGTTCTGGTCGATGTACTTGATATACCGGATGCCAGAGCCAGCAAACACCTCATTGAAAATGGATGGCGGTAGTTTTTGCGTGTTACGCAACTGCGCGTGGTAGCCACGAAAAGAATGTTCATAAATCGCGAGTAAGAATCTCCCTGGAAACAGGACCTGGAAAACGGGCCTGGCGCTGGCAAACTCGTACTCAATGACCGACCAACGGGGCACACTACCTCGAAAGAAGTCTTCGTCGACAATCCCGACGCCCGCGCCGTGGATCGCGCCGTTGCGGTACTCGCGGTACAGGATCGACGCGAGGCGGTGAGCCTGGACAACGGGTCGGAAGGCTTCTACGCCAGCGACGTACTTCCCCTTGCTCTGCTTTACGGCGGCCTTGGTCAGTCGTTCTATGATCGCCGCTACGCTGTCGTCGTGCGGCTTGGTAGTGCTCTGGTGAGGAATGACGCGGTAGTGGCGACGCAGTTCGCCTGCCAAGAACGCCATAAGACCTTCGAGGTCGGGTTCAGTAAGCGGGAGCCCAGACCGCCAGTACATTTCCACATATTCCCGTTGTCGTGCCGGGTCAAACATTTGTAGACGTCCGGCCCGCTCCAACATGCCTTCAAGTTGCCACCACTCAATAATCACGGAAGCGTAGAGGTCGGGTACACTAACGCGATCCAGTACTGCGGCCTGCCCAGAATGCCTCTTGAGGAGCTCAACAAATTTGTCATGCTGGCTCTTCTTGGCGAGGAATGCGTGGTTCGCAAGCGAATCAAGACGGGCACACGCGAGTAAAATGATGTCTTGCGGCGCGGCTTCGCGCTGGAGAAGCGACGTGAGGATCTGGAGTGTCGTTTCGTAGCGTTGGAGGTACTCCGCCAGCCGACGCTCAAAAGTCTCAACTTTCATAAGAAGGTTTAGAAGCTATGGTCGATGGCTGGTGATCCACGACGAACCTCACGATCTTGACACGGGATCGACCCTTTGCGTTCGCATTCCCAATTCTACCAATCGCTTCGGTCCGGAGACAGATTTCTGGGAAAGAGAGACGGCACCAGGCGCGCCATATGTAGAATGGTCTGGTGCGACCGGCTGCCTCCCACCTCCGTGCGGCTTTCTGACGATCCGCTCGGAGGTGCAGGCGACGTTTCCCGAACCCGTCCGGGGCCAGCTCTGCTTGACTGCAAGCCGCCAGGGCACTGCTGCAGACGCGAGTTCGGAATTGCTTGACGTTCCACACCCCTAAGTGGGGGCCGTAGTGCGCCAGGACGGGCCTTTCGAGAGCAATTTGCGGAGCCGCTTGCCGTTGATACTTCCAGATTCAAGGCCACTTTTTACGCAGTACAGGATCGAACGTACGGCTTCCTCCTGCTGCGTGCTGGTCTGGTCGTTCATTTGGTCGTAGGTGTTTCGCACGAGATAAAAAAACGTCTTTAGGAACGGCGCCTCTCGCAAACGAAAAAAGGCGGCCTTTTCAGTTGAGAAGTAGTGATCGAAGATTTCGAGATTTGAATCGATGAATGCGGTCGGATACCGCGCGCGCAGTTCCTGATCAAATCGTGCGGCGAAAAATCCGTATAGGTCTGCCATCGATGTGTAGAGGGCGTCCCTGATCGTCTTCTCCTTGACTTTGGCATTGATCCAGGCCTTTAGTGGTTCGGACAGCAGGCCGACGATGAGGCCGGCAACCGTGCCAACGAGGACTTTTAACCAGTCAGCCACTCCACCCAACAGTGTACGCCCACCATAGCATTGCCGTGAGCGGTGCGCTCGGCCTCCTGTGGACGAACCACCTCTCGCGTGTACGACCACTGGATACCGTTTGCTATACCGAGTCCGGTTCTGGGAATTGACATCACCACTCTGGCCGGAACACGCGCCACCCGGAGACTGGTACGGTCCCGGCCATACGACCGCTACCGATAACGAGGGACAACGTCCTCCTCACAAATAGTGTGATGTCGGCCCCGCGACACTCCGGAGGTTCGGGGACTACACGCTCATGTGGAATTGCTTCGCGGCCATTCGAAACCGTTCGCGCATCTGCGAATCGGGCGCGAGCGTGAGGTTTTACGCCAGGCATCCATCCGACTGGAAAGAACCGTAACCTTTTGCCGCTCGGGGAGTATCCATCTAGCGGACCCGAAGCTATGCGACTGTTCACCTTGTTGGAGCAATTGCTCCAGGATGTACGCTACGCCTTGCGCATGATGGTCGCGCGACCCCTCTTCTCGGCCGTGGCAGCTCTCTCACTGGCCTTAGGGATTGGAGCTAACGTGGCTATCTACAGCTTCATCGATGCGATCCTGCTGCGCGCGCTGCCGGTAGCGGACCCTGCGTCCCTGGTAGCGCTGAAGTGGCACAGCAAGACGCAGCCGGCCGTGGCCCGGAGCCTGAACGGCGATATCGTCAGAGATCCGAGAACCGGGTTCACCGCCGACAGTTTCCCTTACGCTACCTGCGAATTGCTGCGCGGCTCGAAGATCTTCTCGGCGATGTTCGCGTTCACCGCGGCGGGCCGTCGAAATTTGGTGATCGGAGATGCAGGCGCTCTGGCCAGCGGCCAATACGTGTCCGGCGAGTTCTTCTCGGGTCTCGGAATTCCTCCCGCCGCGGGCCGCCTGATCTCGCCTTCGGATGACCGAGCGGGCGCTCCGCCGATCATGGTTCTCGACTACCGGTACGCCGAACGCCGCTTCGGCGATATCTCGCGCGCAGTAGGTCAGCCGGTACGGGTTGAAGACGTGCTTTTCACGGTGGCCGGGGTGGCGCCGGCGGAGTTTTTCGGGGCTGACCCGTCCTTCCGAGCCGACTTTTATGTTCCGCTTCACGCCGAACCCCTGATGGACCCCCTGCCCTTAACGGGGCTCGATCCAAACCGAAGGTTCACCGAAGACACGTTTTATTGGGTCCGATTGTGGGGACGCCTGCAACGCGGCGTCACTTTGGACCAGGCGCAGGCCGCGCTCACCCCGGTGTTCCGCCGTTTTGTGGAAGCCAGCGCAACTACCGATAAAGAACGCACTGATCTCCCGGCCCTGCTCCTGCAGGAAGGCGGCGGGGGATTGGATCGCCTGCGCCGTCAGTACGCCAAGCCGCTTTACGTCCTGATGGCTGTGGTGGGGCTGATCCTGGCGATCGCGTGCGCCAATATCGCCAATCTCCTGCTGGCGCGAGCCACGGGCCGGCAGCGCGAAATCGCACTCCGTCTGAGCCTGGGCGCCGACCGCGGGCGCCTGGCGCGGCAGTTGCTTACCGAATCTGTGCTGCTAAGCTCGGCCGGCGGCGCGCTGGGCCTGGGGTTCGCAGTCTGGGGAATTCGCGGGTTGACCGCACTTCTTGGGAACGGACGGGAAAACTTCACGCTGCACGCCACCTTGAATTGGCACGTGCTCGCAATCGGCTTAGTCCTGTCTCTGGTGACCGGGATACTGTTCGGCTTGGCCCCAGCTCTTCGGTCGACACGCGTCGATCTGAACCACCTGCTCCGGCAGGCTCGCGCCGGCGGCCCGCCACGGCTCTGGTTCGCGCGCTTGCGAGTGACCCCAAACCAGGTGCTGGTGGTTTCCCAAATCGCGGTTTCACTCCTGCTTTTGATGACCGCCGGTCTTTTCGTCCGCACACTCGTGAACCTGAATGCGGTCAATCTGGGATTCAACAGCGAACGGGTGCTCCTGTTCACTCTTAACGCCCAACAGGCTGGATATAAGGATTTCGCAATCGTGCAATTCTACGAAGAGGTGCGGGCGCGGCTGAGTAAGATTCCCGGTGTACGTGGAGTCAGCACGTCCAACCTCGCATTGATCTCGGGCTCGGAGAGTAGTACCAGCGTCAAGATTGCCGGCTATACCGGTAAGAACAGACAAGTCTCGTTCCTGTACGTGGGGCCCGGCTTCCTCTCGAACATGCAGATTCCGATCCTTCTTGGACGTGAGATCGACCAACAAGACTTGAACAGGGGCTCCGGCGTCGCGGTCGTCAACCAGGAGTTTGCGCGGACTTACTTCAATAACGAAACCCCCGTCGGTCGGCACTTCAGCATGGGTATGTTGGGCGCGGCGCCGGATCTGGAGGTTGTCGGTGTTTCGCGGGATGCCCGGTACAATTCCCTGAAGCAGGATATTGCACCGGCCGTTTACCTGCCTTACTCGACCAACTTGATCACTCTCCGGGGAGGGATGGTATTCGAGGTGCGTGCCGCTGGCGATCCGAATGCCCTTGTCCGCGTCGTGCGCACAGCAGTCCGGCAACAGGATGCGAACGTCCCCATCTCCGACATTTCGACCCAAGCCCGGCGCATCGATCAATCCATGAGCCAGGAGCGCACGTTTGCAACGCTGTGCACCTGTTTCGCTCTGCTGGCGGTGCTGATCGCCTGCATAGGTTTGTACGGGACCATGGCATATACCGTTGCGCGCCGCGCCAGCGAGATCGGAATTCGAGTGGCTCTGGGGGCGCAGCGGCGCAACGTGGTCGCGATGGTACTCGGCGAAGCGCTGGCGATGGCGGCGGTCGGTCTCGGCATCGGAATACCTGCGACCCTTGTGGCCGGGCGCATGTTAGAGACGTTCCTGTTCCGGATCAAGCCGAACGATCCGATGGCGCTAGCCGCTGCCGTCGCAATCCTGCTCGCAGCCGTGCTTGCAGCCGGCTATGGCCCCGCTTTCCTCGCATCGCGTGTGGACCCGTGGATTGCACTTCGGGAAGAGTAATTCCCGCAGTGATGGCGAATTGCGCGCGTTCCGTCCTGAGTACAGGCGTTCAGCCTGCCGATTTGATATCACGGCCAGACCGCACGGGAAACGGGAAGTTGGGCTTTTCGGCCTCAAGTTGCCGTATCACGCGCAAACCGCTCACGTGATCATCAGCCAGCACCGTCCCGCCCAGCGACGACGACCGCTAACGATATGCAACCACAACACCCACTTTACCGGAAGAGATAATTGGACTCGGAAGGCCGCGCGACGGATGTGACCGACGGCGTCACAAGAGAAGCTCGGCGACCTTACCACACGCCCGGAACCAGTCGGTAGCGTGTCCGGGTGCAGTACTCCTCGTAGCCCGGCAACTCGCGGCGCAGGGCGCCGTCTTCCAGCACCGTACGGACAATGAAGGTGGCCATCAGCATCGTGATCGGCGCAAAACCCCATGCCGAGCCGAGAACCAGCGCGCACCCCGGCAGCAACAGCATCAGCCCAGAATACATGGGGTGACGCACCACGCTGTACGGTCCCGTGGTAATGACGTGATGGCCAAGCTCGGTCTGAACGCGGACCTGCCTTTCGAGGAAGGGATTCTCGGCGATCGCTAGGTAAATGGGTACGAATCCCAGCAACTCCAGAGCGAAGCCAGGCCAGATCCAGGCCGCGCTGAATTGCGACCAGCCGTAGCGGGCGTCGAGCCCAGCGACCGCGTAAAAGCTGAGGAAACCGATAATCGTCGCGGCGAGCACGAATCTGTCGAATCGCTTGACGCCCGGTTGCCTCTCCAGCCGCCGGCGCATCAGGTCCGGGTTCTTGCGCCGTAATACAGCGAAGCTCACCCCGGCGATTAGCAGCAATGAGCCGACGAAAAGCCAGCCGCGCCACCAATTCAGGCGGCCCGCGAAAGCAAATGGCAGCATGAAAGTTAGCGTGCGGAAGATGGCCTGAAGTGCCAGCTTCCAACTTGGGGTGCGTGCCGACGTGGAACAACCTGCCTCTCATTCCATAGTTTCCCTCGAATCGCACACTCCGCAACCGATGAAATCGGCGCACACATCGTGCACCGGCGAAAAATGCGGATACGTTCGCGGCTCGGCGACCTTGTTGGGTTGGCATGGGGATGTGCGGTGATAGGATGCAGGTTATGCTGACCGGAATACTGATTCTTGCTAGTTGGGTGTTCCTTGGAGTGTATTGGAACATCAGCGCGCGCTCCATCAAGCCTACGGCGGAGGGCCAGGACTGGAGCGGCAGGCTGGCCCGGATGCCAATCTGGCTGGGGTACATCCTGTTGCTCGTCATCTGGGCGTATCCGTTTGGAATGGTGGCGATACGACGGACGGCCGTTTCGGGCTGGCTCGCGGTGGCGATCTGCGCGTTGGGGCTGCTGGTGTCCATATGGTCACGCCGGGCGCTGGGCAACGAGTGGAGCAGAGATGTCGAATTGAAGCAGGGGCACAAGCTGGTGGAACGGGGACCGTATGCTTTTGTGCGGCATCCCATCTACACCGGCCATCTGCTGATGGGGCTGGGGACGGCCATTGGCTCGGGCCGGCTGGTTGCGTTTGCGGGGCTGGGGCTGTTCTTCGTTGGCTTCTGGATTAAGCTGAGGCAGGAGGAGAGGCTTCTGGTGAGGAGCTTTCCGGAGGAATACCCTGCTTACCGGGCGCGCGTCCGGGCGCTGGTTCCGTATGTGTTGTGACACAATTTCGCGAAGCGGCGGGCGTGGATGCCAACTTGATGACGCAGGTGGGGTCGCGACCAGACCGCTTTCCTGGACGATAATACCTGTCATCAGGCGGCTAGCGAACGGCACTCTGAGGCGGTCGCTTGCGACTGTAGCGCCTTGCGGCCACTGTTTCTCCAGAAGCGGGACACGCCTTTGGCACGGGTTATAATGGCAGGACGTGGCGCTCCCCTCCGGCTCAAGACTCGGGACATATGAAATTCAATCGCAACTCGGCTTCGGCGGCATGGGTGAAGTGTATCGCGCCACCGATACGAAACTCGGACGCGACGTAGCCGTCAAGGTGCTGCCTGCCGAGATGGCGCAAGATGCGGACCGGCTGGCGCGTTTCCGGCGAGAGGCGAAGGCCCTAGCGCAGCTCGACCACCCAAGTATAGTCACAATCTACTCGGTGGAGGAGTCCTGCGGTGTCCATTTCCTGACGATGCAGTTGGTAGACGGTCAGTCTTTGGAGCGCCTGATCGCGCAAGGTGGCTTGCCGATCGAACGCATCCTCGAAATCGGGAACGCCCTGGCCGACGCGCTGGCCGCGGCGCACGGGAAAGGCATCGTACATCGCGACCTGAAGCCCGCCAATGTGATGGTGACCAACGAAGGCCGGGTGAAAGTACTCGATTTCGGACTGGCCAAGGACGTCAGCGCCGAAGCTGAACGCGACGCCACCCTGACCTCGGCGGGCCACACTCAGGCCGGCGTGGTGATGGGCACGCCGCCCTACATGTCGCCGGAGCAGGTTGCGGGCCGCGCGCTGGACCATCGTACCGACATCTTTTCACTCGGAGTGCTGCTGCATGAAATGGCAACGGGAAGGCGGCCGTTTGAAGGCCGATCGACAGCAGAACTGTTTTCGGCGATTCTGCGCGATCCGGCGCCCCCGGTGACCGAATTCCGCGCCGATCTGCCCGCCGATCTGGCGCGGGTGATTCGCCGCTGTCTGGAAAAGGATCCGCGCCACCGGATGCAGACGGCGCGCGACATCAGCAACGAATTCGGCGAGATGGCGCGGGCCGCTACACGCTCCACCCCGATTGCGGCAACTGCAGCCGCCGATTCGGAGACGACGCACGCGGAGGAAGGCTTCTGGATCGCCGTGTTGCCGTTCAAGTACAGCGGCGCCAATGCGGATCTGGCGGCTCTGGCCGAAGCGTTGCCGGAAGAAGTCATCACCGGACTCTCCCGGTTCTCCTATCTCAGAGTGATTGCCCGCAGTTCCACGGCACGCTATGCCGGTCGAGCGGTGGATGTGCGCGCCGCGGGCCGGGAGTTGAACGCGCGATACGTGATGGAGGGGACGTTTCGTCAGGTGGGCAGCCACTTGCGGCTCGCCGTCCAGCTGGTAGATACAGTTTCCGGCGCGCATCTTTGGGCGGAGAGCTATGAGCGGGTCTTCAGCGCCGAGGCGCTGTTCGAGTTACAGGACGACCTGGTTCCACGTATCGTTTCAACCGTCGCGGATATTCACGGAGTGCTGCCCCGCAGCATGAGCCAGGGACTGCGCAGCCGGTCCCCTGAGCAATTGAGCCCCTACGAAGCGGTATTGCGCAGCTTTGCCTATATGGAATTGGCCACACCCGAAGAACTGATCGCGGCGCGAACTGGCCTCGAAGCCGCGGTGCGCAAAGATCCCACATATTCGGATGCCTGGGCGATGCTCTCGTTGTTGTGCGGCCAGGACCATATGCAAGGGTTTGCTCTACGGGCGGACGCATTGGAGGTCGCGGCCTCCGCGGCGCAGCGCGCCATCGAACTGGGCCAATCCAATCACCTGGCCTACTTTAGCATGGCCCAGGCCAAGTTTTTTCAAAAGGAGATCCAGGGCCTGCGCAATGCCGCGGAGCGCGCACTGGCCCTCAATTCAATGGACGGCAATGCCCTCGCGTTTCTGGGCGAAATGATGGTTTATGCCGGCTACCAGGAACGCGGAATGGAATGGGCCCGGCGCGCCAAGCAACTGAACCCCAGCCATCCCGGATGGTATTGGTTCGTCGATTTCTACAATGCTTACATCCACGGTGACTATCGCGGCGCCCTGAACGCAGCGTTGAACATCCAGATGCCGGGGCATTACGCTACGCACGCCGTGGTGGCGGCCGCTTCTGCACAACTCGGAGAGAAAGAAACCGCTGCGAAAGCATTGCGCGAGTTACTGAAGCTACGTCCAAAATTTTCCCTCACGGTGCGCAAAGATTTCGAACAATGGTGGACACCGGAATATGTCGAGCACCTCATCGACGGCCTGCGCAAGGCTGGTTTGGAGGTTCCCGCTGCCGGCGACATCCCGGCCCAAACGGCGGCGGGGCAATCCAAAGCCGATGAGGGGTTCTGGGTAGCCGTGCTGCCGTTGAAATATACAGGCAGCAATGCCGATCTTGCGGCACTGGCCGAAGGCTTAACCGACGAGATCGTCACCAACCTGACGAAATTCTCCTACTTGCGGGTCATAGCGCGCGGCTCGACGCTGCGCTACGCCACCGAACCTGCTGATGTGCGTGCGGTCGGCAAAGAGTTGGGCGCGCGCTACGTGATGGAAGGCACTTTACGGCAGGCGGGTAACAGGATTCGCCTGACTGTGCAATTGGTGGATGCTTCCACGGGCGCGCAGATGTGGGCAGAGACTTATGCGCGGCCCTTTGATCCCGCGGCTGTTTTCGAAGTCCAGGACGACCTGGCGCCGCGCGTCGTGTCGACGGTTGCGGACATGGACGGCGTGTTGCCGCAAAGCATGGCTGAAGTGCTGCGCGCGAAGAAGGAAGACGAGTTGACGCCGCACGAGGCTCTGTTGCGGTCCTTGCGCTACTGGAGGACATTCGGACCGGACGAACATGCGCTGGCCCGGCGGGTGCTGGAGCGTGCCGTGGAGACGGCACCGGGCCGTGGGGATTGCCACGCCTTGCTGTCGCATATCTACAGCATCGAGCACTGGGACCTCCTCAATCCGTTGCCCGATGCACTGGGTCGAGCCTTGGCCGCGGCCCGCCGCGCCGTTGAAGTCTCGCCATCGAACGCCCTTTCTTACTGGGCCCTGGCATTTGCGCTGTTTCTACGGCGTGATTTACACGGGTGTCGCACCGCTGCCCAACGCGCAATCGATCTGAATCGAATGGATGGTTCAGTGGTCGCATTCATGGGCCATCTGATCGCCTATTCCGGTGAATGGGAACGCGGAGTAGCGATTGCTCGACCGGCCGCAGCACTCAACCCGAATTGCGCGGGATGGCATGGGCTGCTTCCCTTCTACGATGCCTATCGCCGTCGCGATTACGAGCAGGCGCTCGAGGCCGCGTTACGGTTGGACATGGGCGGCCATTTTCAGGAGTTGGCTTCCCGCGCAGCGGCGTATGCCCAGCTCGGGCATTTCGAAGAAGCGGGGGCGGCACTACACCAATTGCTGGAACGCCTACCGGATTTCGCCACGAAGGGTCTTGAGTTTTACGGCAAGTTCCAGTTGCCGGAAATGGTGGACCACATTTTCGAAGGACTCCGCAAAGCCGGGCTAGGTGCGCCCGAGACTCCTGTTGGGCCACTGCCCTCATCTGGCTCCGCCCAGGTGCGCGCGGCATTGGGAGAAACCGGAGCCGCCGAATGCTTCTGGGTCGCTGTGCTGCCCTTCAAAGCCACATCCGGCGAACTGACCGTCTTGGCTGAGGGTCTATCGGAAGAGGTCATGGCGGGATTGTCTCGCTTCTCGTACCTGCGTGTCATCACGCGAGAGTCCGCGCCGCGGCAAGGTACTGGCCGCGAATTGGGCGCCCGCTACGTCATCAGCGGAAGCCTCCGGCAAGCCGGCACGCGCATCCGAATTACAGTGCATCTCACCGAATGCACTACCGCCACTCAACTCTGGTCGGAGACATACGAGCGGAATTTCAATCTCGATGCGGGATTCGAGCTACAGGATGACTTGACGCCGCGGATCGTTTCTACGATAGCGGACGCCTACGGGATCTTACCGCACGCGATGAGCCAAGCGGTGCGGAGTAAGCCGACTGGGCAGTTGAGTCCATATGAAGGGCTGCTGCGCAGCTTCAGTTATGCCGAACGCGTCACGGCCGAAGAACACGCGCAGGCTCGCGCGGCGCTCGACCATGCGCTCGAACAGGCGCCCGGAAACTCCGATTGCTGGGCGATGCTCTCCATCGTTCTTACGGACGGGTATATTCACGGCTTCGACGCCCAATCCGGCACGCTGGAAGCTGCGCTCGACGCCGCGCGCCGCGCCGTCGACCGGAACCCCTCCAATCACAAGGCCTATCAAGCGCTGGCTTGGGCGCAGTTCTTCCACAAGGATTTCAAAGCGAGCCGCATCGCGGCCGAGAGAACATTAGCACTCAACCCAATGGACGCATCCGCCGCTATCTACGCCGGGCAGACCATCGCTTTCTCCGGCGACTGGGAGCGCGGGTGCGCGCTGATCACACGTGCCATCGGACTCAATCCGAACCATCCAGGCTGGTATTGGTATGCTCCGTTCCTGGATGCGTACCGGAAGTCCGATTACCGCGCCGCGCTGGATATCGCGCTCAAGATCGACATGCCCGGTTTCCCGCTCGGCAGCGTCGCGTTGTCCGCGTCCTACGGGCAACTCGGGGAGCAAGTAGCCGCCCGGAATGCGCTGCGGGAACTGCTCTCCCTGAGGCCCGACTATCCCGCCGTGGGGAGAAAGGAACTCGAGAGGATCTGGGACCCGCAGCTGGTCGAGCACCTAATGGAGGGGCTGCGGAAGGCAGGCCTCGAGGAGCCTGCGAAACGCTAATCCGCCGTACTGCCGTTCACCAACCCCACGCGGTGATCGCCGGAAGGAGGGCGACCGCGATCATCGCTACGCAGGGCAATGTGGCCCTCGCGGCTCACAATGACGGGCGCAATCAGCGGTCGTGAAAGGCTCCCACAGCCCGCGCGGAATAGACGCCGTTATCGCCGCACAACGCTCCCGCATTCTCCTGCCCTGCTGGCTCGCGCAAGAGCGACGTTACCAGCTCAGCCCTGGGTACGGGCTTCCCTCCACAGTTTTAGTTGAAGCTACAGACCTACAGCCTTCAGGGCGGATCGCAACTCATCGTAATCCCGTCCCCCGCGCAGGAACCGGACGATCTTTCCCTCTCGGTCGATCAGGAAAGTCGTGGGAATCGAGCGTACGTGGTATTGGCGATTTACCTTGGCATTAGAGTCGTCCAGAATCGTGAAGGTCAGACCAGCCTTCTCCGCGAAGTGGCGTGCGGTTCCCTTACCCTCGTCGTTGACGCCAATCACCTGCAGGCCCTGTTCCTTGAAGTCCTCATGCAGCTTCACTACGCTCGGCAACTCGCGCCGGCAGGGACCGCACCAACTAGCGAAAAAGCTCAGCAGCACGGGCTTCCCCCGCAGGTCCTGCAGGCGCACGCGCTGGCCGTCCAGCGTCTTCGACTCAAAATCCGGTGCGGGCCGGTTGAGCAGGAACGACCCGGACTGGCCCGGGATAGGAAGCGCATCCACCAACTTGGCGTTCTTGGGAGGTTCAAATGTGAAAGTCGCATCGGACAGTGCGCTGCCGATCTGGAAGTTGCGGAAATCGAGGGTCAATCGCAGGACGGTCCTTTCCTGGTTCTCGTAACTGGCATGGGCCCACACCAATCGGCCGATGTCCAACGTTGCGGGATTGACGGTCAGCTCGGTCATGCTGCTGCTCCCCTGGGCATCCTTCTTCGACACGACCTGTACGACAGGCCATTTCTGCTTTTTCTTTTCGAACTTCACCTCAGCTTCCCCGGCGCGGCCTGCCGTAGCGGCAGTCTCATACATCCTGGCCAGGATTGGCAGCACCTCCCGGGCAAACGCATCTGCCCAGTCGTGTTCCTCGTCTGATTGCGTATCGGATTCGGAAACGGAATTGGTGTCCGATTCGCTATCCGCCTCATTACGGGCGGCGCGCGGGCTGGATTCCTCCTCTGTGTATTGCTTGAGCTTCGGGACATAGGCCCAACTCTTCTGGCCGTCGGAAACCAGCAGATACTCGCCTTTATCGGGCGCATCCACCCGCAACAGGAACCTACCCTCGACTCCAACCGCCAAATGTACTTTGGCTTGGGCGATAGCCATACTGGGTTTCGAGCCCCGCTGTCCGACGAGCAGCAGATCGCCCTCGAACTCATACTGCTGGGCGCTCTCCGCCTTTTGTGCCACGTCACGCACCAGCTTAGTGACGCTGAACTCCTGGCCGTTCGCCAAGCTGGCGCAAGCGCAGGTTAACAACACGACGTGAATGGTGGGACGCAACATATAGTCTCCGACCGGCATCATAACAGCTTTACAGGTCCCTTAATATGAACCGCTCTGATTGGAAGCCGAGGGCCGGTGTCTTCAGTGGGCAGAGGGTACTCACGAGAGTGGTCTCCGGCAGGCGTTAGCGCGTCCGACGCAAGGGTCTCTACGGTGCCGACGGCACGGAGTGGATGAGATACTTATCGAAGTAGGCGCGCATTTCGGCGTGATGGGTCGCGCGATAGGGGGCATAATCCTGCGCGATGCCGGCATCCATGCCGCTGCTCAGCAATACCCACGCTTCGAGCAGGCCGTCGCTTTTGAGTAGAAAGACATTCATCAACTGCGGATCGAGGTGTTTCGCCTTCTTCGTATCGATCGCATCCGCTACCGCGCTCAGAGCCGCCGCTTCTTCAGCCAATGAGTGACGATATTCTTTCTCGGTAGGATAGCTCTGGGCGAAGAGACCATGCCGCCATGCGGCGCGTGTCATGACATAACTGAACCAGGCCGAACGCCCACTATCCTCGTCCAAGTCGTTGGGGTTGACGACCGCTATCTGTGGGTTGTCGCTGATTGTAGGTGGCACGATCTTAGGCGCCGTTAACTGGTAGTTATTCTGTTTGGCCCAGTTGATCAACGAGCCCCAGGGTTTCTGCAAAGGCTCCGCTATCACCGCCTCGATGAACTTATCGCGCGCCTCCATCATCTTGCCGGCTGACATTAGCGCGTCTCCCCAGTAGCGGTAGGCGGCTTCCCGGCCTGGATCGATGGCCACCGCTTTACCAAACCAGTCCGACGCGCACGCAATATTTTTCGTTCGGAAACAAACGTCTCCCGCGAACAGGGCAGCCGCGTACAGCTTCGGATCCACCTTAAGTGCGTCCGCGTAAGCTGCCAGCGCGCCCGCATTATCGCCACGCGAGAAGGCGTCTTCGCCTTCCTTGACCTTGGCGTTCGCCTGCGGATTGTCCGAGTACGGCTGCTGCGACGCACCGGGTGTCGTCAAGACCGAAATGAGTTCGTCCAGCAGCGGCCACTTGTTTCCCAGCTGTTTGGATCGTTCGGCTGCGTCCAGCGCGCGTTTCAACAGCGCTGGAGCCTCCTTGGCGGTAGCCCCGAGGCGCGCCTTGGCGAACAGGCAATACGCCAGCCACCCCATTGAGACGGCGTCGTCCGGATTGGCGGTCAACAGATCTTCCACCAGCGGCATCGCCGCCAGCGGCTGCGCTTTCTTGATAAGGTCGAAAGCCTGTTGACGTTCGGCGCTTAAGTCGCGCGCCGGTTGGGAGGATTCAGTGGCCTGCGCGTAGCACGTCGCAGCCAACAGAAGAACACATACGCACTTCATTGGCGAATATCGTACCGCTCTTCGCTCATCATGGCGATTGGCAGCCTGAAATCCTTCAAGCTCGCTATCATCTGTTTTCGTTGTTTGTGTTGTCAATGTGTGGGATACCCTCACAGCCTGTCTATCCAGTTTCTCCGCCAGAATACGCGCCCGCGCCGAAATTCGCTTGAGGTCTGCAGCAGATCAGAGGTAAGGTCACCATGTCCGATAATGCCCAATTAAGAGGTGTGGAATGAATGAGTTATCGATAAACAGAAGGACGGCGGAGTGGCAGCGATTGAAGCCTTTGGTGCTGGATTCTGTCAGTTCCCCCATCACGAAGCGGGTCTACAATATGGCGCTCGACGAGTTCTTCGCCTGGTACGATGCCGAGCCGCGCGGCGGCTTCACCAAAGCCACGGTGAGCGCCTGGCGGGTATCCCTGGAAGAACGTCGCCTCGGCTCGTCGTCAATAATCGTCCGCATGTCCGCGATCCGCAAGCTGGCGGTGGAAGCGATGGACAACGGCCTGTTGGCGCCCGACCTGGCCGCCGGCATCCAGCGCGTAAAGAGCGCGAAATCCATCGGCGTGCGCATGGGGAACTGGCTTTCCCAGAAACAGGCGCAGGCGCTGCTGAACACGCCGGATATCTCGACACTGAAGGGCCTGCGCGACCGCGCCATCATCGCCGTGCTGCTCGGCTGTGGGCTGCGCCGGTCCGAAGTGGCCGCGCTCACGATGGCGCACATACAGCAGCGGGATGGCCGGTGGGTGATTTTGGATTTGGTATCGAAGCACAAGCGCGTCCGAACGGTCCCCATGCCGACCTGGGTAAAAGTGGCTATTGACGCCTGGACGACGCGCGCCAGCGTAACGGAGGGCTTCGTGTTCCGGCCCGTGCATCGCGGCGACGAGTTGCAGGGCGATCGGCTGTCGGAGAAGGTTGTGTGGCAACTCCTGAGGCCATACGCGGCAGCTGCGGGCGTTGCGGGCATTGCGCCGCATGACCTTCGGCGCACGACCGCGAAGCTGTGCCGCGCGGCGGGCGGCGAACTGGAGCAAATTCAACTGCTCCTGGGCCACGCCTCGGTGCAGACCACCGAGCGGTATCTAGGCACTCGCCAGGATCTCGTGAATGCACCTAACGACGGGATAAAGTTGAGGGTTGCGGCTTACCCTTCGTGAAGGGGGAAGGCAACTCACTGTTGTTCTTTCACGATGCCGCCCATCGTCTAAGCGCTAACTGGTTGGTTGTGTGGACCGGACACAGGCGTATTCAAGCCCTCAACGGGCCAATCCCGAAATACGCTGGCAACTTGCCCTCGTCGGCAGCCTCCTCGGGCGGGCTGGCCCTGGAACCTCGGCTATGGAATGAACTGGAACACGGTGTCAGCAGAGTCGGGGTAGGTTGTGGCGCCGTAAAGCGCGCCGTTGCTGCCGATCACCAAAGCTCCAGGCTGACCACTATCGCCGGTATTAGCGAAGCTATACAGGACGCTCTCGCTCCAAGGGCCACCCACTGTCGCGGGCGGCTTCATGACATAAACAGTGCCAAGGCCGTTAGCGCCGCCCCCGGCAGTCGTGCCGTAGAGCGCGCCGTTCTTGCCGAAGAGCACACCCGATTGGGGTATAAAGCCGTCGCCAGTCGTGCTGAAACTATACAGCACAGTCTCGGTCCAGGCGCCACCCGCCACTGCCGGCGGTGTCAAGACGAAGACGGAACCCGCGTTCATGGCGCCGCCATAGCCGGTTGTGCCGTAAAGTGACCCGTTCTTGCCGAAAGTCAGACCTTCCGGATTGATTGCGGGAAAGCCGTTGAAGCTTTGCAGGACGGTCTCGGTCCAGGCACCCCCGGCGGCGGCCGGCGGCTTCATTTGGAATACGTAGCCACCACCGCCAGTGGCACGACAGGTAGTCATTCCGTACAGAGCGCCGCCCTTGCCCAGCAGTAGCGACCCGGTTGGACCTTGTCCGCCGGGGCCGCTTTCCGGAAATCGATAGATCACTCTTTCGGCCCAAGCCCCGCCCGCAGCGGCGGGCGGCTTCAGAGCGAACACGGTCCCGCAACCCGCGCCTGCACAAACCGTGCCACCGCCATTAAAGGTCGTGCCGTAGAGCACCCCATTCTTCCCAAATACCAGACCGGACTCCGGGTTTGCTCCATCACTGCCGCCGGCGAAACTGTAGATTACCGTCTCGCTCCACGCGCCCCCCGGCGCCGCTGGCGGCGTTAACTGGAACACCGTTCCCAGAGTGCTGTTCGCGACAATCCCGCCACTGAAAGTCGTGCCGTAGAGCCGGCCCTGGGTGTCGAACACTAAGCCGGTCGAGAGCGGCTGGGATCCATCGGGAATCACCCCGAAACTATGGAGAACCGTCTCGGTCCATCCGCCTCCACGCGTGGTGGGCGGGGTCAATTGGAAGACCGTACCCGCACTGAAATCGCCGCCTGTGGAAGTAGCGCCGTAGAGCGCGCCGGTTTGGTCGCGTACCATGCCGCCTGTGGGACTTACCCCAGCGGCAAAGGTGTAGATCGTAGTCAGCTTCGAGGCGGCGGGCTGTTCCTGTGACAGCCCGAAGTCGGCGGAAACCGCCGAAACGATCAGGAAGCCAGCGACTTTCTTCATGTCAAAAGTTTTCTTCATGTGATTCGCTCTCTTGTTTTCCGATCCGCCAATGGATTCTATCACGCAGGACCAGACAATCAACGCCACCCCGGTCAGCTTTCCGGTGGGCCTTGACCTAAGGGCCGTGCCGCTCATTCTCTGCAGCCAGTCTGCAAATCTGTTCACTCCAATTGCAGCTCAGAGCGAAAGATACCGCCACGGTGCATAACGCAGCGAGCTTCCTGCTCTTCCGATTGCCAGCCAAGCGACAACAGCCCCGGAACGCTTGTGTCCCCGAGCCTGCGCCGTAGAGCTGGGAGCTGAGCGGAAAGTGTTTCTCCTCCGGGATCATATTCTGATAGGGTTCCAGGTACTCGCGGCTGATTGCCATGCACGAGACGAACTGCGCGCCATAACTGATCATTAAATGATATGGGCTCTGCCAAAGGAATACGGACGATTCGGCCGAACCAGTTATCGCCGACACTTGGCGGCGCCCCCTGGAACCTCTCTAGGGCTTCTTTGAAGGCTACGCGACGTCGCGACGTTTCGACGAAGACACGCAGCACCCCTTGATATTCCCCCATATCGGACACCATTTTCGGGTGGCGACGTTCGCAGTGGCTTCCTGGGTCGGACCCACACCGGGTTCGCCTCCGAGCCTATTTCTTCGCGTCCGGATGCAGCAGTTCGAGCGTAACACCGAGGGCCTTGGCGCTATCGATGTACACATAGGAGCCAGAATCGTCGTCAAACCGGCCCTGATGTTGTACCGGCATACCCACATCCTGGAATGCCTTAATGGTTTTGTCCGGGTCGGCGGCCTCGAAGGCGATGTGGTGAACGCCCTCGCCGTGCGTATCGAGAAATTCCTTCCAGGCTGTGTCATTGCCGACCGGCTGGATCAGTTCTAGCGTGACCTGCCCGAGATTCAGGAATGCGAGCTTTGCCTGCCCGTTGGATGGGTGTCCCCGGTACACGAGCTTCGATTCGTTGCCGGGTTTGATGGTGAGAATCCGCGGTGGAGCGACGCCCAGAACCGATGCCCAACGCCGGCTGGTGGCTTCGATGTCGCGGCAGACAATGGCCACCTGCGTAACGACCTTTATGCCGGGGTCGTGATATGACGGGCTCTGGGCGGGAGCCAGAGTGGGGAGCAAGGCCAGAACGAATGCCAGTTTCTTCATGCGCCCATCTTCTCCGACGGCACGCTCGGTTTCAAGGGGGAGCGGCGGTGCAGTCCCGGGCATGCGCGGCCACAATGTTGGCCACATTGTCTGCGGTGGGCGGCACCGGTGCTACGTGGGCGAACGTGGCGCGACGAGTGGGGTTCGTTCCCATTCCGGCGTCCAAGGGCCAAACCGGCGCCGCGGCCCGGCGGTCCAGCAGATGCACGGCCCTGATTGCCGCCCAAACACCGAGGCAGTAAAATGTTCGTAGCCGCCTAGCTCCTGCAGGGCGACAAGCGGGGACCCCTTACCTGCTGGCGGCTCTCCCTTCCGGGAGAAAAAGGGGTCGCGTTAAGGGGAGCGGATGGAACCCGCAACAAGGCACCAGGCGAAGCTTACTCGGGAAGACCGGGCGCGGCTGGACGCGTCGCTTGCCAAGATTCGCAACCCCCTGGATTTTACGCCAGAAGACCGGGCGCGCTTTACCGAGGTCTCCAAGATCCTTGGACCTATCAACATCGGGATGCTTATGACCCTGGCGGCTCGCGACGTCAAACTCCTGCTTACGCCGGAAGACCGAGTGCAGTATGCAGAGACTGGCAAGCTCCTTGAGCAGTTGGACGAATATCAGAAGGACCTACTGCGGCGCTTGGGCGTTCGTGCAAACCTGGAGGATCGCGGGGAGTTTGAGATTCAACTGTGGGCGGCCGCCCGGCATGCGGGCTTTTCCGATGAGGAGTTCTGGCGAACACCAGCACGCGAGCTAGACGCGGTGCTCGAATTCAAAGCATGGGAACTTAGGCTGACGCGCGGAACTGACCCATCCCCAGAGGCCCATCCCAGTCGTTCGGAACCCAAGCGCCGGCCAGGAAAACAAGCAAAAGTTACTGACTTTGAAAAAGTCAAACAGGAGATTCGCAGCCTAAAAGAAGCCAAGTGCAGCCAGCGCGAGATTTGCGTGCGGCTGGGCAACAAGCCTCGTCCTCCGAATGCGGCGTGGAAAGGTCTTTCATGGCCAGACGCGCTAAAGAATCCCAACTATATGAACTCGGTGAAGTCCTGGCTCTCCCGCCAGTGAGTTACGCGAGTTACGTTTTAAACAACATCTTCGGCACATAAGCCCATTCCCTTTCAATCACCTGTGACCAGGCCAGCGTAACAGTTCTTTGAGCTTTTGAGACGGTCAGGCGATACTTCCGAATGAAGGAATTTCTTCGGGGAGCGGAGGATGACGGCCAAGAACATCAGAGCGAAAAGAGCGGCGGCGGGCATTCCGGGATACGCGGTTTGCAAACTCGCGCGGATCTCACGAGCGAAGCTGTCTGACATTGAGCGCGGGAATGTCAACGCGACTCCAGAAGATCTGCAACGCATCGGCAGCGCCATTGACCAAATACTCCGCACTCGTCAGCATCTCGCCAAGCTGGCAACAGAGGCAGGGTTGTCTCTTACGGGGGTCCGCCTATGACTGGGCCTCCGGCCGAGCGGCCAACTCAGTCCGATCCTGGGGGCGGGGCCGAAGCCGACCACCGCGGACAGACAGCAACTCAATTTGAACTCGGCTGGACCGGGGGACCGGAATGACGAAGGCATCTCTGAATCCCGAACAGCGACGAACGGTGGAGATCATCGAGTTGATGGGCTTCGGTGTAATCGAGGGCCTTTTGATTCGCGGCGGACTGCCTTGTTATGAAGTAGAGCCTCGCGTCGTTCAGAAAATCAAGCTGGCCTCGGAGCCTGAGCGGCAGCCTGACCGTCGCAATGCCGGTCTCAGCCTGAACAGGGCCTTTGAAAATCTGTTTGAGCAGTTGGCTCGGGTCGGCGATGGTTTTGTCGATATTGAAATTCAGCATAACGCGCCTTTCCGACTCGTTGTGAAGCGTGGCTATGAGGAGTTGGCGAGGCAAGGCCAAAATGAAGGCTAACGCCCGGCCGAAGGTGCAGCCCATCTTCACCGGTGACCCGCTCGACCAAGGGCTGCCCGGCGATCTTACGGCCGAACGCGCCATTCTTGGGTGCATCCTTATCGACGACTCATACTTTTCCGAGATTGCGACCCTGGAAGCAGCAGACTTTACGCTAGAGAAACATCGACGCATTTTCACTTGCATGCGGGAGTTGCGGGAGGTATCGGAACCGTTGGACTACGTTACTGTCGCGGCCGACCTCAAGGCCCGCGGAGAACTCGAATCCTGCGACGGCGTCACCTATCTAACGTCACTGACCGATGGCGTGCCGATGCCTCCCAGGCAGGCGCTATCGGCGTGGGTGCGCATCGTACAAGAGATCAGTGTCCGGCGGCGGGTCGTGGAAGTCGGCCGCAAGTTGGCCAATGAAGCGTTAGTTGGAGAGCCGTTATCTGAGGTCTTGGAGCGGGCGGGGACAGAAATGGAGCGCCTGAAACCGTCATGGCGAGCGGTGGAGACATTCGACGTGGCGGGCGTGCTAGCCAGGACAGTACAACCGGCGAAGACGCTGATAGAGACGATACTGCCGTGGCCGGGTGCCGTCCTCTTGGTGGGCACCCACAAGAGCGGTAAGACCGTTCTCGCGGTCCAACTCTCAATCGCCATTGCCAGCGGTCATACCTTTCTTGACAACTACATCATTCAACAGCCCGGCCCGGTTCTGGTGCTTGAGCAAGATGACACCAATGGCATCGCCAGCCTGAAAGACTACTTGCAGGCTTCCGCTGTACCCACCGCCGGCCTTCCGTTCACGCTTGTGCCCCGCGTCCCGTTTGAGTTCGGGCCAGAGTTTATTGCTTGGCTGGAGGCGGAAATTAAAGCACGGGGTTTGCGCTTTGTTGTGCTCGACAGCTATACCGCTTTGCGTCCGTCGCGCAAACACGGCGGCGACATCGTCAAGATCGAGCAGGCAGAACTGGCCATGCTCGATTCACTGGGCAAGCGAAACAATTGCACCATCCTGGTGCTCACCCACGACTCCAAGGGCAGTTTTGGTATGGATTGGAGCGACCGGGCAGCCGGCACCTTCGCAATGGGCGCAGCAGTGGAGGGGCAAATCCACATTTCCCGGTTCAAGGATTTGCCCGGCAACGCGCGGGAGCGGTTAATACGCTCCAGAGGTCGGCATTTTGAGGGCCTGGAGGCCGTCCTCCGGTTCCGCCCGACCACCCTTGATTACGAATTAATCATCGAAGGCTCGGCAGCACCGGTCTATCCCGAACTGGCCCAAATATCGAAGCAATTCCGATCCGGGACATTTTCACCTAAAGACCTGTATCAGCATCTTGGAATGTCACGAGCGAGTGCCCATCGCCTGATTGCGCGACTACTCGCAGCGGGCGCGTTAGACCGCCATGGACGCGGTGGTTATCAGGTTACTGCGCAGGTTTCGAAGGCGTTGAACCCTCCGAATTTGGGAGGCGTTGATACAGGTGAGACATGAGACATCAGACACATCCAGGGGCGGTACAGGGACATGAGCATCAACGCTTCCATATCCATCAACTATATAAATGTCTCACCTGTCTCAAGAGAGATTATGGGGTCCCCAGATGTCCCAACTGTCTCCTGTATGTCAGATGTCTCGAAGGCTCAAGTATCCAAATGTCTCGATGGGTGGGGATATACCGAAATAGCGGGCGTAAAGGAAACCGTGTCCGTCATGGGCAACATTGATGCCAAAACGCACCGTCGCTGCTTCAAGGTGCATAAGTGGGTTGGGCCATCGAACTGCCTGCGATCCGCGCAAGCGCCGGCAGACTGGCAGACTTGCGGTGCCCGGATGGTTACGGTCCGGCACACGCCGATCATGATAGCCGGTAGCTTTTGTTGTGCCTGCTGCCCATGCTGCAAAGCCCCCGTTCAGGCGGCTCCAAGCATCCCAAGCGGCAAGGCGGGCACGACATGAGCAGCGTGGCCAGGTCCGTCGATCTGACGCAAGTGCCTGCGGTCCCGTGGGCATGGGTGGATGAGCACGTGTATGCGGCCATCCGCGGGTGTTCCGTGAAAGTGCTGCAAAACGAACGGCGCCTCAACATCGGCTGCGCGTTCCGGCGTATCAACGGGACAACGATTAGATACAAGCTCGGGGACATTTGGGAATATCTGGAATCGCAGCCAGGCGGCGGTGGTGCCATTGTGCCGAAACACCAGGCCAGCTCCGGGCCTGGGCGCCCCCGCAAGGTTGTGGTTTGACTGTTTGGGTGAGGGTTAGGAAAGGAGTAACGAAGACGTGACAGTTGAAGCGTTTAGCCGGTCTAGTAGGCCGCTGGAATTTGCCATACAATCGGCCACCGCGGAGGTGGCGTTTTGTGAGGTGCTCAAGCTGCCATATTGGCGCGTAATGTCCGAAGTTCCGCCCTACTACTGCTTATTACCAGATGGCCGGCGGGTGGATGTCATATTCGGAGGCCCTAAGGCCGACAGACTTGTAGTGTTCCCGGAAGAACTTCACTTCGAGTCGTTGCCGGACTTGTATGCGCTGGTTTCGGGCGCAGGCTTGCGTTACGAATACCGTGGCATGATTTTGGCATCGTCAGTATATAGCCATGAGATGACTGCGGTTGGAGATCAACTCGGTTACGTGGTCGAGGAAAGTGAATTGGTCGAGTGGATCGGCAAAGAGGCGGCTTTGCCGTGACCCTGGAGCCTCCCTAATCTATCCCTGCCTAGCCGGGCCGGTCGGCGAAGTGTTATCGCCTTGACTGTTCTGACGACTGAAGTGATGAATGTGACGAGGTGGCGTTGGCCCCGGAAGGCCCGCGGAGACAGATGAGCGTTTTCAAGAACGGCAGGTTCTACCATTACGAGTTCATCCTGGACGGACGCCGTCACCGCGGCTCCACCGGCACGGCCAACAAGGCGCAGGCCATCACGGAGGAGCGCAACCAGCGCGAGCGATTACAGAAGAGCTTCGGCCAGGTCCTCGAAGAAGAAGCCCGCGAACAGCAGCGCAAGACCATCCAGGAAGCCGCCGATGAGTTTCTCGAAGATTACCGCGCGAAGCATCAGTCGGCTACATACGCAGAATATGCCCTCGGGCATGTGAAAAGCATCCTCGGCGACAATCTGGTGGTGGAGATTACGCCCAGTGTCGTCAAACGCTATCAGGCCACTCGCCTGCGCGAGAAGGCTGGCCCGAAGACCATCAATGACGAGGTGCAGTTGTTGCTCCGGCTGTGCGGCGAGCAGGGCGCACTAATTCGTGCGGTCTTGCGCCGTGACAAGGCGCTGAAGTTGGCGCTGCCTCCGTCCCCGGGGCGACCGTACAGTTCGGGCGAAAAGGCACGGATGTTAGAGGAGGCAAAGAAGCTTCGTACGCCTCAGATGCACGCGGCCCTCGCGCTGGATTTGAACACCGGGCTGCGCGACAAGGAGTTGCGTGAGATCCGGTGGGAGCAGATCGACCTGGTGCACAAGAAGGCCCTCACGGTGGGCAGGTCGAAGACCACGGCTGGCACGGGACGCGTGATTCCGCTGAACGATACGGCCATCGCCGCGCTGCGGGCGCACGCTGCTTGGTACACCCGTCGGTTCGGGCTATGCAAGCCGGAGTGGTTCGTATTCCCTTTCGGAAAGCCTCTCCCTAAGGATCCGACGCGGCCAATCACGTCGTTCAAGACGGCATGGACCAAGGTCCGCAAGGAAGCCGGCGTGACGGGCCGGTGGCATGACAATCGCCACACCCTGGTCACAGAACTCGCCGAGTCGGGGGCGGGCGACGAGGTGATCATGAGTATCGCTGGGCACGTGTCGCGCGCGATGCTTTCGCGGTACTCCCACGTGCGCATGGAGGCAAAGCGGCGCGCCCTCGACGAGATCGCCTCGCGTCAGCGCGCGGCCGACGAGAAGCGCAAACAGGAAGCCGAGCGGCAGCAGCAGGCTGCCCGCGGTTTCTCGGGCCGTGCTTCGGTGATCGCCAGCAGCGGTCACGATCTGCTCCACTAGCGACCTGAACTCCAACATGGGCCGCGAAAGTCCGGCCTATAGTTGCCAGTCCATGGCGCTAATCCGGCCCCGACGGTTCACGGCGTGCAGTGAAATGGTATAGACTCTCATTACACTATGCCTTTTGGCGTATCTCTCATGCCGAGGAGAAAGGCCACATGATTCTGGCCCGAAGAAGAGAACACTACAGCGCCATAGAGGAATACCGGCACCGCCCGTTGATCGTATATGCGACCAGCACGAGACCTAACGTTCCTGCACAGATGGCCGGAGATGCGGTCCGCGAGTTCATCGACCAGATCGAAGCGGTGGCGACAGCGGAGAAGAATGTTGACGTGTTGGTGCACAGCACGGGAGGAGATGCCCTGACAGCATGGAAGCTAATGTCGATCCTGCGTGAGCGGTTTGATGGTGTAGCGGTACTGGTACCGTTTATGGCATTCAGTGCTGCGACTCTTTTCGCTCTTGGTGCCGATGAGATCATCATGCATCCGCATGCTTCGCTCGGCCCAATCGACCCCCAGATCGTCATTCCGCAACCTGGGGGAAGTCCGAGACAGTTTGCCTACGAAGATGTTGGGGCTTTCCTGCGGTTCCTTCATACCGACGTTAAGGTGACTGAGCAGGTTCACGTATCGCCGGTCATCGAGAAGCTGTTCTCCGTGGTTGACCCCGTACATGTTGGTGCGGCAAAGCGCGCCAGTGAACTGTCGTCATCGGTCGGAGAGCGCCTACTGCTGATGCACATGTCGGGCAGCGAAGAAAAAGGAAAAGCACGGCAAATCGCGGAAAATCTAAACAAGAGCTTCTTTGCCCACGGGGATGCAGTGTCCCGAAAGAGGGCCATTGAACTGCAATTGAAGATTGCCAATGAGGATAGCGAATTGTCGAAGCTGATCTGGAATGTGTACCTCGGGTTGGAGAGCTACATGGATTTTCGGAGACCTTTTCACCCTTTGCAGCACTACCTAGCAGACCCGAAGGGGGCGCTGGCACTGCAGCCGCAGGCGCCCGTCGTCATTCCGCCAAACGCCCCGCCTGGGGTGGCTCAGGCGGTTTGGAACAGCGTTGCAAATCAGGCCGTGCAGAATCTCGCGGGACAAACCGCCGTGGAGGTTGAGTATTCACTGGTCAATGCTGTGGTCGAGAGCGTCAGGGTAGCTTCGGAGTACCGGACCAATGGCAAGCTAATTGCTTTCCGAAACATGAACGGAGAAGTGCAGATCTCGGCCACGGATACACAGGCCGGTTGGCAATCAGTTCAATAAACTTTAACAAACAGCCGCCGGCGGCCGGTAGCGTTATACTGAAGGGATGGTTTTTGTCGTGGGTAACGATGGCAAGCTGAGACTCGAACCGGCAGTAAAATCTCCGGAAATTCATCGCATTACGCCTTACGAATTCGCGCTAACCGCGGAACCCGGGCAGCAAACTATCACATGCGTGCGTCCCCTTCAAGTCGAGTCTTCAACCCTTTCGACTACCGTGAGCAGCCGAATTCATTCCCTTCCGGCTTCGTTCCTTGACGAGTCCGTGCCATGAATTGCTTAGGCCGGCTTCCGTCAGAAAGACGTCGGCACTGTCAAGACTTTGTCGCCCCACCTGTGTTTGACAAGTCGCGCTGCGTGGCTGCCGCCCCACGACGCCTCTCACCAGGAACTGCAGCCGCCGGGCGATAGCAGTACCCCCAGAGTCCCCCCAAATTTCCGGGAGAATCGGAAGTTCACGCGCGTAACTCTTGTGTTTCCAATGTGAGGCGACTAAAAGCCAGTCGGCTGTTAACCGAAGGGTTGTAGGTTCGAGTCCTACCTGAGGAGCCAAATTGTTTTCCTCCGAATTGATCCTCCCCAGCAGTTGACACCGGCACCACTCGTGCGTCTGCACGATCCCGCCGAACAACTCGTTGCTGGTCAGGGATCGGAATCCACGTAAGCCTTCAAGGAAAGTTGAACCATAATGCTGACGACCAATTGATAATGCGGGCTTTTTGATCACTCAGCAGCAGGGTGGTTTACTTTGAGGCCAAGCGTGACGCTCCCAATCTAGGGCGAAGCGAATCCACTACTTTAGTCGCGGCCGGGGCGGTGTGGGTCCCGAGGGGGCGAGCGGACTGGCGACCGGCAGACGCCAACCGAACCGCATAGCGCCCAACCGAATCGCAAAGCAAACGAAAGCCCCAAGGCACGCCCCCACGACCGAAGGGTAATTCAGCTCATGGCCGCCGACCACGATGGCCGCGCCTACCAGGGCGGCCAGGGCGTAGATGTCGGTTCGCAGGACAGCGGGTATTTCTTGCACAAGAACATCGCGAACCATTCCCCCGCCAATCCCCGTCAGCGTACCGAAGAGGATTGCGGCGACCGGGCCGGCGTGAAACGCCAATGCCTTCTGCGCACCCGCGACCGCAAATAGGGCCAGACCGGCTGCGTCGAACAGCAGGACCGGGCTGCTCAGCCGATTGATGAGCGGATACCAGAAGAAGGTGATGATGCCTGCGAGCACGGAGACGGCGAGATATGGCCAGTTGCTGATCGCCGCGGGCGGAATGGCTCCGATCATGATGTCCCGCGCAATGCCGCCCGAGTTCCCCGCCGCGAAGCACAGCACCATGACGCCGAAGAAATCAAGCCTGTGCTGGACGGCTTTGGTCGCACCGCTGAGCGCGAACACGAACGTTCCGGTCAGGTCGAATACAGCCAACAGCGTGGTCAAAGGATGTTCGAGAGCGGGGGGGATCATACGGATAGCCACGCTTGCGCCGCAGCAACCACCGCCTCCACTCCCGCCTCCAAAGTGGGGTGGATGACCGGGGCGAAACGGGGATTGTGATTGGTGGGAATCTCGCCGACCTTGCCCGCCTGCTTAGCTTCGGCGTAAACCTCGGGATCGGTGCCGCCCACGAACCAAAACACCGAAGGCACATGCCATTCCGATCCGAAGCAGCCGAAGTCCTCGCTTGCCGTTGTCGGCTGGGTCTCCTGGACGCGTTCGGCTGGGAAGTGTTCTCGAAAGGCATCGGCGACGCGCTTGCTGGCCTGCGCATCGTTTCTGACAAGCGCGTAGCGATCAAGGACCGTGATCTCCGGCTTCTTCGTCGCGCCAGACGCCTCCGCCTCCGCATTCACGATGCGCTCAATCGCTGCAAGTACTCGGGTCCGAACGTTCTCGTCGAAAGTTCGGACATTCAGCTTGATGATGGCCTCATCGGGGATGACGTTTTCCTTGGTCCCGGCCTGCAGCGAGCCGATGGTAACGACAGCCGAATCTGTCGCAGCAATCTCGCGCGACACGATCGTCTGCAGCCGGAGTACCGTCGCCGCCGCCATCACCACGGGGTCGATGCTGGCTTGCGGCATCGATCCGTGTGCGCCTCGCCCGAACATTCGGATCTGCAGACTATCCCCAGCGGAGGTGATCACGCCGGGACGCGAACTCAGCACGCCAGAGGTCCCAACCATCACATGTTGCCCCAGGATGACCTCCGGTTTGGGAAATCGCTTGAACAGGCCGTCGTCTATCATGGCCTGAGCGCCTTCACCAGTTTCTTCCGCAGGCTGGAAGACGCACAGCAGCGTCCCGTGCCAGGCATCACGATTTTGAGCGAACAGCTTCGCTGCGCCAATCAGCCAAGTGACGTGCATATCGTGCCCACACGCATGCATCACCGGCACAGTTTTTCCATCACGATCGGTGCTGGTCACCTCGCTCGCGTAGGGCAAATCGGTTGCTTCCTTGACCGGCAATGCGTCCATGTCGGCACGGAGCATAATCGTCGGACCGTCGCCATTGCGCAATAAGCCGACAACACCCGTCTTGCCGATACCGGTAGTGACCTCGTAGCCAGCGGAGCGAAGCTGATCTGCCGCTAATCGCGAAGTCCGAACTTCCTGCATCGATAGTTCTGGATGAGAATGAATGTCTTTGTAGATGGACTCTAACGCAGGGAGAAGAGCATCGAGTCCTCTACGAACGCTTGCGGATTGCGACGCTGCTTTTTCGGTCATAACGCACCATCTTCGTCACGTAAAGTCCACACCTATTTGTCACACTCGTGGATGATCCATTTTAATCCGCAATGATCCCGCCCATCTCACCGAATGCGGGCGGGAAGCCCTCGACCCGCACCTTCCAAATGTTCCATCGCGCTGCAGGTCGAAGGAAACCGCCAGGTTCTCGCGACGTCAAATTACCACTTGGTTCGGATCGTCGCCACGGCACAATCCATCTCATGCTGTGAAATCAGGGGCTTGCCGTGAGTGTGCCTCGTCTCTCCAGAGACGCCCGGGCTTGATCGCACCCAAGAAAACTCATCTTCGATTTTGTCGAGTTAGGGCCAACGGCCTCGACTTTGCCCTACGGAGCCAAGTCATTTTCAGCACCTTCCCCAGCCCATCCGTTAACCGAGATCTCCGTCTGCAACTGCGCAACTGGCCTTAATTTCGGCACTTCCGCGTCTCTCCGTTTCCTGCAGATTCCCACCTGAAGTGCCAACCGCGCGCCCCGGCAAGGTTTGCCGGCGGCTGTTTCTCCCCGTCTCCGCACAGAAGCCATGTCGCGGTTAACGGCGCGCGAATAACAGTCCAGCCGCAGGCCGGACCGTTCGAAACGGCTGTGCTCGTTAGCGATCCACGTCGACGCCCTGAGTCAAGGCCCTGGTGCGCGGGCCCAACCCTTACCGCAATTGGCTACACTAAAACTCAATCATTTCGTCTATGGATACCGTTCCGGGTCTCTACGACCAACTGGTCACCCGAGAGTTGAAGCGTGCGCTGGAACGGTTGGCCCCTGAGCTTATCGCGCTCGACACCCCAGATGCTGCTGACGCCCATGTCGCGATCTCGGACCACCTGGGAGCAGTGATCGAGCGAGTCCTCAAAGCGATCCCCGAAGAACATCGTCTGACCGGCCAAACGCAGCTTTGTAACGCGCTTATCTTGTGGCTGGAACAACAGGCGGCTCGCGGTTCAGTCAACCCGGATGATGCTCTCTCCGTCCCCGTGGAGGTGCTCCGTGAGATCAGATCATCCGGCCGGGGAACTGCATTCGTATCGTCCACGCCGCAACCTCTGATCCCCTTGTCCTCAGCAGACCTGCTCGTCAATGCAAGGGGCGAACCGTCCGTCGGATCAGTAATCGAGCGCGAGATCTACTCAGCCGATCGTATTGACTTGCTTTGCGCCTTCGTTCGTTGGAATGGTCTTCGCATTCTTTGCCCGGCGCTGGAAGCACATCGAGAAGCCGGCAAGTCGTTGCGGGTCATCACGACGGTCTACACCGGTTCTACAGAACGCCGAGCCCTCGACTGGCTCGCCTCAATTGGCGCTGAGATCAAGGTCTCCTATGACATCAAAACTACCCGGCTGCACGCAAAAGCATGGCTCTTCGAGCGGTTGTCAGGTTTTTCAACGGCCTTCATCGGGTCTTCAAATCTGACTCATAGCGCGATGCTCGACGGAGTAGAGTGGAACGTCCGTTTTGCGCAAGCATCGACCCCCGATCTCGTCGGGAAGTTCAAAGCAGCGTTCGAGAGCTACTGGGCAAACCCAGACTACGAGCCGTACGATTCTGAGCGAGATGCGGACCGTTTTGATCGAGCCGTACGGGGCCCTGTCAGTACTGCCGCGTCTCCGATTTTCCATTTCGACCTGCAACCCTGGCCCTTCCAACGCGAAATGCTGCAGCATCTCGATGCCGAGCGGAACCGACACAAACGCTACCGAAATCTTGTTGTCGCGGCAACCGGCACGGGTAAGACTCTCGTCGCTGCATTCGATTACCGACGCATACGAGAGCGTCTGCGGAACGCCAGCCTGCTCTTCATCGCTCACCGCCGCGAAATTCTGCTCCAGAGTCTGAACGCATATCGAGCTGTCCTGCGCGACGGGGCGTTTGGCGAGTTGTTTGTCGACGGACATAGGCCAACGGAAGGACAGCATGTATTTGCCTCAATCCAGTCGCTCGCGCAAGTTCCTCTGGGTGACATCACGCCAGACGGGTTCGACATGGTCGTGATCGATGAGTTTCACCATGCTGCAGCATCGACATACGAGCGTCTGTTGACGCACCTCCAACCCCGCTATCTCTTGGGGCTCACCGCAACTCCTGAACGGACGGATGGACAAAGCATTCTCAAATGGTTTGATGGCCGAATCGCGGTCGAGTTGCGTTTGTGGGATGCCCTCGAGCGTGGTCTCCTATGTCCATTCCAATATTTTGGACTGCACGACAATACCGATCTGAGCCGTGTTCAGTGGTCGCGCCGCGGATATGATGTTGTGGAACTCGAGAACCTATACACCGGAAATCAGGGGCGTGTGGTACTCGTGCTGAAGGCTATACGCGACAAGGTCGCCAACCCGCAGTCAATGCGTGCCCTGGGTTTCTGTTTGAGCGTTGCGCATGCACATTTCATGGCAAGAGAGTTCTCCCGGCAGGGTTTACCGGCGACAGCCGTGTCGGTTGAGAGTTCGATCGACGAACGCGAAGGCGCATTGCGGGACCTAAAAGACGGCAAGATCAACGTGGTTTTCTGCGTCGATTTATTCAACGAAGGGGTTGATGTGCCCGAGGTCGACACCGTGCTGTTCCTGCGACCTACCGAGAGTTCCCTCGTTTTTCTGCAACAACTCGGTCGCGGACTACGCCGATCCGACGGCAAGTCTTGCCTCACCGTTTTGGACTTCATTGGGGGAGCGAACCGTCGATTCCGTTTCGATCAGCGTTTCCGTGCGTTGCTCGGTGGCCACCGTTCGGAACTGATCCAGCAGATAGAAGAAGGCTTCCCACGACTTCCCTCGGGATGCTCTATCCAACTGGATCGGGTTGCGTCCAAGATCGTTCTGGATAATGTCAAGAAGAGCGTAGGTTCCAACTTCGCCGGCCTGGTTGCGGAGCTACGGGCTGTTGCGGAGGTCCGGCGCCGCGATGGAGGCGATCCAAATGAGATTGGGCTCGGAGACTTCCTGCACGACGCGGCGCTTGAAATTCAGGATTTATACAGGTCCATCGGTTGGACCTGGACGCGGCTGCGACGCGAAGCTGGCTTATCCGCCCTGCCCCAGAGCGCGGATGAGGAACGATTGTCTCGGGCAATACCGAGATTGCTTCATCTGGATGATCCTGATCGCCTGTCACTGTACCGGAGGGCGGTTAGAGGCGAGTTGTCGGAGTCGGAACTAGACCCGCTCAGTCCGTCCGGGCGTGCGTTGATGGGCTTGCATTTCGCGCTGTGGGGTACCGATGGTGAATTCGACACACTGAAAGCCTCCTTGCAGCGCCTCCTTGCAAACCCCGCCTTTGCAGGGGAATTGGCGGAACTCTTCGATTTGTTGGATGACCAGGCGCAGAATCTCACGGAGCCACTGGATCGCCACATGCAGTGGAGCCACCAGATTCCTATTGCAGTACACTCGCGGGCGTCACTGGACGAGATTCTCTCTGCCTTCGGGCGAATGTCGCTAGAACGTCCTCTCCGGTTACGCCAAGGAGTGGACTTTGATCCCGTCACAGCATCCGACCTGTTCTTCGTCACGCTCGAAAAGGCGGAGTCCCACTACTCGCCCACCACAATGTATCGCGACTATGCGATCTCTCCAGACAGATTTCACTGGGAATCCCAGTCGACAACTTCCGTAGGATCACCAACCGGCCAGAGATACATTCATCATCGAACACAGGGGACTCATATTCTTTTGTTTGTTCGACACCGGAAGCATGAAGCTGGCCGGGCCGCCGCCTACACATGCCTCGGCGCCGCAGACTATGTCTCGCATGTGGGCAGCAACCCCATCGCGATTGTTTGGCAGTTGAGGAAACCAATGCCGGACAGTTTCTTTCGGGAAGCGAGGCTGGCTGCGGCTTAAGATGTTGGCGTGCCCTCAAGGACAAGCGGTAATCGTTGTGCCCTCTGTGACTCCACAAAGTCCCGGCGTTAAGAGCCTTTGGTTTGGCTCGGGATTCTTGCAAGAGATTTGGGTAATCCCCCTGCGAATCAATCTCTTCCGGCAAAGTCCCGGGAATTGCAGGGCCACAGGGACGACCAGGAAACGAACGGGCAATGATTGACGGCCACCAACCGATAACGAACCCAAGCCTGAGCAGTGTGAAACCCCGTCGTGTCAACTGTCGAAGACTATATACGCTGTGGCGCGTTCATTTCCGGCGAACAACCGCTTTCGTTGCACCGGTTTCGTTGGCCGGGTTGGGTGCTCAAGTTCGATCAGCCACGCGGCGGAATCGCAGAATCGCAGCTACCGAAACCGGCCTTGGACACGGTAGACTGTTTTTATGCCTCTGTCCGAGCGCATCGTCGTCGATCCCAAAATCCTGGCTGGCAAGCCAGTGATCCGTGGGACGCGTCTTGCGGTCGAGTTCATTCTGGAACTCCTGGCGGCCGGCCAGTCGGAAAGCGAAGTCCTCGCCAATTACCCAGGTCTGTCGCGTGAGGACATTCTCGCGTGCTTATCGTAAGCGAGCTATCTCGCCCACGAATACAAGGCGTTCCCGATTCCAGCGTAGATGCGCCTTCTCGCCGATGAGAACTTTCCGAAGCCGATCGTAGAGACGCTTCGGGCCGACGGCCACGATGTCCTATGGGTTCGCACGGATCTGGCCGGAACAAGCGATGTCGCCCTATTAAATCGGGCCGAGTCCGAGGCGCGTACCCGTTGGAAGAATCCGGAGTCATTCTGTTCCGAGTTCATCCTGCAACTCGCGAAAACCTCGCACCGCTCGTGCGTGCGTTTGTCGAGGCAGACGCGACGTGGGCTGGACACATCAGCATCATCACGATTGATGGAATTCAGATGGTGGCGGCGCGCAGAAGGTGAAGCGCCCTTGTTTTCTCCAGCCGACAGCAGGGCAGAGATTTGTGCGAGCGACGAAATTGCCCACGTCTCGTCAAGCCGGTTAGCTTGGGAACCTCCTCAATTGCTGTGTCGCGGGACGGACTACATCTGCTTTACTCGCAGATCGACCGGTCCGGCTCCGACATCATGCTAATTGATAATTTTCGTTAAGGGTGGCGATACGGGTGTCCGGCAAGGTTTGGCCGGACGTTAATGACGAATAATGCCCCGCTTGCTGCCTGCGCGTTCGGATTACTTCCGGATGCGCGGTGACTCAGGATCTATCGGCTGCATGATGGGTTAAACTTAGCTGATTCACCCGCATGCCGCTCTCTTCAGGCACAAAACTCGGGCCCTACGAGATCCTTGCGCCCATCGGCGCCGGGGGTATGGGCGAAGTGTATCGCGCCCACGATCCCCGAATGGGCCGCGACGTGGCCATCAAGACCTCCGCTGAGCGTTTCAGCGATCGCTTCTCCCGCGAGGTGCACGCCGTGGCCGCGCTGAATCATCCCAACATCTGCCACCTCTACGACGTCGGCGCCGATTACCTGGTGATGGAACTGGTGGAAGGCCCCACTCTGGCGGAAAGAATCCGGCGAGGAGCCGTGCCGCTGGATGAGGCGCTCAAGATTGCCAGGCAGATTGCCGACGCGCTCGAAGCCGCCCATGAGAAGGGCATCGTGCACCGGGATCTGAAGCCGGGCAACATCATCCTGCGGCCGGACGGCACGGTGAAGGTGCTGGATTTCGGATTGGCCCAGGTGCCCGCCCGCACCGCTTCGGGCGAGCGCTTCGAGCACTCGCAGAGCCCAACGCTGGACCCGGTGAGCCAAGTCGGCACGGTCGTCGGCACGGCCGCCTACATGTCTCCCGAGCAGGCACGCGGCAAGTTGCTGGATAAGCGTGCGGATATCTGGGCCTTCGGCGTCATCCTCTACGAGATGCTCACGGGCGAGCGGCCTTTCGCGGGGGAAACGGTCTCCGACACGCTCATCGAAGTGGCCACCAAGGACCCGCCGTGGGAGCCGATTCCAGCGCCGGCCCGGCGCCTGCTGCGGCGCTGCCTGGAGAAGGACCCCCAGCGGCGGCTGAGGGACATCGGCGATGCCTGGTTCTGGCTGGAGGACGCGGTCAAAGAGGATGCCGTCACCTCCGGAAAAAAACCCGGCCGCTGGAGACTGCCGGCCACCCTTGCCGCCATTGCCTGCTTGATGGCCGCCGCCTTCGCAGTCGGCCATTACACGCGCAAACTTCCGGATGCCCGCATGGTTCGGTTTTCCTTTGCGCCACCCTACAAGACGCATGTCGTCAATCTCGCCGTGTCGCCGGACGGGACGCGCCTCGCTTCGTCGGGCATCGATGAAGACCACTACCTCTGGCTCAGTGCCATCGACTCCTCAAACCCTCAAAGACTCCCCGGCACGGAAGGGGCTATGAGTCTCGTCTGGTCTCCGGATGAACGGTCGTTGGGTTTTGTTTCCGGCGGTGCATTGCAGAGGCTGAACCTCGACAGCCCACAAAGCCCGCCGCAGACGGTGACTTCGCCCGCCAATCCATTCGCAGGCGCCGCTTGGAGTCCGCAGGGCGTCATCCTCTTTCAGGCGGAGCAGGCCGGGACGGGACTTTCTCGCGTTCCAGCCGGTGGTGGAACCCCCGAACCGGCAACGCATTTGAACGCCGCGCGCAAGGAGATCGTCCATCGCTATCCGCAGTTCCTGCCCGATGGCCGCCATTTTATCTACTGGGTCTGGAGCACGCTCGAAGAGAACACCGGAGAGTATATCGGCTCGCTCGACGCCGCGGAGAAGCTGCCTGAAGGCCCGCTGGTGCGCACGTGGCGGGAGGCGCACTACGCGGAGCCCGGATACCTGCTGTATCTGGAAGGCACGGTGCTGATGGCGCGGCGCTTCGATCCCGGCGCGCTGCGCTTTACCGGTGAGCCGCGGGCCCTGCCGGAGCGGATCGGGAAGCATTGGGGCACCACGGGCCACGCCATGTTTTCCGTTGCGTCTAACGACGCCTTGATTTACCAGGAGTTCCTGCCGCAACCGGCGTCGCGCATCATCGTGCACGGCCGCGACGGGAAGATGCTGCGGACCATTGAGGCGCCCGCGGGCAGCCAATTTCCGGCGATCGACCCGCAGGGAACCCACGTGGCCCTGCAGGGCGAGGACGAGAACACGGTGGAGGACATTTGGACCATCGACCTGGAGCGAGGGCTGGCCTCCCGGCTGACCGCCAGGCAGGGTTCCAACCAACGGCCGGTTTGGTCGCCGGACGGGCGGCGCATCGCGTTCATGTCGAATCGCGCCGGTGCTTACGATCTCTACGCCAGGAATGCAAACGGCACCGGTGAAGATGAGCTGCTGGTGAAGTCGCCGCATACGAAGCTTCCAGTTTGCTGGTCGGCCGACGGCAAGTTCCTGGTTTACACCGAAAGCGGAGACGGTGACACGAGCACAAGCACCTGGTTGCTGCCGATGGAAGGAGACCGCAAACCGATTCCATTTCTCAACACCGGGTTCAACGTGGATGACGCCAAGCTATCGCCCGTGCTGGACGACCAGGGGCGGCAATGGATTGCTTACGTGTCGAACGAGACGGGTGCGAGAGAGGTCTACGTGCGTCCGTTCCCGCCCGGCGGGCCGGGCGGACCGGCGGGTCCCGCAATCCGCGTCTCCACCGCCGGCGGATACCATCCCTTTTGGCGCGAAGACGGCAGGGAGTTGTTCTACTCGGTGGGTCCTACACAAATCGCGGTGGATGTGAAGCTCGCTAAGACGCCGGGAATCGGGATACCCCATGCGCTGTTTGCTGGTATCGAACCCAGCGTCTCCGCGAACGGCCAGCGATTCCTGAACATCCAGGATGCCGCCGAGTCCCCCGCCGCCCGGATCGGCGTAGTGCTGAACTGGACTGCCCAGTTGGCGGGGAAGTAACCAGCCGGGGCGGACGACGTGGTCCGCCCCGGTGGCCTGCTGTACTCTTAGAAGCTAGCCTTGGCAACCAATGCCGCGGCGGGTTGGATCGCGGCTTGCTTTACTTCGGGTCTAACTGAGTGGCGCGCCGCGGCGCGGGCAACCTGCGAGTGCCGCCGCGCCGTCCGGGTGCTGGCCAGGGCCACCTGGATGCCCTTGACCTGTGCCAGCAGTTGCTTCATGGCCGCCTGCTGCTCTTGCCCCTGCTTGGCCTGCTCGGCCACCTGCGATTCCAGGCGAGCGATCTCGGCCTGGTCGGCGGCGTGGGCTTTCGACAGCTTCTGCACTTCGTTGAGCAGCATGGCGTCCAGCTTGTAGTACTGCACGGTTTCGATCCGGCCGTCCTTGTTGCGGACTACCATGTCCGGATAGACCTCGGCCACTTCTTCGGCAATCAGCCCGTACTGGACTGGTTTGGTGCCGTCATCGAGGGGCTTCTTGTAGCGGAAGGTCACGGGACGCAGGCGCAGCAGGCCGTCGCTCGCCGCACCCATATCGCGGATATCTTCCTTGTAGCGGCGCGAGGACTGGACGGTGCCAAGCTGGCCGGTGCTGTTGATGAGCACCGTTGACCCGCCCGAGACCTGTACGCCGCTGATTCCCGCGATGTAGGTCACCGTTTGGCAAACTAAATCTGCGGCGCAGTTAGAATCCTGGTTGGCATCCAGGCCGATGCGGATCGTACCCATGTCTCCCACCGCGCCCAGGTTGCCAATATCGATGTTGTTGCTCTCGCTGCCGGTGAAGTTGCCCCCGGCGTAAGGACCGACGAGGATATCGTAGGACCCGTTCTGAAGACCGGTAGTGTACTGCGGATTGGTCCCCGCTGAGTACCCGAGTGCCACGTTAAGGTTGCCGCTAGGGCTTAGGTAAAAGGTGTACTCGCCCACGGCCGCGTTGCGCGAGCCATCTACGTTTGCTGGCAGGGCCTGCCTCCCGACCGCGGTATTGCAGCAGCCCGAGGAAGTATTAATCATCGCCTCCGCACCGACGGCGGTGTTTTGGGAGTTGTCAGCGTATTGGAGGGCTCCGTAGCCGATCGCTGTGTTTTCGCTGTCTGCTCCTGTGAGGCCTTGGAGTGCATTAACCCCGTCGGCGGTATTCCCGAAGCCCGTCAGGCCAGAGGGCTCTGGCGACCCCGCGAAGAACGTCAGGTTTTCACTATCCAAGGTCACTGGGCCCGTCGGTCCTGGTGGTCCCTGCGGGCCGATGGGCCCGGTCGCGCCAGTTGCTCCCGTAGCGCCCGCCGGACCCGTGGCCCCTTGTGGGCCAGTGGACCCGGTTGCGCCGGCTGGCCCTGCCGGACCCGCGGCTCCTGTAGCTCCCATCGGTCCCTGCGGTCCCACCGCCCCGTAAGTCACCACGAAGACGGCCGGAAAATTGTTATGGGGAGTCACAGTGAGTATGTAGCTTCCGGCAGCCAAGCCACTGGGCAACTTGGCGACAACCGTCGTACTGTTGTTGGAGACCAGACTCAAGGTGGTGGTATCCAGCACGACTACCGGCGCGGTGGTGCCGAAGTTCAGTCCCGAAATTGTGATTTGGTTCGGCGTCACGCCGTAGTTAATCGTGGTGGCTTCAACGATGGGCAGTTGCGCCATCAGGGGCGAGCCTGCCAGGAAGACCGCCGCGAGCACTCCAGCGGAAGGACACGCCCGCTTCAGGGCGCGATAGATAAGCTTTTTGGCGCAATTCATTTCGTCTCTCCTTTTGGCCTGAACGATGTGTTTCACCACCCGCTTGAGGAACCTGCGGCTGGACCGCCCGCAAGCGCAAACCAACCGCCAAACCCTGACAAAACCAGACGGTGCCGTGCAGGTTATTGATAGTTCGGTCGATAGCGAAACGAATGAAAATCCCGCCGGCGCCTGTGAGTGCTCGGACTCCCTATCCGATCGGATAGGGCCTATCTGATCGGATAGCGATGCCTTATGCTAGGGAGTCTGGAACCACTGCATCTTCCCAGCCTGATCGGCATCGCCGGTCCGGTCGAAGGAGGCACTTTCGCGCTGGCGGGCGAAGAGATCTCGATCGGCCGGGAGCATACCAACGTGCTCACGATCAACGACCGCTCGGTTTCGAGACGGCATTGTGCGATCCGCAAAATAGCGCCGGGACAGTTCGAACTCCGCGATCTCGGCAGCCGGAATGGCACGGCTGTAAACGGCGTGCCGGTCGCGGCGCGGGTTCTGGGAGATGGCGACGAGATCCGGATTGGCGACTGCTATTTTCGGTTCCGCCTGCTCGGATCGAGCGCGCACCAAAGCCAGGCTCCCATCGAAGCGGCGTTGCAGACGCAGACCCTCCTGCTGAGCCGGCTCGGGGCTGCCGGTTCCCCCGGCCTGGAGTTGCTCATCAAGATCGGTATTGGCATGCAGTTGGTCAGGGGAACCGAAGAGATCGCCCGCTACTTGATGGATTGCCTGTTTGAAGCCATTCCCGCGGCGCGCGGCGCCGTTTTGTTGTTCGATCATGGGCGGGACGATCCGTCCGCCGCCTGGTCGCGGAATCGGGATGGCACGCCCCATCGAGTGCCCGCCGATAGCTCGATAGTGGCCCGGGCCCGACGGGAAGGAATCGCCATTCTAAGCCCAGCGGACGGCGTGCTGGCTGCCCCGATCTGTAGCCAGGATGTCATACTCGGCATTATTTATCTGGAGGCGGGGGATCGCGGGACGGCATTCAACGATGCGCACCTCCAATTGGCGGCAGCCATCGGCGGCATTCTCGGCGCGCCCTTCGAAAACGCGCGGCGCCTGGAATGGCTGGAAACGGAGAACCGCCGGCTGCAGGAAGCGGCCGACATCGCGCATGACATGGTGGGCGGCGGCCCGCGCATGCGCGAGATCTTCCAGTTCATCGGCAAGGTGGCGCCCGCGGATTCCACTGTCCTGATCCGGGGAGAAAGCGGAACCGGCAAGGAGTTGGTGGCGCGCGCCATTCACCGCAACAGCCGGCGCGCGGGCCAGCGTTTCCTGGCCATCAACTGCGCCGCATTAACCGAAACGCTGCTCGAAAGCGAATTATTCGGGCACGAAAAAGGCGCTTTCACCGGAGCCCTTCTGAGGAAGCAGGGGAAGCTGGAAATAGCCGACCGCGGCACCCTGTTTCTGGACGAAGTGGGCGAACTGCCGGCGTCCTTCCAGAGCAAATTGCTGCGCGTGCTGCAGGAACGCGAGTTCGAACGGGTCGGGGGTACTCAAACGATCCGGGTGGATGTGCGCATCCTAGCGGCGACCAACCGCGACCTGGAAAGTGCCGTCGCCGGCGGTTCCTTTCGCAAGGACCTCTATTACAGACTGAATGTCGTGTCCCTTGAGATGCCGCCTTTGCGCGAACGCCGCGAAGACATTCCGGTGCTGGCCCGATACTTTGCAGCCAAACACGGCAAGCGGGTGACGCGCAGGCTGCGGGGGCTGTCCCAGGAGGCGCTGGCCAGCCTGGAGGCTTACGACTGGCCGGGCAACGTGCGGGAACTCGAGAACGCCATCGAGCGCGCCGTTGTGTTGGGTACGACCGAGCTTATCATCCCCGAGGATCTTCCGGAAGCCGTGTTGGATGCTCCGGCGGCATCGGAGGCGATTGGCGGATACCACCAGACGGTCAGGGAGGAGAAGAAGCGCGCGATTCTCGCGGCGCTGGGCCGGGCTGGCGGCAACTACACGGAAGCGGCGAAACTGCTGGGCGTTCATCCGAACTATCTGCACCGGCTGGTCCGCAATCTCGACCTAAGGGACGAGGCGAAAAAGACATTCGGTGACTGATCGGCCCGCGAGAAGATGTGTCTCGAGCGGGACATGGCATGGCAAACGCCAGGCCCATTGAACTCATCTTTGGAGGCCCTGGTCATCCCAATGCAGTAACGAGACGAGGGCGTCGCGGGCCGCCGTCCCAGGATTGATGGCGGAGAAATGGTTCTATTGAAGTCTTGCCGGACGACATGGGAAGCATCGGATGCGGTTCCGAGCGAATCGTCGGGCATCCGGAAGTTGGGCGTTGGCGGGAAACACGGGGCCGGGCTGTCCTCGGGGAAAATAGGGCGCCAGTTTTGTCTGGCCGATAACGGTACAGACCGCCGAGCTGTGGGGATTCCGGCGAAGCTGAACACTGATTCCGAAAGGAAGTCAAACGGCGTTCCGGGATGAACCCGAACACCATCGGAGCGTAGCGACGCTGGCACTCTCGATTATGCAAGAAGTGTTCGGCTTCGTCAAGGAGGCCTGTCCGGAGCGTAGCGGAGGAAGAGCGCCGCTAGCGGAGAAAGGGGCGCGGGGAAAGGGGCGGCAGCCCTTGTCCCCGCCTCAGCACACAGAACACCGGAGCGCGATCAGCGCTCCGAACCCGCGGCGGCGACTTCCGAAGTCCCGACGAATCGACTCGATTGGAGCCGCATCAGGGGCTACTTTCGCATAAGGTTCACAACAACTAAACCAGCAAACCGTTGTCCGGCTTAGGGAGAGACCTTCTGCTCAACGGTGCCCGATAGACCGGAGCTCCTCGCACTGTCTGCACGAAGGAGCGAGACAATGTTGCAGACCGGCCAATCGTTCTACCTCCGGTGTTATGAGGCTGACAACTTCGGCTTCCGGCCAGATGCGGTCCACCATGGTTATGAAGTCTGACCACGAAGCCCGCGCATCCCCGTTGACGTAAACCAGCTTGAAAGCGCGATAGTGCAAGGCACCTCTGATGCGGATCGCCAATTCGTCGAGGGGCATTTCCTCGCCATTCAGCCTGGCCCGCCCATTCACGGTGGCGGTAGCGATGAGGTAACGCAGGTCACCGCATCTCGAATGCAGCGGCTCTAGCGGTTGAGGAGATGGGACCGTCGCAAGATCCAAAATGTAGCCGTGAGCGGGTGCATCATTCCGATTCTGCACGCAGGTCGGGCAGAGCAGGAGCACAAATAGCAGCCAGCCAAGTTTCCGAGACTGCTCGTTCGCCGCTCTCCACATCGACTGGAGTGTAACTCATTGTGCGCGTTATGTATTTGTCTTACCTCGGTTCTTGCGCATCGAGTCGCCACGCATCTCGATTCGGTGGGCGTTGTGGACCAGGCGGTCGAGGATGCCGTCGGCCAGCGTGGGATCGCCGATCTGTTCGTGCCAGCGCGCCACCGGCAGTTGCGAGGTGAGGATCGTCGAACGCACCTGGTAGCGATCCTCGCAAATTTCCCAGAAGTCGCGCCGCTCGGGTTCACTCAGCGGAGCCATGGCCCAGTCATCGATCACTAGAACATCGATGCGGCTGAGCCGGGTGAGCAGACAGCGCAGGCTGCCATCGGCTCGCGCCATCGCCAGATCGCGAAATAGTGCCTGGGCGCGGGTGTAGAGCGCCGAATAGCCGGCGCGGCACGCTTTTTGTGCTAGGGCGCAAGCGACGAAGCTCTTGCCAACGCCGGTCGGTCCGAGCACGAACACATTTTCGTGTGTTCCCACCCAGGCTGATTCTTGCACCAGCGCACGGATTACGCTCTTGTCCAACCCGCGCGGGCCGCGGTAGTCGATCTCCTCGACACAGGCGTTGGTCCGGAGCTTGGCGTTTTTCAGCCGCCGCCCGAGCGCCTGATTCTCGCGCCAGTTCCACTGTTGATCCACCAGCAAACCCAACCGTTCCAAAAAGCTCAGCTCGCGGGCCGCCGGATCTTGTTCCTGCGCCTTCAGCGCCTCGGCCATGCCTTGGAGCCGCATGGCGAGTAGTTTTTCCATCATCGGTGGTTTGAGCATCGTCGTTTCTCCTCAATCGAAGTACTCCGCGCCACGGATGTTGTCGAGGGGCGGCGGTGACGATGCAGGAGGCGTCACAGGGGGAACGGTATCGAGAGAGTTTTTCAAAATCGATTTCACGCTCTGATAGCGGCAGGCTCCCGTCATAAGCGCGCGTTCGGCTGCAGCTTCCATACGAGCCGGCGAATACTGGCCTGCCAGGCGAATGATTCCCAGACACGAACGGTACCCCATCTCGGGATGCGGCTTGTCGGCGAGAATGCGCTCGAACAGGCGCGCTGTTTGCGGGCCGATGGACTGCGCCCAGTGCACCATGCGCGAGGGAGTCCACTCCAGGTGCGCCTGGTGGGAGCGTGGGCGGTGCTCGGCAGTGGTGACGGTGTGCCCATGGCCGCGCGCGCGCAGGTGAGACGCCAAGCGGTTTCCTTTGTGGAAAATCTCGACCGTGGTGGCCGTCGAGCGCACTTCCACCAGTTCATGCACGAGATTGTAAGGGACGCTGTAGTAGTTGGTGTCGAAGACAATGTGGTAGTCGATGTTGACCCGAGCGCGGGACCACTGGCTGAGGTCGAACCGCTCGGCGGGCAGAGGGCTCAACACGGGCTTGTCGAGGGCCGTGAACTGCGACGCCCGCGAGCCTTCCCGTTTCCGGAACGGCCGCTCGTTTATGCGGTCACGCAACTCGCGGATGGCTTGGTTCAGTTCCTCGATTGAGAAGAACTTCCGATGTCGCAAGGCTGCGATGATCCAACGTTCGGCCAAGAGCACGCCGGATTCGACCTTGGCTTTGTCGCGCGGCTTGTAAGGCCGGGCCGGGACCACGCCCACGGCGTAATGCATGGCCATCTCCTGATACGTGGGATTCAGGTCGGGATCGTAGCGGCAGGCTTTCGTTACGCCGGTTTTGGTGTTGTCGGGCACCACCAGTTTCGGTACGCCCTGATAAAACTCGAAGGCCCGCACATGTGCGCCTATCCAGTTCACCAATTGTTCATCAGCGGTGGCTTCAGCGTAGGTGTAGGAACTGGCTCCCAGCACCGCGACAAACAGGTGCGCCTGCTGCGTCGGACCGCCGCGCGGGTCATGGATCGGGATGGTGGTTCCCGCCCAATCGACGAACAGTTTTTCGCCGGCTCTGTGGTCCTGGCGCAGAACTACGTCTTGCTTGCGGCGCCACCGCTGGTACAGCTCGCAGAAACGGGAGTAGCGATAGCCGTCCGGGTTGGCCTGGCGGTATTCCTCCCAAAGCAACTGCTGGGTCACGTGAGGATGCTGCTGCCGCTGTTGGTGAAGCTCGGCAAAGTCCGGCATCGGCAGCACGGCCGGGCGGGCACGTGGCGGGCCGCCGAACAACGCCGCCTCCAGCCGGTCTTCGTCCCAATCCTCCCGCAGCGGCCACGTGACGCCGGCAGCTTCGGCTCGTTGTAAATACTCGTGTACGGTTCCGAGACCAATCGAGCAACTGCGAGCGATCTGCCGTAGCCCGAGGCCCAGGTCAAACTTCAATCGAAGCACTTCTTTGATCTTGCGCACGGCCAATCTCCTTGCTGGCAAGCTGATCCTCCCTTTCGGGAGAGGCTTCTTGCCATTGTGATGTCCAGCGCCGTTGGCCTGTGGATGTTATTCCGGTGAAGCCGAACGCGGTTCCGGGGTCTGCCTAAAACTGTTCGGCTTTATCGCGGAATCGGTGTTCACCTTCATCCCGGAACACTGTTCGAGTTCATCCCGGAATACCGTTCGGCATCATCCCGGAAGCGCGTTCACGTTCGCCCGGATTCCCCACGAGCTGACCAGTTCGCGCCGATTTTCATGGAGCGGGTACCAACAGCGCCTTACCAGCAACCGTTGTAAGCCCATCCAGCGAATCGATGAAGTCCGCCGCGAGAGCAGGGGTGGCCTGGAGGTGCCACAATACCTCGGCGCTGTTCCAGGCCTTTTCACGCGCGGTGCTTAGGCCCCAGGCCGCTATCGTATCCTCCAGGTGCGATACCAGCGGTAGGGGGTCTCCCAGAAGCCGGAAATGTAGCATCATCTTGGCCTGCTCGACCAGCGGGTCCAGGATGGTATTCACTGCCGTGTAATCGGCGTACTCTACGCTGTCGTGGCTGGGAACCGTCCCGGTGGTGCGGCAGGTGGCGACAATAGCCTCCGGTAGATCATGGTTGATGTGGGCATTGATGCCGGCCAGCGCAAACTGGATGCGCGCGATGCGAGTATCGTTGCGAACCGAAAGCATTGCACGCCAGCAGCCGGGAGCAGTTGCGTTTTGCAACCCGGCCACCAAAGCAGACAGATAGAGATCTGCAAAGTGGATGTCCAACTCGGCAAGCCACGCACCGTTCTTGAATCCACCGCCGGCGACTCGGTCCTGCACCGCTTGCGTCACCTCAAGGTAGAGACGATTGAACCATTTCAGGCCATCGCCATCGATGCACAAGGCATCGATTTCCTGTAGCCTACCAATGACTTCTGATATCGAAACCGGTAAGGTCTGCGCCGTTGTGATCAGTTTTGCGTCATAGGGAAACATCATCGCCCATTGTAAACTGGCTATTGCATCGCGGCCTCAATTAGCAGCACGAACGACTCTGAGAGCGGCACCCGACCCAAGCCTCCGCCGTCATAAATTGCGTTCTCGCTGCCAGCGTGGGTTGAGCAAGGTCAAATCAGCCCGCCCGTCTTTTCTTCATCAAGTTTGACCGCCAAAGTTCGTGGCGTCGTACGTGTTCCGCACTACGGACGTGGGCGTAGGCGCTATCATTCCCGAGTTGCCCCGAGACGGTTGATGGCGGGCTCCATCACCAACGGTCTAAATAACATTAAACTTGCCCTCGCCCGTCCTTTGAAGGCGATGACGGGCTTAAACGGTGTTGCAGCTTTTAGGAGGAACGGTATGGCCGCGAGTTGTGCCGAAATCGAGAAGGCAACCACCGCGAAAATGGAGATGTCGTACAAGAAACCGATCAGCGCACTTCCCAGGCATCAAAACAGACCGTAGCCGGCCGTGAAGACGCCGTACCCGGATGGACGGCGTTCCGCTGGCACGATGGTCGCCACGGCTGCCGGAATGATCGATTCGTGGACGCCCATTCCGAGGCCCCAGATGGCCGAGCCGAGCAGCGTCATCTTGAAGCCACCCCAAAAAACCAGCGGCGCCGACAATGCCGAAATCAACGTCAAAGGCAGAAGGACTTTCATTCCAATTCGATCGAAGAAACGCCCAAACAGAAGCGAGCCAAGGCCGCTCACACCCATGGAGACCGAATAAAACACCGGCACCCAGGACCGGGACATTTTCCCCCCCCGTCCCATCCGCTGCTCCTCCGCTGCTTGGCGGTGGGGCTTTGCCGCAAAGGGGGGACACAGGAGGCCCGTCCAGAGCGGGGTTGAGCGCGGTTTCTCTCAGCTCGAGACCGATTATTGGGGTACGACCTCAAAGAAACTACCTGGACAGGTGGTGTTGAATGGGCTCGTTTTTGATAAGCTTGGCATCCATGAGGATGAATCGATTGTTGTTGGTTATGAGCGTAGCTGCGGTTTGCGCGCGCGCCGGGACGCTGGCTCCAATTTATGGGGCATCCGGTGGTACTGTGACCCAGGTATCGGTGGCGGCGTTGCCGACAAGCCTCGTTGGGGGCTGGGTGCTAACCGCTGTACGCAATGGCAACGGCAACCTGGCATTGACATCCTGGGAGGATACCGGAAGCGCTTTCGTGAAGCTGCATAGCGCGACGGCCGGGGCAGTGAGCAAGGTGGCGCTGGCGGCGCCGCTGTCGAACGTAGTGGTAACGGCGGTGGTCAATGGCTCGGGCGATCTGGAACTGATCTCCTGGCAGATCGCCTCGGACGGATCGCTGACCCGGCTGAGCAGCCTCACGGCGGGTCCGGCTTCGACGGTATCGATGGACGTCGTGCAGAATGCGCCCAGCGTGTGCACGGCCTCCCGGGACGTCAACGGCGATCTCTCGGTTCAGGTCTGGAACGTTTCCACCGGGGGCATAATCACGCTGGCGGCGTCGGCCAGTGGCGGCCCCATCAGCACGGCGGCGATCTCCTCGACCGTTTTCAGCAACCAGTTCTTCACGGCGGCCAAGAATTCGAGCGGCAACCTGGTGGTGGCCTCGTGGAACTATAATGGCGGCGGCACGATCGTGCAGCAGGGGTCGAACAGCGCGGGCGCCGTAAAGACCGTCTCAACGTCGTTCTGGAACTCGGATTTCAATACCTACACGGATATGGCGACTGGCGTCATTAACGGCAGCGGGAAGCTAGAGATGATCAGTTGGCGGGTGTCGGAATCGGATGGTTCGATCACGCGCGAGGGAAGCGCGAACGGGGATGCGGGAAGCCAGGCGGTGGTGGCAGCGACAGGGGATGGCGAGGCGTTCAGCGCGATTCGCGACAGCAGCGGGAATCTGTCTGCTTACACCTGGGCTGACGCGCCGGTGAAAATTGACAATGGCTACCACACGGCGACGGCGATCGCGTCGCTGGCGGCGATCCAGTCGACGTACTTCGGACACGTGGTAACGGCGTCGCGCACGAGTTCGGGTAAGCTTTCGATGCAAGTGTGGCAGGTGTTTTAGACGGACGGCCCCCGGCTACCGCGGCCCAACCAGTGCGCTTTAACTCTTTCGACATCGTGAAACTTCCCACGCCAGCACCACCGTTGGAGCAGCGGAGGAATGTGCCCGGAATCCGCATTCCCGATTTCTGCTGACCACTCTCGACGGCGGGTGCCGCCCTGGCGCGCAAGCCGGCGAAAACGCCATTCACGCAGTCGTCACCGCTGCCGGCTTTACTGGCTTCCGGCGCGCTGCTGAAACCCAGGTTCAATCTGGTCTTCGAAGCCGACCATAGCTATTGGCATTACGCGCCCCGAACCTGCTTCGAGCGGTGCACACGGTCTCTGGGGCCGCCGCCGAGAACAGTCAGCAGAAATCGGGAATGCGGATTCCGGGCCATTCCTCCGCTGCTTAGCGGTGGGGCTTGCCGCACGGAGCGATGGGGACGCCGTCCTCATGGCGAAGAACAGGTAAATCTTAAATTAATACTTGTTAATCTTCCGCGTGTTTCCAGCCTGTTAGCAGGACAATGATTTCTGCCAAGGTGCTAGCGCTGGGTCAGGCCGCAAAGGGTGCCTCAGCGTGTTTTTCACTCGCCTTGCCAATAAGCATCACTGGTCGAGCCATTCTTTACGTATAAAACGCCAGTTGGCGCCCACCTGCCCGGTGACCCAACTCTGTTCTATCGGGAGTTTTCTAGATATCGCACGTGGAAAAGATCGCTTGCCGACCTAGTTCTCCCCCACAATCGGAGGCTCCCGGCGCGCCCCTCTGGTCAGTTCTCCGTAGAGCCAAGCCTTCGCGAGCTTCCATTCACGCTCGACGGTTATCGCCGCGACTCCCAGCGCGGCAGCGGTCTCCTGCTCAGACAGACCGCCGAAGTACCGCAATTCTACGACCCGGCACAAGCGGGCGTCGATTTTCTCCATCCGGGACAGCAGACTGTCGATCGTCAGGATCGTATCGAGATCCTGTTCCTTTGCCAGCAGCAAGCCTTCCAGGTCTACTTTGCGGCGCGATCCGCCGCGTTTGTCGGCGCCGCGCTTTCGCCCGTAATCCGCCAGGATACGGCGCATCATGCGCGCTGCTACCGCGAAGAAATGAGCCCGGTCCTGCCAGTCCAGCTTCATCGCACCGATCAGTTTGATATAAACCTCATGTACCAAGGCCGTGGGTTGCAGGGTGTGACCGCGCCGCTCCTCTCGCATGAAGCGGGCAGCTAGTCGGCGCAGGTCGGGATAGACCAGCGGGATGAGTTTCGACGCGGCTGACTGGTCGCCCTGACGCATCGCCTGGAGCAGGACGGTGATTTGTTCCCGCGTGATTGCAGGTTTCGGGCCCAATCAGTTCCTCCAGGCATCTTATTATAGCTGCCGTTGAGACGAGTTGAGTTAGTCCTGCGCCGTGCCACCGCCACTTATCGTCTGCCTCTCCAGCGGCGTGAACTCGGTTCCGATTCTTCCGTCCGGCTATCGTCATTAGAGTCCATGCCGCCGGAAGCATCCGGGTGGTAACGTCTCGGTCTCTGTCCAGCCAGCGAGATTTCGGCATATCGGACGAAATGAAAAGGGGGCCAGCAGACCGTTCACATTGATGGCGGCATGCGAGTCGAAATTGTGCGCCCTATTCAGATGATCGTGGACTTTCATTGTCCGGAAATGGTGCAAAACCCTTTCCAGATATAGATAATAATCCCTTGAACTCCGGAAGAGGCGGGGTTATACTTTAACCGGACGCGCGTAGGCGCGCGCGAGGAGAGGACGTATGTCATGGAATCGAACCTCAACCAGCGCCCTTTTCCAGGGAGGCCGAGCGCCCACACGGCCGGCGCGCTCACCCAACTCAGCAAGTGCCTCCCGCACGTTAACTGCGGCGGATTTGGACACCGCATCCCGGGCGCCCTGGCGGGCTGCCGGCCGATGCCGGTTCACGGCCGCTGCGTAGCAAGCCATGAATCCGGCACACTGGCAACGCATTAAATCCCTCTTCGAGGCGGCAATAAGCCAAACGCCGCAGGAACGCGATGCCTTCCTGGAGAGAGAGTGTGCGGAAGCCCCGGACTTGCTGGCCGAGGTACGGCGCCTGCTGGAGAATGAATCGGTCGCCAGCGATTTGCTGGAAGCCGCAGGTCGGCCGGTCTCCCCGCAACTGTTCGCGCCCAACGATATCGCGGCCGGCCGGTTCCGGATTGTGCGCCTGCTGGGCCGGGGCGGCATGGGCGAAGTCTACGAAGCAGAAGACACCCTGCTACGCGAGCGCCTCGCGCTGAAGGCGATTCGTCCGGAGGTCGCGGCCGATCCGGCAGCACTGACCAGATTCCGGCAAGAGATTCATCTGGCGCGAAAGATTACTCACCCGAACGTGTGCAGGATCTTCGATTTCCAAATGCAGACGGGAGACCCCTGCCGCAGCTCGGCCTTCCTCACTATGGAGCTGTTGCCGGGTGAGACTCTGGCGGCGCGCCTGCAGCGCAGCGGCCCACTGCCGCCCTCCGAGGCCCTGCCGCTCGCGCGGCAGATGTGTGCCGGACTCGGGGCGGTGCACCAATACGGCATCGTCCACCGCGATTTCAAGAGCTCCAATGTGATGTTGGTCCCCGGCAGGGAGCAATCCTGCCGGGCTGTCATTACGGACTTTGGCCTGGCGCGCGGCGCGAATCTCGATCCCGATTCGACGGGCCTCACGGGCTCCGGAAAACTACTCGGCACGCTGGACTACATGGCGCCGGAACAGTTGGAGAAGGGCGAAAGCAGTTGCCGAACCGACATATATTCGCTCGGTCTGGTCCTGTTCGAGATGGTGACCGGCGAGCTTCCTTTTGCCGAGAGAACGCCCGTGGAAGCCGCGCTGCGACGCGCGCGCGACACGGCGCCTTCGCCCCGCAGACTGCAGCCGGAACTCAGCCGCGCTTGGGAGACTTCGATTGCCGCTTGTCTGCAGCGTGATCCGATGCGGCGCCCCGGCAGCGTGGCCGAGGTCCTGAAGCTGCTGGAAGCCGAACATGCACCTGCGTCATGGCGGCGCCGCATGCTGTGGGTGGGTGTTCTAGCCGTACTGGGTCTTGTGATCGCGGCCGGTGTACTTCTCCTGGGCCACGCGTATTTTGCAGGACCTGTTCTGTGGAAACCCGTTCCGCTGACCAGTTTTACAGGCATGGAGTTTCAGCCCGCGTGGTCGCCCGATGGCGAACTGTTGGCGTTCGCCTGGGATGGCGAGAAGCAAGATAATGTCGACATTTACGTGATGCAGACCGCATCCGGCACGGTGTCTCGCCTGACTGAGGATCCGGCTATCGACATGAGCCCGGCGTGGTCGCCGGACGGCCGGCTGATCGCTTTTCGCCGCCTGCTCCCGGAAACCAGCCAGATCATCTTGAAATCGTATCTGGGCGGCCCGGAAAGGAAGTTGGCGGAATGGCCTTACGAGAATGCCCGAACCTTCCACCCCCCTGGCGCTCAGCCGAGATCTCTGCTTTTCGCGCGATGGAAAGTGGCTCATTACCAGCAGCGGATCGTTCCCGGCGGAATTCACGGGTCTGTTTAGCGTCTCTCTGGAAAGCGGCGAGGCTATTAAGTTCACCGCTCCGTCCGGAAAGCTCGCCGCTGATACCGAACCGGCACTGTCGCCGGACGGCCATTTGCTGGCATTTGTACGCGTTAGCACGCCATCTATCAGCGAAATCTACGTGATGCCTTTTTCCGACCCGCATCATCCCGGGCACCCCACGCAGATTACCTTTGACGGAAGGAATGTGACGAACCCGGCCTGGACCCCCGACGGGCGGTCGATCGTATTTGCTTCAAACCGTAAAGCCAGCGAGGCCGCGCGCCACCTGTGGCGAGTGTCCTTGCCACGACTCGGTGCGACGGCCAAGCCGCCAGACCCCGAGTTTCTAGCCGGCTTGGGAGACTACACCAACGGACCCGCCATTTCCAAAAGCGGACGGCTGGCTTACATGGCGGAGACACATGACCTGAATGTCTGGGAGCTAAGCCTTGAGGTGAAAGACGGAAAATCGGCCAGAGCCACGCGGGTGATCTCCTCGACGCGGGACGACGTGCTGGCGGAGTATTCGCCGGACGGAAAGAAGATCACGTTCGGATCGAACCGTTCCGGGCACCACGAGATCTGGGTGTGCGACCGGGGAGGTACGAACCCTGTGCGGCTCACTTTCTTCGCGGGGCCGCTTACTACGGATCCGCACTGGTCGCCGGACGGGAAGCAGATCGTGTTTTCGTCGCGGGGGGCCAGGAACCTGACTCAACTCTATATAATCAGTGCACAGGGAGGCCCGCCTCGCCCCCTCGCCTGTCCGTCCGAGTGCAGTAACCCTAACTGGTCCCACGACGGCAAGTGGATCTATTTCTGTTCTGCCCAAGATGGTACGCGGCAGATCTGGAAAATGCCCGCAGGCGGCGGCAAAGCCATTCAAATAACCAAGAAAGGCGGGATTTTTCCCGAGGAGTCCCCGGATGGCAAATACGTCTACTACTCCACCGCAACCGAACTCAACAGCAGCGTGTGGAGAGTACCGGTAGACGGCGGGGAGGAGGTCCTGGTGTTGCCGGCGGTGAACAACCGCAATTTTGCCGTGACCGGCCAGGGCATCTATTTCATTCCTGGAGGGGGCTGGCGGAGCGGATCCATACCGGTGTCCCGCGAAAATGCGGGGATTCGCTTTTACAGTTTCGCAACGGGCGCGGTGAAACTGATCTACACGACCGATAGGCCGGTATACCGGGGGTTAGCGGTGTCCTGCGATGGGCGCTCTCTGCTGTACTCCCAGTTCGACCGGCAGGACAGCGATCTTTGGGTGGTTGAGCATTTTCGCTGATCTGATGCGGGGCGACTTCCCGGGTCCCGCCATCCTACACTAAATCCTGTAACTCTCTGTCTGATTCTCCCGTGCGAGAAGATACTTCACACTAAGAACTATCTGACCGCCGGTCTGGGTTGCCAGTGTGTTGCATGGCAACTCTCGGGCGCAGCCAGATTATTGCAGCTAACATTCCTGCCATAAGGTCGCGGCGCAACCGCACTGGCGCCAGACTGGGCCGTACGCGACGGCAGCCGCTCCGGATGATACAACTTCCTGGCGGTTTGCGCTGATAAGAGTGACGGATTAATTGCCGATCTGACTGGATCCACCGTTAGCCGGCACGCCACGGAACGAAGTCCGTCAAGCGAGGCGAAGTCCCGGTAACGCTCCTTTGACGACCAACTCTGGCATTGGCGTGTGCAGGGCTTAGCTCAGACACCAAATGTGCTGGATGGCATTTTCGGATGCCGAGGGAGAAGGGAGAGAGTGATGTCGGACCAGAGAGACACATCGAAAGGAAAGAACTGTTTTACACGCCGCACGTTTCTGGAACGCTTCGGCGCCGCCGGCATGGGCGGAGCCGCCATGTCTCAACTGCTGAATCAAGGAAGTATCGCCCAAAACGCCTTCGGGCAACCGGATTTTGCGTCAGCGGATGCTTTGCGCAACTCCGTGCCGTGGCAGCCACCCCCGCTGCTGACGAACCCCAACATTCTGATCATCATGGTGGACCAGATGCGTTTTCCCACGTGGTTGAGCTCCAGCCAGATGACAACGCTGAGCCAGCAGTTCCTACCGAATATTTCCGGAGCGATTCAGAACAACGCATACAGCTTTCCGCAGTACTATGTAGCCGCCACGGTGTGCACCGCGTCCCGCGCTACTTTACTTACGGGCTTGTATGCTCCGCAGACTGCCATGTATATTGGCGACTCACAGGGTCCATCGCCGGATTTGAGTCCGGCCTTCCCGACTTGGGCTGCAACAATGGCGGCTCTCAACCCCGCGTATCAGAATAACTGCTGGTGGTTTGGCAAATGGCACCTCTCTGTTTGCAACAGCGTTAATCCGCTTCGGGTCTATGGCTTCAATACGAGAACATACCCCGGCGGAGCATCGAAGAACCCGTCTCCTGACGGATTCGCGAACGAAGGCACGGATGGCGGGACCTTCCACGGTCGCGTATTTGCAAATGATGCTCAGATTGCCGGTGATTTCATTGGTTGGCTTCAGGGCCAGGCGCCGTCGGCTGGGCCGCCGTCAACTCCCTGGTGCGCCACAGTGAGCCTGATCAATCCACACGATCTCTCGGCAGCTCCCGCGTGGCTCCAGCCACCGTACCCGCCGGTGGGCGTACCCATTCCGTCCGTCTATTTTCCGCCTCCGGCTTTTCCACCGCCCGGCGGTCCCTCGGCGCTCTACGCATCTCTGCCATCCCCCTGGAACTACGAGAATCTACAGAAGGTCACGGGTAAGCCAAGCTTACAATTAGCCTACCAAGACTCCGTAAACAAGAAGGACGGAAAGGTTGTCGATTGGGTACTGTTTCTGAACCAATACTATTGGCTGCAGAACTATGTGGACCAGCAGGTCGGGGCGGTATTGACTGCGCTCGCGAATTCCGGGCAGGCGGGGAACACGGTCATCATTTTCACCTCCGACCACGGCGAGTACGCCGGCTCGCACGGACTGCATGGTAAAGGTTCCGCTGCGTATGAAGAGTCCATCCACGTTCCGCTGTACGTGAAATTCCCCGGCCAGACTGGCTGCGTTGCCATGAACCAGATGTGTTCCAGCGTCGATGTTTATGGATTGATCTGCGACCTGGCCACCAGCGGCGGCGGTTTCTGGCGGCAGGCTTGCCCTGACTTAGCCTCGCGCCAGCCGCTCTGGAGTTTTCTGTATCAAAACGCTCCCGAGACCCGCATCGCGCCGGTCCTCGGAATTCCTTACATCTTCCACACGTGCGATACCAATGAAACGCAGACGAACAAGTCACATCTGGTTTGCCTGCGCACGAAGGCAGATCCCGGCAATGCGACGCAGCCCGGCGCCAAGCTGGCGATCTATTCCAAATGGGCATTTTGCACGGTTATACCCGACGATACGCCGCCTGACTACGAGTTTTACGATTACAATCCGCTTACCGCCAAAAATTATCGTGAAACCGGTAACGACTATCTGAGCACCGACCAGGCCACCCAGGATATGATCGCCGAATATCTGCAGGAGTTGGGGACATGGGGACCGCCCGCCACCGGGTTGATCGGCTCGGAGCTGAATGCCCCGTTGATCGGTACCGGTACAGATGGTCTCCCACTGAGCCAAGCACAGGCAGCCGCGCGCCAGAAATACTTTGACGCTATTTCCGGGCCCGGCGCCTGCATCGCCGAAACAACGTGATGCAAACGAGACACAAGAGATTTGCCACCTATCTTCGGACAGATCCGAAACAGCCGGCGCGCTGCCAGATTCCAAAGACACAATTATCGAGGGTCTGAAGGCTACCGGGGTACGCGAATGGGGCGCGGTTTCGACGGGCAGTGGGTTAACGTTGTATGATCTTCTAACGCTGTCGCTAAGCAGCGGTGTGGTGCAAGTAGCCGCCGGGGACCAAAGTCATCGAGCGCCTGGCTAACGACCTGCGTCGCGAGTTTACAGACATGCGGGGGCTTTCGCCTCGCAACCTCGGATACATGAAAGCTTTTGCTGACGCTTGGCCGGACGACCTGGTACCACAACACTACGTTGATTCAGAGGGTTAAGGAACGGGACGAGCGGCTGTGGTACGCCCAAGCCGCCGTCGAGCACGGCTGGAGCCGCAACGTTCTGGTGCACCAGATCGAGAGCCAGCTCTTCCGCCACCAGGGGAAGGCCCTCACGAACTTCCAACGGACACTTCCGCCTTCGCAGTCCGACTTGGCACAGCAGATCACAAAGGACCCATACAATTTCGATTTCCTGACCCTCGCGTCCGAGGCGCGCGAAAAGGATCTGGAGGCTGGCCTCCACGAACATCTCCGGAAGTTCCTCCTCGAACTTGGAGTCGGTTTTGCCTTTGTCGGCAGCCAATACCCCATCGAAATCGGCTGCGAAGATTTCAAGATCGATCTTCTCTTCTACCACCTGCGCCTCGGCTGCTTCGTTGTGATCGATTTGAAGATGGGGCCATTCAAGCCGGCGTACACCGGACAGATGAATTTCTACCTTTCGGCCATCGATGATCTCCTCCGCCACGAAACTGACCAGCCGACCATCGGGCTGATCTTGGGAATCTCGGAGTTTCATCACCTCGAACAACTGCCGGAACAACTTGAAGGGAGTCTTCCTACCATCGAGGCGCTGGAAGCGGAATTGACGCATACGGAAGATTCGCAGCTCTGAAGGCGAGGCACTGAAAAATGAAATCAAGCGACTGCGCGGGGCTGAATACGTGGGAGCTGCCAATCTAGGGAAGCGGCGCGAGTTCAATGGGCGGCAGCGGGCATAGTCATGGCCGATGACTATCCTTTTCGGCCATGAGGATTCAGCATTCCTTACACCGCATCCAGCAGGACGCCGGCCCGCTCCATTAGTAGTGCAGGCCGCGACCAAAACAAGAGCGCCGTGGGAATGAGAGCTTAACTTCCGGACGCACCCCCGCTCTGTCACCGCGCTTCTACGCGCCACCACGCAGCCTGAATCCGCCGCTTGGGCCAACCGGACCCCTCGAAGAGTTGCCGCGCCAGTCTTCTCTCCCTAGGCTTGGCTGCCGCCCAAGCGCTTAGCTGCAGAAAGCCCCAACAACTGGTCTAGTGTCTCCCGCGCCGTCACATTCCCACGCCGAAACGTGGCGCCCTTGCCTTCATACGCTACGTGACCCGAATTGATGCCTTCAATCATCTCGCGGAACAAGCCGGCCAGATCCTGCGAAAAACCTAGCGCCGTGAAGGTGGGGATGACGGCGTCGAGCGGATGCGTCTCCAGCTTTACCGGCTTTTCCAACGCAGCAGCGAAGGTCTGGGCAATCTCCTGCGGACTTTGATCTTCAGGCCCGGCCAGTTCCACAACACGGCGGCCGCGTGCCGGGTCGGTCAGATATTCGGCGGCGATCTTGCCGATATCGGCGGTTGAGACCATTGGAATCTTTCGTTCCGGTGTCAGAAAGTTGTGGAGCACGCCCTGATGTTTGACTCCATCCACGCCGCTGGCCCAGTTCTGCAAGAAGTACGCCGCCCGGAGTAGCGTCAGGTTTTTGGCGGTCCGCCCAATCACCGCTTCGGCATGGTGCAACGAGCGGATTGGCCCAGTGCCGTGAGCGTGCTGGGCGCCAACCGAGGAAAGCAGCACCACGTGCGGTATACCGCTGCTCTTCACTGCGGCCGCCAGCGCTTCGCCAACCCCGAACCCATATTCCAGCGCGTCCGCCGCTTTGTAGTTCGGCGGGATGAGAAGGTATGCGCCTTCCGCGCTGGCTAACACTGCCGCCAACGCATGACTGTCCTCCAGCGGAGCGGTAGCCACTTGGGCGCCCTTCTCCCGCCAACTCTCCGCCCTCTTCGCATCCCGGACCAAAACTGTCACAGACTCTCCCTGTGCGAGTAGCGTGCCGGCAACCACGCTGCCGGTATTCCCGGTTGCTCCTGCCACAACATACATAGAAGAAAACCTCCAAGGAAGTGATGCCGATTTGTGAGTTCAGGATTCGTTTCGGTTTCTGACGGATCCCAGCAGTCAACCAAAAGTGCGATTACAACCGGCCTTGCAGCAGTTGAGGTGGCGCACAGCCATGAAGCCGGATGTGCGCAGCTAGTGCTGCGCAAGCCGGTCAGAAGTTCTGCAAAAGCCGATACGCCTTAAATTGGGTCAAATAGATTCGGGCCATGATGGGAATCCGTAGGGCATTTTCGGGCAACGGCGGCGCAACCACACCGCTACATCGCTGCGCGCCGCCGCCCCAGCCGTGCCCGGATCGCCTGCGTCCTCGACAATCCGCGCCGCCGCGCCGCACCCCGATCGCCGATGACGAGCTCGTAGACCGCCTCCACAGTCGGCGGACGTCGTAGCGGCCGTCTAAAACTGGCCGATCGGCGTAATTTCGCCAAGCTCTTCAAGAAGCGGTGTAGCGGCATTTCGAACGAACGACGCACTCGCTGCATCTCGGATTCGTGCGCTTGCAGATATCCTGCCCATGCTTGCGCAACAGTAGGTAAGCTTGCGTGCGCGCATCGAACGTAACGGGTACCGCAGCTTCTATGGACCGCTGCGCCATGCGGTAATTCACCGTGTAGTTTTCCCGTTCGCGGCCGTGCTCGAGTCGGACAAGGACGTGCACACAGTTCGAGGGGACGGCCGCGATCGGCTCTATGCCCCCGAACAATAGTATGCGGTCCGCGCCGGGATTGGCAATGCTCGGAAATCTGACCAGCGCAGCCCGAGCGTGCTTGCCTGGCATCGCCCGAAGTGCTGCTCCCAGGTCGCCGCTGAACTCATTCAGCACACGTTCTGCGCTTTCCTTAAGGCGCATCGCGCGAAGCTCCGGTGCCATGCCGCCAGGCTGCAAGGCTCTCGCCAACCTCTCGGGCTTAGCCCTCAGCAGATCATCTGGCGTGATTGCAGTTACTTTTGTGAGTGATTCCCAACCTTTGGCACAGGCTTTTTGACTTTGCGGATAGCCGCAATACCACCAAACAATGAACTGGAACGGGTCGGTGGGAAAATCGGGCTCCAGCCTGCCGTATTTGGCAACGAGCATGTTCAAAATCGTTTTCGCGGCGCCGCTCATAGCTGGCGTGAGGCGTGCTCTGGATACAATACCACGCTCGAAAATAATCCGGCAAACTGTTCACAAGCGGCTCCCCCTCACTCGTCCTCCGCGAACGTTCCCACACGGTATTCGACACCAAAGGTATTCCGGCACATCGACGAGAGGGGATTGAAGCCGCCGTTACGGCTGGCGGCAAGCACGTCAAGGAGCCAGACAAAGGTTGGATTGCGAGTGATCTGCCCCGCGGTGAGGTGCGTGTGATCATTACCGCTCCACATGGATTTGAACGGCGCGCCGGGTTTGCCGTGGATGAGGAGCCTGCCGATATCACTCGCCGGGTGCGCGAGACCATTGACGACGAGTTCTAACGAGCTTCCGTAACAGTGCCGGCAGGTGCTTGCCTTCGCCGGAGGAGCGCGCCGCCTACCTGCGCACCGGAACGCCGGAGCCCTCCACGCCAGCAGTCGCCGCGGTCCGTCTCGCCAGTGTCTCCCAGGCGGAACTTCCGCAAGTCGACGGGCTCGCGCACCTCCACCCGCCAGTTTCACGGCGTACTCGACGGCCGTGTCCAACGCGGCGAAATTGGCGCTCTCATCCGGCGTCAGTCTTCGAGTCTGGCGGTCGTGAAAAAACACGGTCAAAACGGTGACATTTCGAGATAGCCATGGATTCAACGGGTAACGCTTGGGACTTTTAGACACATCCGAAGGACCTAAACTATTCTGTTTCTTGGCATAGCGGAAAACGATAATAAGTTTCCGCAACGCCGGCCCGCGCTCGGATTGCCGGTACGGGGAACAGCATCGCTACCACTGCTTGCCAATCGCTTCGAGGTTGGCGCGGCCCAGATCCTCAGGTGTCATCGCGGGGTGAAACTGTACGCTCGCATGGAAAGTGAGAAACCACGGTTCGGCGAGGGCCGGTATCTCGGATGGGCTGTTCAGGTTCACCACCAGCGTGCCGCCACGCTTTCCATTTCGTGCGCAGAAATAGGCGGCTTCAGGTTTGATGGCTTCCAAAATCTTCTGCATTTTCGCCCCGGCCGATCCGTCCTGGACGCAGGTGTTGAACGGCTCCAGCGGCAATTCGACGTCCATCAGCATTCGCATAGAGTAATCTCCAAGTGTCTGATTTTATTCAGGATTTTCGTTTTGAGCATCCCTGTCGAGTTCAGTATATATCCATTTTGAACTAGGCATTCACCCCGAGTGAACCCTGGCGTTCCACTCTGGATGGAAGTGCAGACCGTTCTTGGCTGGCGCGAATAGTGTGTTCACCCGCGATGATCTCGAGGCCCCTGCAGGTTAAGACGACTGGAGATACTGGTTTCGAAGAGCGCTGCGGCCCTGGTCCGTGAGCGAGTAAAAGTCGCTGCCTCTCGGTTTCCAAGAGACCCGTGTCTACAAGACGCGCGATTACGTCGAGAATTTGCTCCCGGATTACTGCGGATCGTTGCCGCCAGCCTCAAAGAGCGTGTGCAGATCGAGCGACTCGCTGCCCATGTCGCCGAATACCTTTAATACTCGAGTTGGTCCGCCGCGCCGCTACTGGCTCTGTGCCAAAACAGCAGGGTACGGAGGCGGCAGCACCAGCGTGACGCCAAGATTGAGAACGAATAGCGTCACCGCTGTCAGTTCAGTCAACGCCGAAATCGGCAGGATTGTCCATGCTGCATGCAGATTCGCCTCGTACGCTGGGATCTCCGAGGCCACACGAAGCAGGCAGCCAAAATTCAGAAAGGCCAACGAAGCGAACATAAGCTTCCTGCTGTAAAGTAACCGCATTCCGCTGAACGCTGGTAATACTCTCTGGCCGATCGCAAATACCATTGTGGCGAGGAACCCGACGGTAAGAGCGTGGCGCGAGGCTCCCCAGATGCCGCCGTTTGTATCCGATTGCGCCGCGTACACGCCGAGGGCGCTCGCGACAAGAAGCCAGACGTAGGCACCGCGCACGAAGTACGGAAAAGAGGCCGAGACCCCGCGAGTCTTCACTGGCTGTTCCGAACGCTGGAAGACTCTTAGCGCGATGGAGGCGACGATGCAGGCGGCAAGCAACAAGACCGTCGCCAGCCGGAATCCCCCGAAAAGTGCCACCACGATGCCCGAGCCGGAAGCACATAGCGCCGCCATGAGGCTACCACCAGAGGGTTTCGGAAGCCCTAGAAAGACGGGTAGCCACCGGGCGTTGAAGCCCCACACCGCCAGGACGGGGAAGCCCCAAGCGGCGAGGAACAAGTAGCGTTGGTCCAGCCAATGCGGTATCTCCGGATGTGCGCTGGTCATAGCCAGATGGATGGTCTCGAGCTGGTTCGTCAGCAGCGCAAGCAAAAAACCGATTGTGGAAGCAATGACGAGCTTCATCCACGTCTCGATCTTTGCCGGAGGCGGTGACGCAGCCCTGCCGACTCCCGGCGCGGGTCGGGGCTGATGGCCGCTCACGGTCGCAAAAAAGATCAGGCAACCGATGAGTTGGAGCGCTGCCGATGCTGGCAGCAGGACGCGCCAGTTCCACTCGGTGATGTTGGCGACCCATCGCAGGGTAACGCCCGCGGTCCATAGTGCCCAACTCGCCCAGCCACGGCCCACGGCAAACGGCAGGAGCCGACCCATTTTCGCCAAGGAGTAATAGCCGATCCCGATGATGAAGGTGCCAATCCAGCCGAATATTTGGGCGTGTCCGTGGGCCTGAAGCCAGGAAGGTGAAAGGTCGGCGAGGGAATGCCGACCGCTGATCGAAACCAGATTCCAAACTCCCAGAAAGGTCCCTGGCAGCAACAGGAATAGCAGGCCGGTGAACACGTATGCCCTCAGAAGCCGTTGTAGTGCGACCTCGGTCGCTGCCGGACTCGTGTCGGTCATGGGAACTGACTGCTCTCCCTTTCGGCGCGGGTGGTCAATCGGGGAAGGCGTAACCTCTATTTTCGCTCCAGCGCGATTGCGCGGGGAAACAGAATGTTGTTCTCCAGGTGAATGTGAACGTGTAAGTCCGCCTCCAATGCCTTAAGCCCATCGAAGAGAGCGCGGACGGTGCTGCAGGCGTATGGCGGATATTCGAAACCGTGCGTGAGTTGGCGGATGTCCAGAAGCGCTCCGCCAGCGCCCTCATGCTCGCGCTCCATCACCCCGATGGGGTTGGCAACGGACCCGAAGGGAACCGGTGGTAGAGGTCGGCCTGAGGTTTCGGCGCGGCCGTACTGCTCCAGGAAGGGGAAGAGCATCAATTCTTCCTTGTGCATGTGCATTTCCAACTCGGCGCGCAAAGAGCCGAACACGTCCGCCAGTCGGCTGAGCGTCTGCTGATCTTTGGGGCCATGGACTGCGAGCACTTTGTCGATGCGGTTGCCGAGGGCTGGCAGTTCGAGCTTGAGGTACTCGTGGTGCGTGGCGACGATGTGCTTCACGATCTCATCGAGCGGCGCAGTCTGCCAGTCCCGTTCGGATGCGTCGGGCCCTTGAGCCCGTTCGATCTCCTGCATGACGGATTCCGGTTTGAGCCCTTTGGCGGCACACGCCTCGTCGAACGATTGCTTCCCGCCGCAGCAATAGTCCAGGCCGAGACGCTCCAACGTTCGCACGGCGCTGGGCGAGGTGGCGGCCACATCGGCCAGAGTTGTGGTTGTTGTCATTTGGTGGTTTTCTTCCTTCTGACTTGATAATGAGCCTACCGCCCGGCCGCATCAGTGACTATAGTCACGCGACGATACCATTGCACAGGAACACGCCCATTCCTCCGCTGCTCCAACCGTGGTGCTGGCGTGGAATCTAAACTATGACGTGGCTGCAGCGTTCACTTGATATTGCGGCCCGCTTCCTTGCTCTCCACAAAACGGACTTTTGACGCCCCGCTGCGGCCGGTGACATCTCTGCCGTCGGCTGGGCCTGCTACCGGTCGCTCCGGCGCTTACCCGGACAAGACTCTCACTTGCTAAAAGAACGCGTCTTCAGGACGCACCAAGTTCTTAGTTTAGAACTTCACCATGACACCGGCACTAATGGTGGCCTGGCCGTGCCGAAGATCCGGAAACCACACACTGCCGGGTCCCCCGCAATTCAAATACGCGTCCGCCAGAACGTTGGTTCCAGACGATGCACCGCTCATGCATACGTAATGCCCGGGGTCACCGTTGTCGCCCCCTGGAGGTGTGATACCGCCACGGCCTGTCCAGTATGGTACATCCGCGTGGCGGTACACACCTTCCAGCCACCAGGTAATGTATTCTCTGGGCATCCACTGAAAACCGATCGAGCTATCCCACATGTGGGCCTTGTCCCCCGGATTCGCAGTGAAGTACGGCGAACCAGAGACTGCGTCGGCGCCATTGATCGGAGGTAAGAGTGTCAGATAACGGCCTGGGTTGTTCATCCTGCCGCCACCGAAGGTGATGGCATATTTATCGTTTCCCCACCAAGTCCGGTCATAAGCCATGAAACCCAGGAAGGACTGCTTGGGTCCGCCCTTACCGCCACGGCACGTCACGCCGCCGCCGTACTCGCATCCGGCGTCTCCGGTAATTGAGAAAGCCATCTTGGAGATGCCTGTGGAGCCGGGATTGTTATAGTACCTGACCTCGATACTGTCGTCCGTGTGCAGCCGCGACCGCCCTGGATCGCCAAGGGTGTCCGTGCCATTCCCATAGTTGTTGAAAACCATCGACAGCCACTCCTTGGGCCGGTATAGAATCTGCCCCCCCAGGCCGCGATGGCCGTTGACTCGGTTATACGATTGCCAGCCGTTGATGATCCACGGCTCGATCTTCAGCTTGTTAGTGGGAAACCACTGGATACGCAGTCCATTGAAGAACCATGGTGTGTTCGACGACACGTACGATGGCTGGTACATCCAGTTATCGAAGTTATAGTAACTGAACAGGCCAATGTATGAGACAAAAATACCCGCATCGACGTTCAGCCCGTGGCTTACGTCGAAGTGGTACCCGCCGTACGCCTCCGACACGTATTTGTATGCGCCGCGCACATCCCATTGGCCCACGCCGGCACTCGCGTCATTACGCGGTGTTGTCACGGCAAATAGTCCGTCCATGGCCAGAATGCGGCCGCGGACGTTCTGCCAGTGAAAGTCCCCACCCACACTGACTTGTTCCACCTGAAACTCGCCGGAGCGGAATGACTCGGTCGAGCCGCCCATGGTGTGGTCTCTCGGCTGGTTAAAGTCCTCCATGAAGTGAGTGTCGAACCGGACCTCCGGCGTGAAGAACTTGGTATCGAGAACGGCGTCTTTATTGCGGGAAGTGCCGTTGAGCCAAGTGAAGTCCCCGTAAGCGAACGGTGTGAAATTATCCACACCGGGTGGGGACTCCCTAGCCTGAAGGGCTTCCGGAATCACCGGCGCATCCGGCGCCGGTGTGGACTTTGAAGGCGGGGCGGCAGGAACAGCCGCTGGCGGCTGCGGCGCCGAAGCGCGAGCCTGTAGAACTGCCTGCAAGTCCTCAATCCGCTTCTTCAAGCCAGCCAGTTCCGACGCAATGGCAGCGTCCGACGGAGTTTCAGCCGAGGCATTGCCTTGCTTTGCCGCGCCACGCGGCAGCGCGGCGGCGAGCAGAAAATCAACCCGGTAGGTACCGGCCGCCGCTATCTCGATGTTTGCAGCCGACATGATGAAACCATCCCTGGCAGCCTCCACCCGATAGGATCCCGGATCGAGGCTGGAGATTGCGAAGCTGCCGTCAATGCCGCTCACGGCCGTTCTGTCCGTACCTTGGCCCAGCTTGTGGGCTCTTATGTGCACCTGCATCAGCGGATATCCACTGCCCGCATCGCGAACTACGCCGCCCAAACCTGCGAAGAACTCCTGTCCGTAGGAGGAGATCCCAACGAGCGCAAGAACGCCTAACCGGGCGGCAAACAGAAATGGCCGATTCTTCATTAATATTTCCTTTTCCTTAAAGCTCCCCTTGTCCAGGATGAACGGTCACATTGCGGGGCATTCTCCGGGCTTGACTTGCCGTGACGCGCCTCGCTGTCGTTGTACTGTACTGTGACTCGCGAGCACTATTTTGCAGGGTGCGGCATAAGGAATGCATGAAGGCGGAGCCGGTGACTTCCGGCGATCGCAATGTGGCTCGCCAGGTAGCGATTGGTACGTTCTTTATGCCATCCTCACGCCGGCTCCGCTAGACTTCTCACTGGACCTATGGGCAAGAGGCGAATCGCGCTCGCGGAAGCGGCGCGCCGTATTCGATGTTTCTCCACTCAAATCTAGACCCGCGGCAAATGGGATGGTGGCGGTGATGGTTGGTGAGGCAGCTGCCGCTTTGCCCGCCGGCACCCAAGCCAACGTCGTGCGCTGCACCACCTTCCGGGCGGACTCGGCCTTCGTATTGGTTCCGATACCGGTGAACGGCCGGGCAGCGGCCCGCAATGGGTTGGCCGATTTGTCTCCGCCAGAGGCCAATGACCGGCCGCCAATGAAATCGGCTCCCAAGCAGGCAGCCCCGATTTCGGTGAGCCTGGTGCTCGATCTAAGCGGCAGTCTGCCAGGCGTCCTGCGTGTCGCTAGAGAATTCCTGCTGGACGTGACGAACGACGCTAATCCGGCCGACGAGGTATTTCTCTACACGCTCTCGGCACACCCGCGGGCCTACACCGAACTCACTCGTGACTACAGCGCTGTTCGAAAGCAGACCGCGATCGAGGGAAGCCGCGGCGCGGCACTCATCGACGCGGTTCGAGAAGGCCTGCGGGGACTACGCTCAGGCATCCACGCCAGAAAGGCGTTGCTGGTTATTTCCATGGGGACGGAGCACTACAACCGGCACTTCTGGGACGAGTTGCTGGAATTTGCAGCGAAGTCTGAGACGCAGATTTACTGCATCACGGTATGCAACCGGTCAGCGTTTACCAGACGCGTCGAATTGATGAGCGCCAAACGCGGAGTCCTTCTTCTCGACGAATTATCCATCCTGACGGATCCGATCGGGTTTATGGTGCGAGGACAGGTGGCGATTGCCAAGGCTGGGGCCGCCATTGATCGTGCATTACGTGCTCAATACATCGTCGGATATGTTCCGTCCGGCTGTTGGTACGACGGACGGTGGCGGCGCATCGCGGTAAAGGTTGCATGCTCAGGAATGAAGGCGTACCCGTATTCCATAAATCGCGCCGGATAACTTTGTGGGCCGGAAAAAAAGGTTGGTGAGTTCCAATGAAATCCCGTTGTTCGCGAGCAGCAGCGCTTGTAGTCTGCGCGGTTGGCTTGGGTGTGACCGCGGTCGCGCAAATCCACGTTCACTATACTCGCTCCGAATTGCGCCGCTTGATGCAGGAGGCCCACAACGCGAGTCAGTATAGAACTCTTAGCATGTGGTTCCGTGACGAGGAAGCCATCTTCCGCGACAAGGCCGCGGCTGCGAGCAAGGAATACGAGCGTCTGAAGGTCCTGCCAGGCCTTGGAAAGAACCCCACGCCGGCTGATCGGGCCAAAGAGCGGCGGGACTACTATTCTTACAAAGCCGGGAAGATGGCAACTAGCGCCGCGTATTGCGAGGCGGAGCTGTCGAAGCTTGACCCGAGCTCTCGGGTCAGCCCGATCGTCTCCGGACTCGCTCCTTTATCTCCCAATGAGCGGATGCTACTGGAGAGAATCGAAGAACTCGAGCGGCAGGTCAGCCGGACACCAGCAAAATGATTGGGCCGGAGGTGACGGCAGGATGCATAATGAAGTGGAGCATTGATCCTTGTTGGTTTCATTGAAAGCAGGAAAGGACTTGGTTATACGCCCTTCGGGATCGCACATCCATTCCGGGGAAATGGGCTCGGCAAGCTTTGCGAAGAGCGCGCCGGCTTGGCCGGCCGGCTGGCGCGGATATCCGGCCGGCGTGGGTGCCATCGCGCTGGTAACGTTCTGTGCGTTCCGCCTCCATCTCAATCTCTCCACTTCAGGATCGCTTTACTTTTTGATCGTGGTGATGGTCTCCGTGATCTGGGGCTTTTGGGAAGCCAGTGTCACCTCGCTGATCGCGGTTAATTGTCTCTATTACTTTTTCGTGCCTCCAGAACTCACGTGGCGGGTGTCGGATCCGCAGAACTGGGTTGCGCTGGCCACATTCGAGATAACTGCCCTGACCGTAAGCCGGCTCTCCGCCCGGGTGCAGGGGCAGGCAAGAGCGGAGGCGCGACAGCGGTTGCAGGTCGAAAAGCTGTATGAATTGAGCCGGCGCATCCTCCTTCTGGACCGCCGCCAGGCGATCGCGCCCCAGATCGAAGGGCTGATTCGCGAGATCTTTCACGCGGAATCTGTGGCTTTGTTCGACGCCTCTCTGGAACCCTCGGCCGGTTCGAGATCAGAGGAGAACGCTCTAGAGCAACTCGCGCGCGCCGCATACTTCCAGGACAAGCTTCTGGATGATACTGACGGCCGAACTTGGGCCTACGTTCTGCGGCTCGGGTCGAAACCCGTCGGCGCCGTCGCAGTCTGCAGCCCTGAGACGGACCGGCTCACAATCGTCGCTGTGGCATCGCTGGTGGCGATCGCTTTGGAGCGGGCTCGGTCACTCGAAAAGGAAAGCCGGGCCGAAGCGGCCCGGCAGACTGAGCAACTGCGTACCACCGTGCTGGATGCGCTCGCGCACGCCTTCAAGACACCGCTGACAGCGATCCGGACGGCTAGCTCCGGCCTCTTACAGTCCGCGCGGCTCCCACCGGACACCGTCGAACTTGCCGGGCTTATCGACGAACAGGCGGACCACCTGAGCCGTCTGACATCCAAGCTGCTGCAGATGGCACGAATCGATGGAAGCGAGGTCAGGCTCAAGCCAAGCCGCGTCTCACTCGTGCCGCTGATCGAGGATGTTCTGGAAGCACATCGGGAGCAACTGCGCGGCCGGAGGGTGGAGGTAGGCAACAGTGCACTCAATCCGGAGGTCTCCGGCGACCGGGAGATTTTGGCGGCCGCGCTGGAACAGTTCATCGACAACGCGTCCAAGTATTCCGCGCCAGGATCTCCGATCTCAGTGACCATCGCAGAGGATCTGGGAGAGATCGTCGTCGCCGTACACAATCAGGGGTTGCCGATCAGTCCGTCCGATTGCGAGAGGATCTTCGAGCGGTTCTATCGCGCGCCGGAATCGAGACATCGGTCGCCTGGCACCGGACTAGGTCTGTCAATCGCGCGAAAGGCCGCCGAAGCGCACGGAGGCCGAACTTGGGTTGTGAGTGAAGAAAACGCCGGCACCACATTCTTCCTGGCCCTGCCCCGCGGCCGAAAGAGAAACGATGAGTCACTCGCAAGGTAAGGTCCTCATCGTCGATGACGAACTGGCCATCCGCCGCGCCCTGCACACAACATTGCAGGGAGTGGGCTTTGCAGTGAATGAGGCTCCTTCGGGGGAAACGGCTCTGCAACTGGTACAGGAAGCTGAATACGACGTCGTGCTTCTCGACATCAATATGCCGGGAATCGGAGGCGTCAGGACCTGCCGCGAGATCAGACGGAGGTTGCCGCGTCTGGGGATTCTAATGCTCACCGTCCGCGACAGTGAAGAAGACAAAGTGACCGCGCTGGAAGCCGGCGCCGATGATTACATCACCAAACCCTTCAACGTGCGCGAACTGACAGCGCGCATTCGCGCCGCTGTGCGGCGTTCCAGGACCACAGGGCCCGATCCCGACGCGGCCATCCGAATCGGAAATATCGAACTGGATCCGCTCCGCAGGGTGGTGCGCAAACGCGGCGAGGCCATTCACCTGACGCCGAAGGAATTCGATCTCTTGCACTATCTCATGGCACATGCAGGCGTTCCGATTACGCACTCCCGTCTCCTGCAAGCTATCTGGGGGCCCGAATACGGCGGCGAATTGGAGTATCTGCGAACATTCGTCCGGCAACTGCGCAAGAAGCTGGAAGATCATCCCGCCGAGCCCGCTTATCTCCTGACCGACAGCCATATTGGATACCGCTTCACCGAGGCGAAGATCGAATCGGCCTCTCTGGAATAGCCTCTTAGCTTAACGACTTCTTTAGGCCTATCTTATACGTTCCGAAGGTTGGGTTTACAGGTTCCTTATCGGTGATCCGTTATCCTCCAAGTATGATCGTAATGAAGTTTGGTGGATCTTCTTTGAAATCCGCAAGCGCAATGCGGCAAGCAGCCGCCATTGTGCGCGAACACTTGCCGCATCATCCGGTTGTGGTGGTTTCAGCAATCGGTACAACCACGGACCGCCTTTTGAATGCCGCCCAGCAAGCTGTGCGCGGCGACTCTTATTTCTCCGGACAGCACCTGGAGGCCTTGCGTCGCATGCATTTTCAGGAAACTCGCGCGGTGTTAGGGACGCGTGCCGAGCCATTTCTGCGTGATTGCGTTGCTCCGTTATTTCAAGAGCTGACCAACCTGGCCGGGCAGATTACCGAAGGGCGGACCTGTACACCACAAGTCCAGGACGAGTTGCTGAGCTATGGCGAGCGCCTCTCCACTCTGATCGTCGCCGAGGTGTTCCGTCACGCGGGCATCAATGCCGCACCGGTGGATGCGCGCAAGCTGATCATCACCGACGACCAGTTTACGCACGCCGCGCCCCAGCGTTGGGAGACTTACGCCAGGCTGCGCCGCTCCGTGGGACTTTTGGCTCGTGACCGCGTGATCGTGATGGGTGGATTCATCGGATCGACGTACGGCGGCTCAACAACTACCCTGGGCCGCGGCGGTTCCGATCTTACGTCCACACTGGTCGGCGCGGGCCTCTCCGCGGATGAGATCCAAATCTGGAGCGACGTGGACGGCATGTTGACATGTGACCCGCGGGTGTTCGGGGGCGGCCTCCGCTTGCGCGAAATCACCTATCGAGAGGCGCAGGAAATGGCCGACCGCGGCGCCAAGGTCCTGGCTCCGGAGTCTATCGCACCCGCAATCCGGCAGAGAATTCCGATTGTCATCCGCAACTCCAGGCGTCCCCACCTCGAAGGCACGCGGATCGTAGCGCACACAGGGTCCGCACCAGGCACCGCTAAGTCTCTAAACTCGAAAGCCGGCATGACCGTGGTGCACTTGCGTGCGCGCGATCAAGGGATTCTCTCGAGCCTTACGGACGGACTGTCGGATCTGTTCAAGCAGGCGAAAGTTGCGGTCGAAGTAGTGGAAGCCCGTAAGCATGGCATCACATTTGCAGTTCGAAGCTGGCCGGGCCTTCCCGAGATTCTGCGGCAGGTCGACCAGAGCGTCCAGATCGAAGTAGAGGAGGACCGCGCCGCGATTTGGCTGGTGGGCGAGGGTGTGGCGCAAGGTGACGAAACGCTGGCGCGCGCGGATTCGATTTTGCGAAGTGCGAATGTTCGGGTAACATCGCACGGGTCATCTCCGATGAGCCTCGGATTTACGGTGCCCGAAGCAGATCTGCATAAGGCATTGGCAGAACTCCATCAGGGGTTCTTCACCGAACCGGATCCCACCGTGTTCGCAGTTCCTCCCGCGCACAGCGCTACAGCGATTGCCAGGACGCGCTGCCTCCAGCCGGGCCAACCTCAGACAGCACCCGCACACTGAGTGGATGTTGCCTCTTTTTGCTCGCCGGCGGCCGTTCCTTATGCGTCCTTTATAAAGCGACCTCTAAACTCGAATAATCGTCTCCACGTTGCGATGGTGTGTCGAGCTGGCGCTTCGGCCTCGTCCAACCGATGCCGCCGACAAGTTCAATTCGAGGAGAAATAACTTTGATGTTCACCTTCGGCTCGCGTTCTCTAAGCACAATTCTGGTCTTCAGCTCTCTGGCGACCGGCACGTTGCGGGCGCAATCTACCTTCGGCAGTCTGCGCGGCTCGACCCGGGATGCAGACGGGTTAGCGGTAGCTGCAGCGACAGTCACGGTTGTAGGTCTGGATGACAATATTCGGAACGAGTTAGTCACCGATAACGGCGGCGACTTCGTGCTGCAAAATCTGAAGCCCGGCCGCTATCAGGTGACGGGGCAAAAGCCCGGATTCTCTGAAGCGAAGCTGGCGGAAGTCGTTCTCGAAGCCCGACAGGAACTGCGCATCACGTTGATTTTCGCGGTAGCCAGCCGGACTGAGACCATTGAAGTCAGCGCGGCCGCGGATTTAGTAAACACCGAGAACGGCAGTATCGGCAACACTGTGTCGAATCAAAGCCTCAGCCAGTTGCCTTTAAACTCCCGGGCGGTTTCGACCAGTCCATTGGCAGGCCTGGCTCTTTCCGCGAGTGTGACCCAGGATAGCCAGGGAAACGTCGCTGTAGGCGGCGCTGCGTCGGCAATGGTGGGGTTCTCCGTAGACGGTGTCTCTACGGCAAATGTGCGCAGCAATGGTGCTCTGAAGGATGCCTATCCTTCCTCGGAGGGCATCTCCGAGGCCAAGATCACGGCATTCAATAATAACGCGGAGTTCGCGCAAGTGGGCGACGTGACCTTCACGACGAAGAGCGGCACGAATCAGTGGCATGGCAGCGCGTTTGAATACTTCCAGAATCGCAGCTTGGATGCCGCGATCTACAACTTTCCCACCAAGGCTCCGAAAGATTTCAACACCTTCGGCGGCAGCCTGGGTGGTCCGGTCATTCTGCCGAAATTCCACGCGCTCAAAGACAGAACCTTCTTCTTCCTTGACTACGAGGGGAACCGGAAGTCCACATCCGCACCGGAACTGCTACTAGTTCCGACGGTAGCGGAGCGCGCCGGAGACCTGAGTGCGCTGGTTGCCGCACAAGGGGCACCCTTGGTGGATCCCTTCACGCGCACGTCTTTCCCGAACAACACCATCACCAACATCAATCCCACCGCGGCTGCAGCGCTGCAATATTACCCACTGCCGAATGTCAACCTGAATGTGCCGAACCCATCGTATAACTACATGACGTTGGTACCTATCCCTTCGTCCACGGACGGCTGGGACCTGCGTGTTGACCAGAATGTCACAGCGAAGCAGCAATTGTACGCGCGTTATAGCTGGAAAAATCTACTGATCAGTGAAGGTGCCAACGGCCTGCCGGCCAATAACTTCCTTCCAAACGTGATGGCCCACGATCAAAATCGTAGCCTTCTTGTGTCCTACAACTACTCGATTCGCCCCAACCTGCTCAATGAATTCCGGTTCGGCTTCACTCACTTCCTGGAGGATGATACCTTTCCGATTCAGGGCAGCTCCGCAATTTCGAGATTGGGGCTGCAAGGTATCAACGTCAGCTCTCATCCCAGCGGCGCGGCCTTTCCCACCTTTACATTCAGCGATGGCACATTCACCAGCATCGGCCAGGATCGGGTGGGCAACACGATTTCGAACACCACCGAGTTCACCGACAATTTAACGCCCATACTCGGCAAGCACTCCCTCCGTTTCGGCGTGGACGCGCGGCGCGTGCGGTACAACGCCCTGATGTTTTTCCAGCCCTCGGATGACTACGGTGACTTTACGTTCAGCCCCGGGTTGTTCACCAACTATTCATTCGGAGACTTCCTGTTGGGCCTGCCGCAGCAATCATTTTTCGCCGTCACCAGTCCGCAGATCAACGCGCTGAGTACGCAGTGGGGCGTCTACGGTCAGGACGAGTGGCAGGTAAACAGCCACCTGACTCTCAACTTCGGGTTGCGCTGGGAGTTGCTGCCGCCCTTCGACGAAACGCAAGGCGACCTGGGGAGTTTCGACCCGCAACTCAATGCCGCGCTCATCCCGGATCAGTTTCTGCGTACCGTGGCGAATAATCCCGAGCTCCAGACCGTTTACATGGGATTTCTGCAGTCATTCAATGCGTGCTCACTGCCCAACCGGAACACGTCACTTCCCTGTTCGAACATCGCCACGGCGAGCCAGGCGCATGTTACACAGGGGCTGAGAGCGCTGTACACGCACGATTTCGATCCGCGCATCAGCCTGGCGTACAGGCCGTTTGGCGACGGGAAGACCGTAATCCGTTCCGGCTTCGGCATTTTTACCGTCACAACTCTGGGCCCAATGTCTTTCAACAATGCGGGAAACCCGACGTCCAACTTGATCACCAACGTGAACGCGGTCTCGAATGCCACCGGTCTACTGCAGGCACCGTTGTTTCAATTCCCGCGGACGGCGCCGCCTTCGCAGACCGTGGTACTGGGCGGAGGCAGCCTGGAGCAGGCCAACGATCCGCACTTCCGGGATCCGCAGGCGGCCCAGTGGAACCTCACTGTCGAGCGGCAAGTCACACCCGACAACGTGTTGCGGTTGAGCTATGTGGGGATGTCTACCTATCGCATGCCGGTCACGATCGACCTCAACCAGATTCCCGCCAGCACCACGCCCTACACCGTGCCGTCAGGCAAGTTCGTGGATCCGCGTGCGCCTTATCAGAATTGGCTGCTTTTGATGTCGTCAGAAAACATGGGTAACGCGAGTTATCAGGCCGGAGAGGCAGAAATAACTCATCGGTTATCGCGGGGGATGTCATTCCAGGCCGGCTATACCTGGGCGAAGAACATCAGCGACGCACAAGGAAGCGACGCGCCGGCAGTCTTTGGCAGTGAAGAGGCGTACGCTGTCGAAATCGCAAACCGTTACGATTTGCGCGCTGACCGCGGCAACGTGGTGGGAACGCCACGGCAGCGCCTGCTTCTGAGCGGCATCTACCAGTTGCCATTTGGAAAAGGCCGTCACTGGAATGTCCCCGGCGCCTGGAACGCAGTCCTAGGTGGCTGGGACGTGAGTACGGTGACCAGCATCCAGACCGGACAGTGGCTGACGCCCACCATCAATCCGGTCTACGATCAGTCAAACACGGACATGGTAGTCCGCTCTGGTGGTGGCGCCGTTGCTCGTCCGGACTGCACGGGATACCCCATCCCCGCCACTCAGAGCAGCCAGGAATTCTTCAACATCAGCGCGTTTACACCGACGCCAGCCGGCGCCGGACGCTTCGGTAGTTGTGGGGTCGGTATCCTGCAGGGTCCGAACTTAATCAACATCAATATGGGCTTGGCGAAGAACTTCAGCATCCATGAGCGGTACCGGCTGCGGTTCGAGGCGACATTCACCAATGCTCTGAACCGCTTGAACTTCGCACCCCCACAGACAAACGTTAGCAATCCAGCGACTTTCGGTGTCCTCGAGGCGGTGCTCCCACAGGGTTCAGGCGGTAACCGCACGGGACAATTGGCCGTCCGGCTGGACTTTTAGGGTCACCCGGGTTTTTCTTAGGGAGGACCGTCAGCCCGCCCTTCGACTGCCAGCAGCGCAAGGCAACCCAGCCGCTTCGCGGGCGTCATTTTCGAGTGAGCCGCCCGCGAAAAGAAAAGCCGCGTTTTGCGGCTGGCGAAGTCCGCGGCCGAGAGGCACGCCATCGAACGGGCCATGCCGTTCGATGTGGATGGTGCTTCCACAATCACCGTTCCATATGATATTCACGTCGTCTATTGTCATCGCCATCGCTCCACCGTGGCCGGATTCATCGCAGAGTGCGGAACCTGGGAGCGCCGGCTCGGGGTACTCGGTCACGCCATTCGGGACGCAGTGGCTCAGCGAATCCAATGCCGATCTCTTCGTACCCACCGAACCGGAGCGCTTCGGCGGACTTCTCGACCCGTTCAAGAACCGGTTCGGCCCCGCCTTTCATGAGCGCGCTCAGGAGGCAATTCGTTGCTAGGGCGCTCACGCTTATTTTGCCTGCTGCGCCATGTGCGGCGCGGCTGCCGAATCTCCGTTCTCCTCTCTCTGGCGGTCACGAAGAGCGGAGACGAATCGAATGTGCTTCAGGCCTATCGATCGGCCAGTGGCCGGGGCAAGATTGAGAACATGATCGTTGGCAAGCTCGCATCCTCCCTGCAGAATAGCTTTTCGTGGACTCACGGACCTCCTGAAGTATTGGCGGGACGAATCGGCCCATGGCACGGCTTCGCGGATCTCGGACAATGAGGCGTACACATCCTTCGCTCTCCTGCTGCGCTTCGCGCAATTCACCAGTGATAAATGGGAAGATCTGACCCGACCTTGGGTGAGAGTGACGGCGATTGTGTCGGCGGCCCTCCAGTAAAATGAGGCTCTAGAGTTGGATGCGCCCATGCCAAAAGACTACATCACCCTGCAAAGTGAGGGTGACGGGGCGAGATTCGCGCCTATATTAAAGACATGAAACTCGGAGCGATGGCAATTCTTCTGGCGTGGGCGGCCAACGCGCAGCAGGCCACCTTTCAAACGGCGGCGCCGCTGGAGACCGGATCAGGACCGCTGGCGATGGCGGCGGCGGATTTCAACGGGGACGGGTACACGGACCTGGCGGTGGCGAACACGGGATCGGGGACGATCTCGGTGATGCTGAGCAAAGGGGACGGGACGTTTCAGGCGCCGGCGATTTACGCGATGCCGACGGGGTGCGGTCCGAACTACCTGGCAGCGGCGGATTTCAACGGGGACGGGCATCCGGATTTGATGTCGTTGTGCCCGCTGGGCATGTCGGTGGTGTTCTTTCCGGGTAACGGGGATGGCACGTTCGCGCCTTACAAGACTGTTACCCTTCCGCACAACACGTTTTCTGGGGACCTGCTGGTGTACTTTCCGGACATGCCGCTGGCGATCGCGGATTTCAACGGAGACGGGAAGCTGGACATCGTGTTGCCGCTGACGACGACGGTGGATAACGCACCACCGCAGGGAACGTGGCTGCTGGAGGGGAACGGCGATTTCACTTTCCGGATTTCGCAGGTGGCGGCGCTGTCGGGGATGGATGCGATCACGATGACGGCTGGGGATTTCAACGGGGACGGCAAACCGGACCTGGCGGCGCTGGTGGTGCAGCAGGGATCCAATACAGGGAACCTGTTGATTGCGCTGGGAGCAGGGGACGGGACGTTCCGGGTGACGAACACATATCCGCTGACCACGGCGCTGACGATACGGGCAGCGGATGTGAACGGAGACGGGATCACGGACATCGTGATGGCGGGGGAGGATATCAACACGCAGAACAACTTCTATGCGTCGGTGAGCGTGTATTTGGGGAAGGGCGACGGGAGTTTTCAAGCACCGGCGACGAATACCGACACGACCACGCAGGCGTTCCTGTACAGCTCATGCCTGGCGGACCTGCGGGGAACGGGGAAGCCGGACCTGGTGGGGGTACTGTGGACGGGATTCACGACGAAAAGCGTGGCGCTGGCGACGGCTACGGTAATGGTGATGCAAAACAACGGGGACGGGACGTTTCAGAGCCCGGCGCCGGTGGATCCACTGAGCGCGACGGCAGCGTTTGCCGTGGCATGCGGCGATTTCAACGGGGACGGGCGGGCGGACGTGGCATTTTCCACGACGCCGATGAGCGATCTGGCCACGGTGAGTTTTCCGAAAGCAACGAACGGTGTTTCGGGCCTGGAGCAGGTGCTGTCCGCGCTGCCGGCGGGGGCGGCGGACGTTCTGCTGAACACGACGCCGCCGACAACGTTCAGCGACGCCAACAGCGCGAGTTTCGCGCGGGGGGCGATGGCGCAGGATTCGATCGTGGCGGCGTTCGGGGCGGGACTGGCGGGCACGACGGCGACGGCGGCGACGCTGGGGACGAGCCTGGGCGGGGTGACGGTGAACGTGAAGGATGCGGCGGGCGTGACGCGGGCAGCGACCTTGTTTTACGTTTCGCCGCGGCAGATCAATTATGCGATTCCGGCGGGGACGGCTACGGGGGAGGCGGCGATCACGATCGTGAACGGAAGCCAGGCGGTAACGGCGAAGCAACAGATCGCGGCGGTGGAACCGGGGTTGTACGCGGCGAACGGGGTGGCGGCGGCAATCGTGACGTATTATTCGGGCGGGACGCTGGTTTCGTACAGCGACGCGTTCCAGGTTTCGGCGAGCGGGGCGATCACGCCGCTGGCGATCGATCTGGGGACGGCGGGCGAGGAGGTCTACCTGCAGCTATACGGGACGGGGATTCGGCACGCGGGGACGGTGACGGCGAACATCGGGACGATGACGGGGTTGCCGGTGGTGTACGCGGGTCCGCAGGGATATTATGTGGGCGAGGATCAGATCAACGTTTTGCTGCCAGCGGCATTGAAGGGGGCGGGGGTGGTGCAGGTGACGCTGACGGCGGACGGGCAGAGCAGCAACGCGGTGGAGATCGCGATTCAATAATCAGCGTTCAGCCGGCCACCGGAAGCAGATACCGCGATCTTCGTTCAATGCGCTAAACGTCAAATACAATTACACTTTCGCTCAAGCCAGCAGATCGAGCGTGTCGGGATCGTTGCCGGGAGGGCGTCCCGAGTCTAGTTGAAGGTAGGTAGGCGGCGGTTGGCGCCGATTCGATAGAATCCGGTTGCCAAACTGAAATCCCGAAAGGAGCCTACCGCCGTGAAGAAACCATACCACATCGTCA
>Ga0335085_10000836_pt1 | contig 76610 bp, 65 predicted proteins | sample Lox_Sample_45_FD_206712 | JGI IMG/M metagenome (GOLD analysis project Ga0335085, IMG submission 206712) | Soil microbial communities from Loxahatchee National Wildlife Refuge, Florida, United States - Lox_Sample_4.5 | ecosystem: Environmental > Terrestrial > Soil > Wetlands | place: USA... | reverse complement strand
CCGGCTTCTTCTCGGCGGCGAAGCGCTCGTTGAGCGCGACGAGGCTGTCGTAGTAGCTCGAGGACTTCCGGACGAAGACGTCCCGGCCCGCGAGGTCGTCGAGCGTCGAAAGCGCCGGGGACGCCGGCCCCGTGACGACGACTTCCCGGACGTCGCTCATGACGGGCGCGGAGAAGTCCACGCGCTCGAGACGCCTCGGCGTGATGGTCAGGTTCGCGGCGGCGATGTCGCCGCGTCCCTCGACGAGCGCCGTGAAGATCTCGTCCCGCGAGACGGGGACGTAGAAGAACCTCACGGAAGCCGCCCGGCGCCGCCCCTTCTTCGCGTTCGTCAGCTTCTTCTTCAGCTCCTGCTCGACGAGCTGGAAGGTGTCGTAGGTGATCCCGCGCTGCGCGCCCTTGTCGTTGAAGTAGAACGTCTTGCTCGGGACGACGAGGACGCGGATCTTCCGCCGCTCGACCATCGCGTCGAGGTCTCCGGTCCACGGCGCGAGGACCGAAGCCGGGTCGATCGTGACGTCCTCCCGCGCCGGTGGCTTCGCCTCCGGCGTCCGGGCGACGGCCGTCGTGGACCCGAGGAGGACGAGGATCGGCGCCCACGGGACGAGGTACGACGGACGCGCGCCCTCAGCCACGCGCTCTCTCCCGCGTTCCGGCGGCGAGGAGCTCCATCTCGCGGGACTTCGTCATCGTCTCCTCCCATTCGCGGCGCGGATCCGAGTCCCACACGATCCCGCCGCCCGCGTGGTAGTCCACTGTATCGCGCGCGACGAGGGCGGTCCGGATTCCCACGTTGAAGACGGCGCGGCCGTCGCCCCGCACGAACCCGATCGCGCCCGAGTAGGCGCCGCGCGCGACGGGCTCGAGCCGCCGGATGAAGCCGAGCGCCGCGCGCTTCGGCGCTCCGGTGATCGAGCCGCCCGGGAGCGTCGCGCGGAGGGCGTCCGAGAGGCGCGTCCCGGGCCGAAGCCGGGCCTCCACCGTGGACTCGAGATGGTGGAGGTGCGCGAACGTCCGGACGGCCGCGAGCGCGGTCGTGGTCACCCCGCCGGGCACGGCGACCTTGCCGAGGTCGTTTCGGAGCAGGTCCGTGATCATCACGTTCTCCGCGCGGTCCTTCGGCGAGGCGACCAGGCGCGCGCGGAGCGCGGAATCCTCTTCCACCGTCGCGCCGCGCGGCGCCGTGCCCTTGATCGGCTTCGTGACCGCGCGCCCCGCGCGGAGGTCGAGCTCGAGGAAGAGCTCCGGCGAGTTCGAGATCACGGCCCACTCCCCGGTCGCGAACGTCACCGCGTACGGCACGGGGTTGCGGGCGAAGAGCTCGCGGGCGAGCGCGAGCGGATCGACGCGCGCGGAAAAGCGCGTGCGGTAGGAGAGGTTGACCTGATAGACGTCCCCGCGAGCGATGCCGTCCCGGACGGCTTCCACCCGCGCTCTCCATTCGTCCGAGGAGAGCGAGCGCTCCGCGCTCCCGGATTCTTCGAAGGTGAATGGGGCGGAGGCAGCAGGTGGCGCCGGAGCGCTTCGTGGAGCGCGCGCGCCGTGGGTATCGAAGAGGAAGAACTCTGCGAAGGGAAGAAAATCGTGGCTCCGCACGAGGGCGGCCGAGCCTTCGATCCAAACGCCCGCCTCGTAGGAGATGAAGCCGGCGGCGAGAAGGTGCGGATCACCCGACTCCGCGACCGCGTCGAGCGCCGCGAGCACCTGCGGCAGCTGCTCCGGCCTTTCGGCGCGCACGACGCTCCCTTCACCTTCTAAGAAAATCTCCTCTTCTCTCTCCTTCTCGAATCTCCATCCAGCTCCCTGAAACGCACATCGCGCCATGTCGGCTATTCTGCGCGCCATGCCGGACGTGAAGCAGGCCGAACCGGAAGGGCCCGCGGTGGACTGCACGCTCGCCGTCCGGTACGCCGAGACGGACGCGCAGCGCGTCGTCTATCACGGGAACTACATCGTCTGGTTCGAGGTCGGGCGGACGACGTACTGCGAGCGTGTGGGGTACCCGTACGCGCGCATGGAGGCCGAGGGCATCTTCATCACCGTCGTGGACGTGAGGGCGCGCTACCGCAGGTCGGCGCGCTACGGAGACGTCGTGACCGTGCGCACGCGGTGTTCGGACATGAAGAGCCGCGGCTGCTCCTTCGCGTACGAGGTGCTCCTCCCCGGCGGAAGCTTGGCCGCCGAGGGCGAGACCCGCCACCTCTTCCTCGGCGCGGACGGCCGTCCACGAACGGTCCCGCACGGCGTCGCGGAGGCGTTCCGCGCGTTCCAGGGCCCGTGAGCCTCCGGGCCTCAGCCGTGAGGCAGCTTCCGGAGGAGCGCCCGGCGGACGAGAGGCGGGACGAGGCCCGTGACGTCTCCCCCGAGCTGGTGGACCTGTTTGACGAGTCGGCTCGACGTGTACGAGAGCTCTTCCTTCGGCGTGAGGAAGAGCGTCTCGACCTCGGGCCCGAGGCGCCGGTTCATGAGGGCCATCTGGAACTCGTGCTCGAAGTCCGAGACGACGCGCAGACCGCGCACGACGATCCGGGCGTTCTCCTTGCGCATGAAGTCGACGAGAAGGCCCCGGAAGGACTTCACGACGACCTTGGGCTCGGCCCGGAAGATCGAGCCGATCATCCGGAGGCGCTCCTCGACCGTGAAGAGCGGCGACTTGTCCGTGTTGATCAGGACGGCGACGAGGACGCGGTCGAAGATGTGGCAGCCCCGCTGGATGAGGTCGACGTGGCCGTTCGTCATGGGATCGAACGTGCCCGGATAGACGGCGGTCTGCTTCACCCGGACGCGGATTGTACGTCCCGCGAGGACGCGGCGTCCCCGAGACGGCGGGCCGAGAGCACGAGGAGAAAGAGCGCGACGGCCGGCGGCAGGACGCACCACCAGGCGCCCGGAAGGAGGTTGCGGGCCTCGGCGAGCGCCCGGCCCCAGGAGGCCTCGGGCGGAGGCGCGCCGAGCCCGAGGAACGAAAGGGCCGCCTCGGTGAGCACCGCCGAGCCCAGCGCGTACGGGAGGAGCGCGAGCGCGGGCGGGAGCGCATGCGGCAGGACGTGGACGAGGACGAGCCGCGGCGGCGACGCGCCCGCCGCGCGCGCCGCGTCCACGAACGGCGCCGCTCGAAGGCGACGCGCCTCGGCCCGGACGACGCGCGCCGTGTCCGTCCAGCCCGTGAGCGCGATGAGGACGGCCGCCACGAGGAACGAGGGTGGCAGGAAGGACGCGCCCGCGACGACGAGAACGAGCGCGGGCAGAGCCTGCACGACGTTCACGAGGAAGAGGACGGCCCGGTCCGCGACGCCGCCCGCCCAGCCGGCGGCGGCGCCGAGGCCCGCGCCGAGGAGGAGCGCGAGCGCCGAGGCCAGGACACCGGCCGCGACGGAGACGCGCGCGCCGTGCAGCGTGCGCGCGAGGACGTCGCGCCCCAGCTCGTCCGTCCCGAGGAGGTGCCGCGCCCCGGGCGGGGTCAGGCGCCGGTCGAGATCGGCCGCGTCGGGGTCGAAGGGGACCGGCGCCGCGAGGATCGTCTCCCCGGTCCGGGCCTGGATCCACGGCCGATCCCGAGCGAGAACCGGAGCGAGGAGCGCGACGGCCGGGAAGACGGCGAAGAGGACGGCGGCCTTCCAGACCTTCGCGCGCCGCACCGTCACGCCGGCTCCCCGGCCGCGGCCGCCGGCCCGGCGGCGTCGCGCACGCGCGGGTCGAGCAGCGCGGCGACGACGTCCGCGAGGAGAGACGCGGCGACGACGGCCCCCGCCGAGAGGAGCGTGAGCGCGAGCACGGTCGGGACGTCGCGCGCGAAGACCGCGTCCGCGAGGAGTCCTCCGGCGCCCGGAAGGGAGAACACGCGCTCGACGAGGACGGAGCCGGCGACGAGGGTGGGGACGAGCGCCGCGCCCATCGCCGCGAACGGCGCGGCGGAGCGCCGAAGCGCCCGACGCACCGTGGCGGCGGCGCCCTCGCCGCGCGCCCGGCCGGCCGCGGTCGCCGGGTCCGCGAGCGCCGAGGCGACGCACGCCCGCACGAAGCGCGCGAGAAACGCGGCCGTCGGGAGGGCGAGCGTCACGACGGGCAGGACGTAGCCGCGCACGCCGCCGGCGTCCGAGAAGAGCGGCGTCACGCGCAGCCAGCCCGAGAACACGAGAAGGAGGACGAGCCCGAGGACGAAGGACGGCGTCGCGTAGAGGGCGTCGCCGAGCGTTCCCGAGAACCGGTCGAGCCGCCCGCCGGGCCGTCGCGCGGCGCCGACGCCCGTCGGGACGCCGAGGGCGAGGGCGAGGAGGAGAGCCGCGGCGTTGAGCGTCAGCGTCGCCGGAAGCGCTCCCGCGACGCGGTTCCTGACGGGTCGGCCGTCCGAGAGCGAGAGGCCGAAGTCGAGGCGACCGGCGCGGACGATCCAGACCCCGAACCGCTCCAGGGGCGGCCGGTCCAGCCCGTAGAGCCTCCGGAAAGCCGTGAGCGCCTCGGGCGAGAGGCTGGTCGCGCGCGAGCCGGCCCGCGCGGCCATCGCGGCCGGGTCGCCCGGGGCCGCCGCGAGGAGCCCGAAGACGAGGGCGAGGACGCCCAGCAGCGTCAGCGGCGCCGACGCCGCCCGCCGCAGGACGAAGCGGAGCATGGGCGGATGTTACTTGGGCGCCGTCAGGAGATCGGCCGGAGTCCCGCTCCCGGCCGCCACGACGAGGCGCCCGGCCAGAACAGGAAGAGCCCCATGGGGGACGTCCGGACACCGTCGATCCGGCCCGACACGCCCCACTTCGTCAGCGGCGTGTTCAGGAACGACACGGGCTCGTCCTCGTGGATGAGCCGCTGGACCTCGTCGAGGAGCTTGCGCGCCTCCTCGCGGTCGAAGGTCGTCCGCAGTCGCTCGAGGCGCGCGTCCACGGCGGGATTCCGGTAGAAGCAGTTGTTCAGCCCGTTCGGCGGCGTCAGGCTCGAGTGCCACTGGCTCGCGAGGTCCGGGTACGGGTCGAGGTTCCACGCGGCGGCCCAGGCCTCGAGCTCCCCGGCGTCGACCTTCGCCGAGAACGCGGCCCACTCGAGCGGCTGGATCTTCATCTCGATGCCGGCCTTCCGGAACGACTCCTGCGCGAGCTCGACCATCTGCCTCTGGACGTCGCTGCCCATCCCGAGCGAAAACGTGAAGGCGAAGCGCAGCGTCCCCTTGTGCCGGACGCCGTCCGGCCCTCTGGGGAATCCGGCCGCGTCGAGGAGGGCCGCCGCGGCCTTCGGGTCATAGGGCCACGGGGCGATGGACGAGTCCCAGGCCCAGTGCGCCGGGGGGAGCGGGCCGTTCGAGATCTTCGCGAGGCCGCCGTAGAGGTTCCGGTCGATGCTCTCGCGGTCCACGAGCATCGTGAGCGCGCGCCGGACGCGCGGATCCGCGAAGAGCGGCGAGCGGTTGTTCCATCCGAAGTACGCGTACGTCAGCTCGTCGAACGCGATCGACCGTGGAGCGCCCGGTGCCCCCGCCTTCGCGTCGACCTCCCTTTTCTGGGCGAACGTGAGGCGCATCTCGTCGAGGTCACCCGAGAGGAGGCCGGCGAAGGCCGGCGCGGTCTCGGCCACGACGCGGAAGACGACCTGCTCGGCGGGGGCCGGAGAACCCGTGTACTGCGTGTTCCGGACGAGCGTGATCGTCCGCCCCGCCTCCCACGCGCCGAGACGGTACGGCCCGTTCGCCAGGGGGTTGCGGTTGCGCGGATGCGTCGCGACGTCCCCGCCCGACCAGGCGGCCGCCGACAGGAGCGGCAGGTTGAAGGCGTCCCGGCGGCCGGCCGACGCGTTCCGGAACGTGACGCGCGCCGTGTGCGCATCGACGGCCTCGGCCCGCTCGAGCCCTTCGAAGAGCGGGCGGCGCGCGAGGGCGGGCGTCTTCGGATCCATGATCGCGTTCAGCGTGAAGACGACGTCCGCCGACGTGACCGGCGTCCCGTCCTCCCAGCGGGCGTCGGGCCTCAGCCGGATCGTGAAGACGAGATGGTCCGGCGAGTCCGAGACGTCCTCGGCGAGGCCGGGGACGAGGTTCAGCTTCTCGTCGTAGTCGAGGAGGTCGCGTGAGAGGAGCGCGACGACGATCTGCTCGGGGTCCGTCGTCGTGAGGATGGGGTTCAGGGTCTTCGGCTCGCCGTCGAGGCGCCGCCTGATGACGCTGTCCTGGTCCTTCCCCCGCGTTCCGCAGGCCGTCCCGAAGGCGCTGGCGCACGCGACGAGGAGGCCGGCGGCCAGGACCCGTCTCACGGCCACTCGATGGACACCGTCGCGACGTTGCCGGCGGCGTCGAGGACGCGGACGGCGAGGGTGGCGGGTCCGGACGGCTTCGGCACGCGGAAGACGAAGCGCTCCGTGGGCGAATCGGCGGCCCCGTCCTCGGCCGGGAGGAGGCGCCAGCGGTCCGCGTTCACGGCGCCCTCGGCCTTCACGACGGGCGAGAGCGCGTCCACGGCGAGGACGCGGACCTCGACGGACTCTCCGTCCGCCCGCTTCGACTCGACCTCGAGAACGGGCGGCGAGTTGTCGACGACCGCGACCGCGCTCTCCTCGGAAGCGGAGAGCGCTTCTCCCTCGGGCTGCGACACCCGGTCCGACGCCGTGACGCGGAAGCGGTACCGGCCGTCCGCGAGGGCGGTCGAGTCGAACGAGAGGAACGAGTCCTCGACGTCCTTGCGGATCGGGAACCAGGGCCCGCCCTCGCGGCGGGCCTCCACGTCGTAGCGCAGGGTGTCGCCGTTGGGGTCGACGCCCTTCCACGTGATCGTCCGGAAGCCCTTGCGCCACAGACGCCGCCCCGCACCCTCGAGCGGCCCGCCCTCGTGCGGCTGCTCGAGGCCCGCGAAGATGCCGTTCTCGTCGGGGTTCGTGACGGAGAGGACGCCGGGGCCGGAGCCACCCGAGCGGGCGTACACGAGACCGGGCTCGAGGACGGCGAGGTTCTCGAGGACCGGCCGCGCGTTTCGCTCGGCGTACGCGAGCTCGACGCGCTCGATCGAGGGCGAGTCGCCCCTGGCGCCCGGCGTCAGGTCGGCCTTCCACTGGAAGAACCGGGCGACGGGCGGCCGCGCCGAGGCCGCCGCCTCGCCGGAAGGCGCGACGGGCACCCAGGCCGACCACGTCTCGTCGGGCTTGTCGCTGTTGCCCGATCGCACGAAGAGCGCCACCGCCGAGCCGGCCGGAGCCGATCCCTCCCACCGGAGACGCCCGAACGTCGAGAGGCGCGAGGCGTCCTTCACGGCCGAGAGGAAGGACGCCGTGCCGGGCGAGGACGCCGGGCGCAGGACTCCGGCGGCGGCGTTCGTGACGACGGCGAAAGCCCTCCCGGTCGCCGGGGCGGCGACGACGGTCTTCTCCCCGGTCTGCGCGACGAGGCGCACGTCCCGGTCCTTCCACGCGTAGAGACGGCCCCGCGGTCCGGTGGCGACGAGAAGCGAGGCACTGCCGGGATCGAAACGGAGCGAGAACACGGCCTCTTCCGGGAAGGTCCAGGCCGGCTCGACGAAGCCGTCCGGGGCGATCGCGACGATCTCCGAGTTGTTCGCCGACGGCGGCGCCGCCGCCGGGCGCGCGACGGACGTCGATGCCGCGACGGACACGGTGCCGCGGGGAGTCTCCTCGGCCGGGGCGTGGGCCGGAGTCGGGGTCGGCGTCGGGCGGAGCCGGAGGTCCACGGTCGAGGCGCGACCGGCCGACGAGTCCACGTGCGACGCCGCCGCGTAGAGCACACCCCGGGCGTCGAGCGCGAGGCCGGTGACCTCCGGGCGCGAGAAGTCGTAGAGCGTGCGCGCTCCCTTCGGTCCGATCGCGACGACGAGGCCCCGGTCGGACGTCCCGGCGTACACGGTCCCGTCCGGGCCCACGAGGAGCGTGCGCACGTGGACGTCCTCGATCTCGTGGAAGAGCTCGAGGGCGCCGGCGGGCGTCTTCCGGTAGACGCGGCCCTTGTTGCCCGTTCCCGCGTAGAGGTCGCCGCCGGGGCCGAAGGCGAGCGCCCAGATCGCCGCCTCCTTCGGGTCGCCGAGGACGGTGCCGGCCTTCGCGGGGTCGGCGGCTCTCGGGTCGACGCGGTAGATCTTCCCGTTCGGCGAGGAGGCGCACACGACGGCGCCGTCCGGAGCGACGGCGACGGCCGTCAGGTTCGGCTCGGGAGCCGTGAAGAGAAGGGTCACGCCCTTCGCGTCCGAGACGAAGAGCCGCCCGAGGCCGCCTCCCGTCGCGACGTACACGCGCCCCGACCCGTCGCCGGCCGCCGCGAAGACCGCCGCGTCGGCGGCGTTCTCGGGCCAGGCGCGCGGCGCGAGAGGCGGGCCGAGCGTCAGCCGTCCGTCCGCGGAGACCGCGGTCCCCTTCGCCTCGCCGGCGAGGAAGTCGCGCGCCCCGGCCGTGACGGCCACGCGCGAAGTGGCGGCGACGAGGATCGGCGCGCCCGAGACGAGGGCGGCGAGGGCGAAGAGTCGAGATTTCACGAGCGCGACCTTTCGATCTCGACCTCGAGCCGGACGCTGCCGGTCACCGGGCGGTCGAGCGTGAGGATCTTCTCGGCGAGGAGGCGGGAGGAGACGGCGGCGTGGGCGACCGCGCCCTCCGCGTTCTCGGCGAGCAGCGCCGCTGCCGAGGGCGGGAGCGCGGTGAACGTCGACGGTCCCGTGGTCATTCCCCGGGCCGGGACGGTCAGGGACACGACGAGGCGGTTGGCGGGCACGAGGCGCTCGACCGAGCGGCGCAGGCCTTCGAGAGAGCGCGGCTGCGCCGGCTCGAGCGCGAGACGCGCCGCCGAGGCGGTCGCGCCGTCGGCGATCACGAGCGTCGCGCGCCCCTCCGGGGCCTCGCGCGGGACCTCCAGCGTGACGACGCGGGTCTCCTCGTCGCCGCGGCGGCCGGCGAGGCGCACCGTGGCCGAGATCCTCTCGCCGGGCGCGACCTTCCGGGGCGCCGCTCCCGCGTCCACGAGGCGCAGGTGGCGCTCGCCCGGCTCGCTCGTCAGGCGGATGTCGACGTCCGAGATCGCGGGGTCCTCGAACTCGTTGTCCTCGACGAGGCCGGCGAGGGCGATCGTCGTCAGGAGCGCGATCTCGCGCGCGCGGGGCCCCGTCACGACGTCGTCGTACACGAACGGGCCCGCCTTCGTCCCGATCGACAGGCGCAGGCCGATCGTGCGTTGCGCGGGCGTCGGGTCGTCGAGGAGGAGGGCGACGTCGGTCGACATCGCGAGAAGGAGCGGGAAGATCGCCGGCGCGGGCGCGGCGCCCCAGTGCATCTCCTTGGCCGGCTCGCCCTCGCTCGCGAAGCGGAAGCGCACGGGAACGAGAGGCGCCGCGTGGTCGGTGTGGCCCGCGATGCCCGCGTCGCGGTCGCGGGTGAGCCGGAAGGCGGCGGGATAGGGGGCCGCGAGCTTGAAGGACATCATCGCGCTCGGAAAGACGTCGATGATCTCCGACGCCGCGACGGGAAGGTCGAGCTGCCCCATCGAGAGGAAAGGATGGCCGAAGGCGAGGAACCGTCCGTCCGGGCCGACCCGGGTGACGGTGCCCGTGGCGCCGAGCTGGATGTCGCCGTCGAGGAGGAACGCCGTCAGGGCGCCGCCCGCGACGAGGCGCGGGGGTGGTCCGGCGGGAAGCGCCGCACGGCCTCCGTTCGCGGCGGGCGAGGTCGCGAAGGCGGGAGCGGCGAAACCGAGCCGGCCGAGATCCTCGGCGAAGCGCGAGAGCGTCGCCGCCGGAATCCCGTTCGCGACGGGCGCAAGGAGGGAGACGCCCTCGCGGCCCGGTGCGGGACGGTACGGCGCCGCGATCCTCTCGAGGGCGGCCACGCGCTCCTCGGGCGGCAACGCGTGCGCGGCGGCAAGGGCGTTAAACGCCGCGGCCGAGGAGGCCGTCGGGCGCGCCGCCGCGGGCGCGGGCTCCGCTTCGACCGCGAGCATGCTCTCGATCGGCGTCACCTGCCCGATCGGCTCCTTGCCGAATGCCCAGGTCGACGAGACGGCTCCGGCGAGCCTGCCGTCGAGGTAGACCGGGCTGCCGCTCATGCCTGCGATGACGCCGGTCCGCTCGAGGCCGAGCCCGGAGACCTTCACGAGGATGCGCGCCCGTCCGAGCGTGTTCGGAACGACGCCGAGGACCTCGACGTCGAAGCGCTCGGGAGCCGTGCCCTTCATCACGGTGAGGCCCCAGCCCTTCATCCCGGCGTAGACGGCCGAGAGCGGCAGGACGTCCGCGGGAAGCGGGGCCGCGGGCGCGCCGCCGGAGGCCGCGAGGGCCAGGACGAGCGCCGCGAACGCGGCCCAACGTTTTGACCCTCTTCGAGTTTCCGTGCTACCTTGACGGGACGGCCGGCGAGAGGACCGTCGCGGATCCCATCCCCCGTTTTCGAGGGAGGCCGAAAGAGCACACATGTCCGAACCGAACGGATCGAACCTGGTCCAGCTGTTCCTCACGGCCGGGCCCGTGGCCAAGGGCGTCCTCGTCGTCCTCGCGTTCTTCTCGCTCGTATCGTGGGCGATCATCATCGGCAAGCTCTGGAGTTTCTCACGCGCGGCGGGAAGCTCGCGCGCTTTCCTCGCCCACTTCCGGAAGAGCCGCAAGTTCGCGGACGTCCTGGGGGTCTGCGACCGGTGCGAGCCGAGCCCGCTCGTCGGGATCTTCCGCGCGGGGTACGCCGAGCTCGACCAGCAGGTCAAGGACGGGCGCGAGGTCGCGCCGTCCGACTCCGGGCGCCTCTTCGTGAAGAGCCTCGCCTCGATCGAGCGCGCCCTCGAGCGCGCCGCGGGCGTCGAGACGACGCGCCTGACCCGGGGCCTGCCGTTCCTCGCGACGACGGCGTCCGCGACCGTGTTCATCGGCCTGTTCGGCACCGTGATGGGCATCCTGATCTCGTTCTCGCAGATCGCCTCCAAGGGCTCGACCTCGATCGTCGTCGTCGCGCCCGGCATCGCGGAGGCCCTCGTCAACACGGCCGCGGGACTCGTCGCCGCGGTACCCGCGCTCATCGCGTACAACAACTTCACGGCCCGCGTGCGCGCCTCCCGCGCCGAGATGCGGGACTTCGCCCTCGAGTTCATGAACCTGGCCGAGCGCCACTTCACCTGAGGAGACCGGTGGCCTTCAAGCTCGACGACGACGCCGACGACTTCCACGACATCAACGTGACGCCCCTCGTGGACGTCATGCTCGTCCTCCTCGTGATCTTCATGGTCACGGCCCCGCTCCTCCACCAGGGCGTCGAGGTGCAGCTCCCGAAGTCCGTCGCCCAGAACCTCCCGAAGACGCCCGAGGACCCCCTGATCCTCTCGATCACGAAGAACGGCACGTACTACCTGAACGAGACGCCGGTCGCGAAGTCGCAGCTCAAGGAGAGGCTCCAGCTCGTCCTCTCCCGCCGCCGGGACAAGTCCGTGTACCTCAAGGCCGACCGGAACCTTCCCTACGGCTCGGTGGTCGAAATGATGGACACGCTCAACCGGCTGGGCGTGGAGAGCCTCGGGATGGTGACGGAGCTGAAGTCGGAGGACCGGCGTTGACGGCGGACGGCGCCGTCGGCGGCCCGATCACGGTCTCGGAGATTCTGGCGCGCCGCGCGCGCGGCGGCCGCCCTCCGGCCCCGCTCACGGCCGGCTTGTCGCTCCTGGGGCATGCCGCGTTCCTCGTCGCCGTGTTCCTGGCGAGCGGTCCCCGCCGTGTCCCGATCGCGATCCCGGTCTCCCTCCCCGTGCGCGTCGTGAGCCCGGCCGCTCTCGGCCGCCCCGAGGCGGCACCCGTTGCGGCCCCGGCGGCTCCGGCCGTCGCGCCGGTCCCCGAGAGCGCGAAGGCGCGGCCCGTCATCGAGAAGAAGAACGAGAAGGTCGAGCCGTCGCCGAAGGCGATGCCCGCGCTCAAGGCGGCCAAGGCCAAGCCCACGCCGCCGAAGCCCGCGGCTCCGGGCAAAGCCGCGGCTCCGGCCGTGGAGCTTCCGGCGGCCGCCGGGCTCCCGAACGGGGCTGCGGGCGCCACCGGCGCGGCGCTGAACTTCGGCGCGGACGTCGCGGCGTTCGACGCGGACTTCCCTTTCTCGTACTACGTCCAGCAGCTCGTCTCCCTCATCGGCGCGAACTGGTTCCGGCCCGACGCGCCGGACGGCGTCCTGTGCACGGTGGCCTTCCGGATCGAGCGGTCGGGCCAGGTCACGGACGTGAAGATCGAGACGTCGTCGGGCATCAGCTACTACGACCGAGCCGCCGTTCGCGCCGTCTACGCCGCCAACCCTCTCCCCCCGCTTCCGAACGATTACCGCAACGAGCAGCTCGGCGTGCACCTGCGCTTCCGCTGACACGCCGGCACGACGGAACCTGGAGGCTTCGTGAAACGACCCAACGCGATCCGGATCGTCGCCGCACTCGCCCTCGCCGCCGCCGCCCGGGCGGGGGCCCAGCCGTCGACCTCGGCGCCGACGCCCGGCACCGGCCCGGTCGCGCCTCCGGTCTCGAGCCTCCCGAGCCAGGTCGTCGTCGACATCCTCGGGACGAAGGGAGCGCGCATTCCTCTCGCGATTCCGGTCACGATCGCGGCGCTGACCCCGGAGCTCCAGAAGGGAGCCGTGGATCCGTTCTTCACGACGCTGAACGACGACCTCTCGGGATCCCGGATCTTCCTCGTGACGGACCCGGCGCTCTACCCGAGAGGGCTGCGTCCGCCGCGCACCCGCGAGGAGGGCGACCAGTGGAAGGCGTCCTCGGCGCAGTACCTCCTCGACACGCGTCTCGCGGCGGAGCCGGCCGGCCCGGGCTGCGAGACGCCGCCCTGCGTCGCCGTCGAAGCCCAGCTCTGGGACCTCGGAACCCTCCAGCCGATCCTGGGCAGGAAGTACACGGGCGAGATGCGTGCGGCCCGCCGCATCGCCCACACCCTCGCGAACGACCTGACGCGCCAGTTCACCGGCAAGCCCGGGCCGTTTCTCACGAAGATCGCCTTCGTCTCCGACCGCGACGAGCCCCGCGTGAAGGAGATCTACACGATGGACTTCGACGGGGAGTCCCAGCGCCGGATCACCTTCTCCCACACGCTCTCGCTCGCGCCCGACTGGTCGCCCGACGGCAAGAGGATCGCCTACCAGTCCTATGAGAAGGACAGCCCGGGGGTCTTCCTCATCGGCCGGGACGGTTCGGACAAGAAGCGCATCCCCCTCCCGACGCAGCTCAACGCGTCGCCCTCGTTCTCTCCGGACGGCAAGACGATTGCGTTCTGCGGGAGCGTGAAGGGGAATCCCGAAATTTACACCGTCCAGACGGACGGCTCGGGCCTCAAGCGCCTCACGGAGAACGTCGCGATCGACTCGACCCCGCGCTGGTCCCCGAACGGCCGCGAGCTCGCGTTCACCTCGAACCGGCAGGGAACGCCCCAGATCTACATGATGGACCTCGAGGGCGCGAACGTCCGGCGGGTCACGCTCGCCGGAAATTGGAACGACGAGGCGGCGTTCTCGCCGGACGGCGGGCGGATCGCCTTCGCCTGCCGGAACGAGGGCGACTTCCAGATCTGCGTCATGGACCTCGGATCCGGCCGGACGCTGCAGATCTCGGAGGGCCCCGGCGCGCACGAGAACCCGACCTGGTCGCCGGACGGCAGCAAGGTCGCGTGGGAGGTGACCCGTGGGAGCTCGACGCAGATCGCCGTCGCGAACTCCGACGGGTCGAACATGCGCATCGTGACCTCGGCCGGGAACAACTTCTCCCCTGCCTGGATCAAGACGCTGGAGTAGAATCGTGCCGCCGGGCCGCGCTCCCGCGCCTCCCGGACCCCCCGCTCACCCCTCTAACGGAAGGACAGACCATGAAGAAGTTCTTGAAGACCGGAACGCTCGCGGCCGCCTCGGTTTTCCTCGTCCTTGCGTGCTCTCCGAAGCCGAAGCCGGAGCCCCCGCCGCCTCCCGCCCCGACACCCACGCCGACGGTGGTCACGCTCGAGCCAACCCCGGCTCCGACTCCGAGGCCCACGCCGCGCACGCAGGAGGAGGACATCAAGGCGATGTCCCTCGACCGCGTTTCGAGCTATCTCAAGCCGGCCTTCTTCGACCTCGACAAGTCCGACCTCCGCGCCGACGCGCGCGACGTCCTCGCCGCGAACGCGACCTGGCTCAAGGCGCACCCGAGCGTCGCCTTCACGATCGAGGGCCACTGCGACGAGCGCGGGACCGCGCAGTACAACCTCGCGCTCGGCGACCGGCGCGCGAACGCCGCGAAGGAATACCTCGTCTCGCTCGGAATCGACGCCGGCCGCATCAAGACGATCTCCTACGGGAAGGAGCGGCCCTTCGCGACCGGGCACGACGAGGAATCGTGGGCGAAGAACCGCCGCGCGCACTTCGTCGTCACCGCGAAGTGAGAACGCTCCGGGCGCTCGCGGCCGCGGGGCTCCTCGCGGCCGCCACGGGGTGCGTCAGCGGGGGCGACATCGATCAGCTCCACCGCCACATCTCGGAGGTGGAGAAGCAGGTCGAGGCCCTGCAAAAGCAGTCCTCGTCGAAGGACGAGGTCGCGAAGCTCAACGACTCGCTGACGAAGCAGTCCAACACGCTCCTGAGGTCCAACGCGGATCTCGTCGCGAAGTTCGACGAGCTGACGCGGGAGATGCAGGAGCTCGCGGGCAAGCTCGAGGACACGAACCGGCGGCTCGCGCAGCTTTCGCAGCAGATCGCCGAGGTCCAGGCGCGGTCGAGCGCCCCGTCGCTCCCGGCCGTGGCGCCGGGGGCCGGCGGTTCCGGCGCTCCCGCGGCCGCGGGCGGCCTCGTCGCGGTGCCCGCGGCGGGAGCGGCCGCTGCCGCGTCGTCGCCCGCGAAGGGCATCTCGCCCGCCGACCTCTTCGCCCAGGCCACCGCCGACTACCAGCGGGGCCGCTACGACCTCGCGCGACAGGGATTCGAGGACTACGCGGAGAAGTTCCCGCGCACCGATCTCTCCGACGACGCCCTCTACTGGGCGGGCGAGTGCTGGTCGGCGCAGAAGAAGCCCGGCGAGGCGATCGCGGCCTGGGACAGGCTCTTCCGGACGTACCCGCAGAGCGACAAGGCCCCGGCCGCGCACCTCAAGAAGGGGCTCGCCCACCTCGACCTCGGCGAGAAGGCCCAGGCGATGGTCGAGCTCAACTACGTCGTCAACCAGTTTCCGGGCTCCGACGAGGCCAAGAGCGCGCGCCAGAGGCTCAAGGCCCTCGGCGGCGACGCCCGGTAGGAAAGTCCAGAGAGAAAGGGCCCTCCCCGCACATGGCAAACACCAAGCAGGCCAAAAAGCGCGCCGTCCAGAGCGAGAAGCGCCGCGCGCGCAACCGCTCCGTCGTGACGCGCGTCCGCAACCTCGTCAAGAACCTCCGGAAGACCGCCGAGGTCGACGCGTCGAAGGTCGGCGGAATGCTCCCGGGCGCGATCGCCGAGCTCGACGTCGCCGCCCGCAAGGGCGTCCTCCACAGGAAGACCGCCTCCCGCCTGAAATCGCGCATCTCCCGGACGGCGAACAAGGCGAAGAAGGCCGCCGCGACCTCCTAGAGCCTCCGGGTCCGTTCTCGCCGGCTAGAAACCCTCGAGGATCGTCGTGACGAGGCTCTGCGCGAAAGGCCGCGCCAGGGCCTCGATCGCCTCGCGCTCGCGGTCGTAGTACGACTTCGAGCTCCCGGGCACCGTGTACGGCTGGCGGAAGACGAACGACGGCTCCGTGAAGACGGGCTTGTCCGTGGCGCGGTCCACGAGGGCGAGGTTCGCCGTGACGGTCACCTGGTACTCGACCGCGAGCCCCTGGTCGTCGAACCGCACCGGCGTGACGGACAGGCTCGTGAGCCGGCCGTTCAGCTCGGAGTCGGCCTGCGTCCGGTCCTTCGACGGCTTCAGCCGGCCGCGCGCCGAGAGCTCCCGGAGGACGGCCTCCGTGAGCCTCTGCTCGACCCCGACGACCGTCGTGTCGTTCACGAACGTCGGAACCCACACCGTCTTCACGTTGGGCGGAAGCGCCGTCCCGCCCGTCCCGACGAGGGTGTACCCGCAACCGGCGAGCGCGGAAAGAACCGAAAAGAGGAAGGCGAGGAGAGAGACAGAGAGAAGATTCTTACACTTGAAGGTGAAGAGGGCCGGGGCGCGGCGCCGCCGGCGCGCCGCGAGAGGCGTCCGCCCGCGACCATTCGAAGAAATCCCCTCTTCGTTTCTCTTTCTCAATTTCCCGGTCTCCCGCTCTCTCACTTCACGACGAGGTTCAGCAGCCGGTCCTGGACCCAGATCGTCTTCACGCGCTGCTTGCCCTCCAGCCAGCGAGCGATTGCCGGCTCGGCTTCGGCGGCGCGGACGACGTCGTTCTCGGAAGATCCTCTTCGGACCTTGAGCTCGCCTCGGACCTTCCCGGAAACCTGCACCGCAACCGAGGCGAGCTCCTCGACGGCGAGCTTCGGGTCGAACGACGGCCAGCCGGAGACGAGGAGGCTCCGCGCGCCTCCGAGCCTCTCGTGGAGCTCCTCGGAGAGGTGGGGCGCGATCGGGTGGAGGAGCGAGACGAGAGCTCGAAGGGTCGTCGCGGTCTCCCCCGGCTCGGCCTTCGGGTCGGCGACGAGGGCGGCCGCGTGCGAGGCGAGCTCCATGAGGTGGGCGACCGCCGTGTGGAACGAGAACGCATCGAGGTCCGCCGTGACCCTCTGCACGGCGGCGTGCCGAACCCGCGCGGCGGGCGTGTCGGCCGCGGCGGGCCTGGCGAGCGGGTCCGCGCCCGACGCGACGAACTTCTCGACCGCCGTCCGGACCCGGCCGAGAAAGCGCTCGGGGCCGTTGATCCCCTCGTCGTTCCACTCGGCGTCCTTCTCGGGGGGTCCGAGGAACAGGACGAAGGCGCGCACGGCGTCCGCCCCCTTGTCGGCGATGAGCGGATCGAGAGACACCGCGTTGCCGCGCGACTTCGACATCTTCTCGACGCGGCCCGTGGGCGACTGGCGCGTGATCATCCCCTGGTTGAAGAGGGCCGAGAACGGCTCCTCGAAGGAGACGAGGCCGAGGTCCTTCATGAGGCGCGCGAAAAAGCGCGCGTAGAGGAGGTGGAGGATCGCGTGCTCGATCCCGCCGATGTACTGGTCGACGGGAGCCCACTCCGCCGCCTTCGCCTTGTCGTACGGCGCGGACGCGTTCGAGGGATCGAGGTAGCGCAGGTAGTACCAGGACGAGTCCACGAACGTGTCCATCGTGTCCGTCTCGCGGCGGGCGGGACCCCCGCACTTCGGGCACGCCGTGTTCACGAACGCGGCCACCTTCTCGAGCGGGTTTCCGCCCTTGCCCGTGAACGGCGCGTCCGGCGGCAGGACGACCGGCAGGTCCTTCTCCGGGACCGGCACCCAGCCGTCCTTCTCGCACTTGATCATCGGGATCGGCGTCCCCCAGTAGCGCTGGCGGGAGATGAGCCAGTCCCTGAGGCGATACCGGACTCGAGGCCCGCCGATCCCCCTCCGCGCGGCTTCCGCGGCAATGAGTTCGCGGGCGGTGGAGGAAGATCTTTCTGAGAAAGTGCCGGAGGCGATGAGGAAGCCTTCGCCCGTATAGGGAAGGTCTCCGCCTTCGACCACGCGTTCGATCGGAATCCCGTACTTCTTCGCGAACTCGAAGTCGCGCGTGTCGTGCGCGGGGACGGCCATGAGAGCGCCCGTGCCGTAATCCGCGATGACGAAGTTCGCGATCCAGACGGGGATTTCCCGGCCCGTGAACGGGTTGATCGCCTTGACGCCCGTGTCGCGGCCGTCTTTCTCGGCGTTCTCCGCCTCGCGCTCGACGCGCTCCTGGTTCCGGACGGACGTGACCCACGCGGCGACCTCGTCCTTCTTCGGGTGGTTCTCGAGGAGCCGCGGGACGAGCGCGTGCTCGGGGGCGAGGATGAGCGCCGTCGCGCCGAAGACCGTGTCCGGCCGCGTCGTGAAGACGCGCACGGTCTCCCCGAGCGCGGGGATCGCGAAGTCGAGGTCCGCCCCGACCGACTTGCCGATCCAGTTGCGCTGCATCGTGACGACCTTTTCGGGCCACCTCGCGAGGCCGTCGAGGCCCTGGAGAAGGCTCTCGGCGTAGTCCGTGATCTTCAGGAACCATTGCTCGAGCTCGCGCGGGACGACCGCCGTCCCGCAGCGCTCGCAGACGCCGCCCTCGGCCTGCTCGTTCGCGAGGACCGTCTCGCAGGACGGGCACCAGTTCACGGCCGACTTCCGGCGCACCGCGAGGCCCTTCTCGAGGAGCTTCAGGAAGAACCACTGGTTCCACCGGTAGTACTCGGGTTCGCAGGTCGTGACTTCCTTGGTCCAGTCGTAGAGGACGCCCCACGACTCGAACTGCTCCTTCATCGCCGCGATGTTCGCGAGCGTGGACGTCCGCGGGTGGATCCCCTTCTGGATCGCGTAGTTCTCCGCGGGAAGGCCGAAGGCGTCCCAGCCCATCGGGCAGAAGATCGTTCGCCCGCGCTGACGAAGGTACCGGTGCAGCGCGTCGGTCAGGAAGTACGTCCGGGCGTGGCCGACGTGGAGGCGGTCGCCGGACGGATACGGCAGCATGACGAGGAGGTACGTGCCGTCGCCCGCGAGCTTCCCGGTGTCCACGAACGCGGCTCGGTCCCGTTCCCAGCGCTCGCGCCACTTGCGTTCGATCCGCCGGATCTCGTCGCGGCGCGAGGGTCCCTCCGTCGTCGTCATGAGAGCGCGCGAGTGTAAACGACCGAGCCCGCCGCCCGGTAGGCGAGGTCCTTCCCGAGAAGAACCGGCGCGAGCGTCGTGGATGCCGCGGCCTCGTGGTCCTCGCGCCCGAGCACGAGATAGCCGCCCGGCTTGAGGCAGGCGCCGAGGCGCTCGACCGCCGCGGTGCGCCCCCCCTCGGCCAGCTGGCGGAGGAGCCCGCGACAGACCACGACGTCGTGCTTTCCCGCGCCCGGCGGCTCGTCGGCGAGAGCGCGGACCTCGAAGAACGCGGAGCCGTGGAGGGCCTCGCGCACGCGGTAGCGGCCGTTCGAGAGCGGCTGGAAGTGCCGTGCGCGCATCGGTTCGGGAACGCCGCGAAGGGCGTGCGGGCCGTACACGCCCGTCCGCGCGTGCCGGATCGCGGCCGGGGATATGTCCGTGCCGCGGATCCGCACGCGCCGGCTCTCGGCGAGGCCGCGCTCGGCGAACAGGATCGCCGCGGACCAGACCTCCTCGCCCTTCCCGCAGCCGACGCACCACACGTCGAGAACACCGTCCGCGCCGAGAGCGAGCAGGCGCTCCGGCGCGATCTCCTCGACGAGGGCCTGAAGGGCCGGCGGGTCGGCGAAGAAGCGGGACGTCGAATCGGCGACCGAATCCACGAGCCTCGCGAAGAGGGGGTGGGAAGGAGGCAGCTCCCGCAGGCGCCGCCAGAGGCGCCGGAAGGACCCGGCGCCCCAGGCCTCCGCCGCCAGGAGAAGAGCGAGGCGCGGCCGGAGCGCCTCGGCATCCAGCTGAAGGCCCGTGCGCCTCCGCGCGAGCGAGCCGAGGAGACGCACGGCGTCGCCCTCGTCGTCGGCCCGCTGCGGCGCGGCGGAACGGCGGGCCGCCTCGATCGCCGCGCCCCACACCCTGCCCGCCCGGGACGGCGCCGCCGCCCACGCCGCCCGCGCGGCCTCGGGGAAACGCCGGGAAAGCTCCTCGGCGGCGGCGCGCACGTCGGAGGAGTCGCCTCCGGCGTTCAGCGCCCGGGTGATCGCCGGGATCGCGTCGGCGCGGCCCGTCGCGGCGACGGCGCGCACGAGGGCCGACCGGGCCTCGCCGTCCGTCTCCCGGTCGAGCGCGTCCGCGAGCGGAATCGCGAGCGCGGCCGCCAGGTCGTCGCCGGCCCGTGCGGCGGTGCACGCGGCCGCGATGCGCACCTCGGCGCGCCGATCGCCGAGGCCGTTCGCGACGGCTTCCGCCGCCACGGGAGGAGGAGCCGCGGCGACGGCCTCGAGGACGGCGCGGGCGGTCGACACGTCCTCGTGCAGGACGGCGAACGCGACGGCCGAGGCGGCCGAGGCGTCCCGCAGCTCCGGGATTGCCTCCAGAGCCGCGCGCCGGACGGCGCCGCGCTGGGCGAGGAGCTCCCGCGCGACGCGGGGCCGATCCTCTCCCGCGAGCGTCGCGAGGAGCGCGCCCGCGGCGGCGGCCACGCGAGGATCGTCGTCGAGGAACCGCAGGACCTGCCGACCGTCGAGAGCCGCGTTCCGGACGCGGTCGGCTCCGGCGAGGGCGTGGAGCGCCTCGGCACGGACGTCCGGGTCCTCGTCCTCGAGAAGCGGCATGAACGTCCGCGCGTCGATCGCCGCGCGGCGCGCCGCCGCGGCGGCGGCGGCCGCGCGCACGGGCGCGTCGCGGGATCCGAGGGCGGCGTGAAGGGTGACGTCGGCGGCGGGGCCCGGTTGCTCCCGGAGCGCGAGCAGCGCGGCCGCGCGGCCGGGGCCGTCGGGTCCGTTCGCCCGGTCGTGAAGGGCCGTCCCGGCGGCGCGGGCCCGGTCGGTGCCCTCGCGGCGCGCCTCGCGCGCCACGGCCCACGCCGCCGCGAGGGCGGTGTCCGGATCGTCGTCCGCGAGGATCTCCAGGAGGTCGTGCAGCGGCGTGGCGCCCGGGGCGAGCCGGTTCAGAGCGGCCGCCTTCACGCGGGCGTGGGCGTGCGCCAGAAGGGAGGCGGGCTCGAGGGCCGCGCCGGCGTGCACGAGAAGGGTGAGGGCCGGCTCGGCGTCGTCCACGACGAGCGCCGTTCGCGCGGCCTCGGCGATCCGGTCGGCCGGCAGGTCCGCGAGGGCGTCGTAGCCGTCGGGGAATGGTCCCTGCCGCACGATCAGCGCGGCGGCGCCGGCCGCGTCGAGCCTGGCGAGAAGCCGGGCGAGCGCTCCGGCCGTCTCCCGCGCGAGCCCGGGCTCGGCGAGGAGGGACTGAGCGGCTTCGATGACGGCCGGCCAGAGCGCCCGGACGCGCCGCGCGACCGCGTCGGAGCCGCTCGCGACTCCGCGCGCGAGCGCGAGCAGAAGCGGCTCGCTCCCCGATCCCCGCGCGCCGCGGCGGGCGAGCTCTTCCGCCGCTTCGGCCGACGGGAGACGCGCCAGGGCCGAGAGCGCGCACGCACCGACCCCGGGCTCGTCCAGGAGCGCGAGGAGCCGCGGCGCCGCGCGCGCGTCGCCGAGGAGCCCGAGGGCCCAGGCGGCGTGGGCGCGTGCGAAGTCCGTTCCCTCGCGGAGGGCCCCGAGGAGACGGGGCGCGGCCTCCGCCCGCCCCGTCCGGCCGAGCGCGAGGAGAAGCTCGGCGGCCACGTCGGCGTCGGGTTCGCGGCCGAGCGCCGCCTCGAGGGCGGCGACGACGCCCGGGCCCGCCGCCGCGGGAAGCTCGCGGGCCGCCCGGAGCCGCACGGCGGCCGACTCGTGCGCGAGGGCCCCGAGGAGATCCTCGCTTCCGCCCGCCTGTGAGGCGAGGGCCCGGGCCGCGGCGGCGCCGGCGGCGCCGGAGCGGGCGTCGACGAGGAGGGACACGCACGCGGCGCGCCCGCCCTCGCGAAATCCGGAGAGCGCGGCGACGGCCCGCGCCCGGACGCGATGGTCGGCGTCCGCGAGCAGGGCGGCCAGGGTTTCGTCGGCCTCCTCGCCGCCGAGGCCGGCGAGGACGGCGGCGGCGTGCAGGCGCACCTCGGGGTTCGGCGAGGCGGCCTCCTGCACGACCGAAACGAGGGGATTGCCGCTCACGGTTCTCCCCCGCCGATCCCCGCGGCCGCCAGCGCCGCGGCGACGGCGCCCGCCTCGAACGGCGTCCTGAGAAGCGACGCGACGCCGGCCGCGGACGCGCGCCCCGGGGCTTCGGCGTCCGCGCGCGGCGCGACGGCGATGATCGGGAGGTCGCGGTGCTCCGGGCGAGCCCTGAGCAGCGCGACGAGTTCGTCGCCCGAGAGCACCGGCAGGTCCAGCGCCACGAGCGCGAGAGCCGGCCGGCCGCGCGCGAGATGCCACAGGGCCTCGAACGCCGACCCGGCCTCGATCGCGGCGACCGGCCGCCCGAGCGCCTCGCCGAGCGCCGCGACCGCGAGGAGCCGCAGCGGCGGCGAGGGCAGGACGACGAGGATCGGAAGGGCCGCGCCGGCCGCGGCGGCGCCCGCGGTCAATGCCGATCGCCCCGGACGGCCGGGCGCGCAGCCGCGAACGGGCGCGGATCGAAGAAGGCGCCCTCGGAGGGGGCGCGGGGCCGCGCGAGCGTGAGGCCGCCCTCCGCGCTCTCGAGGACCGGCCGGGCGAACTCGGGAGAGCGCGCGAGCAGAGCCGCGTGGAAGCCGGAGGCGGGCTGGCGGGAAAGGGCGAGGTGCCGCGCCGTCACCGAGTTCGCGAGGCCGCCGGGGTCCGAGGGCACCCAGCCCAGGGACGGCACGAAGACCTCGATCCACCGATGGCGCACCCCGCCGAGAGCGCCGTTGAAGACGAGACGCGACTCGGGGGTGAGCTCGGCGGGGTCGCCGGCTACGAGAAGGCCCGTGACCTGCCGCACGGGGACGCCCGCCCGGAGGAGGAGGTCCGCGGCGAGGAGAGAACGGCCGACGCACGATCCCCGGCCGGAGCGCAGGGCCGACGATGCGCTCTCGTTGCCGTTCGGCAGCTCGTAGACGACGTGGCGAGCCGTGAAGGCGATCACGCGCTCGACGGCCTCGAGCGTCGTCGTGGCGCCCCCGAGGACGCGCGCCGACGTCGCGTCGAGGAGCGCGTCCTCCCGCTGCGGCTCGGCGAGGGCGGCCCGGGCCTCGGCCGAGAGGGACGCGAGGGGAGGCGGGAACGGCGCGTCCCCCGCGAAGGGAGCTCCGTCCACCTCGACGCGGGCGTCGAGGGCCCGTCCGTCCGGACTGGAGAGGACGACGCGGTAGCCGGCGGCTTCCACGGGACGCGCGTAGCGCCACGGCGCGTCTCCCGCCAGCCGGTACTGCGCCCACTCCGCGTGGGGGCCCTCGGCGGCGACGAGCGGGGCCGCGGCGAGGAGGGCGACGAGAGACGCGACGCACCGCCTCACGGCGCCTCCTCGCGGACGCCGGGGCGGGGCCCGTAGGTCGCGCGGCGGATCCCGTCGAGAACGCCGTTCACGAACGGGCCCGAGGACGGCGTCGAGAACTTCTTCGCGATCTCGACGGCCTCGTCGATCACGACGGCGTCCGGCGTCTCGTCCTCGAAGAGGAGCTCGTAGAGAGCGAGGCGGAGGAGGTTCCGGTCGACCGCCGCCATTCGCCCGAGCCGCCAGTGCTCCGAGCGCTCGGAGAGCTTCGCGTCGAGCTCGTCGCGGCGGGCCAGTGTCCCGACCACGAGGCGGGCCGCGTACTGCTGGACGTCCGGCCTCGCCTCGAGATATTCCTCGGTGCACCGGAACATCTCGGCCGGCTGCGTGCCGGCGAGGTCGTTCTGATACAGGAGCTGGAGGGCCAGCTCGCGGGACTTGCGGCGGCGGCCGCTCACGCGTCCCTCCGCCGCCCGTCAGCGCGCGCGGCGCTTGGCGGCCGGGACTTTCAGGCGGGCGCGGAGGTCGGCGGCCTCGACGGCGGCCATCGCCGCCTCGAAGCCCTTGTTCCCGGCTTTCGCTCCCGACCGCTCGAGAGCCTGCTCGAGCGTGTCGCACGTGAGGACGCCGAAGGACACCGGAAGGTCGAGATCCAGCGAGACCTGGAAGACGCCCTTCGCCGTCTCCGCGGCGACGAATTCGAAGTGAGGCGTACCGCCCCGGATGACGGCGCCGAGGGCGACGAGGGCGTCGAAGCCTCCGGTGCGCCCCAGATCCCTCAGGGTCAGAGGCAGCTCCCACGCCCCGGGCGTGCGGACGACGACGACGTCCCCGTCGCGGGCGCCGGTGCGGCGGAACGCGTCCAGGGCGCCGTCGACGAGCCGCGAGACGACGACGTCGTTCGTCCGGGCCGCCACGATGCCGAAGCGGCGGCCGGCCGAGGTGAGATGGCCTTCGATGATCGTCATGGGAAAAGGGAGTGTACCCCGCGGCGCCGATTCTTTGAAGGTCACGCGCTCGCGCGGAGGCGTCCGACGTTTGCGTGGACCCCCTCGGATCCGAAGTTCTCGCGGTATCGCTCGAGGAAGTCCCCGACGGCGTATCGGTTCGGCTGCGCTCCGACCGTCTCGAGGGCGTAGACGGCTGCGATGCTGCCGACGCGGCCCGCGACCTCCCAGGGCAGGCCGCGCTGCCGCGCCGCGAGGAGCCCGGCCCGAAAGGCGTCGCCGACGCCCGTCGGATCCACGGCCGTCGCCCGGAGCCTCGCGGGCGGGATCGCGAGGGTCACGTTGCCGTCGGGGGCGTCCGGCGAGCCGCCCCGGAGGGCGATCGTCGACCCGTCCGCGCCGCGCGTCACGATGAGGACCGGGACGCTCGCGAGGATGTCGCCCTCGGAAAGCCCGGTCTTCTTCTCGATGACGCCGAACTCGTACTCGTTCGCGATGAGCACCGCGGCTCCCCGGAGCCCGGCGAGGATCTCGTCGCCCGAGAGGCGCGCGACCTGCTGGCTCGGGTCGTACACGAACGGAATGTGAAGGGTCCGGCACTCCTCGGCGTACTTGACCATCGCCTCGGGCGCGTTCGGAGCGATGACGGCGAGAGAGACGGTGCCGGGCGCGAAGGCGCGGAACGAGAGGTTCACCGCCCGGGCCATCGCTCCCGTGTAGAAGGTCGCGATCTGGTTCTGGACCTCGTCCGTCGAGACGAAGAAGGACGCCGTGAAGAGATCGTCGCTGATGTGCAGCTCGGAGATGTCGACGCCTTCCTCCGCCAGCCAGCGGGCGTAGTCGAGCGCGTCGACTCCCGCGGTCGCCATGATGACGGGCTTGAGCCCGAAGAGGGCGAGGCCGTAGGCGATGTTCGGGGCGACCCCTCCGCGCACCCGGCGCATCGAGTCCACGAGGAACGACACGGACAGCCGGTGCATCCGGTCCGGGACGACGACGTCGAGGAACTTCCCCGGAAAGGTCATGAGGTAGTCGAAGGCGACGGAGCCGGTGACGACGATTCGCCGCGGCGTCATGCGCTTCCTTTCTCGGTGAAGAGGGCGAGCCTCCTCCGGGTGCGGCCCGGAACTCGGCCCGGAGGCGTGAGGAGCCCGAGGCCGAGCGCGTCCGCGCAGTCGCTCGGGCGGAGCGGATCGAGACCGCGGACGGCGGCGGCCAGCACGCGATTCGCCGTCCGGGCGTTCGCCCGCAGGACCTCGAGGACCGCGTCGACACGCACGGGCGCCTCGTCCTCGTGCCAGCAGTCGTAGTCCGTCACGAGGCACATCGAGGCGTACGCGATCCCCGCCTCGCGGCAGAGCTTCGCCTCGGTCGCGTTCGTCATGCCGATCACGTCGACGCCCCAGGACCGGTACAGCAGGGACTCGGCCTTCGTCGAGAACTGCGGGCCCTCGATGCAGAGGTAGGTTCCACCGGCGTGGACCACGGCGTTCTCGGCGCGCCCCGCGATCTCGAGCGCCGCCGCGAGGACGGGCGACACCGGGTGCGAGAAGGAGACGTGCCCGACGCAGCCGTCCCCGAGGAACGTCGACGCGCGCGCCCTCGTGAGGTCGACGAACTGGTCCGGCAGGACGATGTCGGTCGGCCTGTAGGCCTCCTTCATCGATCCGCAGGCCGACGCGGAGACGAGCCACGAGCAGCCCAGCCTCCGGAAGCCCCACACGTTCGCGCGGTAGTTGATCTCGGACGGAAGGAGGTGGTGGTGCCGCCCGTGCCGGGCGAGGAAGGCGACGGGGACCGAAGAGAGATTTCCGAGAAAGTACGTGCCGGAGGGCTTGCCGAAAGGTGTCGAAAGCGCGACTTCGTCGGTGATTCTCAGCCCGGGCAGGCCGTAGAGGCCGGAGCCGCCGATGAGACCGATGCGAGGAACCGAAGAAAGCGCGGCTCCGCCGCGCGAAGAGGAAGACTTCGGAGACTTCCTAGAAGGCGAAGAGTGACGCGGCGGCACCACCGCCCGCTCGCGCGACGTGCCTCCGCCCCGCCTAATTCCACTCGAAGAGATCTTCTTCCTCGTCTTCGTGCTCTTCGGACTCTTCATGTTCAGCGATTCCGGCCCATCTCGTCGAGGATGTCCAGCGCGAGCTTCAGCGCGGCGCGGCCCGCTTCCCCCGTGACCTCCGGCTCGCTCCGCTCGCGGCAGGCCTTCAGGAACGCGCCGTCTTCGGCGGTGAGCGGATCCTGCGGGGCGACGTCGACGGGCCACGGCACGATCCGCGGCGGCCCGGTGAGCCGGTCGAGACGGAAGGCGGTCACGTCGCGGTTCTGCGTGTCGATCGAGAAGTACCAGTCGGGCTGGAAGAAGCGGAACTTCCTCGTCTTCTCCTGCGAGACGCGTGACGCCGTCAGGTTCGCGACGCAGCCGCCTTCGAACGAGAGGCGAACGGACGCGATGTCGATCTTGTTCGAGAGGATCGGGACGCCGACCGCGCGGATCTCCGCGACGGGCTTTCCGACGAGGTCGAGGGCGATGTCCAGATCGTGGACGAGGAGGTCGAGAACGACGTCCACGTCCAGCGCGCGCGGGACGAAAGCGCCCAGCCGGTGCGCCTCGATGAACTTGACCTCCGTGACGAGCGGCCGGACGGCCGCGACGGCCGGATTGAAGCGCTCGATGTGCCCGACCTGGAGGACGCGGCCCCTCTCGCGGGCGATCGCGACGAGGCGGTCCGCCTCCCCGAGCGTCGCCGTGATCGGCTTCTCGACCATGACGTCCGCGCCGCCGACGAGGAGCTCCTCGGCGACGGCCGCGTGGCTCACGGTGGGAGACGCCACGACCACGGCGGTCGCGCCCGCGTCGAGGAGGTCCCGGATGGAACGGCGGCGGACCATTCCCGAGGGACCGTGGGCGGCTTCGATCGCGGAAGCCGCCGCGTCGTCGGGCTCGACGAAGCCCGCCGGGCTGGAGCCCTCGAGCGAGGACAGGATTCGCGCGTGGTGCCGGCCCAGATAGCCGCAGCCCACCACGCCGGTCCGCAGGGAGGTCATGCGCGGCGGAGTCTAAAGGAGGATCGGCTGCCCGAGGGCGTCCTGATCCATCTGAATCATGTAACCTCGGCGGCTCACGTGAGCGGACGCGACTGGAAATCGACCCTCCTCCTCCCGAAAACGGAATTCCCGATGAAGGCGGACCTCCCTCGGCGGGAGCCGCCCCGCGTCGCGCGCTGGCAGGACGGCGACCTCTACGGCCGGATCCGCGCCGCGCGGAAGGGCTCGCCGCGCTTCCTCCTCCACGACGGCCCCCCCTACGCGAACGCACAGATTCACATGGGCACGGCGATGAACAAGATCCTGAAGGACCTCGTCGTCCGGTCGAAGACCCTCGCCGGGTTCGACGCGCCCTACGTCCCCGGCTGGGACTGCCACGGCCTTCCGATCGAGCTCCGGGTCGACAAGGAGCTCGGGCCGAAGAAGCGCTCGATGACCGACGTCGCCGTGCGGGACGCCTGCCGTGCCTACGCGGAGAAGTGGATCGGCGTGCAGCGCGCCGACTTCATCCGTCTCGGCATCCTCGGAACGTGGCAGGCGCCGTACCGGACGATGGACTTCTCGTACCAGTCCGAGATCGCCCGCGCCTTCGGCCGGTTCGTCGAGAAGGGGCTCGTCTCGTTCGGCTTCAAGTCGGTCCTCTGGTGCGTCCACGACCGCACGGCCCTCGCCGAGGCCGAGATCGAGTACGAGGACAAGACGGACTGGTCGATCTACGTGGCGATGCCCGTCGAAGAGGGTTCTTCGAAGGGAGCGTGGGGCGCCGCCCTGACGGCGGCCGGATCCCCGCGCGTCTACGCGCTCATCTGGACGACGACGCCGTGGACGCTTCCCGCGAACCGCGCGATTTCGCTGGGCCCGAAGATCGAATACGTGCTTCTGAGGAGGGCGAGCGAGCCGGGCGCCGCCTACCTCGTCGCCGAGGACCTCGTCCCGCAGGTGACGGCCGCCCTGGGCTGGCGGGACGCCGCCGCTCTTCCCCATTCGAAGAGAAGCGGCGCCGCCCTCGCCGGAGCGCGGCCCGCTCTGCGCTACGTCCGCCCGTTCTCGACGGACCCCACGGACAACTTCGGCTTCCTCCTCGGCGAGCACGTCTCGACGACGGACGGCACGGGCCTCGTCCACACGGCACCGGGCCACGGCCGCGACGACTACGAGGTCGTCAAGCGCCACGGCTTCCGGGTGGACGACCCGGCTCTCTGCCCCGTGGACGAGGGCGGCTTCTACGACGCGAACGCGCCGGAGTTCCTGAGAGGAAAGAGGGTCGTCATTCCCCGAAGCGAGGCCGAGGACGCCAACCGTGCGGTCCTCGAGGCCGTGAGAGATGGACGCGCCGGAACGTCCGTCCTTCTCTCCCTGACGTCCTCCCCGCATTCCTATCCCCATTGCTGGCGCTGCAAGAACCCCGTCATCTTCCGCGCGACACACCAGTGGTTCATCGACCTCGGCGCGCTCCGGGATCGCGCGATGAGCGAGATCCGCGGCCGCGTCGAGTGGATCCCCTCCTACAGCGAGAACCGGATCGGGGCGATGGTGGACAGCCGGCTCGAGTGGACGATCTCCCGCCAGCGCCGCTGGGGCTCGCCGATCACGTTCCTCCGGTGCGTCGACTGCAAGGCGAAGGGCCAGGTCAGTCACGTCCCGCGTGTCGAGGGCGGGGGGACGGAGGAAGAGAAAAAGCAAAGAGAAGATTTCTTTGAAAGGGTCAGAGAGACGTTCCGAGAGCACGGAGCGAACGCCTGGTACGACGACGCGTTCCCCCCGTCTTACTTTCTGGGAAAATCTTCCTCTTCCTCTTCTTCTTCCTCCTCGGCTTCGGTGCCATCGTGCTCGAGCTGCGGCGGGACGAACTTCGAGAAGCTTCGCGACATTCTCGACGTCTGGTTCGACTCCGGCGTTTCTCACGCCGCGGTTCTGCGCTCCGGGGATTACGGGATCGAGGATCCGTATCTCTCTCGGCCGCCGGTCCCCGTCCTGTACCTCGAAGGGCACGACCAGCACCGGGGGTGGTTCCAGTCGTCGCTCCTCACGTCGGTCGCCCTGACGGGCCGGGCTCCCTACGACACGGTGCTGACGCACGGCTTCGTCGTCGCGGGCGACGGCCGCAAGATGTCGAAGTCCCTCGGCAACACGATCGAGCCGCAGGATCTCCTGAAGACCGACGGGGCAGACGTCATCCGCCTCTGGGTCGCTTCGCTCGACTACACGAACGACGATCCCCTCTCCAAGGAGATCCTCCAGCGGACGGCGGAGGCGTACCGGAAGATCCGCAACACGGCCCGTTTCCTGCTCTCCAACCTCTTCGACTTCGATCCCGCGAAGGACGCCGTGGACGACGCCGCCCTCGAGCCCCTCGAGCGCTGGGTCCTCGACGTCGCGTCCCGGTTCGCGGCCGAGGCGCGGGAGGCCTACGCGCATTACGAGTTCCACGCCGTCGCGCGCCGGCTCCTCGACTTCGTCACGACGGACCTCTCCGCGTTCTGGTGCGACGTGAGGAAGGACGCCCTCTACGTCCTCGCGGCGGGCGACCCCGTCCGCCGTTCCGCCCAGACGGCCGCCTGGAAGCTCGCCGAGACGATCGCTCTCGCTCTCTCCCCCATCTGCCCGTTCACCGCCGAGGAGATCTTCGAGTCGATTCCGGGACATGCGGCGGATCCGTCGGCCCTCTTCCTGCGAAGCTGGAGCGATCTCGGAAACTCCGAGATCTCGTCGAGTGAACGAGAGGCCTGGGGAAGAGTCCTCGCGGTTCGAGCGGAGTTCGTCCAGGCCCTCGAGCCGTTGCGAAGGGAGGGAAGAGTCGGCGGTGCGGGTCAGGCGGTCGCAGCGGTCGGGCGCGGCGATGCGCTGGACGGCGCGCTCGCGGCTCTTCACCTTTCAGAGGAAAGACTCGCGGACGTCCTGGGTTGCGCGTACGTCGTGCGGGAGGGAGATTCGGGACAGGTGTCCGCGCGTCCCGCGGCGGGAGCCAAGTGCCCCCGCTGCTGGCAGGTGCGCCCGGACGTCGAGCCCGGCGACGACGGCGTCTGCGCGCGCTGCCGCGGCGTCGTGGGCGGTTAGAATCCGCGGGTGAAGAGGCGCCTTCCCACCGTCGCGATCGCTCTCGGCGTCGTCCTCCTCGACCAGGTCGCCAAGGCGGTCGTCATCGCGAGGATTCCGCTGTACGGGACCATTCCCGTCATCCGGGGCTTCTTCGACCTCACCCACCTGAAGAATGCCGGCGCGGCGTTCGGGGTCTTCGCGTCCGCCGGCTCGGCGCGTCCTCTCCTCGTCACCCTTCTCGCCGTGGCCGTCTTCGTCGGAGTGCTCGTGTGGTCGCTCAAGGCCCCACCGGAGCAGCGCCCGCTCCAGACGGCGCTCGCCCTCGTCATGGGAGGCGCCGTCGGCAACCTGATCGACCGCATCCGGTTCCAGGCGGTGACGGACTTCCTGCGCTTCTACGTACGCCGCTGGGAGTGGCCGTCGTTCAACGTCGCCGACAGCGCGATCAGCGTGGGCGTCGTCCTTCTCGCCTGGGACATCTGGCGGCGGCCCGAGCCGCACGCGACGCGACCGGCGGCGAGGGCCTGAGGGCACGATGCACCCCGTTCTGGTCCGGATCGGCTCCTTCGCCCTGCCGAGCTACGGGTTCATGATGGCCGTCGCCTTCCTCGCGGCGCTCGGGCTCCTGCGCCGGCGCGCGCCCTCGTTCGGGATCGCCGCCGACACGGCCTCCGACGTCGGGGTGTGGCTCCTCCTCTCGGGCCTTCTCGGCTCCAAGCTTCTTCTCGTGATCGTCGAGTGGCCGTCCTACGTGCGCTCGTGGAGCGACTTCGCGTCACTCGCCCGGGCGGGCGGAGTGTTCTACGGAGGCCTGATCGGCGCGGTCCTCGCCACCGTGATCCTCCTGCGCCGGAGGCGCCTCTCCTTCTGGACGTTCGCGGACGCCGCCGCGCCGTCGGTCGCGCTCGGTCAGGCCTTCGGCAGGATCGGTTGCTTTCTCGCGGGCTGCTGCTGGGGGCGGGAGTGCTCGCTCCCCTGGGCCGTCACGTTCACGAGCCCCGTGGCCCACGAGAACGTCGGCGTTCCGCTCGGCGTCCCGCTCCACCCGACGGAGCTCTACGAGTCCTTCGGGACGCTCCTTCTCTGCGTCCTCCTCGTGCGGTTCGAGCGCCGCGCCTTCTCGGGCGAGACGTTCGCCCGCTACATCGTGGGCTACGCCCTGCTGCGCGGCACGATCGAGTTCTTCCGCGGCGATCCCCGCGGCGAGGTCTTCGGCGTGATGTCGACGTCCCAGTTCATCGCGCTCTGCGGCGTCCTCGCCGGCCTCGCGATCTTCGCGCTTCGCCGCCGCGTCCCGCCCGTGCCGAAACCGGCGTGACCGGTTCGCGGCCGCCGGCCCGGACGATCCGCGCGGACCGGGGCGACGTCGGCGAGCGCCTCGACCACGTCCTCCTTCGCCATTTGACGGACGTGCCCGAGGCTTCGCGGACGAAGATCCAGGAGTGGATCGACGAAGGATGGGTCTCGATCGGGGGCCGGAGACCGAAGAAGACTTCCGAGAGGGTGAAGAAGGGAGACGTCATCGAGGTCGTCCTGCCTCCGCCTCCCCCGCCCCGCGCCGACATCCTCGCCGAGGACATTCCCCTCTCCGTCATCTTCGAAGATTCCGAGATCCTCGTTCTCGACAAGCCACCCGGCCTCGTCGTCCACCCCGCCGTCGGCCACCGCGGCGGCACGCTCGTGAACGCGCTCCTCCACCGCTCGAGGGACTGGGCGGGGCCCGCGGACCGCCCCGGCCTCGTTCACCGTCTCGACAAGGACACGTCGGGGGTGCTCGTCATCGCGAAGACGGAACGGGCGATGTCCGCGCTCGGGAAGGCGATGAAGGAGAGATCCTTAGAAAAGGAATATCTGGCGGTTGTCTACGGACGCCCACCGGTCACGAAGGGAAAGATCGAGCTGGGCATCCTGCGCGACCCCCGCGATCGGAAGCGCATGGCGACCTCGAAGAGCGCAGGGCGCGCCTCTTCGACCTTCTACGAGATCCTCTCCGAATCTTCCGGTCCCCTCTCAGGACTCTCTCTCCTGAAGTGCAGGCTCGTCACGGGCCGCACGCACCAGATCCGCGTCCACCTCAAGGCGCTGAACCTGCCGATCGTCGGTGACCCGGTCTACGGATCGCCCCGGTGGAAGGGCCTGAAGGACGACGCGCTCCGGGAGGCGTGCCAGTCGTTCCCGCGGCAGGCGTTGCACGCCTGGCGGCTCGGCATCCGGCATCCCGTCTCCGGCTCTCCGATGACCTTCGCCGCGCCGGTTCCCGCGGACATCCAGGGTCTCCTCTCGCGCGCCGGCCTCGAGTTGCCCGAGTGCTAATCTGTCCGGCATGAGTACCGTCAGGACCTCCGTCCGCGTCTCCGCCCGCGGCCTCGCGATGCCGCCGTCGCCCATCCGGAAGCTCATGCCCCTCGCCAACGAAGCGAAGGCCCGCGGGGTCCACGTCCTGCACCTGAACATCGGCCAGCCCGACCTCGAGACCCCCGAGCCGATGCGGCGCCGGCTCGCGTCCCTCGAGGAGAAGGTCTACGCCTATTCGCCTTCCAACGGGACTCCCGAGTACCTCGATTTCCTCCGGACGTACTACGGGAAGCTCGGGATCCGGCTCGCCCCGGGCGAGATCCTCGCGACGACGGGCGGGAGCGAGGCGCTCCTTTTCGCGTTCATGGCGTGCTCGGATCCGGGCGGCGAGATCCTGACCGTCGAGCCGCTCTACACGAACTACCGCTCGTTCGCCGCGATGGCGGGGCTCACCCTCCGCCCGATCGTGACGCGCGGGGAGACGGGCTTCCACCTCCCCGCGCGCGGCGAGTGGGAGGAGGCGCTGACGCCGAAGACCCGCGTCGTCCTCCTCTGCAATCCGAACAACCCGACCGGAACCGTCTACTCGCGGGAGGAGATCCTCCTCGCCGCCGAGTTCTGCCGGGACCACGGCCTCTTCTTCGTGTGCGACGAGGTCTACCGGGAGTTCCTCTACGACGGGCGGGAGTCCGTCAGCGCGCTCTCCCTCGCGGGATTCGAGGACGAGGTCGTGGTCGTCGACTCGCTCTCCAAGCGCTTCTCGGCCTGCGGCATCCGACTCGGCGCCCTCGTCACGCGCAACGCGGACGTGGCCGGCGCGTGCAACCGGATGGCCCAGGGCCGGCTCTCGCCGCCGGGCCTGGCCCAGGTCATCGCGCCCGGGGCGCTCGAGCTCGGGCCGGAGTACTACAGAGGCGTCGTCACCGAGTACCAGAAGAGGCGCGATACGCTCTTCGAGGGCCTCTCGAGGATCCCGGGCGTCTTCCTGAGGAAGCCCGAAGGGGCGTTCTACTTCGTCGCGCGGATCCCCGTGACGGACAGCGACGACTTCGCGGCCTGGCTTCTCAGGGACTTCCAGAAGGACGGCAGGACGGTCATGGTCGCCCCGGCGAGCGGGTTCTACGTGACCGGAGGCCTCGGCAAGGACGAAGTGCGGATCGCGTACGTGCTGAAGGAAGAGGACCTGAGAACCGCGATCGGGATCCTCGAAAGTGCGCTTCCCGCCTACCGCAAGGCCAGAGGCCTCGCCTGAGCGAGGCCTCTCCTCATCTTCACCTTCTAAGAAATTCCTCTCTCATCTCTTCTTCTTCGCGGCGGCTTCCCCGGCCGGGACGTCGATCTGCGCCTTCTGGATCGTCCCGGAGTAGTCGACGTAGATCGACTTCCACTCGCTGAAGACGTCCAGCGCGGCGAGGCCCGCCTCCCGGTGGCCGTTGCCGGTCTGCTTGACGCCGCCGAACGGGAGGTGGGTCTCGGCGCCGATCGTCGGGATGTTCACGTAGAAGATGCCGGCCTCGAGGTCGCGCATCGCGACGAAGGCCTTGTTGACGTCCTGCGTGAAGATCGCCGACGAGAGGCCGTAGTCCGAGTCGTTCGCCACGTCGATCGCCTCTTCGAGCGAACCGACGGGCACGACGACGGTCACGGCGCCGAAGATCTCCTCCCGTGCGATGCGCATCGTCCGCTCCCCGTCCCCGAAGACCGTCGGCGCGACGAACCAGCCTCTGTCGTGGCCCTTTCCCGTGAGGCGCCGGCCTCCCGCGACGAGCTTCGCCCCCTCGTCCTTGCCGATCGAGATGTAATCGAGGACGGTGTCGAGCTGGCTCTCGTTGATCGCCGGTCCCATCTCGACCTTCTCGTCGAGGCCGTTCCCGACCCTCAGGGCGTTCGCGCGCTCGGCGAGCATCGCCGTGAACTTCCGGACGACCTTGCGGTGCACGAGGAGGCGCGAGGAGGCCGTGCAGCGCTGGCCGCTCGTCCCGAAGGCGCCCCAGATCGCGCCGTCCACCGCGAGGTCGAGGTTCGCGTCGTCCATGACGATGATCGGGTTCTTTCCCCCCATCTCGAGATGGACGTGCTTGAACGACGGCGCGCAGGCCTCGTTGATCGCGCGGCCGACCGACGTCGAGCCCGTGAACGAGACGACCTTGACGCGCGGGTCCTTCAGGAGCGGCGTCCCGACCTTCGACCCCGAGCCCGTGACGACGTTGAAGACGCCCGCCGGGAGGCCGGCGTCCTCGAGGGCCTTCGCGAAGTTGACGACGGAGAGCGGCGTGTCCGTCGCGGGCTTGATGACGACCGTGTTCCCGCAGACGAGCGCGGCCGTCGACTTCCACGCGGGAATCGCCATCGGGAAGTTCCAGGGCGTGATGAACGCGCAGACACCGATCGGCGACCGAACGGACATCGCGAACTTGTTCGGGAGCTCGGAGGGCGTCGTCTGACCGTGCAGGCGCCGGCCCTCTCCGCCCATCAGGAAGGCCATGTCGATGGCTTCCTGCACGTCGCCGCGGGTCTCCTTGAGGACCTTCCCCATCTCGCGCGTCATGTCGCGCGCGTACTGCTCCTTGCGGTCACGGAGGATCTCGCCGAGCCGGTAGAGAATCTCGCCGCGCTGGGGCCCCGGCACGAGGCGCCAGGTCCTGTAGGCCGCGGCCGCCGTGTCGACGGCGTCCTTGACGTCGCGTTCGTCGGAGTCGGCGAATCGCCCGATGAGGTCGGTCACGTCGGCGGGGTTGCGGTTCTCGAAGGTGCGGCCCGAGCGGGCGGGCACGTGCCTGCCGGCAATCCAGTTGCCGTGGACGGGAGCGGACGGAGCCATGCGCGCAATTCCTTTCGATCAGCGGGCCGCTTCGTCGCCGGGCGGGAGCCCGGCGCTCATGTCGACGCTGCCCTTGAATCGCGCCCCCTCGCCGACGGCGACCCTCGGGGCGCGGATGTTTCCTTCGAGAGAACCGGACGGCTGGATCTCGACGCGCTCGGTCGCCGTCACGTCGCCCGTGACCTGGCCGGCGATCACGACCGTGCCGGCGTGCACCTCGGCGACCACGACGCCCGCCGGAGCGACGCGAAACTCGCGCGCGAGGAGGACGCGGCCCTCGACGCGCCCCTCGACCAGAACGTCCTCGTCCCCGAGAAGCTCGCCCTGGACGCGCGTGTGGGGCCCGATGACGGACGGGCCCCGCGCCGGCTCGCTGCGGCCCGCCGGTGACGGGCCCTGCGCGCCTTTTCCGAACATGGCCATCCTCGACCGAGGAGTCTAACCGCCGGCCCCGTCTCCCGCCACCTCCGGCGGAACGCTCGCGAGGACGGCCGCACCGGCGAGACCCGATATCAACGAGCCGGCGAGGATCGCCGCCTTCGAGACGTCCGTCATCGCGTCGTCCCGGAAGGCGAGCCCGCTTACGAAGAGAGACATCGTGAAGCCGATGCCGCCGAGGAGAGCCACTCCCCACAGGGAGCGTCGCGCCCTCTTGTCGACGTGGAGGCTTCCCACGCCGGCGCGCGCGAGCAGGAACGTGATTCCGAAGATGCCGATCTGCTTTCCGAAGAAGAGCCCGAGGGCGATCCCCAATGCGATGGGCGACGTCAGCATCGCGCAGGCCTTGCCGGCCGGCACCGTCACCCCCGCGTTCGCCAGCGCGAAGAGGGGCATGATCCCGTAGGCGACCCAGGGATGGAGCGCATGCTCGAGCCTCCGCAGCGGCGATGCGTCGCCCCCGGCCGAGGGGATCGCCGCCCCGAGGAGGACGCCCGCGATCGTTGCGTGGACTCCGGAAGCCGCCATCGCGCCCCAGAGGACGAGCCCGACCGAAAGGTACGGCGCGAGGGCGCGGACCCGGGCGACGTTCAGCGCCAGGAGCGCGGCGAACGCGGCCGCGACGACGGCGAGCGCGCGCACATCGAGGCCCGTCGTGTAGAAGAACGCGATCACGAGGACGGCGATCAGGTCGTCCACGACCGCCACGGCCGTCAGGAACACCTTGAACGCGGGCGCGACGTGCCTCCCGAGGAGCGCCAGGACGCCCACCGCGAAGGCGATGTCGGTGGCCATCGGGATTCCCCAGCCGTGCGCGGCCGCCGAGCCGGAGTTGAAGAACGCGTAGACGAGAGCCGGGACCACCGCTCCCCCGAACGCCGCGGCGACGGGCAGGATCGCGGCGCCCTTTCCGGAGAGCTCCCCGGCGAGGAACTCGCGCTTGATCTCGAGACCCACGAGGAGAAAGAAGACGGCCATGAGCCCGTCGTTGATCGCGTGAGAGAGCGTCGTGTCGACGCGCCAGGATCCCTCGCCGAAGCCGATCGGGAGATGCCTGGCGCGGGCGTAGGCGTCCTCGAGCGGCGAGTTCGCGAGCGTGATCGCCGCCACGGCCGCCGCGAGGAGAAGGATTCCGGACGCCGCTTCCGTCCTGAGAAACTGCTGAAGGAAGGCGACGGGACGGACGGAATCGCGGCGGCTCACGGCGAGGCGAGTCTAGCGAGGATGACGCCTCAAAGAAGGAAAGGCCGCCTCGCGGCGGCCCGAAAAGAACGGTGATGAGCCCGGGAGGGGTCCGGGGGCGCCGGCCCTGGCGCCCCCGGGATCGGATTCAGAGCTCTTCGTGGATCTTGACGTCCTTCGTCTCGCGCAGGAACAGGAGGCCGATCACGAAGGTGAAGGCGGCGACGATGATCGGGTACCACAGACCCTGATAGATGTTCCCGGACGCGGCGACCCACGCCGTCGCCACGAGGGGGAGCATCCCGCCGAACCACCCGTTCCCGATGTGGTACGGCAGGGACATCGAGGTGTAACGGATGTTCGCGGGGAACAGCTCGACGAGGAACGCCGCGATCGGCCCGTACACCATCGTCACGTAGATGAGCATGACGACGAGGATCAGCTCGGCCATGAACCAGTTGACCTTCGCGTGGTCGGCCTTCGTCGGGAGGCTCGTCGTCTTCATGGCCTCGGCGAACTTCGCGGCGTCCCAGCCCTCGATCGGCGGGAGGTTCCCGATCGTCGTCACGACCTCCTTGCCGCCTTCGGCCGGCACCGAATCGAAGGAGAGGCCGTTCTTGCCGAGGTAGTCCTTGACCTTGTCGCAGGGCGTGAAGACGGTCGTCGGCATCACGAAGAGGTGGAAGCCGCAGTTCGTCGCCGCGACGGAGATCTTCGTGTTCGCCTGGTAGGCCTCGAGGTCCGGGTTGATGTAGTGCGTGAGCCCCTTGAAGAGCGGGATGTACGTGAGGGCGCCGAGGAGACAGCCCGCGAGGATGATCTTCTTGCGGCCGATCTTGTCCGAGAGCGCGCCGAAAGCGAGGAAGAAGGGCGTCCCGATCGCGAGGGAGAGGCCGATGAGGAGATAGGTCGAGACGAAGTCGAGCTTGAGATAGATCAGGATGAAGAAGAGGGCGTAGAACTGCCCCGTGTACCAGACGACGCCCTGGCCCGCGGTCGCCCCGAAGAGCGCGAGGGCGGTGTACTTGTTGTTCGGATACTTGAAGAAGCTGTCCTTGATGGGCGACTTCGAGCGCTTCCCCTGCGCCTTCATGCGCTGGAAGATCGGCGACTCCTGCAGCTTGACCCGGATGTAGATCGAGATGATGAGGAGCGGGATCGAGAGCCAGAACGGGATACGCCAGCCCCAGGACTTGAACGCATCCGCGCTCATGTTGACCCGGCAGAGCAAGATGATGACGAGCGAAACGAGCATGCCGACCGTCGCCGTCGTCTGGATCCAGCTCGTCGCGTAGCCGCGGCGGTGGTCGGGGGCGTGCTCGGCGACGTACGTCGCGGCGCCGCCGTACTCGCCGCCGAGCGCGAGGCCCTGGGCGAGGCGGAGCGCGACGAGGATCAGCGCGGCCGAGAATCCGATCGACGTGTACGTCGGGAGGAACCCGACGAGGACCGTCGAGACGCCCATGACGGAGATCGTCACGATGAACGTGTACTTCCGCCCGACGAGGTCGCCGACGCGCCCGAAGATGAGTGCGCCGAACGGCCGGACGAGGAAGCCCGCCGCGTAGGCGCCGAACGCCCCGAGGAGGGCGGCCGTCTGGTTGCCGGGCGGGAAGAACAGGGCCGCGAAGAACGGCGCGAGGATCGCGTACAGGTAGAAGTCGTACCACTCGAAGACGGTGCCGACCGACGACGCGATGATGACGCGCCTCTCCTCGGCCGACGAGATGATCCGCTTGCCGGTGTCCGCGGGTGCCGCTGTGCTCATCCGTATACCTCCCTGCTGTACGGCCTTGGGCCGGTTGAACTTGGCCTGATGCCCCGCCCGCGGCGGCCGCGGGTCCGTTGCCGGAGATCACTCCGCCTCTCGATCGAGCCGCTGCGGACGATTCCTCCCCCGAGATGCGTCGGAAAACTGGCGGAAGTCTTTCAGAGTCCGCCGCGAAGTCAAGTGAAAACCAAGCCGCGGCGTTAACGCGCCGGCGAGCGCCGTCGCAGAAAGAGACGAAGTCTCGGCCGAGATTCCTGTTGACGCGGAAACCACGCGGTGTTTATCGTTTTCACATCGATGCGTTCCCGCCGCAGGCCGCTCTTCTGACGCGCTGACGTGTAAGGAGGAAAGTGTGCAGTCAAGGATCCCGTCCCGCCGCTTCGCCCTCGTCTCCCTGGTCGTGGTCGCGGCACTGCTGCCCGCGGTCGCGAGCGCCCAGGCGATCATCAAGGTCAACGACAACGTCAACTTCAAGCTCGGGATCCTCCTGCAGCCGCAGTGGGACGAGCAGCAGGTCGCGAACGCGACGAACACGGACACGGGCGGCTGGATGCAGAACCTCCTGATCCGCCGCGCCCGGATCATCCTGGGCGGGCAGGTCGCCCCGAACGTCTTCTTCTACGTGGACACGGAGAACGCGAACCTCGGCAAGTCCACGCAGACGACGCCGGGCGGCGCGGGCGCGAAGTCTCCGACGACGGGGTTCAACCTCCTCGACGCCATCGGGGAGTGGCGCATCGCCAAGGAGTTCAACATCCAGGCCGGCGAGATCCTCGTGCCGACGAACCGCTGGATCCTGACGTCGAGCGCGTCCACGTTCATGCTCGACCAGTCGGCCTACAACAACCTGCCGAGCACGGCGCTCCAGAACAACACGGGGCGCGACACGGGCTTCATGGCGCGCGGCTTCCTCGTGAACGACCACCTCGAGTACCGGTCGGCCGTCCTCTCGGGCCTGAGGCAGCCGGGCGCCAAGAACGCGTTCCGCCTGACGGAGTGGCTCCAGTACGACGTGTTCGACACGGAGGTCTACGCCCTTCCGTCGTACGCGGGCGCCAACTACGGCACGAGGAAGATCCTCGCCCTCGCCGCCGGCTACGACACGCAGGGCGACTACAGCCTCACCTCGGGCAACATGTTCCTCGACATGCCGGTCCCGTTCGGCTCCGTCGAGTCCACGATCGTCTACCAGTACATCGACGGCGGGAAATTCGTCACGTCGCTTCCGAAGGAGGACACGTTCTCGGTCGAGGCGGGCGCCTACATCAAGGCGGCCAAGATCGGCGTGATCGGCCGCTACGAGCAGAGGGAATACAGCGACGACGTCAACAAGCCCAAGAACGAGCAGCGTTACGCCGCCGGCCTCAACTTCTACCCGTACGAGAAGTTCAAGAACAACTTCAACGTCAAGGTCTGGTGGCAGCGCGTCGAGCCGAAGGTCGGCTTCGACACGAACGAGTTCACGCTCCAGATGCAGATCTTCTACTTCTGATCCCGCGCGGCTCCGCGGGACGGGGGCCGTTTCCCCGTTCCGCGTGAGCCCGGGCCGCCTCCCTGCGATCGACGAGCCGAAGGAGCACAATCCATGGCCATGAAACAAGCAGTCCGGAAGGGCGCCCCGCCCGCCGTTCCCTCCGCCGCACCGGCAACGATCGACGTCCTCCTCAGCGAGAAGCGCTCGTTCTCGCCTCCCAAGGCCTTCGTCGCGAAGGCGAACGCGAGGTCGGCCGCCGTATACGCGAAGGCCGCCCGGAACCCGGAGGCCTTCTGGGCCGACTGGGCGAGGCAACTCGAGTGGGACCGGCCGTGGAAGAAGGTCCTCGACTGGAAGCCACCGCACGCGAAGTGGTTCGTCGGCGGCCGGCTGAACGCCTCCGTCAACTGTCTCGACCGCCACATCGGCGGCGTGCGCCGCACGAAGGCCGCGCTCGTGTGGGAGGGAGAGCCGGGCGACCGGCGGACCCTCACGTACCGCGAGCTCTACGTCGAGGTCAACAAGTTCGCGAACGTCCTCCTGAAGCTCGGGATCCGCCGCGGCGACCGCGTGACGATCTACCTCCCGATGATCCCGGAGCTCCCGATCGCCATGCTCGCCTGCGCCCGCATCGGGGCGATCCACTCCGTCGTGTTCGGCGGCTTCTCGGCCGAAGCGCTCCGCGACCGGATCAACGACCAGGGCGCGAAACTCCTCATCACCGCGGACGGCGGCTGGCGCCGCGGGAACGTCGTCCCGCTCAAGAAGATCTCGGACGAAGCGCTCGAAGACACGCCCACGATCGAGAACGTCGTCCTCGTCATGCGGACGCACACGGCGATCGACGTGAAGGAGGGGCGCGACCACTGGTGGCACCGCCTCATGGCGGATGCGGCCGTCTGGTGCAAGCCCGAGTCCATGGACGCCGAGGACATCCTCTACATCCTCTACACCTCCGGCACGACCGGGAAGCCGAAGGGCATCGTCCACACGACGGGCGGCTACATGACGGGCACGCTCGCGACGTCGAAGCTCGTCTTCGACCTCAAGGAAGACGACATCTACTGGTGCACCGCGGACATCGGCTGGGTCACCGGGCACTCCTACGTCGTGTACGGCCCGCTCGCGGCCGGCGCCACGTGCCTCATGTACGAGGGCGCGCCCGACACGCCTTCGCGCGACCGCTTCTGGGACATCGTCGAGCGCCACGGCGTCACGATCCTGTATACGGCCCCGACGGCGATCCGCACGTTCATGAAGTGGGGAACGGACTGGCCCGCGAAGCACGACCTGTCGTCCCTCCGCCTCCTCGGAACGGTGGGCGAGCCCATCAACCCCGAGGCGTGGATCTGGTACCAGAAGACGATCGGGAAGGGACGCTGCCCGATCGTCGACACGTGGTGGCAGACCGAGACGGGCTCGATCCTCATCACGCCCCTGCCCGGCCTCACGAAGACGAAGCCCGGCTCCGCGACGGTCCCCTTCCCCGGCATCGAGCCGAAGATCCTCGACGAGCTCGGGAACGAGATCAAGGTCGGAGGCGGCTATCTCGCGATCACGAAGCCGTGGCCGTCGATGCTTCGGACGCTGTGGGGCGACGACGAGCGCTACGTGAACACCTACTTCGGGAAGTGGGACCGGAGCGTCTATTTCACGGGGGACGGGGCGCGCCGCGACAAGGACGGATACTTCTGGCTCATGGGCCGCGTGGACGACGTCATGAACGTCGCGGGGCACCGCATCGGCACGATGGAGGTCGAGTCCGCGCTCGTCGATCACTCCGCGGTCGCCGAGGCCGCGGTCGTGGGGATCACCGACGAGATGAAGGGCACGGGCATCGCGGCCTTCGTGATCCTCAAGGAGAAGGGACGCACGCAGGAGGCCTCCGACACGAAGTCGGCCCTCCAGCAGGAGATCAAGGCCCACGTCGTCAAGAAGATCGGCCCCATCGCGCGCCCGGACAAGCTCTTCTTCACGATCGACCTCCCCAAGACGCGCTCGGGCAAGATCATGCGGCGCCTCCTGCGTGACGTCGCCGAAGGCCGGATCCTCGGTGACACGACGACGCTCGCCGACCCGACGGTCGTCAAGTCGCTCAAGGAGCAGTACGAGGAGAAGGAAGGCTAGGCGGCCTTCAGGCTTCCTTCCTCGACCCATCGCACGAGGAGGCGCCGGATCCGGTACGAGTCCGCGGTCACCGCCGACTCGATCGATTTCGCGCTGCCGCCCGCCGAGGCCTTCGTCCAGACGGCCTTCTGGAGGGCCGCGTCGGTCTCCTCGGGCTCGGGCGACGGCTTCTTCCCCGTCGGGGCGAGAACGAGGTCGTCCGGGACGAGCGCCGCGAATCGCTGGAAGTCGTCGTAGCGACGCATTCCCTCGAGGAGGATCGAGACGACCTCGCGCGCGGGCTCGCCGTCCTTCGCCGGGGGCAACGCCGTCTGCCGGACGAACGAGAAGGTCCCGCCCATCGGGCGCTCGAAGAGCTGGTAGCAGGCGTCGTCGCCGCGGAGCGGGCCGTGCTCGGCCGCGCGAATGCGGCCGTTCTCGAGGACGAACTTCCCCGCCATCGCGCCCGCCGGGTCGCGGAGGTTGAGCGTCCCCGTCACCTCGGTGGACGCGAGGCTCTGGAGGAGCGCGGGGAGCTCGAAGATCGCGAGGTCGCCCATGAGGCTCGCGGGCGTCTCGTCCCCGGGCTTCGGCGCGTCGAACGCCGCGAGCGCCTTCGCGGCCGCGCGCGCCGCGGGCGTGTCCGCGTGCCGTTCGGCGATCTCGGTCAGGACCGTCCGCACCGCGGGCACGTTCGTGCCGGACAGGGCCTCGACGATCGGGGTCAGGCGGTCCTCGCGCTTCTTGAGCGTGAGGCCGAACACCTTGAAGGGCATCTCGGCCCTCGCGCTCTTCACGAGGACGTGCACGAGCTCGGGGTCCTCCGTGAGGTCCTGGCTCGCGAGCTCGGCGAGGCGCGCCCCCACGTCGCCGAGGCCGCCCTTCCGCTTGAGCCCGTGCTCGACGACGACGCGGCGTGCGGTCGCGCTTCCGAACCGGGCCAGCGCCGACACGCCGCGGTCGAGGAGGGGCTGCAGCTCGGCTTCGTCGAACGGGGCGTCTCCCTTGCGGGCGAGGATCGTCTCGAGCCCCTGGACGAGGGCCACGAGCGCCGCCTCCGCGCGCTCGTGCTTGATCGTCGCGAGTCCCGCGATCGCCTCCTTCACGAGCGGCGGCGGCAGCGCGGGGTCGGCATACGGGACGATCGCCTCGAGGTCGGCGTCCGCGTCCTGCTCGGAGGCCCGGGGCGACTTGCGCAGGAGGTAGAGGAGATTCCGCTTGAAATGCCAGTCGACGTCGGGCGGTCCCTCCGCGGCCAGCTTCCGGAGGGTGTCGAGCGCCATCGTCCGCGCCTCCGGCCCGTAGATCTCGAGGAGCGACAGCAGCAGGCGCCGGCGCTCGCGCTTCTCCTCGACGCGGAGCTCCTGGACGAGCGCCGCCACGGAGAAGCCGGGAAAGAACGAGAGGATCCGGGCCAGGGACGGGTGATTCCGCTGGTCCTCGCCGAGAGCGCGGACCCGCTCGAGGTCGACGCCGTCCTGGGCCTTCCGGCGCGTCGAGTCGACCGCCAGGGAGCTGACCTTGTTCTCGGCGACGAGCTTCTCGGCGACGCCGAACATGCGCGCCGCCCGCGTGAGGGATCCCTGGTTCAGCTGTTCGACCGCCGCGGCGACCGTCTCGAGGAAGCGCTTGCCGACCTCGTCCTGGTCGTGCGGAAGCGTGACGACGCGGCGAATCGCCTCCGTGGCGGACGCGCGCGCCGCGCTGAGAGCCTGTTCGACCGGCTCGGGCGGAAGGGAGATCGGCCACGGCGGGATCGACTTGCCGAGCGTCCGGATGACCTCTCCCGACGGCACATCGACGCCCGCCGCCCGAAGGCGCTCGAGCGCCGCGCCGAGCTCGCCCTCGGAGCGCGACGCGATCGCCGCGACCGCCAGGATCTGCGCGACGAGCGCCTCGCGCGGAGACTGGATGAGCGCGCCGAATGGCACGACGGCGGCCGCTCCCCCGGCCGGCGGCGGCGGAGCCTCCGGGAGCGCGCCGCCTCCCCGAACCGGTCCCGCCGCCTCGCCGAGGGGCCCGCCGAGAGGCCCGAGGCGCTCGAGGAGCATCGAGAGGTGGCGAAGGTCCGAGACCGTTCCCGGCGACAGCGGGATCGCCGTCTCCCCCGACGCGGGCCTCGTCACGACGGGAGCGCCCGCCGTCGTGCCCTGCCGGCGCAGCATCTCGACGGGCGCCGCCAGGACGCTCTCGGCCTGGCCGAGGCGTCCGAGGTTCTGGCGGAGCAGCTCGCGGTCCGCGGGCGGGCAGAAGGCGAGGATGCCGTCTCCGAGCTCGGCGACGTACCGGCGCAGCGGATCGCGCGGCACGAGGTCGTACTGCCCCATCGCGTGGATCTTCTCGACCGCGTGGTAGAGGTAGTCCGAGATCGGGACGTTCTGCGTCCTGCCCCGGAACTGGGCCACCGTCCAGGCCTGGATCTCGTTGGCCACGAGGCTGGCCGGGTAGTCGAGGAGCAGGTTGACCGAGTCGGCCACCATGAGCGGCGCGAGGCTGTCGGAGAGATAGCGCTGCAGCTCGAGGAGCGCTTCCTTGACGTCAGGATCGAGTGGCTGCTGGGCGTCGTCCATCGTCGCGGGCGGAGCACCTTCATCCAGACCCCGGCGGGCGGAGCTCCGAGGCCTGACGTCGTTTCGGGGGCGAAAGATCGTAGCACGGCATCTTCCATGCCGACCGCGTTTCCCCGTATGGTGGGGGCATGCCGCTCGAGGAATATCGCCGGAAGCGCCGCTTCGGCGTGACCCCGGAGCCCGAGGGTGGGAAGGCGAAACGAGGGCGTTCGAGGGCGCTCCTCTACGTCGTCCAGAAGCACCGCGCGACCGCCCTTCACTACGACTTCCGCCTCGAGTGGAGCGGCGTCCTTCTCTCGTGGGCGATCCCGAAAGGCCCCTCGCTCGACCCCGCCGTCAAGAGGATGGCGACGCGCGTCGAGGACCACCCGCTCGAATACGCGTCCTTCGAAGGGATCATCCCCGCCGCCGAGTACGGGGGCGGCACCGTCATGGTCTGGGACCGGGGCTCGTGGACGCCGGAGTCGCCCGACGTCGACGCGGCGCTGCGGAAGGGCGAGCTCAAGTTCACGCTCCACGGGGAGAAGCTCAAGGGATCGTGGGTCCTCGTCCGCACGAAGGGCTGGGGCGGGTCGGCGAAGCCCTCGTGGCTCCTCATCAAGCACCGGGACGACTTCGCGACCGACGAGGACGTCGCCGAGGCAAGGCCGCGCTCCGTCCTCTCGAACAGGCTCCTCACCCAGATCGCGATCGACGACGGCGGGGACGTCGAGAAAGCCTCGACCGGCGATCCCGTCGCGGAGGTCGAGAAGCTGCTGAGGGACCCGAAGCTCCTCCAGCGGAAGGCGAAGGACAAGCCCTCGGTCTGGCACTCGAAGCCTCGAGGGGTGAGGACCGAAGACGAGGACAAAGAGAAGATTTCTCCGAAAGTGAAGAGGAGCGGTGCCACCGGCGCGGCGCGGCGGGCGCCGTCGGCGCAGCCGCACAACGCGCCTTCCAAGAAATCTCCGTCTCCCTCGTCTTCCCGCGTGTTCCCCGTTCCCGTCTCGAATCCCGACAAGGTCTTCTGGCCCGAGGAGGGGTGGACGAAAGGCGATCTCGTCGCGTTCTACGCGGGCGTCTTCGACAGGCTCCGGCCGTGGGTCGAGGACCGGCCTCTCTCCCTGGAGCGCTGCCCCGACGGCCTCGGGGGCCAGTGCTTCTATCAGAAGGAGAAGCCGGCCGGCCTGCCGCCCGGCACGCCGACCGTCGCCGTCCGCCACGGGAAGGACCGCAAGGTCACGAACACGGTCGTCGGCGGCGCTCTCGAGACGCAGCTCGCGCTCGCGAACCTCGGGTGCATCGCGACGCACGTCTGGGGCAGCCGGGCGGACGACCTCGACCGGCCCGACTGGGTCTGCTTCGACCTGGACCCAGACTCCGGGCTCATCCTGGACGCCGTCCGGGCGGCCCGGAAGGTCAAGCAGGCCCTCGACGCCCTTCGGCTCGTGTCGTACGCGAAGACCTCGGGCGGAAAAGGTCTGCACGTCTTCGTGCCGATCACGAGGGGTCCGGACACGGAGGCCGTCACGTGGTTCGCGAAGACGCTCGGGGCCCGCCTCGCCGCCGCGTGGCCGAAGGACCTCACGATGGAGATGCGGATCGCGGCCCGGAAGGGTCGCGTCTTCCTCGACTCGTTCCGGAACGCGTTCGGCCAGACGGTCGTGTCCCCCTACTCCGTCAGGCGGCGCCCGCACGCGCCGGTTTCGACGCCGCTCGGCTGGAGCGAGGTCACGGAGTCCCTCCGCTCCGAGGACTTCACGATCGGGAACTTCGCGGCGCGCCTGAAGAAGCGGGACCCGTGGGCGGACTTCTTCAGGCGCCGCCAGGCGCTCGAGCCGGCGCTCGAAGCCCTGAAGAGGCTCTGATCTATTTCTTCCGGGTGAAGTGGATCTCGAGGTTCTTCATCATCTTGCCGCCGGGCCCCGAGCTCCAGGACTCGTACGTGTGGTGGTCGGCGTCCACGATCGTCACGACCGTCTTGACCTTCACGGTCCGCTTCATCCCCGGGTCGTCCATCGTCCCCCACGACGTGATCGTCTTCCCCGCCTTGTCGGCCGCGCCCGTCGTCACCATGATCCCGGTCCCGGCCGTGTCGATCCACGTCGCGACGTATCTCTTCTTGTAGTTGTCGAAGGCCGTCACGCCGATCCCGCTGAACGGCTGACCCATCATCGAGCCCTCGTAGCGCTGCTCGAGATACCGGCCGCCCAGGATCATCCTGTTCTCGGACGTCCCGGTGCTCTCCTGCGGCGGGGCGCCGGGCGCCATCCAGACTTTCGAGGCCACGTTCCAGCTCCCGACGACGGCTTCCAGCGCCTTCTGCCCGGGCCCCGGCGTCGCGTACGCCGTCCAGGCCTTCGTCATCTCGTCCTGGCTCGGCGCGGCCGCGGGCTTCGAGGTCCCCGCGGGCTCGTCCGCGGCAAGGACGACGGCGCTGGAAAGAAGAAGAGAGAACGAAGCAAGGAAAACGCCTTTGAATGGAAGAACGCTGCGGCGCGGTTTCATCGTTGCCTCCTTCTTTCGATGACTCTCAGACGAGTTTCGCGTTCAGGCTGATCTCGGCGCCGGTGAAGAGCTTCGAGATCGGGCAGTTCTTCTTCGCGCCCTGCGCGATCTCCTGGAACCTCGCTTCGTCGATGCCCGCCACGGCCGCCTCCGTCGCGAGGTCGATGCGCGTGATCGAGAAGCCCGCGTCGCCCTTCTCGAGGTGGACGCGCGCGGTCGTCGCGACCCGCGCCGGGACGAATCCCGCCTTCGCGAGCTCGTTCGCGAACGCCATCGAGAAACAGCCGGCGTGGGCCGCCCCCGCGAGCTCCTCCGGGTTCGTCCCCGTCCCCTCCTCGAACCGGGACGCGAACGAGTACGCGCCCTCGAAGGCTCCGCTCCCGAGCCTCATGGAGCCCTTGCCGGTCCTGAGATCGCCCGTCCAGACGGCGCTCGCCGTGCGCTGCGGCATGATGCCTCTCCTTTCGCGCCGGATTCTGCCTGAGTCCGGCCGGCCGGAGGAGAGCCGGAAAAAAAAGGCCACCCTCGCCTCCGTCGAGACGAGGGTGGCCGGACGTGAACAGGGCCCTCTCGAGCGAGAGGGCCCGAAACGCGTTACGCGAGCTGCTTGCTGGGAACGGCGGCGGCGACCGGAATCGGGCGCTGGACCTGCTTGATCTTCTCGTCCACGAAAGCCTGCATCTTCGCGATGTGCTCCGGCTTGAGGTGGGCGAACCGCCCCTGGGGCTTCATGTACTCGCTGACGGGCTTGTACTTCTTCGGGACGTTCGTGTACTTGTACACGCCGTCCTCCCACTCGTACATCTCCCACATGCCCGTCTCGACGGCCAGCTTCGCCATGTCCGGGGTCAGCTTCTCGTCGAAGAGCCAGCCCTTCGGGCAGGGCGCGAGGATGTGGAGGAACGTCGGTCCCGGCTTGCTCAGCGCCTTCCGGACCTTGTTCATGAGGTCGAGCGGGTGGGCGACGGTGGTCGTCGCGACGTACTTGACCGCCGGGTGACCGCCGATGACCATCTGCGGGACGTTCTTCGGGAAGAGGCGCTTGCCCTCGGGGATCTCCTTCCCGGGAGGGGTGAAGGTCGTCGCGGCGCCGTAGGGCGTCGTCGGCGAGGTCTGGATGCCCGTGTTCGCGTACGACTCGTTGTCGTAGCAGATGAAGAGCACCTTGTGGTTGCGGTACATCATGCCCGACATCGCCTGCAGGCCGATGTCGACGCTGCCGCCGTCGCCCGCCATCACGATGATGTTCGGGAACGGTCCCTTGTGCCGGCCCTTGCGGGCCGCGACCTTGAACGCGGCCTCGATGCCGGACGCGACGGCGCCGCCGTTCGTGATCTGCGCGTGGATCCACGAGACGGCGTACGGCGTGCAGAGGTAGCTGGCGTTCGCCACGTACATGCAGCCCGTGGGGCCGATGAAGATGGTGTCCTTGCCCGCCGCCTTGGCGACGAGCCTGTACTGCAGAGCGGGACCGCAGCCGGCGCAGGTGCGGTGACCGGGCAGGTACTGCTCGGCCTCCGGCACCTTCTTGAACGACTTGATCGGGTCCAGCTGCTGGAATTTGTAATCAAATGCTGGCATGTTTCCTCCGTAATGCTCTCTTAGTCGTCCTTACATTCCGAGCCAGTAGACGTACCGATCGGTCCTCTTCTCCTTCACCATCGTCGAGAGGACGCCCGCCATGTACTCGAAGTCCGCGGGCCAGATCGTCTCGCCGCCGAGACCGCCCATGAACGACGTGACGAGCGGCCTGTCGTCGAGGTCGTAGAGGCTCGCCCGGAGCTCGTGGATGAGGTTGCCGCCGCGCATCGCGCCGCCGTAGGAGGTGCTCGTCTCGACGACGCCGACGGCCTTCACGTGGCCGAGGGCTTCGGCGAGCTGATGCGTGGGCCACGGGCGGATCCAGCGCGGCCGGGCGAGGCCGGCCTTGACGCCCTGGGAGCGGAGCTTGTCCACCGCCGCCTTCGCCGTGTTCGCGTGGGCGCCCTGGATGAAGAACGCGATCTCCGCGTCGGCGAGCTTGTACTGCTCGACGAACGGGTCGTACTTGCGCCCGAAGATCCGGGCGAAGTCCGCCGTCGCTTCCTCGATGACCTTCGGAACCGCGAGGAACGTCTGGGCCCGCATCGCGTCCATCGGCGCGCCCTGGTCGGGACGGATCTGCGGGCCGTGGGACACCGGGTTCGTCGTGCTGAGCGGGTGGATCGGGTTGTAGGGCGGCAGGAACTCCTTCACCTGCGAGGCCTCGCCCAGCGTGACCTTGTCCGGGATGTGCGAGATGAAGTAGCCGTCCTGGCAGACCATCTGGGGCAGCATCACGCGGTGGTCCTCACCGATCCGGTAGGACATGAGCGTGTTGTCGTAGACCTCCTGCGGGGAGGAGGCCCAGCCGAGGAGCCAGCCCTGGTCGCGCGTCGACATCGCGTCCGTGTGCTCGGAGCCGAAGTCGCCCGGAGGGTCGAGCGTGCGGTCCGCGATCGACATCTGGACGGGGTAGCGGCCGCCGGCCATGGGGCTGTAGACCTCCATGGCGTACGTCACGCCGACGCCCGAGCTCCCCGTGAAGGCGCGCGCGCCCGCGGCGGAAGCGCCGAGGACCACGGACACCTGCGCGTGCTCGCCCTCGCCGTGGATGAACTCGGCGTCCAGCTCGCCGTTGGCGACCATCTTCGCGAGCTCCATCATGATCGCCGTGTAGGGGCGGATCGGGTAGGAGCAGATCACTTCGACCTCGGCCGCCTTTGCGCCCTCTGCGGCCGCGCGGCAACCGGTCATCATGGTTTCCTTTGCCATTGCCTTCTCCTTTTAGAAAGGTTTGTCCAGGCGAACGACGCCGCCCTCGAAGTCGAGCTCGGGCGCCGCGACGAGCGCGCCGTCCTCCGGGCACTGCTGGATGCAGACCTGGCAGCCCTTGCAGAAGTCGCCGACCCACTCGAGGCGGTCGTCTTCTTCCTTGTAGACCCAGCAGGCATCCGGGCAGGCCAGATAGCACTGAAGGCAGCGGGTGCATTTCTCTTCGTCCCGGACGGGGCGGACGACCCGCCAGTTCGACGTCTGGAACAGCTTCTGCGTGCCGACGGGAGCCGGGGTGACGGCGCCGAACGGCACTTCGCGGTCCTTGGGAACGACGATCGTTCCGTAGCCAGGAAGGGCTTTTGCCATGTTGTGCTCCTTGCTCACTTGTGCTTGCCGGCGCCCACGAGCTCGCCGACGGCGGGCGTGAGGTGCTTGATCGTGACCTCGTTGTATCCGCGCTCCATGCCGGAAACGTCGCTGACGATCTTGGCGAGGCTCTCCTTCTTGACGAGGCCGGTCACCTTCGCCATCGCGCCGACGATGGGAGCCGCGATGCCCTTTCCGATTCCGGTCGCGTCGACGCCGCCCTCGGAGCCCGAGAAGTCGACGGTGCGGACGCCCGTGATGCCGTCCGCGTCGACCGTCGCGATCGTCTTGAGCAGGTTCGCGTTCGGGAGGAGCTTCAGCATCGAGTCGAGCGGGCGGTTCGTGTTGATGATGAGCGTGCCGCCGGGCTCCATGCCCCTCAGCACGTCGATCCCCTTGACGATCGTCGCCTCGGTCACGACGACCACCTCGGGCTTGTCGTTCGTGTAGACGTACTTGTGGGTGATCTCCTCGTCGCTGAGACGCACGTACTTGCGGACCGTCACGAGGACGCGGTCCGGCAGGTCTTCGTAGTTGTCGAAGGCCTGGGCGTGCTTGCCTTCGGCCTGGGCGGCCTGGGCGAAAATGTTGATGACGTCCCGACCTTCTTTGTCCATGAGGACGCCGCGCGCCCAGACGGTAATTTCGTGGACCTTTGCCATAGACATCTCCTTAAGCGCTTCGAAAATGGAAACGGACTGTGTTCGACGTGTCCCGACGATCGGGATGCTCACAGGTTGCTCGCGTGAAGGAACCCCCTCTCCTCGGATCGCTCGGGACGCCGGCGAGACCCCTCGCGGCGGAGGGCTTCCGAGCGGGGACCGGGACCCGCCCGTGGCGGCTCGCCGATCCGAGTGGTTCGACCATCGGACCAAATTTAGGGCCGACCCGGGTCCGAGGATATGAGGCTAATGAATCAGTTAGCGGGCTTCGTGCGCCGGTCTTCCGGCGTTTCGCACCGGGACGACGGCTGCCGGAGCAGGGTCGCGATCTGGTCGACGTGCTCGCGCATCGCGTCCGCCGCGCCCGCGGCGTCGTGCCGCCGCAGGGCGGCGACGACGGCCGCATGCCCTTCGATCGACCGGCGGGGGCGGCCCGCCTGCTTCAGCGTGAGCTTCCGGGACTCCACGAGGAGGTCGTTCAGCGTCGCCATGACGCCGGCGACGGCGTGGTTCCGGGTCGCGCGCGCGACGACGTGGTGAAAGGCGGTGTCCTCCACGATCGCCGACTGGCCCGTCTCGAGCTTCTGCCGCTGGGCCTCCAGGATGCGCTCGAGGTCGGCGAGGTCGTTCTCCGTGACGCGCGTCGCCGCGGCGTGCGCCACGGCCGGCTCGAACATCCGGCGCAGGTCGAGCAGCTCCTCCTGCTGCTCGTGGCGGTAGGTCAGGAGGCTGGCGAGCGGCGCGATGAGACGGCTGACGTCGAGCTCCTGCGGAAACGTCCCCTGGCCGTGGCGGGTGACGAGCAGCCCGATCGTCTCGAGGCTCCGGAACGCGTCGCGGATCGAGCCGCGGCTGACGCCGAATCGCTCGGCGAGGGCGCGCTCGGGGGGCAGAGCTTCGCCAACCGGAAAGGTCCCGTCGAGGATCAGGACCCGGATCCGGTCCGCGACCTCTTCGGCGACCCGCGTCCGTCTGATCGGCTCGATCAGACCGGGGTCCCGGGCGCCGGACGCGCTTCGCCTCCACGACGCGGACACACGCCGAGTCTAGGGCGCGGCGTACGGGAGGGAATGAGGCGGATGAATCACCGGGTCGCGTCCGGTGCCGCGGGGATCGCGCCCCGGCCGGGACCGGCTTCGAGGCTCCTGCGGAGCTCGGAGATCGCCGTCCGGAAGTGCGCGGCGCCGACGCGCAACCCTTCCCCGCTCCCGCCGCGGCGCTCCTGGATCCTCTCCGCGATCGCGAGCGTCGCCGCCCGCTTGCACAGGAACGCGATGTGGGATCCGACGAGCCTGTCCGTGAGGCGGGCGAGCTCGCGGAGGTCCACGTCCTCGGCGAGCGGCCTCCCGTGCGTGTGGATGCGGAAGATCTCGAGCCGCTCCCGCTCGTCCGGCGGCTCGAAGTGCAGGACGTAGTCGAGGCGGCCGGGCCTCACGAGCGCCGGGTCGAGGAGATCCTCGCGGTTCGTCGCGCCGATGACGATCACCTGCGACAGGTCGCTCAGCGCGTCCAGCTCGTTGAAGAACTGGCTCGCGACGCGCTCGACGGCGCCGGAGCCCGACTCCTCGCCGCGCCGGGGAGCGAGGGCGTCGATCTCGTCGAAGAACAGGATGGCCGGCGCGGACTGCTTCGCTTTCTTGAAGATGCCGTGCACGGCCTTCTCCGATTCGCCGAGCCACTTCGAGAACAGGATCGGACTGCTGATCGGAATGAACGTGATTCCCGTCTCCCCGGCGAGGGCCCGCACCATGACCGTCTTTCCCGTGCCGGACGGCCCCGACAGGAGGACGCCGCGCGAGGACACCTGTCCGGCGGAGAAGAGCTCGGGGTAGCGCAGGGGCCAGTCGACGATCGAGAGCAGGGTCTGCTTGATCGCCGCGAGGCCGCCGATGTCGGCGAGCTTCAGCGTCGACCTCTCGTTGAAGAACTCGCGCGTCGCCGTGGGCTCGACCTCCCTCAGCGCGTTCAGGAAGTCCTCGCGGGAGACCCGCATGCTCTCGGGCGAGACGGGGAGGCGGTCGGGGTTGCCCAGCGCGCCCACCGGCAGGTAGCGGCGCACGGCCGCCATCCCGGCCTCCTTGCAGAGCGCCTCGAGGTCGGCTCCCACGAATCCGTGGGTGATCTGGGCGATCTGGTCGAGATCCACGTCGTCCGCGAGGGGCATGCGCCGGCTGTGGATCTTCAGGATGGCCCGGCGGCCGTCGGCGTGGGGGGCCGAGATGCCGATCTCGCGATCGAAGCGGCCGGGCCTCCGGAGGGCCGGGTCGAGCATCTCCGGCACGTTCGTGGCGCCGATCACGAGGACGTGTCCGCGGGGCACCGTGCCGTCCATGAGGGCGAGGAGCTGCGCGACGACCCTCTTCTCGACGTCTCCGACGACGTCGGCCCGCTTCGGCGCGAGGGCGTCGATCTCGTCGATGAAGATGACGCTCGGGGCCTTGCGCGTCGCTTCCTCGAAGATCTCGCGCAGCCGCGCTTCGCTGTCGCCGTAGTACTTCTGGATGATCTCCGGGCCGTTGATCTTGATGAAGTGCAACCGCGTCTCGCCCGCGATCGCGCGTGCGATGAGCGTCTTCCCCGTTCCCGGAGGGCCGTAGAGCAGAAGGCCCTTCGGCGCCTGGACACCGAGACGGTCGAACAGCTCGCCGTAGCGGAGAGGAATCTCCACCATCTCCCGGATGGAACGGAGCTCCCTCTCGAGCCCTCCGATGTCCTCGTAGGCGATGCGGGCGTCGAGCTTCTCCGCGTAGTCGGGCTTCTTGACCCGGAACTTCGTGTGCTGGTTGACGATCACCGCCCCGGAAGGCGACGTGCCGGCGACGGAGAAGAACCGGTCCTTGCCGCCGAAGAGGGGGATGTTCACGCGGTCTCCGGTGACGACCGCGAGGCCCTGCAGGAGCTTTCCGATGTAGCCGACCTCGTTCTCGTCGGGCCACCAGTTGTCCGAGTCGACCGGCGCGAGGACGATCGACATCGCGGTCTGCCGCGGCGCCTTGCGGATCTTCACCGTGCCGCCGACGGCGACGCCCGCGTTCTGGCGGGTGTACCCGTCGATCTGGACGACCTTCTTGCCGATGTGCTCGGGGAAGATCCCGGAGATCCGGGCGACGGTCGTCTGCTCGCCGGCGATCTCCACGACGTCGCCGAGAGAGGCGCCGAGGGCGGCGACGTCGGAAGGGTCGAAGCGCGCGAGGCCCTTGCCCACGTCCTCGACGAACACCTCGGCCACCTTCAGCTCGATTTCGGAGACGACGGCTTCCTCGACCATAGGCCCGTGTCCACCTCCGGGTCCGGGACGCATCACGGCCGTCCAGTGTAGGGGACGCCGGGCTCCCCGGCGCGGCGAAGCGCATGAAGCACGTGTTCGGTTGCGCCGCGCGACGGCGGGATGCTAGGCTGAATTTTCCGGGTGTCCGCGCGCAGATCGTGACCGCATGAAGACCTTCTCCTTCAAGATCGACCCGCTCACGGGCGAAGAGTTCCTCGAGGTCCACATCCGCGGGCGCCAGCTCCTGACGGACCCGCTCCTGAACAAGGGATCGGCGTTCACGCGCGAGGAGCGCCTCGCGTTCGGCCTCGAAGGTTATCTCCGCTCCGGGTACTCCTCGATGGAGGTGCAGGTCGAGCGCGCGCTCGAAGCGTATCGGCGCAAGCCCGACGCGATGGAGCGCTACATCTTCCTGAACAGCCTGCTCGACCGGAGCGAGCCGCTCTTCTACCGGCTCCTGTGCGACAACCTGACCGAGATGGTTCCGATCGTCTACACGCCGACCGTCGGCCAGGCCTGCCTGGAGCTGAGCCACATCCAGCGCCGTTTCCGCGGCATCTACGTGAGCCCCGAGAACATCGACCGGATCGACCCGATCTTCCACTCGATCAGCAGGCCGCACATCTCCCTCATCGTCGTGACGGACGGCGAGCGGATCCTCGGCCTCGGCGACCTCGGCTCGGACGGCATGGGGATCCCGGTCGGCAAGGTGAGTCTCTACGTGGCGGCGGGCGGCCTGCATCCGGCCGTCTGCCTCCCCGTCTGCCTCGACGTCGGGACGAACAACGAGCGCCTCCTCGCCGATCCGCTCTATCTCGGCTACCGCCACCGCCGCCTCGAGGGGGAGGCGTACCAGGAGATCGTCGAGCGGTTCGTGCTCGCCGTGAAGCGCAACTTCCCGGACGCGCTTCTCCAGTGGGAGGATTTCGCCAAGAGCAAGGCCCTTCAGAACCTCGAGCGCTACCGCGAGCGGATCCTCTCCTTCAACGACGACATCCAGGGAACGGGCGCCGCGGCGCTCGCCGCGCTCATGACGGCCATGCGCATCAAGAAGACGGCGTTCCACGAGGAGCGGTTCGTCGTGGTCGGGATGGGTCAGGCAGGCTCCGGCATCTGTCACATGATCCAGAAGATGCTCCGGCAGGAGGGCCTCTCCGAGGACGAGGCGCGCCGCCGGCTCTACGCGATCGACACGCAGGGCCTCCTCATCCAGGACGACCCGGCGCTCGAGCCCCAGCAGAGGATGTACGCACAGGCCCGCGCCGCGATCGAGGGATGGCGGCTCGCCTCGCCGAGCCGGATCGACCTTCTCGACGTCGTGAAGAACGCGAGCCCGACCGTCCTGATCGGCGTCACGGCGCAGCGCGGCCTCTTCTCGGCCGAGATCCTCGCGGAGGTCGCGCGGAACACCACCCGGCCCGTCGTGATGGCGCTCTCGAACCCCACATCGCGAACGGAGTGCACGCCGGAGGAGCTCGCCCGCGCCAGCGCCGGGCGGGGCCTCCTCGCCACGGGGAGCCCGTTCCCGCCGCTCGACTGGGACGGCCGGACGATCAGGACGTCCCAGGGGAACAACCTCTTCATCTTCCCCGGGGTCGGGTTCGGCGCCCTCGTGAGCAGGGCCTCCCGGGTCACCGACGGGATGTTCCTCGCCGCGGCGCGCGCCGTCAGCACCATGGTGACTCCCCGCGAAGAGGAGCAGGGGCTGCTCCTCCCGGACATGGAGGCGATCCGTGAGGTGTCGGCCCGGGTCGCGACGGCCGTCGCGATCGAGGCGCGCGACGCGGGACTCGGCCGCCTCCTCGACGACCGAGAGCTCGAAGGCGTGGTCCGCGGCGCCCAGTGGCAGCCGCGGTTCAGCCCGTACCGGCCGGGCCCCCCGGCCGTCGCGGCGCCATGAAATTCCTGATCACGGGAGGCGCCGGGACGGTCGGTCGGGACCTGACCGCTTCTCTCCTCGCGAAGGGGCATCGGGTCCGGGTCCTCGACCGGGACGCGACGGCCTTCGGCGGCGTCCGGGAGGAGAGCCTCGAGCTCGTCGCCGGGCGGCTCGAGGACGCTCGAATCGTCCGGGAGGCGCTCTGTGGGATCGACGTCGTCGTCCATCTCGCGTGGTCCTTCTCCGACGATCCCCTCGAACTCCTCGAGAGCGACCTGAAGGCACACGTCACCCTCCTCGAGGCGTCGGCCGCGGCCCAGGTCGGCCGTTTCCTCTACACGAGCACGGCGGTCGTCTACGGCAAGCCGCTCCGGACGCCTCTGACCGAGGACGCGCCGTGCGTCGTCGAGGACGCGCGGAAGCCCTTCTACGCGATCGCCAAGCTGACCGCGGAGAAGCTCGCGCTCGCCCTCGGAAGGGCGCGGGGCCTGCCCGTGAGCGTCTTCCGCTTCTGGTGGTCCTACGGCGGGAGGATCGGCGGGCGGCACCTCCGCGACCTGATCGCCGCCGCCCGGAGCGGCCGGCCCCTGAGGGTCCCCGAGGGTGCGGGCGGCAGCTTCCTCGATCACGACGACCTGGCGCACGCCGTCCTCCTCGCCGCCTCGCGCGAGGAAAGCGTCGGCAACGTGTTCAATCTCGCGACCCTCTATCTCGAGTGGAAGGAGATCGCCGGGATCGTCCTCCGCATCACGGACTCCTCGTCACGGCTGGACGTCGTCCCCTCGGCGGCGTGGGACGGCGCCGCGTTCCTCGCCGATCCGTGGGACCTGTCGACGGCGAAGGCCGAACGTCTCCTCGGCTTCCGCTCCCTCTTCGATCCTCTTGCGGCTCGTCGGAGGCTCGAAGGGGCGATCGGCCGTTGTCGGGAGGAGATGCCCGCGGCGGGCTGACGGGCCCAAGCCGGTCTCGGCGGCGGAAAATCTGCGAATATCCGCCGTGCCGAAAACAGGAGGTACGCCATGCCGTCGAAGCGCGCGAAGAGAGCGACCCGGGCCGTTCCGAAAGCGAAGGCCCGGAAGTGGGTGTACCTCTTCGCCGACGGGAAGGCCGAAGGCAACGCGAAGATGCGCGCGCTGCTCGGCGGCAAGGGAGCCGGCCTCGCCGAGATGACGAACGCGCGACTCCCGGTCCCGCCGGGGTTCACGATCACGACCGCCGCGTGCAACGAATACTTCCGGAGCGGCCGCAAGCTGCCGCCCGGACTCTGGGATCAGGTCGAGCGCGGACTCTCGGCCGTCGAGAAGTCCACGAAAAAGCGTCTGGGCGACCCCGCGAATCCGCTCCTCGTCTCCGTGCGCTCGGGCTCGGCGCTCTCGATGCCCGGAATGATGGACACGGTCCTCAACCTCGGTCTCAACGACGAGACGCGCCAGGGCCTCGCCGCCCTCACGAGGAACGAGCGCTTCGCCTGGGACGCGTACCGCCGTTTCATCTCGATGTTCGGCCGGATCGTCCTCGACGTCCCCGCCGAGGCGTTCGACGCGGCGCTCGACAGGCGAAAGAGGGCGAAGAACGCGAAGTCGGACACGGACCTCGACGCCCGGGACCTCGCCGCGCTCGTGGACGAGTTCAAGGTCATCGTCCGGCAGAAGAGCGGAAAGCCGTTCCCCACGGACCCGAAGGAGCAGCTCCGGCTGGCCGTCGAGGCCGTCTTCGGCTCGTGGTTCGGCGCGCGCGCGAAGGACTACCGCAGGCAGTTCCGGATTCCGGACGACCTCGGCACGGCCTGCAGCGTCATGACGATGGTCTTCGGGAACATGGGCGACGACTCCGGCACCGGCGTCGCGTTCACCCGCGACCCGAACACCGGGGAGAGAAAGCTCTACGGCGAGTACCTCATGAACGCCCAGGGCGAGGACGTCGTCGCCGGGATTCGCACTCCCTCGAAGATCGACCGGCTCGAGAGCGACATGCCGAAGGCGTACGCCGAGTTCCGGAAGATCGCGCAGCGGCTCGAGACGCACTACCGCGACACCCAGGACCTCGAGTTCACGATCGAGCGCGGCCGGCTCTTCATGCTCCAGACCCGCTCGGCCAAGCGCACGGCGCGCGCGGCGGTGAAGATCGCGACGGACATGGTGAAGGAGAAGCTCATCAGCCGGGACGAGGCGATCCAGCGGATCGACCCGTCGCAGGTCGAGCAGCTCCTCGTGCCGGGATTCGACCAGGCCGCCGTCGAACGCGCGCGGCGGGAAGGCCGCTTCCTCGCGAAGGGCCTGAACGCGTCGCCGGGGGCGGCCACGGGCCGCGCCGTGTTCGACGCGGACCGCGCGGTCGTTCTCAAGGGCCAGAAGCAGCTGGTCGTCCTCGTCCGTCCCGAGACCTCTCCGGACGACTTCCACGGCATGATCGCCGCCACGGGAATCCTCACGGCGCGCGGAGGCTCGACCTCCCACGCGGCCGTCGTCGCGCGCGGCCTCGGCCTGCCCTGCGTCGCCGGATGCGCGGAGCTCTCGATCGACCTCGGGAAGCGCGAGATGCGCGTCGGCAAGGCCGTCATCAAGGAAGGGGACTCGATCTCGATCGACGGCACCACGGGCGAGGTCTTCGCCGGCGCCCTGCCGACGAACCCGCCGAACTACGAGAAGGAGACCGAGCTCATCGAGCTCCTGTCGTGGGCCGACAAGCGGCGCCGGCTCGGCGTCTGGGTCAACGCGGACACTCCGGGCGAGTGCGTCGAGGCGCGAAGGCTCGGGGCGGAGGGCGTCGGCCTCGCCCGCACCGAGCACATGTTCCGGCAGGCCGAGCGGCTCCCCCACGTGCAGGACATGATCATGGCCGACACCGAGGCGGGGCGGAAGGCGGCGCTCGCCAGGCTCCTCCCGTTCCAGCAGGGCGACTTCCGGGAGATGTACAAGGCGATGGACGGGCTGCCGGTCGTCATCCGGCTCATCGACCCGCCGCTCCACGAGTTCCTGCGCGAGTTCGCCGATGTCGACGTCGACATCGCGGTGGCGGAGGCGACCGGAAAGACCGGGGCCGAACTCGAGCAGAAGAAGAAGGTCTGGCACCGCCTCGAGCAGATCCACGAGGACAACCCGATGCTCGGCCTGCGCGGCTGCCGCCTGCTCCTCGTCTACCCCGAGATCCTCGAGATGCAGATCCGCGCCATCCTCGGCGCTGCCGCCGATTCCGCCGAGGCCGGGGTCTCCGCGAAGCCCGAGATCATGATGCCGCTCGTCGGCACGATGGGAGAGCTGGACCGGCTGCGCGACCAGGTCATGAGCGTCGCGGCGGCGGTCGAGAAGGAACGCGGGCGGAAGATCCCGTTCAAGTTCGGGACCATGATCGAGATCCCGCGCGCCTGCATCATCGCGGGAGAGATCGCGACGAAGACGGAGTTCTTCTCCTTCGGGACGAACGATCTCACCCAGACGGTCCTCGGCATCTCCCGCGACGACGCGCAGAAGAGCTTCCTGACGAAGTACGTCGAGCGGAAGATCATTCCGGACGACCCGTTCCAGGTCATCGACCGCGGCGGGGTCGGCGAGATGATGAAGATGGGCGTCGACCGCGGCCGGAAGACGAAGCCGGACCTCAAGATCGGGATCTGCGGCGAGCACGCAGGCGAGCCGAGCTCCGTGGCGTTCTGCCACCAGGTCGGGCTCACGTACGTCTCGCCGTCGACGTACCGCGTCCCCGTCGCCCGTCTCGCCGCGGCCCAGGCCGCGCTCGCCTCGATCGAGCGCGACCGCTAGCCGGTCCGGCCGCGCGATCGACGAAAAAAGGGGGACGGAGGAAATCCTCCGTCCCCCTCTCGAGAGCCGGGAGTTCCCGAGGCAGCCGCCTTACGGATGCGCCGCGGCGGGGGACCCGAAGGGTCTCGACGGAAGCCGCGCGCCCTTCTCCTTGAGGATCCGCGCCCGGACGATGGGCCGGAGCACGGCGATGGCGAGGAACGCCGCCGTGATGTCGAACACGGCCGAGATGTAGTACGGAACCTGGAACGAACCCGCGTAGTGCGCGGCCACGATCGCCGCCCCGTACCCGGCCAGGATGGACGCCAGGCCCTTCGCGGTGTACAGGATGCCGTAGTTGCCCGACGCGTTCTTCGCTCCGAAGACGTCGCCCGTGATCGCCGAGAAGAGGGCGTAGATCTCGCCCCACGCGAGGAACACGAACGGCAGGAGGACGACGAAGAGGACCGGGCTGCCCATGATCTGCGTCATGGCGAAGATGAGGACGCCCTCGAACGCGAAGGCGAAGGCCATCGTGTACTCGCGCCCGAACTTATCCGAGAGCGCGCCCCACATGATGCGGGCGAACGCGTTCGTCACGCCGGCGATCGTCGCGGTGAACGGGACGATCGCGATGCCGAGGATCTTCGCGTCGAACACGTTGAGGGACTTGGCGATCTGGGAGAGGTTCCCGGTCGTCATCAGGCCGCCCGTGCAGACCATGAGGAACATGAAGTACAGGAGGTAGAACTCCTTCCTCGAGAGCATCTGCGTCCAGGTGAACTGCTCGCTCGTCTGCGCGACCGCCTTGGGGGCGACCCAGTTCGGGGGCGCCCAGCCCTTCGGCGGATGGCGCAGGATGAGCGCCGCCGCGATGGCGACGATGCCCTGGCCGAGGCCCCAGACCGTCATCGCGCCCGCCCAGCCCATATTGTGGATCGTCGAGGAGATCGGGATGAGCGTCAGGGCCGCTCCGCCTCCGAAGCCCGCGGCCGTCAGACCCGCCGCGAGACCCCTGCGGTCGGGGAACCACTTCACCGCGTTGGCGACCGTCGCGATGTAGATGATGCCCGCGCCCGTTCCGGCGAGCACGCCGTAGCAGATGTAGAGGTGGGAGACCTGCGTCGCGACGGTTCCGCCGAGCACCCATCCGAGAAGGATCAGAGTCGACCCGACGAGCATGAGCCTGCGGATGCCGAACCTGTCGATGAAGTTGCCGGCGACCGGCACCGGCCACGTTTCGAACAGGATGAAGAGCGTGAAGATGAGGGCGATGTCCTTGTAGGGCACGTTCGGGAACGTGGCCTTCAGGCCCGGCGTGAAAAGGGTGAACGCGTACTGGAAGTTCGAGATGACGATCATGGACACGATGCCGGCGATCAGCTGGATCCACCGGTTGCCCACGATTGGCCCGAATTCGGCCTTCGGATCGATGCGGTTCGCTTCTTCCATCGAGTCTTCTCCTTACTTATTCGAGACGGTTGCTCCTCGGAACACGGCGCTTGCGGGGAGCCGGGAGCGCTGAAGGCGCGCTCGCCGGGGCAGAAGGCAGGGCACGGGCCGGGAATAGATTTCCCATCTGTCGGTCGAAGATGCGGCCGGGTTGCGCCCGATGCCTGATTCAGTTGAATCAAAACGGCGTGATTCGCCTGAATCAGAGACAAACCGCTATGCTTTCGCGTGACCTTCCGGAATCCGCCGGGAAGTCCCCGGCAGGAGGCGCGTCTCTCCGACTTCGCGGCGTTCTTCCTTCGCCGCGCCGCCGACCGGACTCCGCCCGCCGTCCCTCCGGGCCACGTCGTCCCCCGGGCGGAGGCACTGGGGGCCCTGCGCGCCGCGGGCCCCGAGAGCCTCACGTGGCTGGGCCACGCGACGTTCCTGATCCGCACGAGCGGCTACACGGTCCTCACGGATCCGTTCCTCTCCGGCTACGCGAGCCCCCTCGCGGGAATCGGCCCGAAGCGCTACGTCCCGCCGGGCCTCGCGATGGCCGATCTCCCGGCGATCGATGCGGTCGTGATCTCCCACAACCACTACGACCATCTCGACGCGAGGTCCGTAGAGAAGATCTCTTCGAATGGAAGAGCGCCGATCGCCGCGATCGTGCCCCGCGGGCTCGGCCGGTTCTTTTCCGCGCGGCGTTACTCGGATGTCCGTGAGCTGGGGTGGGGCGAGGGCACCCTTCTGAGAAAATCTTCCTCTTCGTCTTCCTCTTCGGTCTCCCTCTCCTGCCTCCCTTCCATCCACTTCTCCGGCCGCACGCCCTTCGACCGAAACGCGACGCTCTGGTGCTCGTGGAAGATCCAGTCGCCGTCGCGCTCGATCTACTTCGCGGGCGACACGGGCTACGGGCCTCTCTTCGCCGACCTCGGCCGCGAGCACGGGCCGTTCGACGTCGCGCTCCTGCCGATCGGCGCTTACGAGCCCGCCTCGATCATGAAGCCGGTGCACCTGGATCCGGAGGAGGCCGTCGCCGCCGGGAGCGATCTCCGCGCACGGACGCTCGTCGCGATGCACTGGGGCACGATCGTCCTGACGGACGAGCCTCCGTTCGAGCCCCCGGGCCGGTTCCGCGCCGCCGCGCGGCGCGCGGGCTTTCCCGACGAGCGCGTCTGGGTCATGAGGATCGGAGAGACCCGAGAAACACGCTGACGAGGCGAACGGCTTCCGCAAGGTTCTCCTCCTGGGTGCGGCCCGAGGACGCACGCGGCTTGAACGAGTGGTCGCCGTCCGGGAGGAAGGAGATCCGGATCTTCTTCGAGAGTGGATATCGGGCGATCTCGTCGCGCGTTCCGAACGCGTCTCTCTCGCCCTGGAGGAACAGCGCCGGCGTTTTCAGGTGTTCGAGGTGCGCGACACGGAGCCTGTCCGGCTGGCCCGGAGGGTGGAACGGATAGCCGAGGCAGACGAGACCCGCGACGCCCGCCTCGTCCGCGACCATGCTCGCGATCCTCCCGCCCATCGACTTGCCGCCGATCGCGACCGCTTCCGGTCCCTTCGTCCCCGCGGCCTCCTCGATCACGTCGCGCCACGTCGCCTCGAGGAGGGCCGGACGGTCCGGCGCTCCCCGCTTCGCTCCCGCCTCGCGCCGCGCGGCCATGTACGGGAACTCGAACCTCAGGACGCGGACGCCTTCCCTCGCGATCCCGGCCGCGACGCGCGCCAGGAACGGGGAGTCCATCGGGGCGCCCGCGCCGTGCGCGAGGACGAGCGTGAGCGGCGCGCGCGAGTGCCCGTCGACGAGGAAGCGGTCCACCTAGAATCCCTCCGTGGCGAACAAGTATCTCTCGTACGACGCCGAGCGCGCGCCGAAGGTGCGCGCGATGTTCTCGCGCATCGCCGGGCGGTACGACGTCCTGAACGACGCGATGAGCCTCGGTCTCCACCGGCTCTGGAAGCGGGAGGCCGTGGCGATCGCCCTCGCGGGTCGGGCGGGCCGGGTGCGGCTCCTGGACCTTTGTTGCGGGACCGGGGACCTCGCCCTCCTCGCAAAGGCGACCGGCCCGGAGGGGATCGGCGTCGTGGGGCTCGACTTCACGCTGCCGATGCTCGGCATCGCGCGCCGGAGGAGCGTCGTCTCCTCCCGGCCGCCCGCGTTCGCGCAGGGCGACGCGATGCGTCTCCCCTTTCCGGACGCCGTCTTCGACGCGGTCACGATGGCCTACGGCCTGCGCAACGTCGCCGATCCTCTCGGCTGCCTGCGCGAGGTCCGCCGCGTCCTCGCGCCGGGCGGACGCGTCGTCGTCCTCGATTTCGGAAGGCCCGACCGCCCCGTGCCTCGGGCCCTTTACGGCGCGTTCCTGCGCGTCGCCATGCCCGCCGTGGGGTGGCTCTTTCACCGCGATCCGGACACGTACCGGTACATTCCGGAGTCCCTCGAGCGTTTCCCCGCGCAGAGAGGCGTCCGGGAGCTCATGGGGCAGGCGGGTCTCGCCGGGGCACGATACGAGGACCGGATGCTCGGGGCGATGGGCCTGAACGTCGGCGAGGCGCCCTCGTCCGCGTCCTTATAATCGCTCGTGCCCCGCGACATGCGCGACGAGAGTCCGGAGTCGGGGATCGGCCGGGTTGCCGGGGAGCCGCCGGCCCAGGCCGCCCGTCTCGTCGCGATCCTCGTCGTCGTCTTCGTCGCGATCATCGCGGCGATTCTCGTGACGGGCGCGGCCGGCAGTGCCGCGCTCTCCGGGATCCGGGCCTTCGGCGTCGGACAGGCGAACTGGTCGAAGGCCCAGAGCGACGCCGTCTACCTCCTCGCACGGTACCTCGAGACGGGCGACGAGAGCGAGTACCGGAGCTTCCAGGCGCGGCTCGCCGTGCCCCGCGGCGATCGCAAGGCCCGCCTCGCGATGTCCGGGCCGAAGCCAGATCCCAGGGCCGCGCTCCAGGGTTTCCTCGAGGGCCTCAACTCGCCCGCGGACGCCGACGACATGGTGTCCGTGCTCGTCCGCTTCCGCGACACCGAGCACATCCAGCGCGCCCTCCAGATCTGGGAGCGCGGGGACGCCGTCGTCGACGAGCTCGACGCCCTCGGGGCGACGGTCCACGAGGATTACGCCGACGGCCGGGTGTCGCCCCAGAGCCGGGCGGAGTACAACCTCACTCTCGAGAAACTGAACGACAGGGCCGCGCTCCTCGAGGACTCCTTCTCGGCGACGCTCGGCCAGGCCTCCCGCGCCTTCCGCTCGAGGCTCTACGGCCTCGTCGGCGTCATGACGGTGCTCCTCGGCGGGCTGGGCGTCGGCGCGTCGGTCTTCATCGCGCGGGCGCTGAAGCGCCGCGACTCGGCGCTCCGGACCTCCGAGCGGCGATACCGCCTCCTGTTCGAGCGCAACCTCGCCGGCCTCTACCGCACGACTCTGGACGGACGGATCCTCGACTGCAACTCGGCCTTCGCGCGGATCCTCGGCTATCCGTCCCGCGAGGACGTCCTGAAGGTCTCGGCGCTCGACCTCTACTCGGACCCGGGCGACCGCGAGTCCTTCCTCGCCCGCCTTTCGCAGCAGCGCGTTCTCGTCAACTTCGAGATTTGCCTCCGGCGCCGCGACGGAAGCCCCGTCTGGGTTCTCGCGAACGAGAGCCTCGTCGAGGAGCCGGACGCCGAGCCGGTCATGGACGGCAGCCTGATCGACATCACGGACCGCAAGCGCGCCGAGCAGCAACGCTGGCATCAGGCGAACCACGACGCGCTCACCGACCTCCCGAACCGGGTCCTCTTCAACGACCGCCTGTCGCTCGCCATCCTCCACGCCCAGCGGCGACGGCAGGCTCTCGTCGTCATGTTCCTCGACCTGGACCACTTCAAGCGCGTGAACGACACGCTGGGCCACTCGGCGGGCGACGAGCTCCTCGTGAAGGTGGCCGACCGTCTCCGGAGGTGCATCCGGCAGGACGACACCGTGGCGCGCGTCGGCGGAGACGAGTTCCTGCTCCTCCTCAACGGGATCACGCGCGAGGCGGACGCCGCCGGGATGGCGCGCAAGATCCTCGCGATCCTCGCCGAGCCATTCCTGATCCAGAAGCGCGAGCTCTTCGTCGAGGCCTCGATCGGGATCGGGATGTACCCCGCAGACGGCGCGGACGCCGAGACCCTCGTCACGAACGTCGACACGGCGATGTACCGCGCGAAGGAGACGGGGCGCAACAGCTTCCAGTTCTTCACGCGGAAGATGCAGGAGCAGTCCCAGGAGCGCGCGGCGCTCGAGTCGGGCCTCAGGCGCGCTCTCCCCCGGGGCGAGTTCGTCCTCCACTACCAGCCGATCCTCCGGCTCCGGGACCGAGCCGTCGTGGGCGTCGAGGCGCTCGTGCGCTGGCGCCACCCCGAAAAGGGCATCCTCTCGCCCCGTGAGTTCATCCCCCTCGCCGAGGACGTCGGGCTCATCGCGCGCGTCGGCGAGTGGGTCCTCCGTCGGGCCTGCGAGCAGCTCAGGGCCTGGCAGGAGGCGGGCGCCTCGTCCCTCCGGGTCTCCGTCAACGTGTCGCCCCGGCAGTTCCAGCAGCGGGATTTCGCCGCGAACGTCCGGCGCATCGTCCGGGAGACGGCCCTCGACCCCGCGGCGCTCGACCTCGAGATCACGGAGTCGATCGCGATGCACGACGTCGCGCACACGGGGCGCGTGCTGTCCGAGCTCTCGGACCTCGGGATCCAGATCTCGATGGACGACTTCGGGACCGGGCATTCGTCGCTGAACTACCTCAAGCATTTCCCGATCCGGCGCCTCAAGATCGACCAGTCGTTCGTCGCCGGGATGGCGTCCCACGACAAGGACCACGCGATCGTCGCGACGATCATCTCGATCGCGCGGAACCTCGGCCTCGCCGTGACGGCCGAGGGCGTCGAGACGGAGGAGCAGGCCGAGCTTCTCGCGTCGCTCGCGTGCGAGGACGTTCAGGGCTATCTGTTCGCGCGCCCCGCGCCCGCGGAGGACCTCGAGGAGATCCTCGGCATCGCCGGGAATTCCGCCAGAACCTGATACAAACACACTATCGCCGGAATCCGCGGCGAGGGGCGTAATGGCAGCGGACACGGGAGGACCGCGATGCGCGTCGAGAAATGGATGACCCCCAGGGTGATCACGCTCAAGGCGACGGACTCGCTGTCGGCGGCGATTCACCTCATGAAGGAGAAGAAGATCCGTCGGATCCCCGTCGTGAACGGAGACGGGAAGCTCGTCGGAATCGTGTCGGACCGCGACCTCAAGGACGTCTCGCCCTCGCGGGCGACCACCCTCGACATCTGGGAGCTCCACTACGTGCTCGACAAGCTGAAGATCGGCGACATCATGACGAAAAAGCCGGTCACCGTGGCTCCCGACACGCCGATCGAGCGCGCCGCCCAGATCATGCTGGAGAAGCGTGTCGAGGGTCTCCCGGTTCTCGACGCGAAGGGTGCCCTCGTGGGGATCCTGACCGAGGGCGACGTCTTCAAGGCGCTCGTCGAGATCACGGGGGTCGGCAGGAACCGGCTCCGGGTCGACCTCCTGATTCCCGACAAGCCCGGCTCGATCCGCGAGGTCGCCGACCTCTGCCGGACCGCGGGCGGGAAGATCTTCTCGATCCTCGGCTCGTACGCGAAGGTCCCGGCGGGCAGGCGCGAGCTCGTCATGCGGGTCGAGTGCCCGAAGCCCGATACCCTCCGGGCGGAGCTCGCGAAGGTCTACGGCGACGTCTCCGTCGAGTCCGACTGACCCGGCCGCCGCGCGTCCGTTCGCCGGGGCCTCCGCCGCCCGCGCCCCGCGCCGGCGACGAAGCGGAATTGATTCATACGAATCATCGATTATGCGAACCATTCTCGACATAAACGCAGGTAACGCGAAACTCGGAACACCCACAGGAGGTCCTTTCATGACGATCCGGCGCACGTTCGTAGTGGTTGCGATGGCGGCGATCGCCGCGTTCGCCGCCTCCCCCGCCCTCGCGCAGGGCAAGACCTTCACCGTCGGCGTGCCCCTTCCCCTGACCGGAGCCGAGGCGAAGTTCGGCGAAATGGAGAAGCAGGCCTACGAGATGGCCGCCGCCGAAATCAACGCCAAGGGCGGCGTGAAGGGCTCGAAGCTCGTGCTGGACATCCAGGACTCCGGCGGCAAGCCGGAGACGGCCACGGCGATCGTCGAGAAGTTCATCACGATCGACAAGTACCCGATCGTGGTCGGCGAGTACACGAGCCAGTGCAGCTACGCCGTCGCCGGCGTGGCCGAGAAGTACAAGGTCCCTTATCTCGTCGTCACGGGCGCCGCCGACAAGATCACGCAGCAGGGCTGGAAATACGTCTTCCGCCTGAACCCGCCCTCGAGCCTCTACAACCAGGGGCTCTTCGGGCTGTGGGGACAGGTCGGCAAGCCGAAGACGATCGCGCTCCTTTACGAGAACACGGACTTCGGCACCTCCACGTCGAAGGCGATGAAGGATTACTGCGACGCCAACGGGATTCAGGTGGTCCTGAACGAGGGTTATCAGGCCGGCGCCGTCGACTTCAAGCCGATCCTGCAGAAGGTGAAATCGCTCCGTCCCGACGTCATCTACATGGTCTCGTATCTCATGGACGCCTCGCTCCTCATGCGCCAGAGCAAGGAGCTCGACATCAACCCCCAGGCGTTCATCGGCGGGGCCGCCGGCTTCACGCTCCCGGAGTTCCTCCAGAACGCGGCCGACGCTTCGGAGGACGCCCTCTCCGGAACGCTCTGGACGCCGCAGGTCAAGTACCCAGGCGCGAAGGCCTTCTTCGACAACTTCAAGGCGAAATACAGCAAGGACCCCGACTATCACGGCGCGGAGGCGTACGCCGCGACGTACGTGCTGGCCGACGTCCTCAAGCGCGCCAGGTCGTGGACGCCCGACGACCTTCGCGCCGCTCTGTCCGACACGAACATGATGACCGCCTTCGGGCCGGTGAAGTTCGTCTCCTGGGGCCAGTTCACGAACCAGAACCGGATGGAGACGCTCGTCCTGCAGGTACAGAACAAGAAGTTCGAGACGGTCTATCCGCCCGACGCCGCATCGGCCAAGGCGATCTACCCCGTCCCGCGCTGGCGCGATCGGAAGTAGACCCCCGCGATGTCGCCGCAGGTCGCCGGGCAGCTCGAGCTCCTCGGGCAGGTCCTCATCTCGGGGATCCTCCTCGGGGGGCTCTACGCGCTGATCGGCCTCGGAATGTCCCTCATCATGGGGGTCATGAAGATCATCAACCTCGCGCACGGCGAGCTGATGATGGTCGCGATGTACATCACGTTCTGGGCTTACACCCTCGCGAAGATCGATCCCTACGTCTCGCTCCTCATCGTCTTCCCGCTGATGTTCGTCCTCGGCGTCGGAGTCCAGAAGTTCCTGCTCTCTCCCGTGATGGAAGCCGACACCGTGCTGCCGCAGGGGCAGGTGCTCCTGACGGTCGGCCTCGGCCTCATCCTCTCGAACCTCGCGCTCCTGCTCTTCACCGCGAATTACCGCTCGGTGCCCGTCTCCTACGCGTCCAAGACGATCTACTGGGACCTCCATCCGGGCGGACAGACGATCTCGCTGTCGTTCAGCTATCCCTTCCTCGTCGCCTTCTGCATCGCGGGAGTCCTGGGCGGCGCTCTCTTCGTCTTCCTCGCGAAGACCGACACCGGGCGGATGATCCGCGCCACGGCCCAGGACAAGCGCGCCGCCGCGCTGATGGGCGTCAACACCAAGCGCATCACGTACATCACCTTCGGCCTCGGGACCGCCCTCGTCGGAGCGGCGGGCGCGCTGCTCGACCCCGTCTACTACCTCTATCCGAACATCGGGGGGCCGTTCACGAACAAGGCGTTCGTGATCACGATCCTCGGCGGCCTGGGCGACATCCCCGGCGCCGTTCTGGGAGGCCTCGTGCTCGGGCTCGCCGAGTCGCTCGGCTCCGTGTACATCTCGCTCGGGTACAAGGACGCCTTCGGGTTCATCATCTTCGTCCTCGTCCTGATCTTCATGCCCCGCGGCCTTCTCGGGCGGGGACGCATCTAGGGCCCGAACGTGTCGAAGAAGAGCCTCCTCCCGCTGCTTCCCGCCGCCCTCGTCCTTCTGGTGCCGGTGGCCACGCAGAGTCCGTATCTCCTCCACATGTTCATCCTCTCGCTCCTGTGGATCACACTCGGCCAGAGCTGGAACCTGCTCGGGGGCTATACCGGCCAGATCTCTTACGGGCACGCCGCCTTCTTCGGCGTCGGCGCGTACACGACCGCGATCATGGTCAAGTCCGGGCAGTCGCCCGCGACGGCCTGGTGGGGGCTCCTCCTCGGCGGACTCGCGGCGGCCGTCGTGGGCGCCCTGATCGGCTGGATCTGCTTCCGGCTGAGAGGATCGTATTTCGCGCTGTCCGTCCTCGCGCTCTCCGAGGTTCTCCGCCTCGTCGCCGTCAACTTCCGGCAGCTCACGAACGGCGCCGAGGGGATTCTGTTCATCCCCGCGTTCACGCAGAAGACGTACTACTACTACATCGCGCTCGCCCTCGCGGCGGTCAACTTCGGCGTCATCCGGTGGGTGATGCGGAGCAAGCCCGGCTACTACTTCCTCGCGATCCGCGAGGACCAGGACTGCGCGGAGTCGCTCGGGATCGACACGACGAGGTACAAGCTCTTCTCTCTCCTGATCAGCTCGTTCTTCACGGGGGCCGCCGGCGCCTTCTACATGAACTACATGGGATTCATCGACCCCGGCATCGTCTTCTCGATCCCCGACATCTCGATCATGATGATCCTCGTCACGATGCTCGGGGGCGCCGCGACGATGTGGGGGCCGGCGGTCGGAGCCGTGATCTTCATCCTCGTCTCGGAGATCTTCCGCGTCTGGGTGGGGGCGGGACACCTGCTCTTCTTCGGCGTCCTGATCGTCGCCATCATCATCTACTTCCCGAGCGGAATCGTCGGCGGGCTCATGAACTGGCGGGCCCGGAGAAAGCGCCTTTCCGCGGCGCCTGCAGCATGACGGCGCTCGTCACGATGAACGACGTCACGAAGCGCTTCGGCGGCCTTCAGGCCGTCGGCCACATGACGTTCTCCCTGAACACGGGAGAGATCCTCGGACTCATCGGGCCGAACGGCGCCGGAAAGACGACCATCTTCAACCTGATCAACGGCTACTACGCGCCGACCGGCGGCACGATTCTCTTCAAGGGCGAACGGATCGACGGGTTGAAGCCGCACACGATCTGCCGACTCGGCCTCGCCCGCACGTTCCAGGTGGTCAAGCCGCTCGCGCGGCTCACGGTCCTCGAGAACGTCATGGTCTCGGCGTTCTCGCGGACCAACCGCCGCGACGAGGCGGAAAGGACCGCGCTCGAGACGACCGCCTTCACGGAAATGGACGCCTGGCGCGACGTCAGGGCGGGGAGTCTTCCGCTCGGCATGAGGAAGCGGCTCGAGATGGCTCGGGCGCTCGCCACGAAGCCCGAAGTGCTCCTTCTCGACGAGAACTTCGCCGGACTCAACCCGACCGAGGTCGAGAACACGATCGAGATCGTGAAGAAGATCCACGGAAGCGGCGTGACGATCCTCATCATCGAGCACATCATGCGCGTGATCATGTCGATCTCGCACCGCATCATCTGCATCAACTACGGGGAGAAGATCGCCGAAGGCACGCCACGCGAGGTCGCCGACAACCAGCAGGTCATCGACGCGTATCTGGGTGTGGCCTGATGCTCGAGGTCCGCGGGATCGACGTCGCCTACGGAGACGTTCAGGTCCTCTGGGACGTCTCTTTCGAGGTCAAACAGGGCGAGATCGTCGCGTTGATCGGCGCGAACGGCGCCGGCAAGAGCACCACCCTCGCGACGATCTCGAGCCTCCTCAAGCCGCGCAAGGGAGGCGTGTACTACGAGGGACATCCCATCCACACGCGCGCTCCCCACGACCTCGTGTCCCTCGGCATCGCGCACGTGCCCGAGGCGAGGCGTCTTTTCCCCGAGATGACCGTGAAGGAGAACCTGCTCCTCGGGGCGCTGACGCCGGCGGCGAAGAAGACGAGACCCGAGATGCTCGAGAAGGTCTTCACGATCTTCCCGCGGCTCAAGGAGCGCGAGAAGCAGCAGGCGGGGACGCTTTCGGGCGGCGAGCAGCAGATGGCCGCGATCGCGCGCGGGCTCATGTCGAAGCCGCGCCTCCTCATGCTCGACGAGCCGTCCCTCGGCCTCTCCCCGATCCTCGTCGCCGACATCTTCAAGGTGATCAAGGACGTCCACGAGGCCGGCGTCACGGTCCTCCTCGTCGAGCAGAACGTCTTCAAGACGCTCCAGGTCGCGGACCGGGCGTACGTGCTCGGCAACGGGCGCATCGTTCTCAGCGGCACCGGCGCCGCCCTCCTCGCCGACGACAACGTCCGCCAAGCGTACCTCGGCCTCTAGGTCGCCCGCACCCGCGCCTGCTTCACTTGACACCCGAGCCACCCGGTCCTATCGATTGAGGTGGAGGGTCCTCGATGAATGCCTCCGTCGAGGCGCTCGGCGCCTCGCCCCGCGTGGTCGAGGCGCGGGATATCCCGGCACTCCTCGGCGTCATCCTCGAATCGGGCTACCGGCTCCTCGGACCGACCGTCAGGGACGGAGCGATCGTCTACGACGAGATCTCCGGCGCTCGCGATCTCCCCGAAGGCGTCGGGCAGGAGCAGACGAACGGCCGGTACCGCATGAAGGCGCGCGGCGACCATGCGCTCTTCGGGTACACCGTGGGACCGCACGCCTGGAAGAGGTTCCTCTTTCCGGCTTCGCTCCGCCTCTTCGGGGTCTCGCGCGAGAAGCGGGCCCTCCACGTGGAGCGCGAGCCGGACGATCCGCGACCCGTCGCCCTGCTCGGCGTGAGGCCCTGCGACCTCGCGGCGATCGCCCGCCAGGACCGCGTTTTGCTCGGGGGCGCCCTCGCGGACCCCTCGTACCGCGCGCGCCGCGAGACGGCCCTGATCGTCGCGGTCCAGTGCGGGAGTCCCGAGGGCAACTGTTTCTGCGCGTCGCTCGGAACGGGGCCGCGGGCGTCGTCCGGCTTCGACCTCGCCCTGACCGAGCGGATCGGCGACGGCCGGCACGATTTCGTCGTCGAGATCGGCTCGGAGAGCGGCGCCCGCCTTCTCGGCCGGATCGAGTCGCGCCCGGCGAGCGCCGAGGAGCTCGCGGAGTGTCGCGCCTTCGGACGCCGGGCCGCGTCCGCGATGGGGCGCGCCCTCGACGTCACGGGCCTCAAGGAGCTCCTCGAGGCGAGCGTCGAGAGTCCGCGCTGGGAGGAGATCGCCGGCCGCTGCATGTCCTGCGCGAACTGCACGATGGTCTGTCCGACGTGCTTCTGCGCCACCGTCGTGGACGCCTCGGACCTCGCGGGCGTCTCCGCCGAGCGGCGGCGGCAGTGGGACTCGTGCCACACGCTGGACTTTTCTTACATCCACGGCGGCAGCATCCGGCGAAGCCCCGCCTCGCGTTACCGGCAGTGGATGACGCACAAGCTCGCGACCTGGGTCGACCAGTTCGGCGAGACCGGCTGCGTCGGCTGCGGCCGCTGCATCACGTGGTGCCCCGTGGGGATCGACCTCACGGAGGAAGCCCGCGTCCTCAAGGAGGGCCGGCCGCGGCCGGCCGCGTGACGGAGAGAGACATGGAAACACTCGACCCCCTGCTCGCCGAGCATCCCTTCCTCTCGGGCCTGACGCCGCCGCAGATCGCGACCGTCGCCGGCTGCGCTCGGAACGAGCGCTTCGAGGCGGGCCAGTTCCTCTTCCACGAGGGCGAGGAAGCGAACCACTTCTTCATCATCCGGCACGGGAAGGTCGCCGTGGACGTCGCCGCTCCGCCCCGCGGCGGCATCACGATCCAGACCGTCGCCGACGGCGAGATCCTCGGGTGGTCGTGGCTGGTCCCGCCGTACCGCTGGCGGTTCAGCGCGCAGGCCAAGGAGCTGACGCGGACGATCGCCCTGGACGCGCGGTGCCTGCGTCAGAAGTGCGAGGAGGACCACGAGCTCGGCTACGAGCTCCTCAAGCGCTTCGCGGACGTCGTCGGGCAGCGGCTGGACGCGACGCGCATCCAGCTCCTCGACGTCTACGCGGCCGAGCCGGCCGGGCGGCACCGGTGACGGAAGTCCTCGAGGCGTCGCCCGCCGTCTCTCCGCTCGCCGCCTCCGGGGCCGGGCCGGACCCGATGCTGCCCGTGCCGTTCGTCGTCGAGCGGACACAGCACGAGACGGCCGACACGTTCACGCTCGAGCTCCTCCGCCCGGGGGGCGGCGTGTTCGCGTTCGCGCCGGGGCAGTTCAACATGCTCTACGTCTTCGGGATCGGCGAGGTCCCGATCTCGATCAGCGGCGAACCGGCATTTCCCCAGCGGCTCGTCCACACGACGCGCGTCGTCGGGGCCGTCACCCGCGGAATGGGCGCCCTGAGGCGGGGCGACGCGATCGGCGTCCGCGGCCCGTTCGGGACGCACTGGCCCGTCGAGCAGGCGGTCGGCTGCGACGTCGTCGTCATCGCGGGCGGCATCGGCCTCGCGCCCCTCCGTCCCGCGCTCTACGAGATCCTCGCGCACCGCGAGCGGTACGGCCGCGTCGTCCTCCTTTACGGCGCGAGGACGCCGGACGACATCCTCTACCGGCGGCAGCTCCGCGAATGGCGCGGAGACTTCGACCTCGACGTCCACGTCACGGTCGACCGCGCGATCGGGGACTGGCGCGGCAACGTCGGCGTCGTCACGACGCTGATCCCGCGCGTCCCGTTCGATCCGTACAACACGGTCGCGATGATCTGCGGCCCCGAGGCGATGATGCGGTACACGGTTCTCGAACTCGAGCGCCGGGGCGTCCCCTCCGAGAACGTCTGGCTCTCCCTCGAGCGGAACATGAAGTGCGGCATCGGCCTCTGCGGACACTGCCAGTGCGGACCGAAGTTCGTCTGCCGGGACGGGCCGGTCTTCGGCTGCCGCGACGTCTGGGACCTCATGTCCCGCCGGGAGCTCTGAATGGAAAAGGCGCGCCCGAGACTCGCCGTCTTCAAGTTCGCGTCCTGCGACGGGTGCCAGCTCTCCCTCCTCGACTGCGAGGACGCGCTCCTCGACCTCGCGGGGGCCGTCGCGATCGACAACTTCCTCGAGGCCTCGCGCGCCGTCGGCAAGGGGCCGTGGGACCTCGTTCTCGTCGAGGGATCGGTGACGACCCCGCACGACGCCGAGCGGATCCACGGGATCCGGCGGCAGGCGAAGTTCCTCGTCACGATCGGCGCCTGCGCGACGGCAGGCGGCATCCAGGCCCTCCGCAACTACACGGACGTCGCGGACTACGCGAAGGCCGTCTACGCGTCGCCACAGCTCCTCGATGTTCTGGGCAGGTCCACGCCGATCCGCGACCACGTGTTCGTCGACTTCGAGCTGCGGGGCTGCCCGATACGCAAGGAGCAGCTCCTCGAGGTCGTGAGCGCCTTCCTCGCGGGGCGCAGGCCCGTGACGCCCGCGTACAGCGTCTGCCTCGAATGCAAGCGCCTCGGAACGCCGTGCGTCATGGTCGCGCACGGAACGCCCTGCCTCGGTCCGGTGACGCAGGCGGGGTGCGGCGCGATCTGCCCCTCGTTCGCCCGCGGCTGCTACGCCTGCTTCGGGCCGATGGAGTCGCCGAACACGGCCTCCCTCGCGGCCCTCTGGGGGGACCTCGGCGTCCGGCCCGGAGACGTCGTCCGCGCCTTCCGGTCGTTCAACGCGGGCGCGGAGGCCTTCCGGAAGGAGAGCGAGCTCCATGAGTAAGGTCCGGACGATCACGGTGGGCGCGCTCGCGCGCGTCGAGGGCGAGGGCGGCCTCAAGGTGAGGGTCCGGTCCGGTCGTGTCCAGGAGGTGCGCCTCGACATCTACGAGCCGCCGCGCTTCTTCGAGGCGTTCCTCCGCGGGCGGCGGCCGGACGAGGCTCCGGACCTCACGGCGCGCATCTGCGGGATCTGCCCCGTCGCCTACCAGATGAGCTCCGTGCACGCCCTCGAGGCGGCGTTCGGAGTCGATCCCGGCCCGCGCGTCCGCGAGCTGCGCCGCCTCCTCTACTGCGGCGAGTGGATCGAAAGCCACGTCCTGCACGCGGCGATGCTCCACGCGCCCGACTTCCTCGGCTACGAGAGCGCCCTCCACATGGCGAAGGACCACCCCGACGCCGTGACGCTGAGCCTGCGGCTCAAGAAGGTCGGGAACGACATCGTCGCCGCCGTGGGCGGCCGGGAGATCCACCCCGTGAACGTCCGGGTCGGAGGGTTCTACCGCGCGCCGGCGCCGCGCGAGCTGGCGCCGCTCGTCCCCAGGCTGGAGACGGCGCGCGGAGAGGCCGCCGAGCTCCTCCGCTGGGCCGCGACCTTCGATTTCCCGGAGCTGGACCTCCACCACGAGCTCGTCTCGCTTCGCCACCCGTCCGAGTACCCCCTCAACGAGGGGAGGATCGTCTCGAGCGGCGGACTCGACATCGCGGCGGCGGACTGGGAAAAGCACTTCGAGGAGGAGCACGTTCCGCGGTCCAACGCCCTCCATTGCCGGAGGAAAGGCGGCGGCATCGTCCAGACCGGCCCGCTCGCCCGCTACAGCCTCAACTCCGACCGGCTGCCTGCGGGGATTCGGGAGGCCGCCCGCGCCGCCGGCCTGGGGGCGGAGTGCCGCAACCCGTTCCGGAGCATCCTCGTCCGCTGCGTCGAGACTCTCTACGCGATCGAGGAGGCCCTCCGGATCCTCCGTTCCTACGAGCCGCCCGAGCCGTCCTTCGTCGAAGCGGTCCCGCGGGCGGGAACCGGCGCCGCGGCCACGGAGGCGCCCCGGGGCCTTCTCTTTCACCGCTACAGGATCGGCGCCGACGACCTCATCGCCGACGCCCGCATCGTCCCGCCGACCGCGCAGAACCTGAGGGCGATCGAGGCCGATCTCGGGGGATTCGTGCAGACCCACCTCGACCTCCCGGAGGAACGGCTGACGCTCCTCTGCGAGCAGGTCGTTCGCAACCACGACCCGTGCATCTCGTGCGCGACGCACTTCCTGAAGCTGCGAATCGAGAGGGACTGAGAGGGTGCCGCCGCTCGTCGTCATCGGCGTCGGAAACGACTTCCGCGGCGACGACGCGGCCGGCCTCCTCGCGGCCCGCCGGCTGAGAGCCTGTCCCGGCGTCCGCGCCGTCGAGCACACGCGCGACGGGCTGTCGCTCATGGACCACTGGCGCCCATCCGACCGCGTCGTCGTCGTGGACGCCCTGCGCTCGGGCAGCGAGCCCGGGAGCGTCTTCCGGTTCGAGGCGACCGAAGGGCCCGTGCCCGGCGACGCGGGCTGGATCTCCTCGCATTCTCCC
>Ga0335085_10000835_pt1 | contig 76869 bp, 67 predicted proteins | sample Lox_Sample_45_FD_206712 | JGI IMG/M metagenome (GOLD analysis project Ga0335085, IMG submission 206712) | Soil microbial communities from Loxahatchee National Wildlife Refuge, Florida, United States - Lox_Sample_4.5 | ecosystem: Environmental > Terrestrial > Soil > Wetlands | place: USA... | reverse complement strand
GAAGCGCGGCGTGGCCCGGCAGCGTATCGCGCCGGCCGCGCACGACTGGCGGCGCGGGCGCGGCTTTCGCCATCGTCCGGGCGACATACACCACGCGCTGTATGACAGTGATCGAGGTGACCACCGCGAGTACGACCACGATCCAGAAGAGCAGCTGGCCGTTGGGGCCGGCCCCGAAGAACAACGCCGGTCCGCCCAGCACGACAAACCGTTCCGCCCGGGCGGCGATGCCGACCCGGCAGTCCAACCCCAACCCTTCCGCCCGCGCCCGCGTGTAGGAGACGAGCAGCGAAGCGGTCAGCCCGACCACCCCCATCATGACCCCGAGCGGGACCTGGGCCGCGGGGAGGCCGCCGCGCAGGAAATGGTACATGATCCCCGCGAAGATCGCCGACTCACCGACCCGGTCGAGCGTCGAATCGTAGAATGCCCCGAACGCCGAGGACTGCCCGCCCTGCCGGGCGATCTGACCGTCCAGGATGTCGAACAGCCCGGCCCCGAAGAGCAAGAGCCCCCCGACGTGCGCCTCGCCCCGCGCGAACGCCACGGCCGAGCCCAACATGACCAGCGCCCCCAACGTCGTGATGACGTTGGGCGATACCCGCCACCGGATCAAGGCTCGGGCCAGCGGTCCGACCAGGCGGACGAAGCCATCCTTGACGGCCTGCGGGATGACATTCATTGCCGCGAGAAAGTAACGGCGGCCTCACGCGTTCGGAAGGGTGAGGACGGGGAAAACTCTCAGTACAGCAAGTACTTGACTCGGGTTTCCCGAAACCGCGCGAGCGCCGCGTCCCAGTCGGCCCAGATCGCGGCCGGTGTCGCGCCGCGAGCGATCGCATCACGCAACTCCGGACCACCGGCGAGCTGGTCGAAGCGCGCGGCCCGGATCCGGAGGGAATCGGCGTGCACCGCGCGAATCGCGGCGAGCAGGGCGACCGCCAGCCGCGTCGGGTCGTAGACCTGGCGGTCGGTCACCCGCAGCCGCAGCCCTCGGAGGGAAGTCCCGTCGTACTTTCCGTCGGTCGGCGCCCGTGGCGTGAATGCGGTCGCCGTCACCTCCACGCCGGGGCGCGTCCCCAGTTTTCGCAGCACGGCGTCCGGATCGAGCCACGGCGCCCCAATCGCCTGGAAGGCGAAGTCCGTGCCCCGACCCACCGACAGATTCGTCGCCTCGAACAGGCAGGTGCCGGGATAATGAAGGGCGCTCTCCAGGCTTGGCATGTTGGGAGACGGCCGGACCCAGGGGAGGCCCGTATCGTCGAAGTAGGCCGCGCGCCGCCACCCCACCACCGGGACGACGGTCAGCCGGGCGCGCAGACCGTAGACGTCGTTCGCGAGACGCAGCACCTCCCCGAGCGTCATCCCGTGACGCATCGGGAGGGGCAGGAAGTCGAGGCCGCCGCTGTCCAGCGGCACCGGAACGACCCGGACGTTCCCCTGCACCAGATCGCCCCCGACCGGGTCGGGGCGGTCGAGGACGACGACCGGTTTGCCCCGTCGCGCGGCCTCGCGCAGGACGAGTACGGCGGTCGACGGATAGGTGTAGTAGCGGGCGCCGATATCCTGCAGGTCGACGAGCACCAGATCGATCGAATCGAGCGGCGCGTAGTTGGGCCGGCTGGTATAGAGACTGTAGATTGGAAGACCGGTGGCGGAGTCGACCTCATCGGGGAGTCCGGGACGATCTTCCGTGCCGCGCGGGCCGTGCTCAGGGCTGTAGAGCCAGGCGACGGAGTGCGGCGCCGCGGCCAGCAGCAGATCGACGTCGCGGCGCCCCGCGCGGTCGCGCCCGGTCTGGTTCGTGACCAGACCCAACCGCTTCCCGGTGAGCAGCCGGACCGAATCGCTGAGCAGCACCTCGATTCCCGGCCGGACTTGTGCCGGCAGGGGCGCCGGTGTCCGGCACGCCATCACACCCAGCAGCCAGAGGCTATGCGTTCGCATCGGGTTCTCGCCCTCGTCTTCCTGATCGGTTGCGCTGGTAGTGGAGCTGGGACCACGGCGGCCCCAGCCCCCCCCCCGAGCCCCCGGTCCCCGCTCTTGGTGGACAGCCTCCTCGCCACGCTGACGGTGCGGCAGCAGATCGGCCAGCTGATCGTGCCGTGGCTCTCCGGGGCCTACACCGCCTTCGACGATTCGGCCTTCGTCGAAGCCGCGCGCTGGGTCGATTCCCTCCAGGTCGGCGGCATCATCATTTCGGTAGGCTCGCCGTTCGACATCGCCGCCAAACTGAACGCGCTGCAGCGCCAGTCCCGGCTGCCGTTGCTCGTCTCCGCCGATCTCGAATGGGGCGCCGCGATGCGGGTCGTCGGCGCGACGGGATTCCCGCAGATCATGGCCGTCGGGGCCACCGGCAACGAGCGCGACGCCTACACGATCGGCTCGGCCGCCGCCGTGGAAGGCCGGGCCGTCGGCATTCACGTCAATTTCGCCCCGGACGCCGATCTCAACAACAACCCCGCGAACCCGATCATCAACACCCGGTCGTTCGGCGAGGACCCGCGCCGCGTGGCCCCGCTCGTCGTCGCCTACATCGAAGGGTTGCGCGACCACGGGATGCTGTCCACCCTCAAGCACTTCCCGGGCCACGGGAACACCGAGACCGATTCCCATATCGGCCTGCCGACCATCACGGCCGACTACGCGAGCCTCGACACCGTGGAGCTGCGACCGTTCCGGGCCGGCATCGCGGCGGGCGCCGACGTGGTGATGAGCGCCCACATCGCGTTCCCCGCCCTGACAGGGACGGACGATCCCGGCACCCTGTCGCCGGCGGTGCTCACGGGCCTGTTGCGTGACTCCCTCGGTTTCCACGGGCTCGTGGTGACGGATGCTCTGACCATGGGAGCGATCGTGGCCAAGTACGGCGCCGGAGAAGCGGCCGTGCGCGCCTTCGTCGCCGGCTCGGACCTCCTGCTCATGCCGGCGAGTCCCGACTCGGCGCTCGCCGCGATGATGGCGGCGGTGGACTCGGGGCGGATTTCCCCCGCCCGCCTGGCCGGCTCGGTCCGCCGCGTGCTCGAGCTGAAGCGCCGCCTCGGCCTGTTCGAGCAGCGCACCGTGCCCCTCGATCGCATCATGAGTACCGTCGGGACCCGCCGTCGTCAGGACGAGGCCGACGACATCGCCGTGCGGGCCCTGACCCTCCTGCGAGACACCGCCGGGACACTGCGCCGGCTGCGGGCCTCGCGGACCCGCCTCGCCCTGATCGCCTATTCGGACGAAGGGAACGGCAGCATCGGCACCCGCATGGCCGAGATCCTGCGCACGAACGGCGATACCGTGGAGTATTTCCGGCTCTGGCCGATGTCCGGCCCCCTGTCCTACGATTCCGCCCGGACCGTGATCGCCCGCAACGGCACCGTCGTGTTCGCCGCCAACGTGAAACCGATCTCGGCCCGCGGCACCATCACCCTGCCCGACTCGCTCGCCCGGCTCGTCACTCTCACTGATTCCGCCAAACCCACGGTGCTCGTCTCGTTCGGCAGCCCCTACCTCCTGAACCAGACCCCCACGATCGGCGCCTACCTCGTCGCCTGGAGCGGGGTGCGCGCCTCGGAGCGGGCCGCCGCTCGGGCGCTGCTCGGGTTGTCGCCGATCGGCGGGCATCTCCCGATTCGCGTCCCGCCCTACGCGATCAGCGACGGGTTGACGATCGCCGATTCGACGCTGCCCCTCCCTCCGCCGGCTCCCGCGACCGGACCGTCCCGCTGAGACGTCGGCTCCTGCTCGCGCTGGGGCTCGCCGCCTGTCACGCGGCGCCGGCGCCCCCGGCCCCCCCGCCCGTCGTGGTGACCCCCGCGGCGCTCGGCTTCGATTCGGTCCGGCTCGACTCGATCCCGGCGTACCTGCGCTCCCAGGTCGACAGCGCGTTCCCCGGCGCCGTGGTCGCCGTCGGTCGGCATGGCCGGCTCGCGCTGCTCGCCGCGGTCGGACACTACGCGACGAACGATCCGCGTCCCGTCGCGGCGACGACGATCTACGATCTGGCTTCGCTGACCAAAGTGATCGGCCTCACCACCGCCTGCCTGCTGCTCACCCAGGCGAAGCAGCTCGATCTCGACGCCCCGGTGCAGCGCTATCTCCCGGAGTTCCGCGGGCCGGGCAAGGACGCCGTCCGGATCCGGCATCTGCTGACCCACTCGGCGGGCCTCGCGGCGGACTTGCCGCTGTGGGACTCGACGAGGACGAGGGAGGCGGCGCTCACGTTCGTCGACACGGCGCCCCTCCTCACACCACCCGGGACCAAGTACGTGTACTCGGATCTCTCGGCGATCGTGTTGATGCAGGTCGTCGAGCGCATCACGCATCAACCGCTCGACCGCTACCTCGCCGATCAGGTCTTCGGTCCCCTCGGCATGACGAGCACCCGGTTCAACCCTCCATCGACCTGGCACGGCCGCATTGCGCCCACCGAGGTTGACACGTTCTTCCGGCACCGGTTGCTCATCGGCGAAGTGCACGATGAGAGCGCCGCGCGCCTGGGCGGCGTGTCGGGGAACGCCGGATTGTTCAGCACGGCGCCGGACCTCGCCCGCTTCGCGAGCTGGCTGCTGGAACGGTGGCACAGCGATTCGGGAGACGAGCAGCACGGGACGGGAGACAGCTCGGCCACGCCATCCCCCATCGTCCGTCTCCCGGGCACCCTGATTCGTGAATGGACCAGCCGGCAGAACCTCCCTGCTGGTTCGACGCGAGCCCTCGGCTGGGACACACCGTCCGACTCCGGCTATTCCTCCGCCGGAACTTTGATGTCGCGCCGCTCGTTCGGACATACAGGGTATACGGGTACGTCGATCTGGATGGACCCCACGCGCGACCTGTTCGTGATCCTGCTGACCAACCGGGTGAATCCGACCCGGGCGAACATGAAGATCCTGAGGGTGCGCCCCCGCGTTGCCGATCTGGCCGTGGCGGCGCTCATCGACGGGCGGTAATGGTCGAGGAAGCCCACCTCTACCTTCCTCGGCCGCCTCTTATTAAGTTGTTGTCACCACGGAGGATTGCATGGCTACGACACAGAAAACCGAATCGGTCACCCTGTCCCTCACCGAGCGGGCGGCGGCGGAAATTCAGAAATACATGGCCGAGGAGAAGGTGGATCTCCAGGTCGCCGGGCTGCGCGTCGGCGTGATGCCGGGGGGCTGCTCAGGGTTCAAGTACAGCCTCGCGATCGACGACAAGCCGGCCGACGACGACGTGGTGCTCGAGTCGAGCGGCGTGCGGGTGTTCGTCGACAGCTTCAGCGCGGTGTACCTGAACGGGGTCACCATCGACTACAAGAGCAACTTCCAGGAGTCGGGATTCGCCTTCGACAACCCCAACGCGACCGGCGGTTGCGGCTGCGGGTCGTCGTTCACCGTCTGACACCGTTCCTGCGCCGTTTCGGCAGATCGCAAGGCCCGCCACTCGCGCGGGCCTTTCGTTTGCCCTAGGATCAGCCCCGATGCGACCGCTCGATCTGACGGTCATCGCGTGCTATTTCGTCCTGGTGATCACCACCGGCCTGCTGCTCGCCGGCCGGCAGCGGGACGCGAGCGATTACTTCCTCGGGCAGCACGGGCTTCCCTGGTGGGCGATCATGCTGTCGATCGTCGCCACCGAGACGTCGGCCCTCACCGTCATCTCGGTCCCGGGCATCGCGGCTCGCGGCGACCTGACCTTCCTGCAGATCGCCTTCGGGTACCTCCTCGGCCGGCTTGGCGTGGCGGCCTGGCTGCTCCCCGGCTACTTCGACGGCACGCAGGAAACGGCCTATCAGCGGCTGGAGCGGCGGTTCGGCCCCGGCGCCCGGCGCACGGCGTCGGGGATCTTTCTCGTCACACGCGCCCTGGCGGACTGCGTGCGCATCTTCGCCACCGCGATTCCGCTCGCCATCGTCACGCACTGGAGTCTGCCGGCCGGGATCCTGGCGATCGGGATCGTCACGCTGGTCTACACGTGGGTCGGCGGGTTGCGCGCGGTCGTCTGGGTGGACGTCATCCAGCTCGGCGTCTACCTCCTGGGTGGCATCGCCACAATTGTGGTCGCCACGAAACTCGCGGCCGGCGGGGCGGCGCTCGATTTCAGCGGGTTCGCCCGCGCGTGGCAGAGCGGCAAGCTCGCGGTGCTCGATTTCACGCCCAGCCTCTCGCGCACCTACACCTTCTGGGGCGGTCTGGCCGGCGGCGCGCTGCTCTCCGCCGCCTCCCACGGCACCGACCACCTGATCGTCCAGCGCCTACTCGCCGCCCGGAACCTGCGCGACGCGCGCCGAGCCCTCGTCGGCTCAGGGGTTTTCGTCATCGGCCAGTTCGCCCTGTTCCTGCTCGTGGGGACGAGCCTGTGGCTCGCGGGCGCCGACCACCCGGGCATGCGGAGCGACGCCATTTACCCGACCTTCGTCGTCACCCGGCTGCCGGCCGGGCTGGCGGGGCTCGTCGTGGCCGGCATCCTCGCCGCCGCGATGAGCAGTCACGCCTCCGCCGTCAACTCCCTCGCCTCCGCCGCCACCCATGACTTCTACGTCCCCCTCACCCGGCACCGGGAGCCGGAGCGCCTGCTCGCCGTGGGGCGTTGGCTCACGCTGTTCTGGGCCGCCGTGCTCACCGTCGGCGCGATGCTGTTCCGGCGGCAGGACACACCGGTCGTGCAGCTGGCGCTGACCATCGCCTCGCTGACCTATGGCGGGCTCCTCGGCACCTACCTGCTCGGCGGATTCTGGCCGCGCGCCCGCGAGCGGGACGTCATCCTCGCGATCATCGTGAGCACCGGGCTCATGGCGCCGATCGTCGCCGGTGCCGTCATCCCCGGTATCCCGCGCTGGCTCCCGAAACTCGCCTGGCCCTGGTATGTCCCGCTCGGCACGGTGTTGACCGTGACCGTGGGGATCGCCGCTTCCTTGGTCGGGCGGTCGGGCGGTCGGGCGGCCGCATGACACGGCTGCTCGGCGCGGACGTCGGCGGATCGCACCATTCGGTGGCGATCGCCAGAAGCGACCTCACGATCCTGGCCCGGGCCGAAGGGCCGGGGATCGTCATGCGCGCCGGCCGAGGCGTCGAAGCGGCTGGGGTCATCGCGGAGGTCGCCCGTCGAGCCGCCGCCCAGTCCGGGGGCGCCCTGCCCGTCGACCTGGCAGTGATCGGCGCCGCCGGCGCCGGACGCGAGCCCGAGCAGCGGGAACTCGCCCGGGAGCTCGAAGGGCGCGGCGTCGCCCGATCGGTGACGGTCCGCGGCGACGGGGAAATCGCGCTCGTCGCGGCCTTCGGGATCTCCTCGCCCGGGGGAATTTTCGTCAATGCCGGCACCGGCTCGATCGCCTACGCGCGGGACCCCGGCGGGACCTTGCATCGCAGCGGTGGCTACGGCTGGCAGCTCGGCGACGTAGGCGGAGGATACTGGCTGGGACGGCGGACGCTCGAGATCGCGGGACAGGCGCACGACGGCCAGGTGCAGGGCTCGGCGCTGCTCGCGCGGGTCCTTGGAGCGCTAGGGCTTCCCGAGTTCGACGGACTGGTGCGGTGGGCGGCCGCGGCGAGTCCCGCTCAGGTCGCCGGTCTCGCGCCGCATCTGCTCCAGGCGGCCCGCGACGCCGATCCGCTGGCGCAGCGGCTCGTGGCCGAGGCGGCGGCGGCGCTCGTGGCGCTGGTCGGCGTCCTCGCGCCGCGATTCCCGGCCGGCGAACCGGTCGCCGTGGCCACGGGGGGCGGATTGCTGGCGCCGGGATCGCCGCTCGCCGACGCCTTCCGGGTCGAGCTCGCGCGGGTCGTGCCGCGGGCCCGGCTCACAGGAAGTCGAGTGGACCCCGTGGTCGGCGCGCTGCGGCTCGCGGCAGCCGGCGCCTAGGCCGCGGCCACCGCTTTCGGGTCCCAGTCGCTTTCGGTGCGCGCCACGTAGACCGCCGCGGTCAGATCCCCCGCCACATTCAACGTGGTCCGGGTCATGTCGAGGATCCGGTCGAGCCCGAACACGATCGCGACCGTTTCGGGCGGGACACCCACCGCGGCGCACACCACCATCACGAGCGGGAGTGAGCCGCCCGGGACACCCGCCGTCCCCATGGCCAGCAGCACGCTCATGACGACGGCGACGATCTGTTGCTCGAGCGACAGCGACACTCCGAGCAGCTGAGCGAGGAACAGCACCGTCACGCCCTCGTACAACGCCGTGCCGTTGTGGCACAGCGTGGAACCGATGGGGAGGACGAACCCCGCGATGCGCGGCGGAATCTTCAGCTCCTGCTCGGCGACCTGAATGTTCGTCGGCAGGGTCGCGTTGCTCGAGCTCGTCGAGAAGGCCGTGACGAGACTCGCGCCGATCCGCCGCCAGAACGTGACCGGATTCAACCCGCCCAGGAACCGCACCAGCAGCGACAGCGTGACGGTGCCGTGGATCAGCAGCCCGGCGAGCACCACGAGGACGTAGGCGAGCAGCTTCTGAAGAATCTCCCAGCCAAGCAGCGACGTCACGACGAAAATGAGGCAGAACACGCCCACCGGGGCGAGCCACATCGCCATGCCGATGATCTTGATGATGACGGCTTCGACGGCGTCGAGCAGCCTGGTGACGGGGGCGGCCTTCTCGGGGGCGAGCAGCGTCAGGGCCGCCCCGAACACCAGCGCGAAGAAGATGAGACCGAGCATGTCCATCGTCACCGCGGCCTGGAGCGGGTTGCGGGGTACGATGTTGACGAACAGATCCACCCCGAAGCTCGTCGACCCGCCGGCCTGCAGCCCAGCGACCTGCCCCCGGTAGGCGGTGAGCAGCTGCTCCCGGACGGCCGCCGGGACGCCGTCTCCCGGCCGGATCAGGTTCACGAGCACGAGGCCGATCACCGCGGAGATGGCGGTCGAAACCAGGAAATAGCCGAGCGAGCGGGCCCCCACCCGCCCCACCTTCCGGATGTCCCCGATTTGCGCAACGCCGAGGCAGATGGAGCAGAACACGAGGGGGACGACGGTCATGAGGAGGAGGCGGAGGAAGATCTGGCCCACCGGACCGGCCACGTTGGTATCGACCCAGTGGACCCAGGCGGCGTCGCGGGCCAGGATGTTCGTCGCGATCCCGGCGGCCGCCCCGGCGCCGAGGCCCACCAGGATCCGGGTGTGCAGCTTCACGCCGAGGAACGGCTCCGCTGCCGCACCCGGCTGTGACGGACGCTGTAGAGGAAGTAGATCCCCGCCCCGATCGCCATCCAGACCACGAAGCGGAGCTGGGTGAGCAACGGCAGGTTCAGGATCAGATAGACGCAGAAGGCCATCGACACGATCGGCAGCCACGGCACCCACGGCGTCCGGAACGGCCGCGGCCGGTCCGGATCGACCCGCCGCAGGACGATGATGCCGAGGGCGACGAGGATGAACGCGAAGAGCGTACCGATGTTCGTCAGCTCCAGGACGATCCCGATGGGGGCGAACGCCGCGAACACCGCGACGAAGATCCCGGTGATGATGGTCGTGAGGTGGGGCGTCTGGAACCGGGGGTGCACTTTCGCCGCCCAGGGCGGCAGCAGGCCGTCACGCGCCATCGACATGAAGATCCGCGCCTGCCCCAGCTGGAACACGAGCAGGACGGAGGTCATTGCGGCCACGGCGCCGAGCGCCAGGATCCCCGCGGCCCAGTCGGCGTGGACGTACTGCAGCGCCACGGCCAGGGGATCGGGAACGTTCAGCTGATCCCAGGGGATCAGTCCCGTGAGGACGAGGGCGATCGCGATATACAGCACGGTGCAGACGATGAGCGACGCAATGATCCCGAAGGGAATGTCCCGCTGGGGGTTTTTCGCCTCCTCGGAGGCGGTGCTCACCGCGTCGAACCCGATATAGGAGAAGAAGATGATCGCGGCGCCCGCGCCGATGCCTTTGACCCCGTTCGGAGCGAAGGCGGGAGTCGTCCATTCGGCGGTGCGGACGAACTTGAGCCCCACGAACAGGAACAGCGCGATGATGCCGAGCTTGATCGCCACCATCAGCGTATTGACCCAGGCCGACTCCTTCGTGCCGATCACGAGCAGTGTCGTGATGACGGCGACGATGGCGAAAGCGGGAAGGTTGAACACGATGGGGATGGAGCCCAAGTGCGGGGCGGTCGCGGTGACGGCCGCCTGCTGCAGCCCCGTCAGCGAATCCGTCACGAGCCAGCGCGGCAACGTGACCCCGAGGCCGCGCAGCAGCGAGTCGAAGTAGCCCGCCCACCCGATCGCCACGGCGATGTTGCCCACCGCGTACTCGAGAATCAGGTCCCAGCCGATGATCCAGGCGATCAGCTCCCCGAGGGTCGCGTAGGCGTAGGTGTACGCGCTCCCCGAAATGGGGATCATGGCGGCGAATTCGGAGTAGGTGATGGCCGCGAGCGCGCTGGTGACGCCGGCGAGAATGATGGACACGACGATCGCCGATCCGGCGCCGGCGTGCCCCGCGTCGCCGGTGATCGCGGAGCCGATCGCGGCGAAGATGCCGGCGCCGATGATGGCCCCGATGCCGAGCGCGGTGAGCTGCAGTGGACCGAGGGAGCGCCTGAGCCCGCCCCCGGCCTCCCCGTCGGCGATACACTGGTCTACGGACTTCCGGGCAAACAGCTGGCCCAAGCGGCCTCCTGGAAGACGCGAGTGGTGCGGTGGCCGTCGGGGGGACGGCGCACGGGCGCTAGTGGCGGATGCTCAGTGTCCCCGCGAGTACTTCATGGAGAAGATTCCCGGGACCGGCTGGCCGAAGCGCGTGGCCGGGATGAACCGCGTGTCCTTCATCAGCGCGATGAACTCGTCCCGGCAGTCCGCTTTCTTGGGACTGGGATCGAGCTCCACACGGTCAACCCGGCCTTCCGCGGTGACCCAGAAACGCACCTCCAGGGTTCCGCGGCCGACGCAATCCGGCGGTTGCGGTATGACCCGGCGCGGCGAGGGATCAATGTAACCGCCGGGGCCGCCGCTACCAGGACCCGAGTCGTTGCCGATCCCGGTCCCGACGCCGCCGCCCTGCCCGCCGCCCGACCCCGGGCCCTGACCCGGTCCGCCGCCGGTGCCCGCCCCGGCACCGGCCGGAGCGACGACCGCCACCGTGACCGCCGGTGGAGACACCGGCTGGGGGAGATCGATCCTGGCGGGCACGGGCAGCGTGATGGGAGCCAAGTGCACCGCCGGAGCGGCGGGCACGCTCACCGCCTGGGGCGACGAGAAGGCCGGTAAGTTCAGGAAACGGACCAGCGGCTGACCGCCACCGCCCCCGCCGCCCCGCGGCCCGGCGCCGCTGCCCGCCCCTCCGGCCAGGTACAGCGTCCCTTTGTATAGCAGCAGGAACAGCAGCACGCCGTGCAGCACGAGCGACGCCACGACGCCGGGCCCGAGGCGACGCCGGCCCAGGGGGAGGCGCAGCTCGGGGACGCGCGGCGGAAGGCGCGGAGCGCGCGGGGAGGGGGGGATGGCGTCGGCGCTGGGGCTGGGAGCGGTCACGGCACTGAATAAATACACCGGAGAAGCGCGCAGGGGCACGGCGGTCACCGTGCCCCTGCGGGAAATGCCGGCGTCAGGTTCCGCCCGTCGCTACTGCTTGGCCTCCGCGGGCGGCGTCACGCCGATGACCTGCACGCCGGCCCCGTGGGCGATGTCCATCGCCTCGACGAGGTCACCGTAGGTGCGATTCGGCGCGGTCTTGATGAACATCAGCTTGGCCACGCGGTTGTCGAAGATCTGGTGCAGCGCGTTGCCGAGCTGGCCCTTGGTATACGGCTGCCGGTTGATGGCGTAGCCGCCTTCGGCCGTCAGCTCCATGACGATCTGATCGGACCGCTGCTGCTGTTTGTGCTGCTGCTGCTGCTCCGGGGGCACCTGCACGTCGAACGCCCGCCGCGACAGGGGCAGCGTGATCATGAAGATGATCAGCAGCACCAGCAGCACGTCGATCATCGGCGTGACGTTGATGTCGGAGCTGAGGCCGCCTTCGCTCCCGCCAACTCCCATCGCCATGGCTCAGTGCCCTTCCGGCTGCGTGGTGCGCTCCTGCTCGGCGATGGCGCCGATCACCCGGACGCCGGCCTTGCGGGCGATTTCGATCGCCTGCTCCACGCGCTCGTACTTGATGTTCTTGTCGACCTTGAGGAACAGAATCTTGTCCGTGGTCCGGGCGGCGTAGATCGCCGTGAGCCGGCCGGGGAGATCCTGCTCGGGAATGAACTTCATGCCCGTGTACTTCCCGTCCGGCCCCGTGAGGTCGAGGAAGTATTTCCCGACGTTGTCGATGCCGAGGCGGACTTCGCCTTCCTTCTCCTCACGCTTCTCGGGATTCAGGGCGCGGGGGACGCTCGCCTGGAAGCCCGCCACGATCGCCGGCGTCACGATCATGAAAATGATGAGGAGCACCAGCATCACGTCGATCATCGGCGTGACGTTGATGTCCGCCTTGACCGGGATGCGGTTACCGGCTGATTGGGCCACTGGACTGCGTCGCCTTCTGAGTCTGGAATTCCTTGGTGAAGATCGACCGGCCGAACTCCGATCCGACGCTCTTGATCAGGTAGTCGATCAGCTCCTTGGAGCTGTAGGTCATTTCCACCGAGATGAAATCGATCTTGGTGGTGAAATAGTTGTAGATCCACACCGCCGGGATCGCCACGAGCAGGCCGATACCGGTGGTGACGAGCGCTTCGGCGATCCCGCCGGTGATCGAGGCCAGCGAGCCGCCGCCGCCCGAGGACGCCATTCCCTGGAACGCGTTGATGATGCCGAACACCGTGCCGAGCAGGCCGACGAACGGCGCGGTCGCGCCCGTCGTCGCGAGCACCGACAGGCCGCGCTTCTGCTCGGCCGTGACGAGCAGCATCATGCGCTCCACCGCGCGCTCGGCCGAGTTGATGTCGGCGGCGGTGATGGTGGCGCGGTCGCGCAGCAACGGCTTGATCTCGTCCAGAGCCTCCCCGAGCACGCGCGCCACGTGGCTCTTCTTGCTCTTCTCGGCCAGGGTGATCGCCGTGTCGAGCTGCTCTTCCTGCAGCGCGCGCGAGAACTCGGGCATGAACTTCACCGTGGCGCGCTGGGCCCGGCGCACCGCCCACCACTTGGCAACGGTGATCGTCCACGACAACAGCGACATGATCACCATCACGACCACGATGGACTTGGCGAACCAGCCCATCGAAGACCAGAGTGCGGCGAAATCCATGTTCATAGCGACGTCAGCTCCTGGGTCATGCGCGACCCGACTCGGTGAAAACGACTAGCGATTGTGTTGCAGCGTGAAATTGATGGGCTGCTGGATCAGCACCCGCACCGCGCGCCCGTAGACCCGGGCGGGCCGGTACAGCGACTTGAGGACGAGATTCTTGGCAGCCTGATCGAACCCGGGGTTCGGGCTCTCCTTGATGACCACCGAATTGGGCTCGATCCGCCCGGTGGTATCGACGATCGCCTGTACGATGACGTTCCCCTCGATCCCCGCCTGCTTCAGCAGCTCCGGGTACACAAGCGGTGGGTGCGAGAGCATTTCCGGCTTCTCCTGCACGACGTCGACCGACAGCACTTCACCTCCGGTGGGGACGATCCCGCTCGCCGATCCGCCCTCGACGCCGACCCCGGAGAAGTCCTTGGGATCGAACTTCTCGTTCAGGTTCACCGGCGGGATGTTGGTCGGGATGTCCGTCGGCGCCACGACCGTCTGGAACCCCTTGAGCTGGATGTCGAGCTGCGGCGGCGGCGGCTGCTCCGGCTGCTTCTGCTGCTCCTGCTGGATGTAGACCATCGCCGTGTCGACCTTCACCGAGGTGTCGCCCTGGCCGGCCTGCGCCGTGACGTACACGAGCGCCCCGATCAGCACCGTGTGCACGACCAGGGATGCTATGCCGGTCCCGAACAGCTGGCCGCGCTTCGCCTTGTGTTTGGACTCGATCAGCGTGTCGAACACGGCTCCACCTCAGGGAGATTGGCTACGGAGATAGTACCGAAACGCGGTTGCCCGCTAGTGGGGGGAAGATTACAAGACGATGACAGCGACGTGAGGCGCCCGCGTCGGGGCCACCGCTCGGCAAGCCCGGGGATCCGGCCTAGGCAAGGGCGGGATGCGGGGCCGGCGCCTCGACGGGAATGCTGCTGACGGGGAGCGTGACCGTGAAGGTCGTGCCTCGCGCCGGCCGGCTCTGGACCTCGATCGTGCCGCCGTGCGCTTCGGCGATCCACTTGCAGATGGCGAGCCCCAGACCGACCCCGGGACGCTCCCCCGTGCGCGTCCGCGCCGAATCGGCGCGCCAGAACCGGTCGAAGATGTGCGGCAGGTCCCCGGGCGCGATCCCGATCCCCGTGTCCGAGACGCCCAGCCGGACGCGCCCCTCCTCGCGCTCCAGCCACAGCCGCACCCGCCCGCCGGGCGGCGTGTATTTCACGGCGTTGGTCAGCAGATTCAGCAGCAGCTGGCGGATGCGCGTCCCGTCCACCGACAGGATCACCGGCTCGGCGGGCGCGTCGGCCTTCACGGTCACCCCGGCGGACTCCGCCAGGAGCTCCGCCGTTTCCTTCGCGTCCTCCACCAGCGCCTTGAGATCGACCGGCTCCCGATGCAACGGCACCTGTCCTTCATCGGCCCGGGCGAGGGTGAGCAACGCGTCCACCAGCTCGGTCATGCGCAGGATCTCCTGCAGCGCTTCCTCGAGCGGCGGCAGCGCTTCCGGTGGCAGCGCCGCCGTCGTGATGGCCCGCTCGACGCCGGAGCGCAGCACCGTGAGCGGCGTCTTGAGCTCGTGGCTCGCTTCGGCCGTGAAGCGGCGCAGCGCCTGGAAGCTCCGTTCCAACCGGGCCATCATCTGATTGAGCGTCTCGGCGAGGCGCGCCATCTCGTCGTGCCCGAACGGCACGGGGAGGCGGCGGTGCAGGCTCTGGCCTCCGGTGATCTCCCGGGCTTCGTCGATGATGCGGTTGACCGGGGCCACGGCCCGCGTGGCGATCCACGACCCCACCAGCCACGCCACGAGAATTCCGAGGGGCAGCACTACGACGAAGGTCTGCAGCAGGCGGTCGAGGCTCACCTCGACGCTGTCGGGGGGCGCCGCTGCGAAGACCGCGCCCACGTCGGGCCCCGCGTCGGTAATCCGGCGGACGACGTAGCGCAGACGCGGCCCGTTGGGCTGGATCACGACCGTCCCTACGCGACGCTCGGCCCCGGCGGTGGTGACGATGGTGAGCAGCTGATTCACTTCGGCGAAGGTGTGCTCCCGGGCGTCCGCCGAGAGAAACAGCACCGAATCGCGCACGCTCGTGATGATCAGGTAGTCCGGGACGGCGGCGAGCGAGGCGCTGAGCTCGTTCACCAGGGCAAGCGAGCCGCGGGGACGCTCCCCCTGCACCACCAGGCCCCCGGCGTGGTAGACCCCCGAGAGGATGCCGGCGGTGAGATCGGCTTCCGATTCGATGCGGCGGTCGAGCTCGATGTAGGTCGAGCGCCGCACCGACACGTAGAGGATGACCGCGAAGACGCCGAGGGTGAGCGCCAGCGCCGTCGCGTACCAGGCGGTGAGCCGGCCGCGCAGCGTATCCATCTCAGGCCTTGACCACGTAGCCCACGCCGCGCACCGTGTGAATCAGCTTGGGCTCGCGCGCGTGATCGATCTTCTTGCGCAGCCGGGTGATCACGACGTCCACGATGTTCGTGCCCGGATCGAAGTGGTAGTCCCAGGCGTACTCGGTGATGAGCGTCCGCGACATCACCCGCCCGTGGTGGCGCATCAGGTACTCGAGGACCGCGTACTCCTTGGGGGTCAGCTCGATCGGCTTCTCGCCGCGGCGGACCTCGCGGCTCCCCGTGTCGAGCGACAGGTCGGCCACCTTGAGCACCGGCGTGGCGATCGCCTGGGGCCGGCGGGACAGCGCCTCGACCCGCGCCAGGAGCTCCTCCATCGCGAAGGGCTTGGTGACGTAGTCGTCGGCGCCCATGCGGAGCGCCTGGACCTTGAAGTCGACGGCGTCCTGCGCGGTGAGCACGAGCACCGGCACCGAGACCCCGCGGTCCCGCAGCGTCCGCAGCACCTCCCGGCCGTCCAGCTTGGGGAGCCGCAGGTCGAGGACCACGACGTCGTACCGGCCGTCGGTGGCGTGGGCCAGGCCCTCCGCGCCGTCCGTGACGAGGTCGACCTGGTGGCCGGCTTCGGTGAGCCCGCGCTTGACGTACTCGCCGACCGTCCGGTCGTCCTCGACCACCAGCAGCTTCATGCGATGGGCAGGTAGACCTTGAAGGTGGACCCGACCCCCACCTGCGACTCGACCTCGATGCGCCCGCGGTGATCGGCGATGATGCCGTAGCAGATCGACAGGCCCAGGCCGGTGCCGCGCCCCTGAGGCTTGGTGGTGAAGAACGGTTCGAAGATCTTGGGCAGCTCCTCCAACCGGATGCCGGTCCCCGTATCGATGAACTCGATCAGCAGCTCGTCGTCGCGGTCGGGGTTGAACCCCGTCCGCACCGTGAGCACGCCGCGCGAATTCATCGCGTCCATGGCGTTCAACATCAGCGCCATGAACGCCTGGATCAGCCGCTCCGGATCGGCGTGCATCGCCGGCAGCCCCGTCGTGTAGGCGCGCGCGACGGTGAGCCGCTTGAATCGCTCGTGGTGCTTGAGGAGGAACAGCGTCTGCTCGATCACCTGATGCACGTCCACGGTGACCTTCTCCCCCGTCTTGGGGCGGGAGAAATCGAGCAGCCCGTCGACGATGCGGCGGCACCGCTGCACTTCGGCGTCGATGATGCGCAGGTATTCCTCGAATCCCGCCCGGGCCGGCCCCTCCAACGCCTCGGAGCGGTGGGCCAGCGCCTCGGCGCAGGCGAGAATCGTCGCCAGGGGATTGTTGATCTCGTGCATCACACCGGCGGCGAGTTGCCCCACGGCGGCGAGTTTTTCGGTCTGGGCCAGCCGGTGTTGCGCCTGACGCCACTCCGTCACGTCCTCGCCGATCGTGATGACGTGGGAGATGTGCACTTCGTCCACCCGCATCGGGATCTTGGTGATCCGGTAGAAGCGCGGCTCCCCCGTGGCCTGGGACTCCATTTCCACCTGCTGGATCTCGCCGGTATCGAAGACGCGGTCGTACTCGCGCTTCAACAGCTCGCGCGGCTGGCGGTCGAGCACTTCGAACACCTCGCGCCCCATCGCGTCCTCGCGCGACACCCCCTGCGTGCCGCTTTCCCGCTTGCGGTTCCAGGCCCGAATGACGTACGAGCGATCGATCACGTAGAGGCCGACCGGGAGCGAATCGATGATCCGGGCCGCGAAATTCCGCTGCGCTTCCGCCTCGCGGGTGGCGAGCGCCACCTCGGAGGCCAGATCCTGCGAAAGCTCGGTCGCCGCGATCACCGGCGCCAGGATCCGGGCCACGACCGCCACGATGTCCGTGGGCCCCCGCGCCGGCGCCTGCGGCGGGATGAGCACCTCGAGTGCGCCCAGTCCCTCATCCTCGTTGACGAGCGGCACCCGTACCTGCACGCCAGCCGAGGTCTCTCGGCGCTCGACCCCCTGCCGGAACCATTCCGGCGACACCACGAACGGCGGCCCCGCTTCGGCCCCCGGCGCCGCCACCGGGAGATAGGCGCTCCCATCGGCGGTCCGCAGCCACAGCCGGCACCGCACGAGCCCCAGGTCCCGGGTCAGCGCCTCCGTCACTCGCGCCAGGGCATCCTCGGCGGCGAGCCCGGCGGAGAGGATCTCCGCCACGTTGGCGACGGCCCGCAGCGCGGGAGATTCGGCGTCGAGGAGTGAAGCGGTCATTCGAGGCTAACCTAGGGAGACCGCTCCCGGGACGCCAGCGGCGTGGACAAATCCGCGGCCGCAGAGAACATTGGGCGCCATGGATCGCCGCCGTTTTCTGGCCTGTTCCGCCGCCGTCGCCGTGCTGCGAGCGCGCGCGCAGCGAGCGCCCCCGCGCCGCGTCACCCGCGTCGCCGGCCAACTCCGGTTCCAGCTGGACGAGACCCGTCGCTGGTCGCTCGTGTGGGCGGGCGACTCGGCCGACCCCGCCGCCCCCCCGGTCACCCTCGTCCCCACCACGGTCCTGGCGGTCGTGCTGGACGGCCGGCCGGTGCCGCTCGCGGAGCTGACGGACGCCGTCGTCGAACCGCGGGAGACGCCGCTCGGGTCGGCCACCGCCGTGCGCGGACGCGCGGCCGGAGCGGTCGTGGACGTGGAGTTCGCCGTGGCGCCTCCAGCCGCGACCGGTCCCCGGGCGAGCATTCTGGTCACCGTCTCGCCGGAGACGGCGCTCCCCGCGCTCGGGGGCGTGCGATTCGCGGACCGCCCGGCGAGCGAATGGCTCCCCGATGCCGTGCCGCTCGTGCTCCTTGCCAACGGCTATCACTCCTGGAGCCGTTGCGACGTCGCGACGATCGACCCGGCGACGGCGGGAGCGGACGTCACGGGACACGGCGCCGGCGCGCTGGCGCGGAACGGCGCGCCGGGGGCGCTGGCGGTGGCGTTCAGCGCCCTGGACCCCGGCGCGGGCACCCTCCGCTCCGCCGGTGGTCGCCTGGCGGTCGGCAGCGACCTTACCCCCGTGCGCCCCCTCGCCCCGGGGGGGGACGTGTTCCTCCTCCGACTCGGCTTCGACCCCGCGGGCGATCCGATCGAGACCCTACGCCGCCTCCTCGCCCCACCACCCGCGGACACGCCCACGCGACTCTCGGCTGAAGCGGCTCCGGCCGGGTGGTGCTCGTGGTACCAGCTTTACGACCGGGTGACCGAGGCCGACGTCATCGCGAACCTCGAATTCTGCGCGACGCACTTCGGCCCGCGATCGGTGCGCTACATCCAGGTCGATGACGGCTATCAGCGCGCGGCCGGTGACTGGGATCCCAACGACAAGTTCCCGCACGGGCATCGCTGGCTCACCGACCAGATTCACTCGCGCGGATTCCTCGCCGGCCTGTGGATCGCGCCGTTCGCGGTGACGGAGGGATCGGGGATTCCCGCGGCGCACCCCGATTGGCTGATTCGCAAGGACGGGGCGCCGCTCGTTCAGGGGACCAACACCAGCTGGGGGGGCCCGGTCTACGCGCTCGATCCGGCCCATCCCCCGGTTCGGGATTGGCTGACCGCGCTCGCCCGGCGCATCGTGCGCGAGTGGGGATACGACTACCTGAAGATCGATTTCCTGCTGTACGCGACGAGCGGCGACGCGCACGCGGGCGGCGCGACGCACGCTGAAGCCTACCGCCAGGGCCTGACCGCCATCCGCCGTGGCCTCGGCGACGAGGTGTTTCTGCTCGGCTGCGGCGCCCCGCTGCAGCACGCGGCGGGATTCGTGGACGGGATGCGGATCGGCGAGGACGTCGCCGCGTCGTGGGAGGGCGTTCAGGTGCCGGCACGAGCCGTCGCGCTGCGAGGGTACTTCCATCGCACGGCGTGGTTCAACGACCCCGATTGTCTGGTCGTGCGGCCGCCGCTCGCGCTCGCCGAGGCGCGGGCGTGGACCTCGATCGTCGCCATGTCGGGCGGGCTGACCCTGCTCTCCGATCATCTCCCCGGGCTCCCTGCCGAGCGCGTGGCGCTGCTGCAACGCGCGCTCCCCACCGCCGCGGTCACCGGCCGGGCCGCGGACGCGGCGGTGCCGGACGCCGAGGTCGCTCCGGCGCTCGTCGCGGGGGACCTGGTGGTGCCCTTCCCGGCGGCGTGGAAGTTCCGCACCGGCGACGACGCCGCGTACGGCACTCGCGAGTACGATGAAGACGCGTGGGAAACGATTCCGGTGCCCGCCACCTGGGAGTCGGCCGGGCATCCCGGCTACGACGGGATCGCGTGGTACCGCGCGCGCTTCACGCTCCCCGCCCAGCCCACACCCACCGCGGCGCACCTCGAGCTGGGCCGCCTGGATGACGCCGACGAGACGTACCTGAACGGCGTGCTGGTCGGCCGTACCGGCGCCTTCCCCCCATCCTACGAGAGCGCCTGGCAGGCGTACCGTCGCTACACCGTTCCTCCGGAGGCGCTGAACTGGGGTGGAGAGAACGTGCTCGCCATCCGGGTTTACGATGGGGGCGGCGACGGTGGGTTCTGGAGTGTGCGCCGCGATCGCCCGCCGGCCCGATGGGTGGTCGAAGGCGCTCCGCAGTGGTGGACCGTGACACTCGTGAACTGGGATGAAGAGCCGCGGGACCTGACCACGGCGCTGACCGCCTTGGAGATCGGGGGGGCCAAGTTCTCGGCCTACGACGTCTGGGCCGATCGTCCGCTGGAGGACGTCGCCGGATCGATCCCCGCCAAGCTCGCCCCGCACGACAGCCTCACGGTCGCGCTCCGCCCCGCGATCCCGCGACCCCAGATCATCGGCACGACGCGCCACGTCGTGCAAGGTGCCATCGATGTGAAGGACGAGCAGTGGAACGCCGAGACCCACACCTTGAGTGCCCGCGGCTTGAACCTCGATGGCCGGGCCTACGGAGTCACGATCTCGATCCCCAAAGGCTGGCGCGCGGGACCGTGCCGGTCGGAGCCGGCCTGCACGGTTCGGCCTTCCGGAGCCGCGAACCTGGTGCTCGAATGGGCCGCGGCGCCGGCGCTGCAGGAGGTCACCTGGAGCGTCGCCTTTCGGCGGTCCACGCGCTCACCCAGCGGCGCCTCCGGTCACGGCTAGGCGATCCCGGCTCGCCGCGAACCTGGGGAGGCCGCGCCACAGCAGGATCGCGGCGCCGACGTAGGCGACAGCGGCGACGAGCAGCAGCGACAGGTTGACCGCCCGGTCGTCGCGGAACCAGTGGTCGGTGAGCAGCGCCACGGCCGTCGGCCCCGCTCCCAGACCGATCAGGTTGATCAGGAACAGGTACACCGCGATGGCCTGCCCGCGCATCGTGGGGGGCACGAGCTGCTGCACCGCCGCCGGGCCCACGCCGAAAGGAACGGCCGCGAGGAGGCCAAGGGGGACGAATGCGGCCCCCGCCAGCACGCCGGTCGGCATCACCAGGTACACCGTTCCGCACGGCAGGAGCAGCAGCGCCGTCACCGCGGCGACGCGTGGATACGCGTCGCGTCTTCCGCGCCGTTCCATCCGATCGGCGATGGCGCCGCCCGCGACGATGCCGATCGCGCCGCCCACGCCGGCGACGATCCCCTGAAACACTCCCGCCCGCGCGATCGACCACCCGTGATCCCGGATGAAGACGCTCGGCATCCACGCCGCGGCGCCATAGTTCGCGAGCGAGATGAGCGAGATGCCGAGGATCACGCTGGCGAAGGTCGCCAGATGCGCCCGGGCATGTGCCACGACGGCCCGGAGCGGCACCGCCGGCGCCTCACCGTGGCGCCGCGGCTCGCGCACCGTCACGAGCAGCAGCGCCACGAGCAGCCCGGGGAGCCCGATCGCCACGAACACGAGCTGCCACGGCCGGAGCGCGCCCAGGAGCGGGAGCACCGGCGCGCCGCCGCCAACGCTGTATTGCACCACCAGTCCGCCCAGGACCGAGGCGAGCCCCACGCCCACATAGATCCCCATCGAGAAGACGCTGAACCCGGTGGCGCGCCGCTCGGCAGGGAAGTAATCGGCGAGGAGGGAATACGCGGCCGGAGCCAGGGTCGCTTCGCCGAGGCCGACGCCCATCCGGAGCACCAGAAGCTGCCAGTACCGCTGGGCCAGCCCGCACGCCGTGGTGAAGCCGCTCCACAGCGCCATACCCCCGCCGATCAAGGCGCGCCGGTTCCCGGTGTCGGCGAGCCGGCCGAGGAGCAGTCCGAAGGCCGCGTACAACACCGCGAACGAGAACCCCTGCAGCAGACTGACCTGCGTGTCGCTCAGTCCGAGGTCCGCCCGCATGGGAGCGACGAGCAGCGACAAGACCTGGCGGTCGAGCAGGGCGAACACGTACGCCAGGCAGAGCACGCCGACGACATACCAGGCGTATCGGGCGGACGGGGGCCGCGTGTCCGGCTCCACGTCCGTCACTTGAGCCCGGTGAGCTGGATGACGCGGATGAAGTACCGCTGCGCCGCGAAGAACAGCACGACGAGCGGGACGACGGCGGTCACCGCCGCCGCCATCTGGTACGGCCAATTCGTGTAGTACAGGCCATGGAAGGAGGCGATCCCGACTTCCACGACCTGCATCCGCACCGAGCGCGTGACGATGAGCGGCCAGAGGAAGCTCTTCCACTGATCCACGAACGCGAAGACGGCGAGGGTGGCGAGCGCCGGGCGGGAGAGCGGGACCGCCACCCGCCAGAAGATCTGCCACTCACCGGCGCCGTCCAGACGGGCGGCGTCTTCGAGCTCCCGCGGCAGGGTCCGGAAAAACTGCCGCAGCAGGAAGATGCCCCATACCGACACGAGTTCGGTCGAGATCAACCCGGCATAGCTGTCCACCCACCCCAGCGCGTTGACGATCAGGAACCGCGGGATGAGGAGCACGATGGCCGGCACCAGGAGGACCGAGATGAACGTGAGAAAGACCCGGTCCCGGCCCGGGAAACGGAGCCGGGCGAAGGCGTAGGCGGCGAGCGCGCTCGTCGTGACCTGCCCCACGACCACCGCGCCGGCGAGGAGCGCCGTGTTCAGGAAAAAGCGCCCGAACGGCAGCGCGCCCAGGGCCCGGGCGTAGTTGCCGGCGAGCGGGTGGGCGGGCAGCAGCGCCGGCGGGTAGCGCAGCACTTCGAACTCGTCCATCAGGGACGTGCTCGCCATATAGAGGAACGGCAGCAGCATCGTGGCCGCGAGCAGCGTGACCATGCCGGTCAGCGCCCACCGACTCACCGCGGCGCTACGCGACCTCATCGCTCCGCCGATCGAGCAGCCGGAACTGCGCCCAGGTCAGGCCCAGGAGCAGCACGACCAGGACCAGCGCCAGCGCGCTCGCCCGTCCGAATTGCAGGAATTCCCACGCGGTCTGGTAGATGCGATACACGATGACGTCCGTCGCGTGGAGCGGGCCGCCGTCGGTCAGCACGTAAATGAAGGTGAACACCTGAAACGACGTGATGAGGCCCGTCACGAGGACGAACAGCGTGACCGGCCGCAACAGCGGAAACGTGATCCGCCAGAAGCGGCGCCACGGCCCGGCGCCATCCACCCGGGCCGCGTCGAGATAGTCCTGCGGAATCCCCTGCAGCCCGGCGAGGAAGACCACCATCTGATAGCCGACCTGCACCCAGATCGAAATCCCCATCACGGCGAGCAGCGCGGTCTTCGGGTTCCCGAGCCAGTCGATCGGCCCGAGGCCGACGGTCTTGAGCGCGTAGTTGAGGAGGCCGAAGTCGGGGTGATACAGCCACTGCCAGACCAGCGCCACCGCCACCACCGAAGACACGTACGGCAGAAAGAACGCCGTGCGCACCAGGCGCACGAAATGCCCGCCCGAGTTCAGGGCGAGCGCGACCGCGAGCGCGAGGGCCATCGCGACGGGAACGTGCAGGGTGTACAGGACGGTGTTCCGCAGCGAGATCCACACCAGCGGATCCTTCGCGATCGCCACGAAATTGGCGAGTCCGACGAACGGGCGCGCCGGCTCGATGGGGCTCCAGCGATGCACCGAGAGGTAAAGCGCGAACAGCATCGGGGCGAAGGAAAACACGGCGAGGTGCGCGGTCGCGGGCGCGAGGAAGCCCCAGGCGGTCAGCGTTTCGCGCAGCCGGCGCGGCCGGGCGCGCAACCCTTCCGCCCACCGCACCAGAGCCAGCGCCGCCGGCCCGAGGAGCGCCAGGCCGAGCGTCAGGCCCAGCCACCCGCCGCTCCCGGTCTCGAGCGGCAGCGCGCGCAGCGTGAGCCAGTGTCCGTGCATGACGCGTACGGCGATCGAGGCACGTGCAACGCCGCCCGAATCCTCCCGCGCGACGTCGAAGCTCCCGGAATCTCCCGGCATCACCTCCGCCTCCCTCGCGATGCGGGACAAGACCGGCGACGCCGCCTCGCCGGCGCGCGCCGGGAGCCGGTGCGCCGCTTCCTCGATCAGCACACGGGTACCGGTGAGCCAGCGATCGGTAGCCGCCCGGGCGGAGGCCGTCACGTTGGCGGCGGCGGCCGCGCCGACCAGCCCGGCCCCGACCACGCAGGCACCGATGGCGAAGCGGAAGCGGCGCACGCCGGAGTCGTCCCGGGCATCGAGCGTCCGGAACACCCAGACCACCGAGGCGAGCCAGACGAGCAGGGCCCACGGCACCCACCCGCCTAGGGCCCCGCGCGACACCCGGCCGACGCGGGGGTCCGCCCAGACGGCGACCGCGCCGATCACGTTCCAGTCGTCCCGATCCTTGAGGGGGGTGATCGCCGCCGGGCCGAGCGCGCGGGCCGCGTCGCGCGAGCGCAGCTCGTCGAGCACCGCGCCGGCAAGCGGCGCCGACCGCGAGTCGAGTAGCGGCGTCGTCCCGTGGTACACTTCGAGCCCGGCGCCCAAGCTGGGGACCGCCGCGAGACCGCGCGCCTGAATCAACAACTGCGCCAAGTCCATGTCGGAGTCTCCCGGCGTCGCCGGTGTGACGGCTGACAGGTAGGACGCTACCGCGGCGCCGAGTCGCATTTCGAACCGGCGCTCGTAGGCTCCGCCCGCGGATCGCGCCGCCAGGAGCGCCGCCAACGCCGCGGCGCCCGCCGCCGCCCCTGCGGCCCCGCGCCAGACCCGGCGTCCCGGTGCGTTCACCGGCCGGTGGGCTCCGCCAGCAGGCGATCGATCCGTTCCGCCATCTCCCGCGCCGCGTCTTCCGGCGACTCCCCCGCCAGGGTGATGCGGTCCATGAGGTCCGGCAGGGCCGCCTCTACTTCCCGCCACTGCTCGATGCGCGCGCCCCAGGGCACTCGCGCTTGACGCTCGGCCCGCAGGAAGACGGACTCCCAGCCCAAGGTGTCGGCGGCGGCGAGCGAGGCTCCCGCCGTGACCAGCGCCGGCAGCTCCAGACCCGCCGCGCCCCGGATCCGCTGCGCCGCCGAATCGGCGAGGTACGCCGCGAGCTCGACCGAGAGACGGCGGTGCGCCGCCCTGAGCGGCACGGCAAGCCCCGAGGCGTACACCACGGTCTGCGGCGGGAACCCGGCACGATGCGGGATCGCGACGAATCCGATGCGCAGCCGGTGCTGCGCGACGTAGGGCCGGAAATTGGGAATCCAGAAGTGCCCGGTCACGAGCATGGCCACCTTGCCCGTGTAGAACAGCCGCAGGTTATCCCCCATCGAGCGGCGCAGATTGAAGGCCCGAGGCACGATGCTGTCCCGGAGGACCCAGTCGGTGTACCACCGGATGGCGGCGATCGTGGCGGGGCTGTCGAGACACCCGGTCGCTCGGCGCCCGTCGGCGCAGAGCACGTCGCCGCCCCCCGACCAGATCCAGGGGATCCAGAGAAACGGCCGTCGATCGAACGCCGTCCCCCACTGGTCGGCGTGCCCGTCGCCGTCCAGGTCGCGGGTTAGCGATTTCGCGACGCGCTGAAAGTCCTCCCAGGTCCAATCGTCGGTCGGGTACGGCAGCCCCGCCTGATCGAACAGGTCGCGATTGTACACGACCACCATCGGGGTGTAGCCCTTGGGAATCGCGTAGATTGCGGCGCCCCGCCGGAAGATCCCGAGCACCGTCGAATCGTAGCGCGCCGGGTCGATCCCGAGCCGTGGCAGGTACGGCGCCAGATCCAGCAGGACGCCCCGATCGGCGAAGGCGGGCACGTCGATATTGTCGAGCAGGAACACGTCCGGCGGGGTGCCCGCCACGATCGAGTTGAGTATACGCTCGCGATACTCGGCCTGGCCGCTTCCCGCGCTCTGCTGCTGCACGCGGCTGCCGGGATGCGCGCGGGCGTAGCGGGCGAGCACGCGGGATTCGAGATCCGCTTCGAGGTAGTCGGCCCAGTTCGCGTATTCCAGCGTGACGGGTGGAGCCCCTCCCCCTCCCGCCCAGCCGCACCCCGCGGCTCCGAGGGCGGCAAGGCAGACTGCCCACCTCGCCCTCACCGGATGCGGTCCCCCGCCGCGTCGAAATAGTGCAGCCGGGCCGGGTCGAGTCCGACCGGCACGGTGGCACCGATCTCGAACACGGCGAGACCGGGCAGGCGGGCGATGAGGGTCCGGTCGCCGGCGTCCAGGTGCACCAACGTCTCACTGCCGAGCGGCTCGACCAGCCGCACCACCGCCGCCCCCGCGGCGTGATCGCCGGCCCCGATCGCGACGTGCTCGGGCCGCACGCCGATCTGAAGTTCCCCTGTGTATCGCAGCGTATCACCGACCTCCACCCGCAGCGACCCACAGGTCACGACGCCGCTCCCCGTTGCCATTTCGGCGACGCCGGAAAGTACGTTCATCCCCGGACTGCCGATGAACCGGGCCACGAAAGCATTGGCGGGGCGCGTGTAGACCTCGGCGGGCGTGCCGAGCTGGCACAGCCGCCCTTCGTGCAGCACCGCCACCCGCTCACCCATCGTCATCGCTTCGACTTGATCGTGCGTGACGTAGAGCATGGTCGCGCCCAGGCTGCGATGCAGCTTCAGCACCTCGGCCCGCAGCTCCGCCCGCAGCTGGGCATCGAGGTTGGACAGCGGCTCGTCGAAGAGGAACGCTTGCGGCTCCCGCACGATCGCGCGTCCCAGCGCCACGCGCTGGCGCTGCCCGCCGGAGAGCTGGCCCGGGCGGCGCTCGAGCAGCTCCGCCAGCCCCAGGCGGGTCGCCGTGTCCGCGACCCGCCGGGCGACTTCCGCCGCCGCCACGCCCCGCATCTCGAGTGGAAAGGCGAGGTTGGCGCGGACGCTCAGGTGGGGATAGAGCGCGTAATTCTGGAAGACCATCGCGACGTCGCGCCGGGCGGGCGGCAGATGCGTCACGTCCCGCGTCCCGATCAGGATCTCGCCGGCCGTCGGCTCTTCGAGTCCGGCGATGCACCGCAGCACCGTAGTCTTCCCGGACCCCGACGGGCCCAGCAGCACCAGGAGCTCCCCGTCCCGGACCTCGAGCGAGAGGTCATGGAGCGCGGGGCGACCGGTGGAATCGAAGCAATGCCGCAGATGGCGGAGAGTAACGGACGCCATGGGGCTGGTAAGGTAGTAAGATTGGTACGCCACGGCGATGCGTCGATTCGCACTTCTCTGCTGCATTCTCTCCGCCGCGTGCGAGGGTCCCTTCGTGCCCCCGCCCGAGCCGGCGCCGCCGCCGGCCCAGGCGGCCTCGCTCAGTATCAGTCCGGAGTCCGCCACGCTGATCGTGGACGACACGCTGCGACTGTCCGCGATCGTCCGCGACTCCGCCGGTCACGTGCTGACCGATCGCTATCTCTTCTGGTGGTCCACCGATGTGACGATCGTGACGGTGGACGGACTCGGTCTCGTCTCAGGCTTGACCCCCGGGCGCGCGACGGTCCACCTGCAGGTGGACACCGTCCTCGACTCCACGTTCCTGTTCGTCGCGCCGTACGTGTTCACGGCCGTCGCCGCGGGCGGCAATCACGCGTGCGTCGTGGCCGACAACGCCCGGGCCTACTGCTGGGGGGTCAACGCCTTCGGCCAGGTCGGGACCGGCTCGACCTCGCTCGTCGAGCCGACCGCCCGTTTGGCGTTGCTCGACCCGCCCGTCGTCGCGGTGGAGGCCGGCAGCACGCACTCCTGCGGCCTCAACGCGGCGGGGGTCGCCTCATGCTGGGGTGATGACGGCGTGGGAGCCCTGGGACGCGGCCCGAACGTGGGCAATCCGCTGCGGCCCGCCCCCGTGGCCTCGGGGCTCCGGTTCCGGCGGCTCACGCTGGGCGTGGGGTTCAGCTGCGGCATCACCACCGCGGCTACGGCCGCCTGTTGGGGGGCGAACGCCTCGGGGCAGATCGGCGACGGCACGACTTCGTCCCGGACCACGCCGCTGACCGTGCTCTCCGATGTGACCGCGCTCTCGACCGGCGCGCAGCACACCTGCGCCCTGCTCAGCGACGGGACCGCGTGGTGCTGGGGCGCGAACAGGGAGGGGCAGATCGGCGACGGCACCACCGCGCCGGTGTCGACCCCGACGCCCGTCGTGGGCGCCCTGACGTTCGTGGCGATCGCCGCCGGCGGGACGCACAGCTGCGCGCTCGCCGCGGCGGGCGCCGCGTATTGCTGGGGCGGCAATGCCCACGGCGAGTCGGGATCGGGACTCCCCGATACCGCGCTCGACTCCCCGGCCCCCGTCGCGGGGAACCTGCGTTTCATGGCGATCAGCGCGGGGGGGAACCACACCTGCGGCATCGCCGTCGACAGTCTCGCCTACTGCTGGGGGAACAACGCCACCGGCCAGCTGGGCGACAGCTCCACGACCGACCGGCCGACCCCGGCCGCCGTGGCCGGCGGTCTGCACTTCGCGCAAATCGCCGCGGGCGCCGGATTCACCTGCGGGATCACGGGGGCGGTCGTCGCCTACTGCTGGGGGGATGGGACGCGCGGTCAGCTCGGGCAGTCGCAGCTCGGGGTTCACCTCGCGCCGACGCGCGTCGCCGGCCAGTAACCCTTCCGGCACCGCTACGCCCGCTGGTGCCACAGCGTCACGTCGTGCTCTTCGCTCACCTCCAGAGCGACCTGCCCGTGGCGGCAATCTCCGCGCTCGATGACCCGCGGTACCAGCGGATGGCCGTCGACGGTCGCATCCCTGATCGTCCGGCCCGGGGGTACCGCGGGGCTGACGGTCACCGTGAGGCGCGGACCCGCCGTCCGGCGCAGCCCGACTGCGATCCGGTCCGGTCCCTGGACGATGCGCACGTCCAGCACCGTCGGGCCGACGTGCAGCCCCCGCCATTCGCACTCCGGCCAGTCCGGCGGCAGGTGCGGCGATAAGCTCAGGTGGCATTGCGGGGCATCGGGCTTCGCGCCGAGCAGTCCCTCGACCGCCGGCAAGAGCAACGACGCGGCCGACCAGGCCTGATCGGGACAGACGCCGGCGGGGATTTCCACCTCGCCGTTCAACACCTCGTCGAAGGCGCCGTGCGCGCGCGCGAACGCGAGATGGGCGTTCGCCCGCAGGTGACGCATGGCTGGAGCCGACCGGTGGCCCAGAAACTCGGCCAGCGCGACCCAGCCGGTGTAGAGCGGCCAGACCGCGCCCAGATGGTAGCCGGCGGGATTGTAGAGACGATGCCGGCGCGATAACAACCGCACCCCCCACGGGGCGGAGAACGCCTCGGACGCGGCCGCGTCGAACCAGGAGCCGGCCCGGTCCATATCGATCGCGCCCAGCAACAGCGGCACGCTCGTCAGCGCCGTCTGCTCGCGCTGCGGCGAGCCGTCGGTGAGCAATCCCAGCGCCCACCCGTCCCTGGTCTGAAACCGCTCCGCGATCTGCGCCCGCGCCCGCTCCGCGCGGGCGGCCAGCTCGTCCGACAGCCCCGCGTGGCCCAGCGCGCGCGCCACGGGCGCGAGGCCGGCCAGGGCGGCGGTCCACACGGCCGCCAGGTAGAGCGACACGTGCGCCCCCGACAACGGCCCCATCTCGATCCAGCCGTGGCCGACGCCCGTGTTCTCGATCAGCCCGTCCCCGTCGCGGTCGGTGTCGAGGCAGAACCGGTAGGCACGATCGATCTCGCGCCAGCGCTCTTCGAGAAACGCGAGGTCACCGGTCCACGCTGCGTACCGCCCCGCGAGCAGCAGGTAGAGCGGCGTCGCGTCCGCGGCGTCGTAGTGCGCCAGGCCGCTCGTCGTGTATTCGTGAATCACCTTCCCGCTCACATCCTGCGTCTCTCCGAGAAACCGCAGCACCAGGCGGGCGCCGGCGAAGTCGCCCACCGCCAGTAGCGCGAGCGCGCTCCAGCAGGCGTCCCGGCCGAAGTACCAGGCGTACCCGGGCCGGCCGTCGCCCCAGCCGGGACGCGAGGCGGCGTATCCGGCGACCAGCGAACGACCGATCCCCGGCGTATCGACGAAGCAGGCATCGAGGCGCTGCTTCGCCCACTCATGCGCGATGTTGAGTTCGTCCTCGGGAGACCGCAGCCGCAGCTCGTACTCCCGGAGCTGCGTCTCGTGACGCACGCGCTGGCCGGACATGCCGGTGATCCCGCGCCGCACCAGCGCGCCCAGGCTCGCGTGCAGGTCCTCGGTGGACGAGCCCGCCACGATCGCCAGCCGCAGCGGCTCCTCCAGCTGGACGCGCAGCGCGCAGCGCAGGATCGCCTCGGTCTCCCCTCCCTGCAGGTCCCAGATGACGGGCACGCTGGTTTGGAACAGCACCTGGGCCGCGCCCGCCTGGTCCGTGACGAGGAGCCGCAGCCCGTCCGGCGACAGCGTGTAGCGCAGGTTGCCGCCGCACCCGGCCGGGTACGGCCACATGCGGCGCAGATCCACGCGCCAGGAGAGCGCCAGCTCCGGGGCGATGCGCAGGCCCCGTGCCCGACCGATTTTTTCCGGCCGGAAATCGAGCAGCACCACGGGGTGATCGAGCGCGGTGGTGACCGCTTCCTCGACGATGCGCGCCCGGCTCACCAGGTGCCGCTGCACGAGCACCGGCGTGATCTGCACGTCGCGGATCAGCGGGGTCTCACCGCCGACTTGCACGGTGAAATCCCTGAGCACGCGGTTCGGGTGCATCCAGATCTCCCGAATGCCGCTCTGCTCGCCCCCCACCACCAGGGCCCGGCGGCCCGCGATCGTGAACGCTTCGTCGCTCAAGGCCCGCGAGCTCGCATGCAGCGGCGAATCGAGGCCGGGGAGGGCGCCATCGAGCGAGATGGGGTCCGGGATCGCGAGCCCCGGGTCGCGCCGGCAGGCCGTGCCGGGCACCGGCCAGTGGGTGACACCCGTCGCCGGGCGCGTGGCGTGGGGAACGCCGTGGCCGAGCAGCGCGCTGCGCAGCACGGCGTGCAGCTGGCGCTCGAGCCGGCGATCGCTCGCGTGCAGCACCACGAACGCCCCGATGCAGAGCACGCCCCCCTGCCCCACGCGGTACTCCCAGGCGACCACCCGGTCGGCGTTCAGCTGGATGTAGGCGCGCTCCACCGCGACCACGGCCCCGTGCGCCGGTCGCTTTCCACGCGCATACGTCGCCTGAACGTAGCGCTCGCCTTCCTGTGGCGCCCACAGGTACGTGCCCTGCGCGAGTCCGGCGAAGAGCGGATGGGGACCGTAGGCGGCGACGCCCCGCACCTGGGAAAAGAATCCGTGATCGCGGAATTCGGCCGGGGCGAGATCGTCCGCATCCCTGGCCCAGCGCCGCTCGGTGACGTCGTTCGGACCGTCGGGATCGAGCCCCAGCGCCGCCACGCGCGCGGTCGCGCGCTGAGTGAGAAGAAGACGGCCGCCGCACGAGAGCCAGTCGCGCAGCGCCGCGACGGGTAGGGGGTGGGGCTCGTCCTCGGTGTGAATCCAGAGCAGGTCGGCGGCTCCGATCCGCGCGGGGAGCTCGTCCAGCCCCACTCGCGCGACTTCGGCCTCGACCGTCTGGAGAAATCTCCAGGCGGCATCGCCGGGCACGCCGGCGGCGAGAAGCGCGACGCGGCGAAGGGGGGTCATCGGTCAGAAGGCGATGGTAACGGCCTCACCCACCCTCCCCTTCCCCGCCGCGCGGCCGTCGACCGCGACCTGGAACCGGTTCCCATCGACCTGCACTCGCAGGCGGTGCCCTGCGACCGCCAGGCCATCGACGCGCGCCCTGGTCACGCCGAGGCGCAAGGGATGCACGGTGCACCCGGTGGCGCCGTGGGGCAGCACGCCGAGCAGATGGGAAACGATCAAGTCGTTGATCCAGGAATGCTGATAATCGTCGATGCCGCGATAGCGGCTGGCCCGGCCGGTGACCGGATGGTAGTGCTCGAAGCAGTTCGGCCGATCCGCTCGCCCGCCGTCAGTCATCATCCGAAAATACTGACGAAGGAATTGGCCGAGTCGCGGCGCCCAGTCGGGCCGGTGAGCGCGCACCACGCGCGCCAACGCGTCGGCCACGTGGGAATTGGTCATCGGCCACACCCGGCCGTTCCACGGGCAGTTGTGCCGCTTCCCTTTCCACTCGGCGTCGGGGCGGTACAGCGGATCATCGAGCGCCGATGAGGGCACGGGATAGCGCGTCCAGAACTCCTTGGGATCGAACAGATGCCGCCCGAATCCGGCCACGTGCTTCTCGTTCGTCAGATCGGTCGCGTACGGATAGAAGCACACCGCTGCCTTGACGCCGGTGCGTCGCCCCGTGGCCGGGTCGACGTCGGAGAACAGCTCCGCGCCGGCGTCCCACATGCACTCGCGGCAGGCCGCGGCGGTGCGATCGGCGGCGGCCCGCCACCGGGGGACCTCGGAGGGCGCCGTCGTCGCCGCGATCCATTCCAGCGCCCGCAGCAACCGGTAACCGTAGACGGTGACATCGATCCCCTTCAGACGGATGCGGTTCTCCCAGCCGTGGCGATCGGCCTCCGGGTCCACCGCCTGGTAGCGAGACATGTATTCCTGTCCTGTCTCGTACTGGTCCAGCACGTCGAACATTCCCGAGGCTTCGGTATCCCTGGTGCCGAGCAGCCAGCCGGCATAGCGGGAAAGTCGGGGATAGATCTCCGCCAGGAACGCCGGATCGGGATGCACGGCGTCGAGGGCGTGCAGGGCGCCGCCCCAGTCCGCGTGGTAGAAGTCGGTCCCCTCCCCGTGGTCCGCGTAGATGCGACCGTGCAGCGATCCGTCTTCCTTCTGGTGATCGAAGAACGTGCGCAGCACGCCGCGGGCCCACGTCGGATCCGCGAGCCAGCGCAGCTCACGGATCTGCCCGGGGGCACTGTAGCTGATGGGCACGTGGAAGTAGGCGATGCCCTCGCACACCGTCGGGTGGCGGTAGTTCGGAGCCCCTCCCCCCGGGGTGATGCCGTTCAGTCGCAAGCCGTACCAGCGATACCACCAGTGATTCTCGAGGTACGGGTCGGAACAACGAAAGGCGGGGACGGAACCGAAGTACTCCTGCCAAGCAGTGCGGATGGCGGATGGCGGATGGCGGATGCCACGGGTGAGTGACGAGGCCTGGTCGGTACCAACCAGTGCGAGGTCCAGGAACGCCTCGAGAGTGACCCGCCCACGCGGCGCGATCCGGAACCGGCGTTGCACGCCGAGAAAGACGGGCCCGCGCGGATTGATCCCGTTCAGATGAAGGACGTTGCCGAGCGATCCGCGGATCGACCACCGGTCCCAGAACGGCGTCAGCTCGAACTCCGGCGGCAGGCCCGGCGTGGAGGATTCGGACCGGATCGCGGCGTGGGAGGTGGCCGCGGGGGTGAGCGCGAGCCGGTTCTCGATCCGGGCGAGGTGACCATGACGATCGGCCGTCACCCGCGTGAAGTGGAGCGCGCCCTGCTGCGCGGCCACGTCTTCGCCCGTCAGGCGCTCCCCATCGACGGCGGTCCAGGCGATGACATCGAGCACGACCGGTCGCCGGGTCGGGTTGCGGATGTCCCAGCGCGAGCGCAGGGCGATTCCAGAGGCCGAGCGGGTTTCGCGGGCGCGGAGCGGCGCCAGATCATGATCCAGCGTGAGCTGGGCTGGGTTCCAGCGGCGGCTGCGGCACCGCGAGGCGAGCACCACTCCCGCGACGACGAATGCCACCGTGAACGCCGGCTGCACCGCGTACTGGAAGAGGTGCGCCTCGTCCCAGAATCCCGGCGCCTCGAGCGAGCGGGGGAACGGCGGAGCCCAGAGGAGGCCGTCCCCAGCCCCCACATACCACTTGTCCGCTCGCGTGAGGCGCCGCCGGGGGTCGGTCAAAGGGCCTGAATCTGCCGCAGCAGCTCGGCGTCCTCCCGGCGATTCCCGAGCTCGGCCTCGGTGTGGGTCCAGCGCAGCACACCCGACTTGTCGATCAGGAAGTACGCCCGTCGCGAGAAGAATTTCTCGTCGAGCAGCGTCCCGTAGGCGCGCGACACTTCGCGTTTGAAATCCGACAGCAGGTCGTGATGCATGTTGTATTTCGCCTTGAACTCCTTCAGCGTCGGGACCGAATCCACGCTGATCGGGAGCACCGCCGTCTTGGCGGAGGCGAACTGCCCCAGGTCGTCCGAAAAGGCGCAGTTCTCCGCGGTGCAGGTGGAGGTGAACGCCAGCGGGAAGAAGGCCAGCAGGACATTCTGCTTCCCCCGGAACGTCGAGAGTCGGACCTCCGTCCCCGAGGTGGACGGGAGGGCGAAATCGGGCGCCGGCTCGCCCACGCGGGGGCCGGACTGCGATGCTGCGCTCAAGGGGGCCTCCTCCAAGAAACGATGACCGGTTCGATGCGAGCTTCGGGAATGTCACTCCATGGAACCCGGACGGGCAACCCGAGTGTTATTATGCGTCACCCACGAGCCAGGAGTGCGATCCGACCATGCCCTACACTCTCCCGGCGCTGCCCTACGACTTCGCGGCGCTCGAGCCCCATATCGACAGCCACACGATGCAGATCCATCACGGCAAGCATCATCAGGCCTACATCAACAACCTGAACGCGGCCCTGGACAAGCATCCCGAGCTGCACCAGAAGAGCCTCGAAGACCTGCTGCGCAACATCAACAGTGTCCCCGAGGACATCCGCACCGCCGTGCGTAACAACGCGGGTGGTCATCACAATCACTCGTTGTTCTGGACCATCATGGCCCCCAAGGCCGGTGGGGAGCCCTCGGGGGCGCTGGGCGACGCCATCGCGAAGACCTTCGGGGGATTCGCGAAGTTCAAAGAGCAGTTCTCGAACGCCGGCGCGACCCGGTTCGGTTCCGGCTGGGCCTGGCTCACCAGGACCGGTGGAAAACTCGAGGTGTTCAGCACGGCCAACCAGGACAGCCCCCTCATGGACGGGAAGGTCCCGATCTTCGGGCTCGACGTCTGGGAGCACGCCTACTACCTGAAATACCAGAACCGGCGGCCGGACTACATCGCCGCCTGGTGGAACGTCGTGAATTGGGCGGAGGTCGCCCGGCGCTTCGACGCCGCCAAGTAGCGGTCCGAAACGCGAACGCCGAGCGGCTCGCTCCGCTCGGCGTTCGTGTATCCCGGCCTCCCGTTTCGCGGTCAGCGCTTCGCGAAGACCGATGTCTTCCCCGCCGAATCCCAGGCGATCACCTCGTAGGGCTGCTTCGCGCCGTTTTCCATTCCCGGCGATCCCGGCACCATCCCCGGGACCGAGAGACCGGCGACGTGCGGCGGGTGCTGCGTCAACAGCCGCTGGATGAGGTCGGCTGGGACGTGCCCTTCGATCACGTACCCGCCCACCACCGCCACGTGACAGGACACGAGGTTGTCGGCGACACCGTGCGACGTCGTGATCCTCGGCAGATCGTCGGTGTCGTGCGCCGTCACCGTGAACCCCGCCGAGCGCAGGTGCTCGATCCAGTGCCCGCAGCACCCGCAGGTGGGGCTCTTCCACACGGTGACGGCGGGCAGGGGCTCGGGCGCGGGCGTCCGCAGCCACGCCAGTCCCGCCGCGGCGGTCAGGGCCAGCGCGCCCGCGAGCGACAGCGATCGATTCATAGCGCCTCCAGGGAAACGGTAGCCTGGCCGTCATGATCGTAGCGCACGATCACCTGCCAGGGACGGCAACACACCTGACAATCCTCGACATAGGCCTGGTGCGGCCCGCTCCCAGCGTCGAGCCCGATGACGTTCGCCGCGCCGCAATGCGGGCAGGTCACGTCGGCGGCGACGTCGGCCGTGCCATCGCCTCTCGGAAACTCCTCATCGAGCGGGTCGGGGAAGTCTACCACGATCAGTCGCCTCCCCGGGAGCCATGGACCAGAATGGTCAGTACCTCCTCGTGCAGCAGACCGTTGGTGCTGACGAGGCTGCGCGCGTAGATCGACCGCTTCCCGGTCAGGGCCGTCGCGCGGCCGCCGGCCTCCTCCACGATCAACTGCAGCGGCGCGATATCCCAGGGGTGCATCAGCGAATCGACCGCGATCTCGGCCGCCCCCTCCGCGACGAGGAGGTGCTGCCAGAAGTCGCCGAATCCCCGGGTCCGCTCCACCCGCTCGATCAGCGCGGGCAATCCGGCGGGCGGCTTGCCTTCGCCGTTCCCGAGGTTCGAGTGCAGCAGCAGCGCCCGGGGGAGCTCGGACACGTGGGAAACCTGGAGGCGGCGCTTCCCGGCAAAAGCCCCGGCTCCCCGCGCGGCGTGCCAGCGCGCCTGCAGGGCCGGGGCCGACACGACCCCGGCCACGATCTCCCCCGCATCCTCGATCGCGAGCAACGTGCCGAACACGGGAATCCCGCGCACGAAGTTCCGGGTGCCATCGATCGGGTCGATCACGAGCCGCGCGCTCCCGCTCCCCGCCGCCTCCCCCTGCTCCTCCCCCAGCACCCCCAGCTCGGGTGCCTCGGCGCGCAGCAGCTCCCGGGCGGCGGCCTCGATCGCCAGATCCGCGTCGGTGACGGGGGAGAAGTCCGACTTTTCGGAGACTCGGAGCCGGGGCGATCGGAACGCCTGCAAGGCGATTGCGTCGGCGCGGTCGGCGATGGCGTGCAGCAGGGGGAGCCAGTCCATGCCGCAAACTGCGCGAGTCTCACCCGGGTTTCAACCTCACTTCATGGCGCCCCGTCTAGGTTTGCCGCAGTGCGGTAGGAAAGGCGTGCCGCACCGCGGTGGTGGCCCGGACGAAGGAGGCGCGATGCGATTGGTCAAGCGCTACGGTGGCGGCAGCCGCAAGCTCTACGACACGGTCGACAGCCGCTACGTCTCACTCGACGACATCGCGGCCTGGATCAGCCGGGGGGAGCGGCTCCAGGTGGTGGACAGCCGCTCCGGGGCGGACGTGACGGTGCAGACCCTGACGCAGGTGATCGCCGAAGGGCACAAGCGCGGCGTCCCGTTCCTCTCAGCCGAGTTTCTCCACGACGTGATCCGGCGGGGAGAAGCCGCGGTGGCGACCGGCGTCGAGCAGCTTACCCACGGCGTCACCCAGCTCGCCCAGGCGTGGGCCCCCGCTCAGTTGAACCGGTTCCGCGACGGGCTCAACAGGCTTGAAGCCTCGCTGTCCACCGTGGAGCACCGGCAGTCCCGAAAACAACGCGTCCGCGGCAAGCACGCCCGGCCCCGCGCGCGGATCGCCAAGAAGAGGGCCTGACTTGGAAAGGAGCGATGTATGGCAAAGGTGACAGCGGTAAGGGTCCCGATGATCCGCCAGTCGGCGCAGCAGATTTGGCTCGCCGGCCTTGGGGCGTTCGCGATGGCGGGCGAAGAGGGTGGGAAGCTGTTCACCCACCTCGTGAAGCGCGGCCAGCAGGTCGAGAAGCTGAACAAGGTTCGGCTGCAGAAGACCCTCGCGAAGATCGAGAAGGCCGGCGTCGGCGCCCGCGAGGCCGCCAGGGAGACGATGGGCAAGCTGACGACGCCGTTCGACGTGGCGACGACCGCCGCGCTGCGGCAGTTCGGCATCCCGACCCGGAAGGAAATCGTCACCCTCACCAAGCGGGTCGAGGAGCTCACCCGGTCGGTGCAGAAGGGCAAAGCCAGGAAGCCCGCCCACACGCCTGAGCCGGTCGCAGTCGCATAGTGAGGCGGTGATGGCCGCTCGCATCGGTCTGGCGCTGGCGGGCGGTGGGCCGGAGGGCGCCGTATACGAAATCGGCGCTCTCCGGGCCCTCGAGGAGGCCGTGATCGGCCTCGACATCAACGATCTCCACGTCTACGTCGGCGTCTCGGCCGGGGCCTTCATCGCCTCGGCCCTCGTCAACGGCATTGCCCCGAGCCAGATGGCCCGCACGCTCGAAAAGCCAGAGCCGGGGGAGCACCCGTTCGTGCCGGCCCATTTTTTCACCCCGGCCTACGGCGAGTTTTCCCGCCGGGGGTTGATGCTCCCCAAACTCCTGGCGGATGCCCTGGTGCAGCTGGGACGCCGGCCCGGCGATCAGACGCTGCTCGAGTCCTTGACCCGCCTCGCCGACGCGCTCCCAGTGGGGGTGTTCGACAACGAGCCGATCAGGCGCTACCTGGCCACCCTCTACGCCCGGCGGGGTCGGACCGACGATTTCCGCAAACTGCGGCACCGGCTCATCGTTGTGGCCACCGATCTCGAGGCGGGCCACGCCATCCGGTTCGGCGAGCCGGGATGGGATCACATCCCGATCTCCCGGGCCGTGCAGGCGAGTACCGCCTTCCCCGGACTCTATCCCCCGGTCATGATCGAAGGCCGCCCGTGCGTCGACGGCGTGCTGCTGAAGACCCTGCACGCGTCCATCGCGCTCGATCAGGGCGTGGACCTGCTGCTGTGCGTGAACCCGCTCGTCCCCGCCGATACGGCGCACGGCATCGAGACCGGCCTGCTCAAGCCCGGGACGCTGATCCGTCGCGGGCTCCCCTCCGTTCTGTCCCAGACGTTCCGCACGCTCGTGCATTCGCGGCTCGAGGTCGGCATGGCGGCATACGCCACCCGCTACCCCAACGCCGACGTCTTGCTGTTCGAGCCGGCCGCCGACGAGTACAAGATGTTCTTCACCCGGATCTTCAGCTTCTCGTCGCGGCGGCGCGTGGCCGAGCTGGCCTACCGCGCCACCCGCGCCGATCTACGGCGCCGGCGCAAACGCCTCACGCCCGCCCTGGCGCGGCACGGGCTGACGCTGCGCACCGACATCCTGGCCGACACGGAACGCACGCTGTGGCAATCGGTGGGACTGGACGAGCCGCGATCGACCGTGGGACGCCGGCTCGAAGCTACGTTACGGGAGTTGGAGCAGGCCTGACCGGCGGTTGGCGGGTCGGCAACGGCCGCTCCGACAGCTTCCACAGGAAGTTCCCCTGGCGCTCGCGACGCGCCGCCCGCGACAGCCCGCGGTAGCCGTACGGCGGCCGGCGAAAGGCGCGGGTCAGCGACAGCAGCGGCCAGCCGGCGGGGAGCCAGAACCCCAGCACGTCCCAATCCCGCAGCCACGTGTGCAGGCGGTTCCGCGGGGATGGGCGGTGCCGGTCGCGATCGCTGCGCAGGAACTTGGCCGGCCACCCCCAGGGCAGGATCGACCAGCGACCGCGGAGGTGACGCCACAGCGAGCGCAGGTCATAGGGCCGCTGCCCGTGCCGCGCCACCATGGTGGTCAGCTCCGCCTGCATCCTGATGCGGATCCGTTCGGCCACGCGCTTCAGCGCGGCACGATCGGGACCGTCGTAGTCGGTGATCCCTTCCGCGGCGAGCAGTGGCACGATGTCGATCGGTTCGCCCACCACGGCCACGAGCTTCGCCGGAAACGCGAGATACCAGATCCAGGGGAACAGGATCGCGAGCAGGCCCAGGGGCAGCGGCAGGAACGGGACGTGGAAGACGCGCTGGAACACGCGGTCGAGCCAGGGGAACGTATACCCGAACGGATGCACCCACTCCGCGTTGATGATGTGGAGCGGGTAGACCGGCGCCTGGTGCCGCGCCGCGAGCAGAACGAAACTCGTCTTGAACGGCTGGAGCTGATAGCGGCGGTTCCATCCCTTGCCGATGCCGGGAACCCCTTCCGGGAAATAGAGCACCCGGTCGCCGCGGCCGAGCAGCCGGTCGAAATTGTCGAAGGTCATATCGACGCCGCCACAGCGGCGCCAGAAGTTGTCGACCCCGAAGGGGCGCATCCACCAGACCGCGGCCAGCTCCGGCTCGAACACGGTCCGCAGTTTGGCTCCGGGATCGAGCGCATCGCCTTGCCACATCGCCGCGTCCACGAATATCCCATCGTAAGGGAACGCGTTGCCGCTGTGGTTGGCGGCGAGAATCACGGGTCCACGCCGGGGGATCTGGTCCGCGCCCAGCAGCTTCACCCGGAAGTAGTCGGCGGCGATCGGGCCGATCACGTCGCGCACCAGCGCCCGGGAATAGTCCGGATCGAACGGCTCGTAGGCGGGCGGCGCGTCCGGCGGGACTGCGGGCGCGGGCGGGGCCGGCGCGACCGGCTGCGGGGCGATCGCCACGGCCATCTCACCCACCCCGCCGGACGGCGAGTCCGACCGCGGCGAGGAACAACGCCGCCCATAGCGGCCAGGGACCCCCGAACGCCATCAGAATCGCGCCCGCCACGAGGCAGAATCCGGCGATCAGCGTCCCGCGAATTCCAGCGAAGGGATTTTCGACGGGGTGACGCGTCGACCGGGCCAGTACCTGGACGCCTTCGGTGATGAGCAGCGGGATCTTGGCCATCGCGTCGACCAGGTCCGGAGCGGCACGCAGCTCTTCCTGCAGCAGGCGCAGCGGGCTGAATTGCCCCACGAAGATCGCCCGGATGTGGCGGCGCGAGACCTCGGCCACATTGAAGCCCGGGAGGAGGACGTGCCCCACGCCCTCGAAGGTGATCAACGCCTTCACCATCAGCACCAGCTCGACCGGGAAATAGACCCCGTAGCGCGCGCCGCGCCCCAGCGATTCGAGAATCAGCTGCGCCAGCGAGAACCCTTCGAAGGTCGCGGCGCGCTGCCAGCGCAGCGAGATCTCCACCACTTCGCGCCGGAACCCCGGGATGTCGGCGCGCGGCCCGGGCTGGGCCACGGCCGAGAGATAGCGCGCCGCGTTCTCCGCGTCGCCCGTGACCAGGCTGTAGTAGTAGTACAGCAGGGTCCGGCGCAGCTCCGAGTCGAGCCGCCCCACCATGCCGAGGTCGATGAAACCCACCTTGGTTTCGGGGAGGATCAGGAGGTTCCCCGGATGCAGGTCCGCGTGGAAGAAGCCGTCGCGGTAGATCATCCGGATGATGCTGGCGGCCCCCAGGTCGACGAGACGAGTCCGCGCGTCCTCGGGCAGCGCCCGCGCCGCGGCCGTGTCCGGCCGCAGGCCCTCGAAATACTCCATACACAGCACATGGGGCCCCGAATATTCGGGATAGACCTGCGGAAACTGCACGTCGGGGAGATCGGTGAAGTTGGCGGCGAAGGTCATCGCGTTGTCGGCCTCGCGCCGCAGGTCCACCTCGCGCGCGGTGTAGTCGACGAATTCGCGGATAATGCGCCGCGGCTGATACCGCGGAAATACGAGCTGCAGCAGACCCCCGACCATTTTGAGCAGCCGGGCGTCGCGTCGCAGGATCTCGGGGATCCCCGGCTTCACCGCCTTCAACACTACCGGGTCCCCGGCCCGCGTCGTCGCCCGGTGGATCTGGGCGATCGAGGCGGAGCCCAAGGGCTCCTCGTCCACTGACAGGAACAGCGCGTCCAGGGGACGACCCAGATCGCTCTCCACGATCCGCCGGAAGTCGGCGAACGGCACGGCGGGGAGCCCATCCAAGAGATGCTTCAGCTCGTCGGTCACCGAGCGGGGCAGCAGATCCTCCCTGAGCGAGAGGATCTGCCCCAGCTTGATGTAGGTCGGTCCCAGCATTTCGAGCCGTCGACGCAGCTGCACCGCGAACGGTTGATGCACGAGGTCGCGCCGCACGAATGGCCGGATCAGGGCGGCCAGCGCGCGGAGAACGAGGCCCCCCACGCCAGGCCGCCCCCCCCCGGCGCCCGCGACCGGCGCCGGGACGGGCCGCGTATAGGCGACGAGCCCGCCCGCCAGCAGTCCGAGGAAGTGACGGTTGACCGTCAGGGCGCGCCGCGCCAGTCCGGGGGGCGGCTCGACCGGGCGGATGACGATCGCGGGAGCTCGTGGCGTCGCGGGTGGCGCGCGTGTGCCGGTCGTCATCGCTTGCGCCCGTATCGTTCGTGCGCCGACACCCACTCGAGCGAAGAAATGGCCGCGCCGAGCGACAGCTCGCCGGCCAGGACGACGCCCGCCACGATCTCGGCGAGCTTGTTCACTTTGCCCTTGCCGGAACATCCCAGCACCTCGAGGCACTCCCGCTGCGTCGGCAGCCCGGTGCCGCCCCCGTGCGTCGCCACGATGAGCGAGGGAATGGTGATCGAGATGTAGAAGTCGCCGCCGGGGGTGATCTCGGTGTAGATCAGCGCCGCCGAGCCTTCGGCGACGTTGGCCACGTCCTGGCCGGTGGCGATGAACAGCGCCGTGATGGCGTTGGCCGAGTGCAGCCCGTTGTTGTTCGTCCCCGACAGCATCGCCCCCACGTTGGCGACGCCAGCGTGGTACTGGAGCGCCTCGGGCTCCACGCGCAGCTGCTCGCGCAGCACGTGTCGCGGGATTACCGCCTCCGCGGTGACGCGCTTCCCGCGCGTGCGCATCATGTTGACGTGCGACGCTTTCTTGTCGGTCGCGAAGTTCGATTCGAGGAAGAATTTCCGGATGCCGGGGTAGTGCTCGAGGATCCAGCCGCAGGCGGCGTAGGTCGCCCGCCCCACCATGTTCTGCCCCGCCGCGTCGCCCGTGGCGTAATTGAAGCGCAGGTACGCGAACTTGTTGGACAGGTAGGGATCGATGAACAGCAGTTTCGCTACGCTCGAGGTCGCTTCGGCCTCCTGCCCGATCTCGGCCACGTGCGCCTGGACCCAGTCCCGGAAAGCCCGCGCCTCGCGCGCCGAATCGAAGACGAACACGGGGGCCCGCTGCATGCAATCCGCGGACACGGTGCAGGTGACGCCGCCCGCCAGGTTCAGCACTTTCATTCCCCGGCTGTAGGAGGCGACGAGGGTGCCTTCGGTCGTGGCGAGCGGGATCAGGAATTCGCCGTGCGCGTGCTCTCCGTTCACCCGCAACGGCCCCGCGAACCCGATCGGCACCTGCGCCACGCCGGCCGGATTCTCGATGTTGCCCCGCAGCACCGCCGGGTCGAAGGAGTAGGACGACACATGATGCAACGAAGCCCCGGTCCGCTCCTCCACGTAACGGCGCCGGCGCGTCACCATGTCGCGCGAGTAGTTCACCGCATCGTCGTGATCGTAGGGAATGCCGGCGCGCGGGGTCGGTTGCTCGGCGATCGCGTCGTGCGCCTTGATGGCGAGGCGCCCGTACGGCTCAGCCTCGAGCTCGAAATGAATCTCGTGAGGCCCCGCGCCGAGCGGCCCGGTGAGGGCGCGGACCAGCGCGGTCTGCTTCAATCCGAACGTCATCGGCCGGTCGGGAGACAGGTCCGTCGCGCGCAACACGATCCCGCCCTCCAGCTCGAGCGTGACCTGGGAAAGCGGAATCTCCGTCCCGTCCACCGCGAATCGCGCGAATCGCCGAACGGCGGTGTCGGAGAGACGGTTTTTCAGGCTGAAGCGAAAACCGTGGTCCTCATTCTCGAGCGAGCCGAAGGTGTACAACTGGCGCAGCAAGAGGGACGGAATCTTCATCGCGCGAGGCCTCCCGGGGCAGGTCGGGGGTCTCCCCTGCCTCCCGACAGACTACGCCCGGCAGGATGAAGAAACGCTTCACTGGCGATGAAGCCGCGTTGCGGCGATCGCGGCGGCGAACCGCCCCGGCGCTTCGGGATCGAGATCCAGGAACAGGGAGGGTTCCAGCGCCTCCAGTTCCATCAGGCGGAGCTCGCCCTCCACCACACAGGCATCCACCCGGGCGTACACCGACGGCTGGGGCAGCGCCGCGATCACCGCGCGGGCCTGGGCGATGAGCTCCGGGGTGGGATCCCCCCGCCGGGCCGTCCCGCCGTGGCTCTCCTGGACCCGGAACTCCCCGGCCCGCGGCCGCTTGATCACCGCGTGGCTGTAGCTCCCGCCGAAGAAGCAGAACGACCACTCGCCGTCGCGTTCGATGGCCGGGACGAACGCCTGGACCAGCAGGTCCCTCGTGGCGAGGAGCGTCGCGAATCGCTCCGCGCTCCGCGGGGTATCGACCCGGTGGACCCGCCAGGTCTCGAACGCCGCTGCGGACACGGCGGGCTTCACGACTGCGTCCTCCCACCCGGCGTCCCTCAACACCTGGTCGAGCGACACTCGCTCGCCGCGCGAGACCCACCGGGTCGGCACGATGGGAATGCCCCGGCCGGCGAGGTCGCGCAGGTACACCTTGTCGGCGTTCCACCGCAGCAGCGCCGGCGGATTCCAAATCGGCAGGCCCAGGGCCGTCACCCGGTCGAGCCAGCGGGTGAATTCCTCGAGGCGCGTGTGATAGTCCCAGCAGGAGCGGATCACTACCGCGTCGTAACGCGCCCACCGGGCGTCGGGGGAATCCCAGACGACCGGCTCCGCCTCGATGTCGATCGCGGCGAGGGCGGGAATGACGAGACGATCGTCCGGCGGGAGCGCGGGGTGGTCCCTGGAGGTCGCGAGGGCGACGCGTGAGGGGATTGGCCTACTCCATCTCGCTCGCGAGGGCCATGCCCAGCACCTTGCGGGGTCCCCCGAACCGGGCGTGCGGCGCGTAGGCCAGAAACTCGCGGATCTGCACGGTCGCGTCCTGGTACCCCTGCAGCAGCATGTCCCCGGTGGAGCGGTTGCCGAAATCGAGAATGCCCGCCCGAAGCGGACCGGTCGGCCGGATGGTGAACGTCCGCACATAGCGGAACTGGCGCCGGCCGAGAGCGATCGTCATCGACTCCGCCGGGAGCCCGAGACGCCGGGCGGTACTCTCGCACAGCTCGTTCACTTCCTGGGCGGTCTGGAGATCGACCCGGAGATTCTGGTGGATCAGGATGTCGAGCGAACGGATCCCGACGTCCACGAAGGTGTTGGCGGCCGCGGGGGCCGCCGTGCGGGGCGGCGTGAGCAGCACGATGAACAGCACGTCGGCACCCAGTCGGATCGCGGGGCGGATCGGCTGATTTCCGACGATGGCGCCGTCGGCGAGCAGCTGGCCGTCCACCCACAACGGCTCGAACGCGATCGGGAGCGCCGACCCGGCGATCACCGCGGGGAGGAGGTCCTCGGCGTGCACCACTTCCCGCGCCACGAAATCCTGGTCGACCCCGGGGTCGCGCTGCAGGTCCGCCACGGCGGCGTTCGTGAAATGGCGCGGCCGCCCGGCCTTGATGTCGGTCGCGGTGATCACGAGCCGGATCGGCGAAGCGGTGATCGGGGCCGCCGGGATCTCGGCCCGCAGGTAGCGCGCCCGCTCGAAATTCTTGAACAGTCCCGGCGTCAGCGGGATGCGCAGCAGCCGTTCCCACATGCGGCTCAGTCGCGCGGCGCCCCCGGCGCGATGCTGCCACAGTCGCAGCAGCCACAGGGCGACCAGGCCTCCCGCGACGACCAGCGGGGACCGCACCAGCAACGTCCGGAAGGTCGTGTGGAGATGCAAGGAAAACACGATCACCAGCATGAAGCCGGCGACAAGCACGTTCGCGACGAGCGAGGCGCGCAGCCGCGCCGGGTCCAGCTCCCAGGCATCGCGAGCGATCCACCGCCGGATGACGAAATGCAGGTAGGGAAGCTGCGGGTAGAAGAGCAACAGCGAGGCACCACCCAGCGCCAGCGCGATCCAGGCGGCGGCCGGACTGTGCAGGTGCACTTCGATGCCGATCAACGTGGCGAGATAGGCGATCAGGTTCCCGACGCCCGCCGAGCACGCGATCAGGCCGACCAGCATCCACCCGTACCGCGTCCATTCGATGCCGAGCAGTCCCGGCGTCAGGCCGAACCAGTTCTCGATCAAGCGTTCGGCGTTGCCGACGCGAGTCCGCGAGTGCGCCACGAAGCTCGCGGCGTTGATGCCGCCGATCGAAGTCGCGGTGATGAGGTGGGTGGGCAGCGCGGCATCCTGGAAGGCGAGCAGCGCGCCCGCTTCATAGGCGCCGCGGGCGCCGCCGCCCGAGAGGACGACGCCGATGCGGCCGGTGAACCGGGTCCACACCGACTCCGCCCCGGCGGCCGTCATCTCCGCGCGGAATGCCGCGCGGGCGGCGGCGAGCTCGGCTCTGGCCTCTGGGACAGTGCGCATGGGGTCGCGTGCGCATCGTAGGCAGGAGACGCGGAGGCGTCAACCCGACGCCTTCAATTCACCGTGATCGCGCCCACCATTCCCGCGTGAATCGTGCAGTGATAGGGGAAGACGCCCGGGAGCGCGTACACGTGGGTGAAGGTCTCTCCGGACGGGAGGCTCGCGTTGAACGCCCCGCCGTCGTCGGTGACGGTATGCCCGACCGAGCCCGTGTTCTCCCAGCACACGGTCTGTCCGTGGGTGATAGTAGGGTTCGCGGGCGAGAAGGTGTTCGCATCGGACGCGCTCACGATGACCGAGGCGCCCATGCCGGTGCAGCTCGCGCTGCTGCTCGTGGAGCTGCTGCAGGCGGCGAGAAAAATGAGTCCTGCGATGCCGAACGTCCCGTAACGCATGCATCTCCTCCTGGTCGCAAACCGACCGACGCGTCAGGACTGATCCTACCCGCAGGCCGCCGGAACGAGCCACCCGCGGTTGCGGGGGCGCCTCCGGATCGGTTGCTTTACCGCATGGCCCGCCCGCTCCCCGCCCTGATCGGGGCGCTCGGACTCGTCTGGCAAGGGCTGGCGGCGCAATCGGTGACCGTCACGCACGACGTCAACCTGCGCCCCGACCCTTCCACCGAATACCCGCCGATCCGGCTGCTCAAGCCGAGCGAGCCGCCGTTGACGCTGCTCGACCCCGCGCCTCACAGCGGATTCCTGTACGTGCTGACCAGCGCCGCCGAGTCCGGGTACGTCTGGGCCAAGTTCGTGACGGTCTCCACCTTGCCCGCACCGACCTTGAACCCCGGTCCCGGCGTGCCCGGGGCCGCGACCGTAGTCGGCTGCGGCGACGGCCGCTGGCAGCACGTGTACAACCCCTCGCGCCTGCTGGTGCTGCAGAATTGCGTCACGGTGACGGGCGTCATCGAGGACGCCACCGCCGGCCAGTCGCATCACGAGGCCGACGGGGTCCGCCACGAGAAGGATGGCGATACCCATGGCTGGCTCAGAGTGGACCCGCCGTTCGCCAGCGTGATCAACGCCGGCAACGCCGCGGATCAGGACGGCCATCTCGTATTCGAGATCGTGTGTCACTACGGCGTCTCTCAGCCCGACGCCAAGTCGGCCTGTCAGGGGTACGCCGATCACACGGCGATCCCGCCGGTCGGGACCCACGTGGCGATTACGGGGACGCTGGTGCGGGAGCGGAATCACGGGAAATGGAACGAAATCCATCCCGTCTCGAGGGTCGAGCTACCGTGAGGATGGAGCGGAAGGGATTCGAACCCTCGACCCCCTGGTTGCAAACCAGGTGCTCTCCCAGCTGAGCTACCGCCCCCGGCCGACCAAGATAGCGGACGCGCCGCCGCTTAGCATTCCGTGCGCCGGGCCGTCGCACCTGTGGAATCTGTCGAATCCGAACCTCACCCGGAGGAGTTCATGAAAGCCGATCGTACCGTCAAGAGCCTCCTGACCCTGATCGCGATCTTCCTGTCCGTCATCGCGGTGCGGCCGTCGCTCCTGCACGGCACCACGCAGACCCAGGCGACCGACTACACCGGAGTGCAGTTCTCCGTGCTCCCCGATGACGACCGGTTCTTCAACTTCTTCGACACCCGGAGCGGCGACGTCTGGACGTACAACCGGAAGGGCAATCTCGTCGACCACCACAAGCTGAACGGCCTGGGTCGGCCGATGATGAGCTCCTCGCGCGAGTGACCTCCTGAAGCGCCGGGGGGCGGGAACTCGAGTTCCCGCCCCCTGCTCCATACACGTTACACGTCCGGCCGTCCCACCCTATTGCGGCGGTATCACCCGCACCACCCGGCCACTCGGGTCGATCACATACATCGGGATGCGCAGCACGTCGTTGCGCAGGGCGAATTGCGGCAACGCCGTCGCGGCGCGAAGCGGCCAGCTCAGCACGTAGGGATCGGCCGCGCCATAGTTCACGGTGTAGCCCAGATCCTGCATCGATCCGATCGAGACCACCGAGAGCGGATTGAATCCGGGATTCAGGTACCCGGTCATCAGTTCGTTCTTCAACACCCTTTCACGCCAATGGGCATCCACCGTCCCCAACCCCCCCGAGTCCTCGACCGGAACGATCGCGCCGCCGGTGTAGATCGAACCGCCGACCTGGAGAAACGCCGCCGTCGCTTGAGCACCGACAAAGTGCGGGTCTGTGGAACAGGGGTCGGCGCCGTTACACGGGTTTCTCTCCAGATTGAGGTATGACCCACCCCAGATCGTGCCGTACCCCAACACGTGCGCCATTTCGTGGAGAATCACTTCGTCAAACATGCCATGCGCGACGAGCGTATCGACGTCGGCTACGTCGAATTGCATCAGCCCCAATGCAGGCAGGAAGCCGGGGGAGTTGCGCAAGACGCAGGGCCCGGCCTGACCGAGAATCCCCCCCACTCCGTCGATCGGGATGATCGAGGCATAGATCACGACACTCGTCACGTTCGTCGAGTCGATGGCCGGAGAGCCGGCCCCGCATTGCCCGGCGCTCAATTGGACATGGTACGCGGAGACCGGCTGGTAAATCGCGGCCTCCCACCTTGCTTTCGCGGTGATGAACGCCGCCGACTCGGCCGAGGTCATGGTCGAGAGGAACACGAGGTCGATCTTGAACCCCCCGCTCACCCCCGCCGCATGGAAGGTGATCGGGTTATTGGTGATCCCGCCCCCCGTCACGGTGGCGCTCAGGGTGTTGGCACCGAGAGTGATGGTCCAGCTCCCCACCGCCGCCACGCCGAACGTGTTGGTCGTGTCGGTCGCGCTCGTGACACTCCCACCGCCACCCGTCACCGCGAACTTCACCTCGACCCCGGCCACCGGATGCCCCGCCGAATCGAGCACCCGGACCGCCGGGGGGACGTTGACCGCATAGCCCGTGAGCCCGGTCTGCCCATCACCCGTATCCACCACCACGCTCTTCGGGGACCCGTTCGCCGTCCCGGTCGCCGAGAAGCTGACCGGGTTGCCGCTGATTCCCGATCCCACGACCGTGGCGGTGAGCGTGTTGGTGCCGGCCCCGCCGAGGGTCCAGGTCATCGAGGCCTGGCCGTTCGCGCCCGTCGTGGTCGTCGCTTGGGCGGTGTGCCCGCCGCCTGCCGTCACCGCGTACTGCACCACCACCCCCGACACCGGATTATTGAAGGTGTCGTGCACGACGACCACCACCGGATTGGCCAAGGCCGTCCCGGCCGCCCCTGACTGGTTGTTGCCGGACTGGATCTGCACCGACTTGGGCTTCCCCGCCCTGGCCGTGGCCGTATAGACCGCCGGAGTCGCCGTCCCGGTGGCGGCGGTCACCGTCACCTGGTTCGCGCCGGGCGTTGACCCGAGCGTCCAGTTCGTGGTCGCCTGCCCGAAGGCGCTCGTGAGCACGGTGACGGTCGACACGGTGCCGCCGCCCAGGGTGACGTTGAAGGTCACCGACACGTTGCCGACCGGGTGCCCGAGCGAGTCGTCGACCTCGATCGTGAGCGGGACCGGGAGCAATTGCCCCACCGTGTCGATCTGACCGTCGCCGCTCAGCTTGTCGATCTGGGCCGGGACCTGCGCCACGCTCACCGTGGCGCTGCCCTTCACCGCCGTCCCGGAGGCGGTCGCGTCGATCTGGGTCGTGCCGCTCCCGGCGGCGGTCACGAGCCCACCCGACGAGATGCTCGCTACCCCGGGGTTCTGGGTCGTCCAGCTGACCGTGGCCCCGCCGATCGTCGCCCCGTTCGCGTCCTTGACCGTCGCGGCGAGCTGCTGCGTCGACCCGACGGCGCCCAGCGTGACCGTCTTCGGGGTCACATCGACCGAGGCGGGGGTCGCGGGAGCAGCGGTATCCTTGCAACTTGCTAGCGAGAAACTGACGGCGGCGATCGCGGCGAGCCGCGAGTGAAGCGAGGGCAGATGCATGGGTCCTACCATAGGGTTCCCACTCGGTCCAATCAAGGAGCAGCGGCACCCTGTGACACCCCTTCATGCCGGAGCGCACAGGACAGTCGTGCGCTCGCTCACATACGCAGGCCTCCTGACGGGGATCGCCTGCCGCAACGCGCCCCCACTGCGACTCGGCACTACGACCACGGTGGAGCAGTCCGGCTTCCTCGTCGCCGCCGAATCGCTGTGGGCGGGACCGCGACTGGCCGTGGTCATCGCGCCATCGGGCCAGATCCTGCGGTCGGCCGCGTCGGGCGACCTGGACCTGGCCCTGACCCACGCCCCCGCCCTCGAAGCACAGTGGCTGGCCGGAAACCCGGGGGGGGCGCTGCTCCGCTGTCCGTTTGTCTGGAGCGAATTCGCGATCGTGGGCCCATCGGGCGACCCCGCCCAGGTCGCCGCCGCCGCGACGGCCGCCGACGGTTTCCGCCGGATCGCTCACGCCGGGGCGCGTTTCGTCTCCCGGGGGGATAGCTCCGGCACGCACGAGCGCGAGCTCAGCATCTGGCGGGCGGCGGGCATCACGCCGGCCGGGCGGCTTTGGTACGTCGAATCGGGCACCGACCAGGGGGCGACTCTGCACCTGGCCGACGAGCGCCGCGCCTATGCCCTGGCCGACCTTCCCACGTTCCGGGCGCTCAAGGGCCTGCAGCTGCGGGTGCTCTTTACGGGAGACTCCGTGCTCCGCAATACATATACGCTGTACCTGGTGCGGACGGCGGCTCTGCATCCGACCGCCCGCGGCTTTGTCGATTGGGCGATGAGCACCTGGCGCCAGCACCTCCCGGCGGGGTTCACGCCTCAGCCGGGCGCGTGCGCCCCGCCGTCCTAGCAGCCGAAGGAGGCCCCATGCAACCGGTCACCGATCTGGCTCCCAAGGCGTCGATCTGGTTCGAGCGACAGGGGAGCTACCTGCTGGGAGATCAGGAGAGCCGTCTCCTCTCAGCCATCGATCAGGTCGGATCGATCAAGGAGGCGGCGAAATCGGTGGGGATCAGCTACCGCACCGCGTGGGCCCGACTTCAGGAGATGGAGCGGGCGCTCGGGCATCCCGTCGTGCGGTCCCGGGCGGGTGGGCCCGGCGGCGGGTCTACCGCACTCACCGACGAAACGCGCCGGCTGCTGCAGCTCTACCGCGAGGTGTGCGCGCGCAGCGTCGCCGATGTCGAGCGGGAATTCCAGACGGCGCTACAGGCTCCTCACTAGCCGCGGCGGCGTCATTTCGACACCGCCACGGCATACCCGGTCAACGCCCGCAGGGCGTGCGTGCCGGCCGCGGCGACCTGGATCAGCTGCGCGTGGTAGTGCGAGCTCTGGTTCACGTCCCCCACCGACAGCGTCAGCAGCGGACCCGACGACAGCGTCCCGGTCACCGCCACCGTATCGACCGTGCGGGGCGGCGCGGTGTGCCAGAGCGCCAGCGCACCCGTCGCCTGGACGGCCGAGGGAGCGGTTGGCGAGGCGACCACGAGCAGCAGGCCCTCGTCCAGGCCGCTGTTGGGGGTCGTCAGGCTAACGGTGAGCGACCCGGCCACCGGACCCGTGCTATCCGAACACGCCACCGCGATGGCCAGCGCCAGCGCGACCAGCACCCGGGCGCGCACGCTCATGGCCGCCGCGCTCGCGCCACGGTCCCGGCGGCGACCTGGGGGACGGCCCCCGTCGCCTGGACCCAGACCGCGAAGTCGCCGACGTCGAAGAACCCGTTCTTGTTGCCGAGCAGATCGAGATAGCGCTGCTCGTCGGCCGTGAGCCCGGTGCCGTGCAGCAGCTGACTCACCACATCGGCCTCTACGAGCGTGGGCGCCGCGACCGTGATGGTATAGGTCCCCTGGCGCGTCTGCGGCCCTGACGTCACTCGCGCGCTGAAGCTGAACGTCCCGGTGGCGGCTGGGACGCCCGAGAGCCGGCCGTTCGTGCCGAGCGACACGCCGGGCGGCAGATTGCCCGACAGTTTCTGCCACACGTAGACCCCGCTCCCCCCTGCGGCATGCAGCGTGTCGTCGTAGCTCGCGCCCATCACCCCGGGCGGCCGCACCGAATCGCCGACGATCGCCATCAGGGAATCGAACCGCGCCGTGAGCCGGTAGGGGCGGGCCATCGGGAGTACGACGCTCGCGTTGCCGGTAGTCGTGTCCCCGCTCCACGCCCCGAAGACGTATTGCGAATCCGGGGTCGCCTGGAGGGTGACCGGCGTGCCCTGATTCACGTAGGTCCCATTGGTCACGCCGCTCGGAGAGAACGCGACCACGCCATGCGCCCCCACCGTGACGGCGACCCGGAACCCCTTCGTCGCCGCGGCGATCAGGGTGTCCCCTGCCGCGGTACCGAGGATCGTGTGGGTGCGCGCGCCGCCGTCCGACCAGGCGGTGAAATAGAACCGGGTCCCGGAGTCGCTCGAAACCTGGGAATCCGCGAACGACACCACGTGCGCCGAGCCGCTGTCCAGGACGTTACGGAAGACCGCGAAGGTCTTGCTGTCCACCTGGACGGTGGCCGCGGTATCGGCGGCACGCACGACCGTGAGACCGCCGAACCGCAGGTGGAACGACATCGCCCCGTTCGGCACGAGGACGGTGATCGAGTCGATCGTGAATCCGACGAAGCTCGAATCGGAGTTCTTGACGGCGGCGGGCTTCGTGTCGAACGCGAACTTCGGATTCCCGGTCGACCCGGGGTACGGGTCGCCGGCGTCGCCGCGATTGCACCCTTGCGACTCGCACCAGAGCTGGCGCTTCCCGTCCGCCTCTTCCAGCGCGAGACCGTGAATCGGGCCGGAGTTCATCACGTTCGCCGAACAGAGGGAGATCAAGCAGGCCTTGGCGCCGTCCACGTGCCACACGAGGAGACCCCCGCCGCCGTGGATCCGGATCATGGCGCTGTCGGCGAGGACCCCCTGGCGATTCTCGAGCAGAAAGTATTCGTTGCGCGGATTCGCTCCCGACACCCCCACATAGAACGTCGTATCCGCCGTCGGGACGGGGCCCACGCTGTAGGCTCCCGAGCTCGTGAGCGGGGCGACGGTGGTCCACCCCATCTGCTGCAGCGACCACGCATCATAGCGGCTGGGGCTGAAGGAACTGGTGTAGTTCCCGCTGCCCATCAGGCCCCACTCCCCGATTCCCTGCGTGGACCCTTGCGTGTCGTAGAGGTCGGGCAGCGCGAGGATGTGCCCCAGCTCGTGGGCCGCGGTCCCGATCGGCATGATCTGGGTCGAGTCGCAGACGCCGCTCGTGCCGCCCAGGCCGCTCTGCAGAATGTAGTCCCGCACGATGATGTGCGAGGACGTCTTGCGCGGTCCCGGAGTCGCGGAATCGTTCGTTACGTAATAGGCCTGCGACCGGTGCGACCAGAGATGCCCGTTCGACGATGAGACGCAGGCACCGTCCATGCTGGGGTGAACGAACAACACCGCGTCGACAAACCCGTCATCATCGGCCGAATTCGGGATCCCATCGGGGCCGTCGTTGTCGAATTGCCCGAAGTCGATGAAGGAATCGGCGTGCTGCAGCGCTTCGATCAGCCCGCTCTGCATGTCTGCGAACCCGATCCCGTAAATCCCGTTGCAGTTGGAAGTCCCGTGGGGGTTCTGCCCTGCGCAGTTGGCGCCGCCCGTGTAGTTGACTTCCGTCTTGGAGAGCGGCACCCAGCCGAAGGACTGGCCCTGGATGCTGAACACCCCGTTCGACAGCTGCTCATAGAAGGTCCGCAGCGTGTACGGCTTCCCGTTCGGCGCCACCTGGCCGAACAGCGTCGCATCGTAGTCGGTCGCGAGGTGGCTCTGGTACTGCGCGGGAGGGCTGTCCTGGTAGCGGAACATGATCACCGGGACGCGCAGCGTGCCCGCGACGGCGGCGGCCCCGGCGGGACTCGCCGATCCGGCGTTCAAGGCCGCGAAGCGGCGCTGGGCGAGCAGGCTCGACCGCAGCGCGGCGACCGCGCCGGCCTTCACCCGCCACCCGCCGTCGGGCGAAATGTCGAGCCCCGGCAGCTCCCACCCCGCAACCGGCTGTTGCTGTTGCGCCTTGATTGGACGCAGACCCGCCACGAGGACGAGACCCGCGAGCAGGTGAAGCCAACGGCTCATGCGCGGGCCGAGCGGCGGGAGAGCACCCAGCCCGCCCCCATGAACAGCACGACGCCCCCGCCGATCTTCGCCACATATGAGGCGGGATGCGATTCATCCGAAGGAGGGATGAAGCTCAGCACGATCGACAACGCCACGGCCGCGAGCCCCACGATGCCGAGCCCCGCCGTGCCAAGCGTACGCGCGCGCCGCAACCGGAGGTACGCCCCGAAGATGTACAGATAGGGAATGAAATAGAGCGCCACGGTGAGCTGCGTGAGCACGAGATAGGCCGCGCGCACCGTCTCGCCGGCGAGGCTCGCGATGACGAACAGGGTCGCGAGCGCCCCCATCACGAGCAGCGACACGTACGGCGTCCCCCACCTGGGGTGCAGCCGGGCAAAGGCCGGCGGCAGCGCCTTGTCCACCCCGGCCGCGAAGGGCAGACGTGCGCATCCCGCGAGCCAGGCGCCGGTGCCACCGAGCGAGCCGATGGTGAGCAGAACGGCGATCACCGGAGGCACGACGAGGATCCACCCTCCCCCCAGCCGTTCCGCCAGCGCCTGGGCGGCCTGGGGCATGCCGTTCGTGATGCTGATGGTTTCGTGCGGCAGCGCCACGAGAATGGCGAGCGTGCCGATGATGTAGGTCGCGACGATGCCGAATCCGGACACGAGCACCCCGCGCCGTAGCGTGGCTGCGGGATCGTGGATCTCGCCCCCGAGCGAGGAGGCCAGCTCGAGGCCGGCAAAGGCGAACGTCATGGTCCCGAACAGATTGATCGACGACAGATCGAGGTGCGCCGGCATCAGGTCGTGCGTGCGAAATGGCGTGGCGCTGCCGAGCGTGACGAACGCCCACGCGGCGAGCAGGACGAACAGGAACGCCGGGAGCCAGGTCCCGATCCCGCCGGCGTTCTGCAGCCACTTCCCGATGCCGAGCCCCACCAGATTGAGCCAGATGGCGAGCCACAGCCCGACGAGGGAGACGGTCACCGTAAACGCCGTCTGTTCCCCGAGCCAGGCGGTGCGGCGCCCGCCCGCGTACGCGAGGATCGTGGCGGCGGACAGCAGCAAGGATGGAAAGTAGGTGAGGTTGTTGACCCAGTAGCCCCAGCCGGCGAGAAACCCGTGGCGGGGGCCGTAGGCGCGCGACACCCAGCGATAGATCCCGCCCGCGCCGGGGTCGATATCGGTCAGCTCCCGCACCGCGATCGCCGAAGGCACGAAAAACACGAGCATCGCGAGGATCCACACGGGAATCGCGGCGAACCCGAACTGAAACGAGGCGGTCGTGAGCCAGCGCAAGCCGACGATCGCCGTGACGTTGAACAGCACGACGTCCCGCAGGCCCATGACGCGCCGCAGCGCGGGGGCCGGAGTCGGGTCGCTCACCGGCCCTCCAGCCACGCCGCTCCGAGCTGCCGGGTCGGCTCCGGGGCCGTCGAGTCGGCTTCGATGCGGAGCACGTTCGGCCCCTGGCCCCCGCCGTCCTCCATCAGGCGCAGCCCGACCTTGGACAACGTGACGCCGTAGGGCAGCTCCTCGACCCCCGCGACGTAGCGCTTGAAGAAGTCGCTGAAATCGGTGCCGCTCACGTCGTTCAGCGCCTGCAGCACGTCGGCGTCCGTGTAGCCGCGGCCCTGGAGGTAATAGCTGGCGTTCGCCCCCTTCCAGCACCGCTGCCACAGCAGGCGCAGCACGTCGTCGAGCGTCTTCGCCCCCGAGGTCCGCGCCCGCACCTCGAGGTCGAGCAGCCACGCCAGCGCCTCGCCCTTGGTGTAATAGTCGATGCTCGATCGCGACAGGTCGGTCTGCTGGCGCAGCGGCACCCGATCCATGAACCAGGCTGAGAGCGACGCTTCCTCGGCCGACATCACCAGCCGGCCGGGGGTCTGTTGCAGATAGGCGATGTTGCCGGCGACGCGTGCCCGGTAGCGGGCTCGGTCCCACAGGCCGGCGCGGTACACGGTACGGGCGCCGTAGTAGTTGGTCCACCCTTCCCCGACCCAGAGCGTCGTGGTGTAATTCTCCCGCGTGTAGTCCCAGGGTCCGAGCTCCCGGGCCCGCAACCGCTTCATGTTCCAGGAGTGGAAGAACTCGTGCCCGTACGACTCGAGCCGCCGCAGGTAGTTCGCCGTATCGCCGAGCGAGCCCGCAGTGATCACCTGCGTCGACGTGAGGTGCTCCATCCCGTCCCCGCCGCCCCGGTTCCCCGGGATGTAGTGGGCGAGGAACAGGTAGCGCTCCATCGGCTGCTCCCCCCACAGCGCCACGTCGGTCGCCACGAGCTTGCGGAGATCCTGCCGCAGCCGCTCGCGCATCCCCATGCCGGTGTCGCCTTCGGCGTGGATGAGCAGGCGGTACTGGGTGCGCTCGAACGAAAAGGTGTCCAGGGTGAACCGGGCCGAGATCTCCGTGGGGGTGTCGATGAACACGTCGTAGTTCTGAAACGACTGGCGCACGGTGCCGGCCGGGGCCGTGAACACCGCCCCGTTCATCACGCTCCACCCCGCGGGCCCGGCGTAGGTCACCGTGACCGGATCCGCCTTGTGTCCCACGACGTAGGGAAAGATCGTGCCGGGGTTCAGGTTGATGTGCAACGAGTCGATCTGGGAGGTGGAGCCCGACAGATCGTTCCACCACTCGTGCCAGGTCATGACCAGCGTGGAGCCACCGAGGCGGCGGCGGCCGGGACAGCGCACCAGCCACGTCTGCTGATCGATCCTAGGACTCGGCACCGGATGCCCGTTGCAGGTCGCCTGCGCGTCGAGCACGTTCGCGGCAAAGTGATAGATCGCGTACCGCCCCGGATACCAGGCGGGCATCTGGATCTCCACGGTATCGGCGAGCGGCCCCGACGCCTGGAGACTCACGGTGCCGATGTGCGAGGCCGGCGTCTTGGCTTCGAACGCATACGCGATTTCGTAGGAATCGGACGACTGCTGCGCCGCGCCGCCGCGCGGGGCAGCCATCGCGACGAGCAGGATCCCGATGCCGAGATTGCGCACGTGCCGCTCCGGGGTGAAAGGGCTCTCCGGCTCCAAGCGCACTATGGCGTCGTGGGGTGCAGGCGCGCTGTGAGCCAGCCGACGGCGGACCCGAGGGCGGCCCCCGCCAGGACGTCGGTGGGGAAATGCTTCCCCCCGGCGACCCGCAACGCCGCCACCCCCGTCGCACCGACGTAGAGTAATGCCGTATTGCGGGCGGCGTGCGGCAGATGCTGCCGGGCCGCCATCACCGCATACGCCGTGGCCGAGGCGAAAGCCACGGTCGCGTGGCCGGATGGCATCGACTGGCGGTTGTCGGGATCCTCGGCCGCCGCCGCCCCATCCGCCGTATACAGCACCGGCCGTTCGCGGTGGAACGCCAGCTTCAGCCACTCGCTGGCGGCGGTGCTCCAGACGACCGCGTTCGCGAACACCGCCGCGTTCCCCCGGGCGCGGTCGCGATCCATCCCCGTGACGGAGGCGAGGGCGCCTCCCCCGATGACTCCGAACACCAGGATGTCGCTGCCGGTCCGCGCCGCCGACGAGTTCGCCCCCACCACCCAGCGGTCGATCCCGGGCAGCGTGGCGGGGTCGCAGGGGGCGCAGGTCGCGGCGGGCGGGGTGACCTGCGTCGACGCCAGCACGAGGCCGCCGCCGGCCAGTACCGCCACGGCGTCGGCCCATCCCGCCGTGTAGACCGGGCCCGAGATCTGGGCGTCCGCCGGAACGGGCAGGTGCAGCCCCACGCCCAGCGCGAACAGCAGGGCAGTCGGCCCGGCAGCGCGACGGGTGCGTGCATGCAGCATCACGCGAGCAAGTTACGCAGGCCTCGGTTCGCGTGCTAACTCCTGCCGCCCCGTGAACTTGCGGTTTACCGGAGAGGCGGCTAAGCTGTAGCTCGCTTCCAACACCAGCACGAGGTTCCCGTGGGGACAGAGACCCTGCAGCACATCGCCTTATTCGACAAGTGCCGCAATTTCACGCGGGCCCGGGAGGTCCAGGCCGCGGGTCTATACCCCTATTTCAAGCCGATTTCGCACTCCGAAGACACGGTCGTCGTCATCGAAGGCAAGCAGCGGATCATGATGGGCTCCAACAACTACCTGGGGCTCACGCACCATCCGGAAGTGCTGGCGGCCGCCAAAGCCGCCCTGGAGCGCTACGGCTCGGGGTGCACCGGCAGCCGGTTCCTGAACGGCACCCTCGACCTGCACGAGCGGCTCGAGCTCGAGCTGGCGGAGTTCTTCGGCAAGGAATCCTGTCTCGTCTTTTCGACCGGATACCAGGCGAACCTGGGGGTGATTTCCGGCCTCGTCGGCCGGGGCGACCAGGTCTTTCTGGACAAGCTCGATCACGCGTCGATCGTGGACGGTGCCAAGATGTCCCACGGCGAGACGCTGCGGTTCAACCACGGCGACCTGGCCGGGCTCGAGCGCAAGCTCCAGAAGGCCCCCGACGGCACGGGAACGATGGTCATCGTGGACGGTGTGTACTCCATGGAGGGGGACATCGCCGATCTCCCGAACCTGCTCAAGGTGACCCGGCAGTACGGCGCCGCCTTGGCGGTCGACGACGCGCACTCGGTGGGCGTCCTCGGTCCCAACGGCGACGGGACGGCCGCGCATTTCGGCCTGATCGACGAGGTCGACCTGATCGTCGGGACGTTCTCCAAGTCCCTGGCCTCGATCGGCGGGTTCGCCGCGGGATCCGAGACGGTCATCCACTATCTGAAACACCACTCCCGGCCCCTCATCTTCACCGCCGCCCTGCCCCCGGCCAACACCGCGGGGGTGCTGACGGCGCTCCACGTGATGCAGCGCGAGCCCGAGCGGCGCGAGCAGCTCTGGGTCAACACGCGCAAGTTGCAGGAGGGGATGCGCGCCATCGGGTTCGACATCGGCCCGACGGAAACGCCGATCATCCCCGTCCTGATCGGACCGTTGGAGAAGACCTTCCTGTTCTGGCGCAAGCTGTTCGACGCCGGCGTGTTTACGAACCCCGTGGTGCCGCCCGCGGTGCCGCCGTCGCAGTGCCGGCTGCGCACCAGCCTGATGGCCACCCACACGGCCGAGCAGATCGATTTCGTGCTGGAGACCTTCGCGCGCCTGGGCAAGGAGCTGGGGGTCGTTTGACCGTCGAGATCGTTCCCATCCGCCCCCGCGGACGGGAACTCGAGCGGTTCATCGGCTTTCCATACACGCTCCACCGTCGGGACCCGCTCTGGGTGCCGACGCTGCGGATGGACGTCCGCAAGATCCTCTCCCCCGACAAGAATCCGTTTTTCGAGCACGCCTCGGCCCAGTACTTTCTGGCCCAGCGCGACGGCCAGGTGGTCGGCCGCATCGCCGCGATCAAGAACGACCTGCACAACCAGACCTACCACGACCGCGTCGGCTTCTACGGTTTCTTCGAGTCGGTGGACGACCAGGGGGTCGCCAACGCCCTGTTCGACGCGGCGGCGGAGTGGCTGCGCGGGCGCCAGCTGGACACGATGCGGGGGCCGATGAACCCCTCCATCAACGATGAATGCGGCCTCCTGATCGACGGGTTCGATACGCCGCCCGTGATCATGATGACGCACAATCCGCGCTACTACGTCCCGCTCCATGAGCGCTACGGCTTCGTCAAGGCGAAGGACATGTACGCGATGGCCGGCGGCGGCGACGTGCCCCCGGAGCGCTTCGCGCGCGCCAAGGAGCTCGTCGGCAAGCGGTACGGGCTCACCCTGCGCTCCCTCGACATGAAGCGGTTCCACGAGGAAGTGGGGCTCGTCAAGCGGATCTTCAACGAGGCGTGGGAGCGCAACTGGGGTTACGTCCCCATGACCGAAGCGGAGCTCGACTACCTGGCCGAGGCCCTGAAGCCGGTGATCGTGCCGGAGCTGATCGTCTTCGCTTCGATCAAGGACCGGGTCGTCGGCTTCGCCGCGGCGATTCCCGACTTGAACGTCGCGTTGAAGCACAATCCGTCGGGACGACTGTTCCCCGGTCTCCTCAAGGTGCTGTGGTACGCCCGCAAGGTGCACCGCGCCCGCATCGTGCTGCTCGGGACCCTGCCCAAGTACCGCGGCAAGGGAATCGACGCCGTGCTGTACTACCAGATCTGGTCGAACGCGCTGCGGCGGGGGATCAACTGGGGCGAAGGCAGCTGGGTGCTCGAAGACAACCTCGGGATACTCAACGGCCTCACCAGCCTCGGCTTCCACATCTACAAGACCTACCGCATCTACGACAAGTCGTTGTGAAGGCGTGCGTCACCGGGGGCACGGGGTTCGTGGGAAGTCACCTCGTCCGGGCCCTGCGGCGCCGGGGCGACGCCGTCACCTGTCTCGTGCGGGATCCCCGGCGCGCGGCGGGCCTCGCCGAGGGACTGCGTCTGGTGACGGGGGACCTGCACGACCCCGCGGCCCTGGCCGAAGCGTGCACGGGCGCGGACGTCGTGTATCACATCGCCGGCCGGATCAGCGCCCGCTCCGAAGCGGAGTTCCTCGCGGCCAACCGGGACGGCACCGCCAACGTGCTCGCGGCGGCGCAGGGAGCGTCGGTGCGACGGTTCCTGTACGTTTCATCGATCGCGGTCGGCGGCCCCACGCAGCCGGGCGCGCCGATCGACGAATCCCGTCCCCCCGCTCCGGTGACGCCCTATGGCCGCAGCAAAGCGGCGGGTGAGGCCGCGGTTCGCGCCGCCGGGCTCCTCTGGACGATCATCCGTCCCCCCGTGGTGTACGGCGAAGGGGACCGCGAAACGCTCAAGCTGTTTCAGTTGGCCCGGGCCGGCGTCGGCTTCACCATCGGGGACGGTTCCCAGGAGCTTTCCATCGTCTACGCCGACGATCTCGCCCACGCCATGATCTCCGCCGCGGAACTCCCGGCGAGCGCCGGCGCGACCTACTACGCCGCGCATCCGGTCCCCACGACCAGCCGGGCTCTGGTCCAGGCGGTGGGCCACGCCGTGGGCCGGCGTCCGGTCGTCGTTCCGATCCCCGGCCCGCTCGCGCGGGCCGTGTTCTGGACCATCGGGTCGATCGCCCATGCCACCGGCCAGGCGACGGTCCTCTCCGCGGACAAGGCCGCGGAATTCCTGGCGCCGGCCTGGACGTGCTCCTCCGCCGCCCTGGCCCGTGACACGGGGTGGCGCGCGGCGACCGACCTGGACACCGGGCTCGCCCGGACGGCGGCGTGGTACCGGGAGGCCGGGTGGCTGTGAGACCGCTGAGCCGGTGGTGGCACTCGCTCTCGACGCTCGACCAGTGGACCCTCGGCTATCTCGGGGTCGCCTCGCTCGCCCTGGGGCTGGCGCTGCGCTTCGCGTCGTTCGACTACTGGTTCAGCCTGGTGGTGGCGCACCTGTTGCTCGCCGGGCTCGTCGCGCTCGCGCCGCAGGCCCGGCACGGCGGCAGCCTGGCCCGGTTCCTCGCCGACTGGTACCCGTTCCTGCTCCTGCCGGGCCTCTACGGCGAAATCGGCGTGCTCACGCTGCACACCGGCTTGCAGAATGACGTGGTGATTCAGCATCTGGAGGAATGGGTCTTCGGCTCCCAGATCAGCTACCGCTGGATCCGCGAGATGCCGAATCCCTGGCTGTCGTGGTACCTGCACCTCTGTTACCTGGCCTACTACGTCATGCTGTTCGCGTCGCCCTTCGGGCTGTGGATCACGAACCGCCGCGAGGAGGCCCGCCACACGATCCTCGCGGTGATGCTGACCTTCTACTTCTGTTACGTCGTGTTCCTGTTCTTCCCGGTGGCGGGACCGCGCTACGCGTTCGCCCTGGCGCACAATGCGGCCACCGGCGTCGCGCCGGCGCGCTGGGCGCAATGGCTGCTGAACCGGGGCGATTCATGGGGCGCGGCGTTTCCGTCATCGCACGTGGCGGCCGCGGTCGTGGCCACCGGCATGGCGCTCCGCTACTGGCGGCCGCTGGGGCTCGTGCTGGCGCCGTTCACCGCCGGCCTGGTGGTGGGAGTCGTCTACGGACAGTTTCACTACGGTGTCGACGCCCTGACCGGGCTCGCGCTCGGCGGCGTGGGCCTGGCGCTCGCGGCCCGGTGGTTTCCGGCTACCACCCCGGCGCCGGAAACCGGCCCGGACTCAGTTCTGGGTGTGTACGACGCCGCCGGCTGAGGCCGGCGCGGCGGCACTCACCGTCGTCGGCTCTTCGGGGTCCAGCCGCAAGGCGTGCCGCAGGTCCCGGATGTAGAGCGTATCCGTCTGATCGGCCGCGGGCCACCGCACGCCGCTCGCCGGCTCGAACAATCCCGCCACGACTCCCATCCCGCCGTCGCGGATCGCCGCACCCGTCGGGTTGTTGTAGGTCACCGTCACCCGGTACCGATGCTCCGGAACGATCTTGACCCCGACGCCCGTCAACCGGAAGAACTTCTTCTGGGGCATGCCGACCACCTTGGCCGCCCCGTCGACGATCGGCTTGGCGTTCCAGATGGTGTCCCCGGTCGTCGCGTCCGTGAGGGTGAGCGCCAGCGCCAGGTCGTGCACGTGCCCGCCGATCCCGAGAATTTTTCCCGGAATGGCGGGGCTTCCCTCGTAGGACTTCGCGAAGCGGCCGGGGGGCAGATCGAACGACTTCTTCCCCACCGGGAACATCACATCGAGCTGCCAGGGTGAGGCGCGCCACAGCGGCCAGAAGTGCCCGGTCTCGGTGTAGGTGAGGATGAGTCGGGTGCGGACGCCCGTGTAACTGTCCATCGTCGGGTTGTGCAGCATCACGCTCGCCACGAGACGCTCACCGGCCACGAAGGGCAGGCCGAAGATCCAGCGCGGCATCGATATCGCGCCCGTCTCCGAACCCGCCGCCAGCACCCGGCGCGAGATCGGGAGGAACAGCTCGCGGTGATTCGGATCGATCAGGTTGTAGTGATGCAGCAGGGCGTCCGGCAACCGGTGTCCACGGGCATCAACCAGCTCGATCCGAAACCCCGACACCCAACCCGACACCGGCAGGTCGACCCCCAGCACCGGGGGGAAGACCGGCGCGTGGGCTTCGTGCATATGTCCCGCCCCCCCCGGCTCGTCCATGTGCGCCATGTCCATCGGCGCCATGGGGACATCGACCGGCGTGGTCTCGATCACGATCTCGTGATGTTCGGCATCGACCGTTACCCCGGCCGGCGGCAGGGCGCGCAGCCATTCGGCCGGTGTGGTGCCGGGGAGTTGCGAGAGCAGCTGGGACTGAAGCAGGGCGAGGGCGATGATCATGGCGCCAAATGTAATCGAACGGCCCGGGCAACATCAGCCGGGGCCGTTCGACGATCGTTCGAAACGCCGCCTTACTTCACCGTAATTGAGATCTTCATCCCCAGCGCCAGGTGCGGCAGGCAGTAGCCCTTGTAGACCCCGGTGGGGGCCCCGGCGAAGGTGATGTCATACTGCTCGTTCGGCTGCACCAGCAACTTGCCCTCGAGATCCGTGATCTGCTCCGGCATCGCTTTCTTCAGGACGTCGGCGGCGCCTTTCGGAATCGAATCGCCCCAGAAGCTGATGTTGTGCGGCCCGCCGGACACGTTGATGAACCGTACCGTGGCCCCGGGAGCGATCGTGATCGCATTCGGCTCGAACGCCGCGGTGGTGCCCGTGCCAGTCATCTTCACCTCGGTCACGGGACCCGCGGCCGCCGCCGGGGCGGCCTGCGCCGCGGCCGGCTGCGCCGCCGGCGTCTGGGCCTGCTCGTTCTTTTTCTCGCCGCACGCCATCGCGCTCACGGCGAGCACCGCACCAATCACCGTCAACCGCATCGCATCTCCTCCTGTTGTCGCGCTCACGAATAGCCTGGTTTCTTGGATACCGCCTGGTGAACGACGGCGAATATAACAGGGCGTCCCACCGTGAGGAGTGCGGTGCGGTTGCGCTTTCCTGAGGCCCGGATGAGACTACTACCCCCATGGTCAACGTTCCCGAAATCGTCCCGGAAGAGCTGGCGCAGCGCCTGGACCGCGGCGAGCCCCTGCAGGTGCTGGATATCCGGGCCCCCGAGAAGGTGTCGCGCGCCCGTATCGCCTTCGGCCCCTCCCTGGACTTCCACGCCACCCCGGGATCGGTGATGTACCGGATGCCGTCGCTCGAGCCCCTGGGACTCGACCCGGGGCGTCCCGTCGCCGTGGTCTGCGGGCACGGCAACTCGAGCCAGACCGCGACCGCGTTCCTGCGGGAGCGGGGGCTCGAGGCCTATTCGGTCGCCGGCGGGATGGCCGCCTGGGAGACCGTCCACATCGCCCGCGCGCTCTCCCCCACAAGCCGCATCCAGCATCTCGTGCAGCTGGATCGCCTCGGCAAGGGAGCCCTGGGGTACGTACTCGTGAGCGACGGCGACGCCGTCATCGTGGACCCCGGCCGCCATCTCCAGCGCGTGCAGGCGGTACTGTCGGAGCTCGGCGCCACTCCCGTGGCGGTGATCGACACCCACATGCACGCCGACTACCTGAGCGGCGCCCGGACGGCCGCGGCGCAATGGCGTATTCCCTACTTCGTGCACCCCGAGGACGCCGTCTCCCCGTACGACGGCACGCCCGGTCGACTCGCGTGGCGGCCGGCGCGGGAAGGCGACGCGATCGCCTTCGGCCGGGCGCTGCTGCGGGTGCAGCACGTCCCCGGTCACACCCTCGGCAGCCTCGCGCTGATCGCGGACGACACGTACGCGCTGACCGGCGATTTCGTCTTCGTGCAGTCGGTCGGGCGGCCCGATCTGGGCGGGCAGGCGGCGAGCTGGGCCCTGCGCCTGTGGCAGAGCCTCGAGCGAGCCCGGCGTGAGTGGAGCGGCGATCTCGTGATCCTCCCGGCGCATTACGCGAGTGAGTCGGAGCGGCGCGCCGACCGCGCGATCGCCGGTCGGTTCGACGCGATCCAGGCCACGAATCCCGCCCTCACGATCCGCGAGGAGGCCGCGTTCCTCGGCTGGATCGAGGAATCGCTCACCACGCCGCCGGACGCCTACCGGACGATCAAGCTCGCGAACCTGGGGCTGACCGAGTTGTCCCCGGAAGACGCGGAAATCCTCGAGTCGGGGCCGAATCTCTGCGCGGTGGGGTGAGCGCCAGGAAGGGCGAGGCACACCTTGCCCAACCTCCCTGTGCAATTTCCTTCCCCTAAACCGCCTCTGGTCACGGCGACGGACGCCGCCGTCTTCGGGGATCCGTATTCGCCGACGCAGCATCTGACCACCCGCCGCGACGGCGCGCAGGACACCGGCCACCACCACCTGAGGGACGTCACCGCGGTGCTCGATATTTCCGGGTGCCGGCGCGGCGATCGCGCCGCCAAGCGATCAACTCGGCCACCACGCTGACGGCAATCTCCTCGGGGGTCTCGGCGCCGATATCGAGCCCCACGGGGACCCGCACGCGCGCCAGCGCGGCGGCGGGGACGCCGAGGGTGGTGAGGACGCGGGTCAGGACGGCGCGCTTCCGGCGGCTGCCGAGGAGCCCCACGTACCCGGCCGGTGATGCCGCGATGCGCTCCAGAATCGCCGCGTCTTCCCGATGCCCGCGGGTGGCGATCACGACCGCGTCCCGGGTCGAGAGGTCGAACCCCGCGAGCCCCGCTTCCACATCGCTCGCCCGGACGTCGACCTCGGCCGGAAAGCGGGCGGGGTCGGCGAACTCCTCGCGGTCGTCCACGACCGAGACCCGGAACCCGGCCGCGGCCGCCGCGCGCGCGATGGCGGCCCCGACATGCCCCGCCCCGAACACGAGGACGCGCGGCGCCGGCATCAGGCGCTCCCGGACGAATCGGCCGTCATCGGACAGCGCCGCAGCCGGCGCGCCGCCCGCCGGCGCCAGGTGGGGGTCGAAGTACTTCTCGGGGCCCGCGGGCCAGGCCACCGCCGTCGTCACAACGCCCGTCAGTGCGTCCGCCGCGGCCTGCAGCACCTGGACGTATCCCGGCACCGGCAGCAGCGGCTCGACGAAAATCTCCACCGTCCCCCCGCAGGACAGTCCCAGATCCCCGGCGAGGTCGGCGTTCAGGTGGTGGGTCCGAATCAGCGGCGCGCCGATGCGCTGGGCTTCGAGCCCGGCCGCGAGCACGTCGCTCTCCACGCAGCCGCCGCCGACCGTTCCGGCGAGCCGGCCCGCGGGACCGATCACCATTTTCGTCCCGGCGGGGACCGGCGTGGATCCCGACGTGCGGGCCACGGTCGCGAGCGCACCGCTCGTGCCGGCGCGGGCCAGATCCGCCGCCACCCGCCACAGATTCACGAGGCCGGGATCTCCTCGAGCCGTGCCACGGCGCGGCGCAGGTGGGGAATCACGATCGAGCCCCCGACCACCAGCGCCACGGCGAACGCATCATAGAACTCGGGGTCGGTCACTCCTTCTTCCCGGCACCGGACCAGATGGTAGGTGATGCAGTCGTCGCAGCGCAGCACCATCGACGCGACGAGGCCCAGCAGCTCCTTGGTCCTGGCGGGCAGTGCCCCGGGCTCATAGGTGCGGGTGTCGAGCGCGAAAAACCGGTTGATGGAGAGGTTGCCGGCCGCGTGGATCGCGGCGTTCATTTTTTCGCGGAAATGCCGGAAGGCTTCGAGAGTGTCGGGGGCGTCGCTCATGGGGGAAACTTATCACCCCGCCGCCCAGGGCAAGGGTCTAGTGGTGCTCGCGCTCCAGCGTGTCCGCCGCGAGACGGGGTGAGACCATCGGGTAGCGTTCGGCGAACCAGCCGTACGCCGCCGCGTACACCCCGCCCAGGCACAAGGCCGCCGCCGCCTCGGGGAGGCCGAGGGCGGGGCCCGCGCCGTGGTTGATCGACGGCACGATTTCGAGATAGCGCTCGAGCCAGATCCCCGCGAGGCTCACGAGCGCCATGACGATCAGCCACCGCGGGGCGCGCTTGGGCCGGACGCCGAGCAGGCCGAGGAAGGGGATGAGAAACACCATCAGGAACACCGCAATCCCGACCGGGCGCCACACCGCCCAGAGGCGGTAGAAAATGAAGTACGTCTCTTCAGGCAGGTTCCCGTACCAGATCACCAGGTACTGGGCGAACATGAGGTAGGCCCAGAATACCGTGAATCCGAAGCACAGCTTGGCCAGATCGTGCTGCTGCTTGCTCGAGTACAGCTCCCCCATCTCCATGCGCCGTCGCATCCACACGCTAAGGATCGCGAGCCACATCAGGGCGGACAGGAAGCTCCCCATGAAGTAGAACGCCCCGTACAGGTTGCTGACCCACTTGTGGGCCTGCGCCGTGACGAGGTCGAACGCCACGAGGCTCATCCCGAACGCCCAGGCGATCACGAGCACCGCCGCCGCGCTGGCGATGCGCCCCTGCTGGGCGGCGTCGGGCTCCGCGGCCTTCCCCGAGGCGATCTCCCCCACGTCGGGCGCCACGTCCCGCCGCACGAACCGCCACGCCAGCCATGCGAGCAGCGCGAGGACCGCGCCGTTGCGCGCGAAGAAGGCCGTCGGCGTGAGCCACCACCCCAGGTCGGGGCGCGGCTCGGTAATCCAGCTGTAGAGGTGCGTCCGGCCGAACCAGGTGCCGAGGAACAGCAGCACCCCGAGGGGCAGGAAGGCGACCGAGGCCTCTCCCAGCCGGATCACGAGTCCCGCCCAGTGTCCCTTGGCGAGCTTCTGCGTGGCCGCGAAGATCACTCCGCCCGTCGCGAGGCCCCACCAGAACAGCAGGTTGAAGAAGTACGCCTGCCACACGCGCTCGGCGTGGCCGTTGATGCCGAGGAGAAACAGCAGCGCGCCGCCCAGGATCGCGGCCGCGATGCCGCCCGCCCGGAACGCGCCGGCCGGGAACTGCCGCGCGACGCGCGCCAGCTCCGCCCGCGGTACCGCCGTCGCCGCGCTCACCGCCCGCCCCCGCGCGCCTGCTGCTGCAGCGCGCGGACGTAGTTCACCACGTCCCACCGGTCGGTGCCGCGGACCTTGTCGGCGTAGATCGGCATCAGCCCCCGTCCCATGTTCTGCGAGTTGACGATGACCCCGTAGAGGTAGCCGTCGCTGCGTCGGGCGATCGTGTCGTTGACGAGGGATCGCACGCCGAAAAACGGGCCGCCCGCGGCGGATGAAATCGGTCCGTCGCCGCGGCCGGCTTCCCCGTGGCACACGAGACAGTAGGTCTCATAGACCCATTTGCCGCGGTTCAACGACTCGGCGGTGCGGGTCCGGGGATTGGTCAGCCGGTCGGCGGACTTCAAATCGACCGGATGCACCAGCTCCTTGCCCGTGATCGGCACGGTCCCTTCCGGCGGCGGCAGCGGCATCGCGTACGGCTTGATGTTCCGCTGGTGCCGCATCGTGGAGAACCACCCGATCCGGTGCACCACGTCGTCGGGGTTGCAGGCGGCCAGGGCGGCGAGCCCCAGGATGACGAAACGCGCGCGGGGGGAGGGGCTACGCACGTCGCGTTTCCTCGGCACCGGCGCTCTTCAGCACCGCTTCGACCGCCCCGGCATGATCCGGGGCGCAGGGCACGAAGATCCCGAACTTGTCGTTCGAGAACCGCTCATCGTAGGCGACCATGCCCTGCCGGCGGCGCGCGAACAGCGCGTTGAAGATGATGCCGAGAATGGTCGTCAACGCGCCGAACAGGATCGTCATCTCGAACATGATGATCACGTAGGGGGGGATGGAGCCGACCGGCTTCCCGCCCACCACCACCGGCCAATCGTACGACATGTACAGCGTCAGCCAGGCACCGATGCTGCACCCCGCGATGCCGCCGACGAGCGTCCACATTCGGACGGGACTCACCGGCTGATCGAGCGCATCCTCCAGCTCGTGCCGGGGGATCGGAGAGTAGACGGTCATCTCGCCGTAGGGTCCGGCCTTGAGGTCGCGGATGGCGGCGACGGTCGCGTCGAGGTGCCCGAACACGCCCAGCACGCCGGGCGTCGGCGCCGGGTGAAAGAGCTGCTGCAGCATCTTCGGCGGCATCAGGCGGCCCTCCCCCGGCGCCTGGGCGGCGCCAGCACTTCCTTGACCTCCGAGATGGAGACCGCCGGGAAGTTCTTGACGAACAGGAGGAACCACATGAAGAACCAGCCGAAGCTCCCGGCCATGATCCCCCAGTCCGCCCACGTCGGGTTGTAGCCCGCGTTGTTGAACTTGTCGAACGGCTCCCCGGCGAGCGACACGACGATGATCACAAAGCGCTCGAACCACATCCCGATGTTCACGAAGATCGACAGCACGAACAGCGACGTGATGTTGGTCCGGATCTTCTTGAACCAGAGCAGCAGCGGGAGGAAGCCGTTGCAGATGATCATCGTCCAGCTGGCCCACCAGAACGGTCCGAAGGCGCGGTACCAGAACGCGGCGCGCTCGCTCGGGTTGCCGCCGAACCAGGCGACGAAATACTCGGTCGCGTAGGCGTACCCCACGATCATCCCGGTCAGGAGGCAGAGCTTGGCCAGGTTCTCGAAGTGGTGGACGGTGATCAGCTCTTCCAGATGGAACAGGCGGCGGATCGGCACCAGCAGCGTGATCACCATCGCCACGCCAGAGTAGATGGCGCCGGCCACGAAGTACGGCGCGAACAGGGTGGCGTGCCACCCCGGGACGATCGCCATCGCGAAGTCCCACGACACCACGCTGTGCACCGACAGGACGAGCGGCGTGGCGAGGGCGGCGAGATAGAGGTAGCCGCGGGTGTAGTGGCGCCACTGCTCGTTGCTGCCGCGCCACCCGATGGCCGTCACGTCGTAGAGCTTGCGGCGCCAGCCGGTGGCGAGGTCGCGCACCGCGGCGATGTCCGGGATCAGGCCCATGATCAGGAACACGGTCGACACCGTGAAGTAGGTGCCGATCGCGAACTCGTCCCAGATCAGTGGAGACTTGAAGTTGGGCCACAACCCGCGCTCGTTCGGGTACGGAATCAGCCAATAGAAGTACCACTGGCGCCCGATGTGGATCAGCGGAAACAGGCCCGCGGTCATGACCGCGAACACCGTCATCGCTTCGGCGGTCCGGTACACCGCGGTCCGCCACCCCGAGCGGAACAGGAACAGGATGGCCGAGATCAGCGTCCCCGAGTGCGCGATGCCGACCCAGAACACGAAGCAGGTGATGAAGACCGCCCAGTAGACGGGATGGGAGTACCCCGCGAGCCCCAGGCCGTAGCGCAGCAGGAACAGCAGGCAGACGATGCCGACGGCGAGCAGCGCCACCGCGGCGCCGAGCAGCAGGAAGTAGCCGCGCGTCGGGTTGCCGAGGGTTCGCGCGATCGTGCGCGTGACGTAGTCGTAGGTCACGCGCACGGTCCCGCTCGGGGCGGTGGCGGTCGTCACGTCACGCCTCCGCGCCCGCCGTCACGCGGGCGAGATAGGTCACGCCGGGCTTCGTATTCAGGCCGGCCAGGACGTGGTAGCCGCGCGGATCCTGCGCCAGCGCGTGCACCCGCGACTTGGGATCGTGCAGGTCGCCGAACACGATCGCCTCGGAGGGACACGACTGGGCGCAGGCGGGGACGATCTCGCCGTCCTGCACCGCGCGGTCCTCGACCCGCGCCTGGTTCTGCGCGCCGCGAATCCGCTGCACGCAGAAGGTGCACTTCTCCATCACGCCCTTCTCGCGCACGGTGACGTCGGGGTTGAGCTGCCAGGAGAGCGGCTCCGGCCACGCTTCCCATTCCCCGCCGCGCTCGGCGTAGTTGTACCAGTTGAAGTAGCGGACCTTGTAGGGACAGTTGTTGGCGCAGTAGCGCGTGCCGACGCACCGGTTGTACACCTGCCCGTTCAGGCCGTCGGGCGTGTGATACGCCGCGTATACCGGGCACACCGGCTCGCACGGCGCACTCCCGCACTGCTGGCACATCATCGGCGCGGTCACGACCTGCAGCGGCTTCCCGGACTCCGCGCGGAAGTAACGCTCGATCCGCATCCACGACATCCAGCGCCGCCGGGTGAACAGCTCTTCCCCGACCGTCGCGAGATTGTTTTCGGCGTAACACGCCGTCACGCACGCCGAACACCCCGTGCACTTCGACAGATCGACCGCCAGCGCCCAGCGGGGATGATCGCCCGCGTAGTTGCCGAGCGACGCCTTCTCGTGCTGTGCCTCCCCCCACCCTTCGACCGCCTGGCGCGCGTAGGCGGGGATCTCCTCCTCGTCCAGGGCGCCCGCCTTCAAGCCCCGCGCCTGCGCGATCCCGAGCACCGTCACCATCTGCTCGCCCTGGTCGCGCGAGGTCCCTTCGGTCGTGGCGAGGCGGCGGTGGTCACTCGACTTGGCCACGGTGACGTCCACCGCGAAGCTGCGCCCGCCGTACGCGTTCGCCGCGTCGGGGAGCAGGTCGAAGGCGTTGAACGAGCGATCCTTCGCATAGCGCCCATAGGCGGTGTGCCCCTGCCCGGTCGGCACCGCGAGCACTCCGGGGAGGATCGACGGGGTCACCCACACCGGCGCCCGGACGCGACCGGCCTTGGACGACAGCAGCACGATGTCGCCGCTCGCGAGCTGCCATTGGGCGGCGGTATCGGGATGCACCTCGACCCAGCCGTGCCAGGCGATCTTCGACACCGGATCCGGCAGCTCCTGGAGCCAGGGCTTGTTCGCGCCGCGGCCGTCGTGCAGCGCGTAGCTCGGGAAGGCGACCAGGGTCGCGTCCCCCGTGCCCGCCGGCGGCGGTGCGGCGGGGATGGCCCGGGCGGCGTCGGGAGAGAGGTGAACGGTCCGCGCCGGCGACTCCCCGAACACGCCTCCCGCCGCGAGCGCCCCCACCCACCAGTCGTCGAAGGGCTGCGCCCCCCCGAGTGACTTGTGCAAGTCGCGCCACTTGCCCTGCAGGTAGTCCTTGAAGGTGCCCGGTTTCCCGGCGGCCTTCAGGATCACGTCGCCCGCGTGCATCGTGTCCTTGAACACGGGGATCATCACCGGCTGCTGCAGCGCGAAGACCCCAGCCCGCGGCCGGACGTCGTTCCACTGTTCCAGCGGGTGATAGTCGGGCAGCACCAGATCGGCCGCGGCGGCCGTCTCGTCCAGGCAGGAAGCGAACGCGACCTTCATCCCCACCTTGGCCCATGCCTGCGCGAAACCGCCGCCCAGGGTGTGGATCGGATTCGTGCCGTGGACGAGGAGGAGCGCGACCGACCCCGCGGCCATCGCGCCCACCAGCGCCGCCGCCTCCTCAAATCTGGCCGAGCGTCCGGCGGCCAGATCGGCGCCGAACCTGACCCGCGACTCCCCCCCCACCGCCCCGACGACGTAGTTCAGGAGGTTCACGGCGGCCACGATCTCCGCACCGTTCGCGTACTGCGCCGCCACTCCCCCGGCCACCGCCAGGCCGCCGCCCGAGCGCGCGAACTCTTCGGCCAACCGAGTGATGTGCGCCGCGTCGATCCCCGTCGTCTTCGCCACCTGGTCGGGGGTGGGGAGCTGCGCGGTCAGCCGCCCCGCGTCGGCCGGGGTCGCCGCTCCGGCGAGCTTGCGGGAGAGGATCACCTGCGACATCGCGAGCGCGAGCAATCCCTCGGTACCGGGCCGGGCGCCGATCCACTCATCGGCACTGAACCCGGTGAGCGGGAGCCGCGGTCCGACGAACACGTACTTGGCCATCGAGCCGTCGCGCGCCGCGTCGAAGGCGTGCGCCCGCGAGAAGCCGTTCTGGAACCCCACCGGCGAGACCCAGGTCTCCATGAAATCCGCGCCGAACGACAGGATGTACTTCGCGTTCGCGAAATCGTACCAGGGAATCGACGCATCGCCGAACGTCAGGCGGTTCCCCTCGCGCAACGCCTCGAAGGCGAAGGCCTCGTAGGCGACGCGCCGGCCACCCACCGCCTGCATCCACTCATCCACCAGGTCGGCGAAGCTCCCCGTCTCGAGGCCGGTGAGGAAGACGATCCCTTTCCCTTTCGCCTGGCCCACCGCCGCGGTGAGCGCCGCGATCGCTTTATCCCAGGTGGTTTCCTCGAGGTGCCCCTGCGCATTGCGCTGCATCGGCACGCGGAGCCGGTCGGGGTTGTACAATCCCTGCAAGGCCGCCTGGCCGCGGGCGCAGAGCCGTCCGTGATTGATGGATGAACCGGGATTGCCCTCGATCTTCACCGCGCGGCCTTCGCGCACGCGCACGTGGAGGCCGCATCCCGCCCCGCACTCGCGACAGGTGCTCGCATAGTAGGTGGCCGTGCCCGGGATCTGGTCCTCGGGCGGCACCAGGTAGGGAATGAGCTTTTCCGTCGGCTCGGGGCCGATCCCGCACCCCGTGAGGACCGCGGCGCCGCCGCCCGTGATCCCGAGCACCTTCAGGAACCGCCGCCGGTTCATGCCGTCCGTCATATCGCGCTCGTGCTCCCTGGCCTCAGTAGTGGCAGACCGAACAGTCGCGGCTCACCTTGCGCTCGAGGTGGCACTTGATGCACCACCCCATCCGCAACGTGTTGACCTGGTACACCTGCGTCATCGCCGCGACCTCGCCATGGCAGTTGGCGCAGGCCGCGGCGTCGGTCCCCAGGACCTTGAGGTGTCGCATGTGGGCGAAGCGCACGAAGCCGGGGTTGACGTGAATGCGGGTCCACTGCGGCGGCTGCTTGTCGCTCCACGCCTGCCGCACCTTCTTGATTTCGGCCTGGTGCGCCGGGGTGGAGCCGCCGATCAGCTGGTGGCAGCCGATGCACGTCTGCAGCGACGGCATCCCGGGCTCGCTCGAAACGGTGGCCGTGTAGTGGCAATACAGGCAGGGGATGCGGTCCTGCCCCGCATGGATGTCGTGACGAAAGAAGATCGGCTGGCGCGGTCCCTTGAGGGCCGCGGTATCGATGATGACCGGCGCCTTGAATCCCGGCTGCCCCGGCTTGGCCTGCTTAGTCTGCGCCGTCGCGGGGACGGCGAGGGTGATGAGCAGCAGCGCAGCGGTGAGACCGGTCGCTAACCTGCACCCTGGGGACGTCGCCAATACGGTGACCTCGCGCGCCAAGTCCTGTCGTGGTGATGAGCCGGCAACCGCATGGTGCTGCGACAGCTGCGGGGCGCGGAGAATGTAGCGCCCCGGCAAGGGCGGCGCTACTCCGGACGCGCGAGCAAGTGATGCTTCAACCGGATGACGTCGACGAACCCGTCGACCGCGTCCTGATCGGGGAACTCCATCCAGCACCACCGCACGCCATCCACCAGATCCCCGTCGCGAACCGCGTGGCGAACCGGGCGTCGCAGTCCGTCGGACAACGTCAGCTCGTCGTGTTCGGTCGCGGTCAGCAGGAAGGTGCCGCTGACGCCGTCCCCCATCGGATGGAGGAAACCGAGTTTGCGCCCGCCGACCTCGTACATCCACACCCACTTCCAGGTCATCCCCAGGAACACCACCTGCTCGGTGACGTGCCGGAGCGCGCGGATTTCCGCGCGCGCCTTGCGGAAGCGCCCGGCAGCCAGCTTGGGCAGATCGCGCGCCGGCGCGTCGGCCTTGGGGCGCCGCTTGGGGCTCGGGTAGATGTTCGTCGACCAGTACGTCGTTGGCGGCTTCGGCATGGGCCCTCACGCGGTGGTTTGGAGCGCCCCCAAACTAACGGCGACGTCAACCACCGCCGACATCTCTTGGCGTCTCAACGAGTTGTCACGAGGCGCGCCGCCGCGGCGAAGCGCGTCCGGTCGAGCAGCCGGGCCACCGGCTGCGCCGGGACCGCCATGCGGCCGTCGCGGCCCATCGCGAGCTTGATCACGTCCTGATCGCGGCCATACCAGCGCGCCGAAGGCTCGAGGTCCGAGGGATACACGCATCGCGGCAGGGCGGCCACCGCCAGAGCGGCCTGGGAGCCGATCCCCGATTCCGGCATCGTCCCCGCCCAGAGCTCGGCGCCCCCCGATTCGGCCAAGCGGTAGATCCGCCCGACCTCCGTCAGTCCGCCCACGCGATGCACCTTGATGTTCCAGATCCTCGGGCCGTCGAGCGTCAGGACCTGCTCGGCTAGGCCCGCGCTCTTCAAGGTTTCGTCCAGGCACACGGGCGTCCTGAGCTCGCGGGCGAGGCGCGCATGCCCGACCAGCTCGTCGGGGCCGAGGGGCTGCTCGATGTAGAGTAGTCCAGTCTGGTCGAGCTCCCGCAACGCGCGCTCGTCTTCGGGCCAGCGGTAGGAGCCGTTCGCATCCACGGTGAGTGGGAGATCACTCCCCTGCAGGCCCTGGCGGGCCGCGCGTACGGCAACCATGTCCCATCCGGGCCGGATCTTGATCTTCACCCGCCGGTAGCCCGCGCGCACCGCGTCCGCCACCCGGCGCGTGAGCGTTGCGGGGCGCTCGTCCTCGGGGATCCCGAGCGCGACCCCGCACGGAACGCTCGCCGCGCCCGCGACGCCAAACGCCCGGGCCACGACCCCGCCCAGCCCGGTCCCCCGGCGGCAAGCTTCAAGATCCCACGCCGCCGTCTCGACCCCGGCGCGGGCGAATGGATTCCCCCGAACACCCTCACGCAAGGCCGCGTCCAGTGCCTCGAGGTCGACGAAGTCGCGGCCCACGACGCGCGGCAGCAGCACGCGCTCGATCAGATCCATCGCGCTGCGCAGCGTCTCTTCCGAATAGAACGGCGATTCGAACGGCGGCGACTCGCCGTATCCCGCCTTCCCGGCCTCGTCGTACAACACGACGATCGCCGATCGGCGCTCCCGCACCGCGCCGGTCGAGATGATGAACGGCTCGACGAGGGGGAGGGTCAGCTCGTAGAGCTCAGCGCGGGCGATGCGCATCGGTCAGATCCAGGAAATGCAGCTCTCCATTGCGGCGGGCCAACACCCCGCGCGACTCGAGGTCCAGCATTCCGGCCACCAGTCCTTCCTGGGGATGGAACACCAGCGCATGCAGCGCCCGTTGGGTGCGTGACCCCGCGGACGCCGGATACTCGCTCAAGGGCAGCTGAAAGAACGTATGGAGCTGCACGCTCTCGCAGCCCCGCCGCGCATAGTCGAGGATGAGGCGCCCCGAACAGACATTGCCTGTCCCGGTGAGCCGCACGGGCGGGTGCGACCCCGACCGGAACGCGTCCAGGACCCGCAGGTTCCGGTCGCTCAGATCCCAGCCGCCGTAGGCCACGCCGGCCGCCGGGTCGAACAGCCGGTTGCACACGACCAGCCAGTCGGCCTGCGCGGCCGCCGCGATCATCTCGACCTGAAAGGCGTCGTCGAACCGGGCATTCATGAGCTTCAGGGCCACTCGCACCGGCCCCGGGGGGGGAGCGGCCCGACGGATCCGATCGGGGACCTCGCGCAGCCAGCGCCGGATCGCGGCCTGGTCGTCGGACAGCGCATCACCCGCCAGGGTGGGAGAGAAATCCTTCTCGATGAGCAGCGGCGCCGGCGTTCCCCACGCGTCCGCCAAGGCGCGCGTGGTGAAGCGATATTCCGTCTCGCGGAACGGCTCGGTCGCCCGCGGCAGGTGATACTTCACGGAGGGGACGACTAACGGGCCGCCGCCGCGCGTCAGGTCGCGGCCGGCGCGAACCAGGGCCAGGTAGTCGGCGAAGCTGCCGTCCCATCCCCGCCCCTTCCAGGTGACCGTCCACCCCAGGCGACCCCAGGCCGATTCCCGTTGTTCCACCCGCATCCGCGACTCGTGGATCGCCCAGGCCGCCATGGTCCGGGTCCCGGCCTCGTCCTGGGCGATCACCGTCTTCAGGACGACGAAGGCGAGCCCGGCGGCCGCGTCTTCGGCGATCTGCCGCTCGTTCAGGGAGAGCTGGCCGGAGCCCTTGCCGATGGGATGCGGGAGGCTCTCGCCCAGGTAGCACGCCGAAAGATCGATGCGATAGTGCTCGCGGACGACCGCGGGGAAGTCGCGCGGCAGCTCGCGCCCGAAGCGGGCGAAGTCACGCTCGAGCCGAGCGCGCATCCCGCACCGCCTGGATCACGGTGGCGCGCTCCGCCGGATCGAGGGTCGGGCCCCAGGGATCGTCGCAGGCGTCCTCGGGGAGGACTCCGTCGGCGGCGAGCGCCCAGAGCATGCGCCGGACGTAGCCCTCCATCGGATCGGTGAACGTCGCCTGCGCGAACCGGTCGAGCACTCCCGATAGCCGGACGAACCGCGGCAGGTCGCCGATGCGGAAGGCGCGCAGCAAGGTGACCTGTAAATCGGTGAGGGCGGCGCCCATCCCCACGAGCGCCGCGCGGGCGCCGATCGTGATCGAATACCCGAGGAACCGGTCTTCCCCGGTGATGAGAATCCGCTCGGGGTGCTCGCGCACGAGGCCGGCGATGCGCTGAAAAGTCACGATCGAATCGAGGGTGGCGACCTTGATCCCGACGACGTTCGGGAGCTCGAGGATCGCGTGAAGGGTCTGATTGTCGTAGGCGACCCCTCCCGCCGCGTCGTAGAGATAGAAGGCGATCACGGGCAGCTCAGCGCCGAGCGCCGCGTGGTAGGCGACCGGGTCCTCCCGGCGGGGAAAGGCGAGCACCGCGTCCGCGCCCCCCGCCTTGGCCTCCCGCGCCATGGCCACGGAGTCCGCCCCCG